>Ga0302320_10010179_pt1 | contig 20097 bp, 17 predicted proteins | sample Bog_T0_3_FD_202130 | JGI IMG/M metagenome (GOLD analysis project Ga0302320, IMG submission 202130) | Peat permafrost microbial communities from Stordalen Mire near Abisko, Sweden - Bog_T0_3 | ecosystem: Environmental > Terrestrial > Soil > Wetlands > Peat | place: Sweden: Abisko, Stordalen Mire...
CGGGCAACGTCCTTATGACCATCGACGGGCAGGTCAAGGTCGGCGACTTCGGCATCGCCCGGGCCATCGGCCAGAGCGAGAACGTCACCCAGACCGGGCTCGTCATGGGAACAGCCACCTACTTCTCCCCAGAGCAGGCCCAGGGCCTCGGCGTCGACGGCCGTAGTGATGTCTATGCCCTCGGTGTCGTCCTCTACGAGATGGTCACTGGCCGCCCGCCCTTCACGGCCGACACGCCCGTCGCCATCGCCTACAAGCACGTCTCGGAGACGGCCGTCCTTCCAAGTGAGATCGAGCCCCGGGTGCCGCGCGACCTCGAGGCGATCATCATGCACGCCATGGCCAAGCAGCCCCAGGCCCGCTACGCCACGGCGCAGGACTTTCACGACGACCTCGAGCGCTTTATGCGGGGACAACCCGTGCTGGCCGCCCCCGCGAACCCGACCGTCGCCGTCCCAGCGACGATGGCAGTGCCGGCGAACCCGACCCTCGTGTTGACCGCGGCTGGGCTGGTGGCCGCTCCGACGACGGTGCAAGAGGTCGTCCCGGCTGTCTCCTCGGTCCCTCCCGCGGGTGCCGCTCCGAAGGAGTTCCCGAAACGGCGCTGGGTGCCTTGGGTAGTCTCGGCCCTCGTGCTGCTCGTCGGCCTGGCGGCGATCGTCTACTTCGGCGGGCGCTCCCTCGGTTATTTCGGGGGAAAGCCCTCTGTGCACCTGACCGACGTCAACCACATGTCCTATCCGAAAGCCGAGTCGCTTCTTCGTGGCCAGGGCATGCATCCACAGGTGAAGTTCATCGTCGGCACCGCAGCCGACGACCATCTGGTACTCAAGGAGAACCCGGCCGCGACCACGCTCGTGAAGAAGGGCAGCACGGTGTACCTGACGGTCTCGAGCGGGCCGACACAAGAACAGATGCCCTATGTGCTCGGCCAGACCCAGGCGAATGCCACCGACAGTCTCCTGAGCCGGGGCTTTAAGGTCCATATTGCCCACGAGGCAACCTCCAATCCGGCGCTATTAGGCACTGTGGCCGCCCAGAGTCCTTCGCCCGGGAGCTACTACGCCCAGGGCATGATTGAGACCCTTACTATCTACAAGGGCACGGTGAACGAGCCTGTGCCGACCAAGAACGTCGTCGGTGAGCCGATCTCCATCGCGAGCGCGTCCCTTAGGGCGGCGGACTTCCTCGTCGTCGTGGGCAGGTACACCTACTCGAGCACGGTCCCCAAGGGTGATGTGATCTACACCTACCCGAGAGGGGGCAACCTCGCACCAGAAGGCGGGACTGTCCAGCTCGTCGTCTCCCAGGGATCAGCCGACTACGTCCCCTTCGTGACCGAAAAGCAGGTCGCCAAGGCCGAGCAGCTGATCACGGCCGCCGGGCTCACGTACTCGGTCTCCTACACCACCAACCCGGCGTACCAGGCTGGTTACGTGACGAACCAGAGCCCAGCGGTGGGAACACAGGTCAGCCCCGGCTCGATCGTTGACATCACCGTGGCGCAGCAGACGACCACGACGACGACTTCGACGTCCACGACGACGACCACCACTGGGGCCAGCGGTGCGAGCGGTGCGAGCGGTGTGTCCGGTACCTCGGGGGTGAGCGGGGTACCAGGGGTCGGGTAGAGCTTTTCCTAATAAGGCTCAGGCGAAAAGGGACTCGGAAGCGAGCTCGAGAAAATTCCGGATCAGGTCATGGCCCGCCGTACCGGTGAGGATCGATTCCGGGTGGAATTGAACCCCCTCTATGGGCAGGGTCTTGTGGCGCAGTCCCATCACGATGCCGTCGCTGGTCCAGGCTGTCACCTCGAGGCAGTCGGGGACAGAAGCTGGGTCGACGACGAGAGAGTGGTAGCGGGTGGCATCAAAGACATCGGGCAGGTCCCGGAAGACACCTCGCCCATCGTGGTGGATTGGCGAGGCCTTGCCGTGAACGATCTCGGGAGCGCGCACGATACGACCGCCGAACACCTGCCCGATGCACTGGTGGCCGAGACAGACACCGAGGATGGGGAATCCCTCTCCGCCGAGCTCTGCGATGGCGGCCGAGCTCACCCCGGCCTGCTCAGGCCGCCCAGGGCCGGGTGACACGACGAGGGCGGAGGCCTCGAGCGCTCTCAGCCCGGCGACGTCGACGGCGTCGTTGCGGACCACGATTGGTTCCGCACCCAGCTCTCCGAGGTACTGGACCAGGTTGTAGACGAAGCTGTCGTAGTTGTCGACGACTGCAACTTTGAGGCTCACAAACCGTGAGAATACCGGTCCCGCGATTCCTAGGTATCCTCGTTGTTCGTGGCCAAGGCAAAATCGGCGGGATCAGACGAAGGTACGTCCTCGAAGAAGAAGTCGGCACCGTCTGGGCGGGCCACACCGCCCAAGGCCACGCGAGAGGTCAACAAGCGCTACACGGCGCCGATCCCGAAGAGCGTCAGGCAAAGCCCCCGGTGGTTCGGCCCCGCGCTGCTCGCGCTGCTGGTCGTCGGCCTGCTCCTCATCGTCGGGAACTATGTCGGCATCTTGCCGGCAAGCCCGGACAACTGGTACCTGATCGGCGGCTTGGTCGGCATCGTGGTTGGGGCCATGATGGCCACCCAGTACCACTGAGGCGACGACCACCGGTCAGTCCTCTCCACTGGGCCCCCTTGAGCCGCCCAGTGGGTCACCAGAGCCCAAAGGCTCGATGATTGTGGCGTTGGCGAGCCGCTCTGCCTCGCACATCTTCTCGAGGCCGTAGCGGCCACCTGACCGCTCGAGCTCGCAGAGAGGGTCGCCACGAGTTAGGTGCCCGTCGCGCCTATTTGGTGCCCGAGGGCGATCGCACCGCCGTTGAGGTTCACATGGTCCTCGTCAAGGTGACGCTCATTGGCCCAGGCGAGCACGAGCGACGAGAAGGCCTCGTTGATCTCGATGGGGTCAATTTCTCCCAACGCCATGTGCATGCGGGCGAGCCTTTGGCCATGGGCTCGCTCATGACAAGACAGCCGACGCCCCGTCGGAGATCTGAGACGAGTTGCCCGCCGTCACTTGCCGTCGTCTTTTAGGACCGGCTTGAGCAAAGACCACGCCTCGAGGGTCGCCTCCGGCTAGATGGCTTCGTCGGCCCGCAAGACCTTGCCCGTCTCTGTGACCGCAAACGGCCAGGCGGCCTCGGCGAGCTCATGGTCGAAACGGCCGTAGCCGTCGCGAGCGTGGCCGTTGTTGGCTGTGCAGCGCGAAGACCTCGAGGAAATAGCCCACTTGTCTGCAATCATCTCGCCCGACATTGCCTGGCTGACAAGGCCTCATAGCGCGGCGTAGCGCGCCGAGACGGAAAGGCTGAAGAAGAAGCCGACTCCTGGGCCGATCGAAGCCACGATCAAGACCCGCGACATTGACTCGACCCAGCAGCGATGACCACGTCGTAGGTGCCAGACATCACCTCTTGCGGCGGCGAAACGGAGCACCTGTTGAACCGAGCCTTACTGACGAACGACATTCGTGAAGGCGCCGGACTCCGCCAGCCCGGACGCGAGCACCTCATTGGGCCCGATGTTGAAGGCTTGCTCGCTTACCTGGCTGAAACAGCCACGATTAGGTCATCGATCATGGCCAGGTCGGTGTCATTGCGTGCCACGAGAGCCTGCAGCACCTCGGCCGCCAAATCGACAAGGTGCCACCCCAAGAGCTTCCCGGTGCGTTTGCCTGTGGGAGTGCGCACGGCATCGACGATGACGGCGGCGGCCATGGCGCAAACGATATTGGCGCCCTTGGATCTTGATGGCTCAGGCGGCAGGCGGAGTACGGTGAGGTTGTGCCCACAAAACCTCCCCCAGCTTCTGGTGCTAAGCCGCCCGTTTTGGCCAAGGACATGAGCAGACTGCTGGGTGATGGCGGTCTGCCAATCCTGGCCGCCATTGGAGTCACCTTCGACGACTACGGGGTCGAAGACGACGACCGGGCCGGGTGGGCAACAGCGACGTGGGTTCCCACTGCAGTCGCGTGCGACGACAAAGGTGTCGTCGCCTCAGGTGTCCATGCCGTAGTGCTGGACGCGGCGATGGGCTTTGCGGTAACGGCCGGTCTCTTGGGAAAGGATCGCACCGGAGCCGCTCTCGAGATCAAGACCGAGACGATGCGCAATGCCCTTTGCGAAGAGCACCTAGCGGTGCGCGGAGCCGTCATGCGAAGTGCCAAGCAAGTCGCCTTTGCGGAGGCCCGTATCGAGGACGCAAAAGGAAGGCTCGTCAGCCGCTCGACGGGCACGTTCCTCACACAGCGCGACTGAGATCTCCTTGTGAGAGGGAAGCGAGATGTTCGCTTCTCAGCGCAAATCGCCGCGAGAATGTATCGGGTTGGCTTAGCCATTCTTGAACGTTGCTCTTTGCCGCAACAGGCGCATGTCGGGTTGCAAATGATCTTCTTCCAGATTGAAGCAGGGCCCCCTCGGGGAGGTAATGGCCTCGATCAGAAGCGGGAAAGTCCGCAACTTCTAAGCCTTTTGCTCTCTTGTGATGACATCGGGCTGGGCTTTCTCGTACCGGGTCTGGCGCACTTAGGACAACGAGAGATGTAGCTCTCCCTAGGTCGTCTCGGCAACCTGTTAAGCGGAGGTTTCGTTGTCCGGCTAAGGCGCGTTGGAATATCACGGCGTTATGGGTAATACTTGGTGTATGCCACCAAGAAAAAAGCCAACCAAGCCCGGCCTCTCGCCGTCGCACAAAGACGCGCTAGCCGAGGGTCGGCGCCAGGGAAATGCGGTACGTCGGTACCTCGTTGCGCTGGAAAGGTCCAAGCCGCGCCGTGGGCGCACGACGAGCGCTGACACTTTGAAAGCCCGTCTTGAAGACCTCGAGACCAAGCTCGCAACGGCCGATCCACTGCAGCGGATCCACATGATTCAAGAGCGCCGTAACCTCGAGCGCCGCATTGAAGGTGCTAACGCCGAAGCCGAAGACGACCTTCCCGAGCTGGAGAAGGCGTTCATTGCTGTCGCCGCTGACTACGGCTTCCGCAAGGGAATCGACTACGCCACGTGGCGTGAGGCTGGCGTGACGGCAGAGGTGCTGCAAAAGGCCGGGATCCACTGGAGCCGTCACTCCTAAAAGGGTGCTTGCCAAAAGTGGTGGCTGCACTTAAACAATTTATTCTGGTACGTCCTCGAGGGCGGCAAAGGTACGCCCTACGTGGGCGAGCGAGCGCGTGAGATCGAAGGCTTCGTCTAAGTGCTCGGTCGTCTGCTCGACCCCGCCGAAGGCAATAGAGACCTCCGGGTCCTCTTCGAGGATGTCGCGGAACGCCCGTCGCTGCTCATAAGAAGACCGCGCATCACGTTGCACAATCCGGTAGGCGCTATCGCGTGTCAAGCCGGCAGCAATGAGCGCCAGCAGCACGGGCTGGGAGAACACAAGGCCATGCGAGCTCTCTAGCAAGTTCTCTCGCATGCGTTCTGGATGGACGACCAGGCCGTCAATGACTCGCGTCATCGTTCTCGCGCAGTAGTAGGCGACCAGGCTCGCGTCCGGGAGAATTATGCGTTCGACCGAGCTGTGGGAGATGTCGCGCTCGTGCCAAAGAGCGACATCTTCTAGGCCGGCTACCAGGTACCCGCGCAGCACTCGGGCAAGGCCGGTGAGCCGCTCGGCCGTGATCGGATTCCGCTTGTGAGGCATGGCGGAGGAGCCCTTCTGACCAGCCTTGAAGGGCTCTTCGACTTCGGCGACCTCGGTCCGCTGCAGGTGGCGGAACTCGGTGGCGAGGGTTTCGACAGTCGTGCCGAGGGCGGCACACGCGTAGAGGTACTCCGCGTGACGATCCCTGGCTATCACCTGGGTTGCCGGGACAGGAGTGAGTCCAAGGGCCTCACATACGTACTGCTCGACGAACGGGTCGATGTTCGAATAGGTGCCGACAGCGCCCGAAAGCTTGCCCACCGAGACACCTTGTCGCGCGCGGCGGAGTCGTTCCCGGTCGCGGTCTGTTTGCAGGCAGGCCAAGGCGAGCTTTGTCCCGAACGTCGTCGGCTCCGCGTGCATGCCGTGGGTGCGCCCGACAGTCGGGACCTCGGCGAACTCTTTCGCCCGCCGCTTCAGCACCGATATGAGCTGATCGACGGCCTCGAGGAGAAGATCGGCCGATTTCACGAGGATTGAGCAAAGCGCCGTGTCGGTCACATCGGAGGATGTGAGGCCGTAATGGACCCACGAGCCCTCGGGAGCCCCGATGGACTCTTGCAAGACGTCTACGAAGGCAGCGACATCGTGATCTGTGACAGCTTCGCGCTTCGCCACGCGCCGAATGAACTCCGCATCTACCCGAGGCGCTCGGGCACGGCACGCCCTTGCATCTTCTGGAGGGACGACGCCGAGCTTGGCCCATGCCTCGACGGCCAAGAGTTCGATCTCGAGCCATACAGCGAGTCGGGATTCCTCGGCGAAGACACTTGCCATCTCGGGCATTGAGTAGCGGGGGATCACGGCTTTGCCTCTCGGCCCAGCTCGGTGGTCACGCGAGCGGCGCCGATTGACCGCCTCATGTCTCGAGACGCACGTACTGCTCGCGGCCCGGTCCTACACCGACATAGGTCACGGGCACGCCGGTGTACTCGGCGATGGCGTCGAGGTAGTTACGTGCGGCGCCAGGCAGGTCCGATACCGTCCGCGCCTCGGACAGGTCCGAGTGCCAACCGGGCAGCTCTTTGTACACAGGCTGGGCGCGGTGAATGACGGACTGGTGATATGGGATGTGGTCGTAGAGATCGTCTCCGTCGCGATAGCCGACGCAGATCTTTAGGGTGTCGAAGGCCGAGAGGACGTCGAGCTTTGTGACGGCGATCTCGGAGAGTGAGTTCAGTCTCACGGCATGGGCGAGGAGGACGAGGTCGAGCCATCCAGGTCGGCGCCGGCGACCGGTGTTCGTCCCGTACTCATGTCCGAGCTCGACGAGCATGTCACCCTGCTCGCCTTCCACCTCCGTCGGGAAGGGCCCCGAACCGACCCTGGTTATATAGGCCTTGGCGATGCCGATGACCCGGTCGATGTCCCGGGGCCCGATGCCTGAGCCGACACAGGCGCCGCCCGCGGTCGGGTTCGAGGAGGTGACGAAGGGGTACGTGCCATGGTCGAGGTCCAAGAAGGTGGCCTGGGCGCCTTCGAGCATGATCTGACGGCCGTCATCGAGCGCCTCGTGCACGAGACGGACCGAGTCGCCAATCATCGGAGCCAGGGCAGGCGCCACTTCATCGAGGTACTGGGCGGCGATCTGGTCGGCGTCGACGGGAAGGCGGTTGTAGACCTTGGCGAGGATGGCGTTCTTCTCTCGCAGGACGACATCGAGCTTTTGCCGGAAGATCTTCGCGTCGAGCAGGTCCTGCACCCTGAGACCTATCCGGGCTGCCTTGTCGGCATAGGCGGGGCCAATTCCGCGTTTGGTCGTCCCGAGCTTCGCCTTGCCGAGGTAGCGCTCGGTGACCCGGTCGATCTCGATGTGGTACGGCATCACGAGATGGGCATTGCCTGACACGACGAGCCGGCTCACATCGACTCCGCGAGACTGCAACATGGCGCACTCGGCGAGGAGCACCGTCGGCTCGACCACGACGCCGTTGCCGATCACCGGCACCACGTGGTCATAGAGGATTCCGCTCGGGATGAGCTGTAGGGCGAAGGTCTCACCGCCGACGACGATGGTGTGGCCGGCGTTGTGTCCGCCCTGGTAGCGGACCACGACCTGCACATCCTTGGCGAGCAGGTCGGTTATCTTGCCCTTGCCCTCATCGCCCCACTGGGTTCCGACCACTACGGTCGCGGGCACTCATGCCTCCGGATCTTTTGAGAGAAATTAAGCCATGACCAGGGTAAAACTCGCTCCCGGCCAGCTGGGTGAGTTTAGTCGAGCGAGGCTCGACCCGGCCGGGAGGCGAAGGGCCGTGGTTGTTTTCTCTGTGCCCGGCATTCCCCCAGGCCAGGGCCTTGTGCAAGGCAAGAAAACATTTCGAACCGATGTCATACTAAAACCCGTTCCGTGTGTTGCGGCTTCGGGGAAGTTCGGTCTAGCACGCGCCGTCGCCAGGTCGTAACCTAACGGTAACTATCAAGTGTCCACTTTGGGAGGCGCAAAAAAATGAAGCGATTAATCCTGTTGTCGGTTCTGGCTCTTGGTGTCGGAGGGTTGCTCGCGAGCGGCGCCGCCACCTCGGGCGCTACGACCGCGAAGCCGGTTGCCCCAGTGCACGTCACTTCGGCCAAGACAGCTCACGCCGGCAAGTTCCTTGCCTGCATGGTCACCGACACCGGTGGGATCGACGACCGGTCTTTCAACGCGTCTTCATGGCAGGGAGTCCAAGAGGCCGAGACTGCCAAGATCTCGGGCAAGTACCTTCAGTCCTCGAGCGAAAGCGACTACGTCCCGAACATCGACGCCTTCATTGCTGAAAAGTGCGGGATCATCGTCACGGTCGGCTTCTTGATGGGAGACGACACCGAGACCGCCGCCAAGGCGCATCCGTCGCAGGACTTCGCCATCGTCGACTACACCTACTCGCCGGCGATCAAGAACATCGACGCCCTCGTGTTCAACACGGTCCAGGATGGCTTCCTCGGCGGTTACCTGGCTGCCGGTTACTCGAAGACCCATGTCGTGGCCACCTTCGGTGGCGAGCAGCTTCCCACGGTCACCATCTACATGGACGGCTTCTGGGACGGCGTGCAGTACTACAACAAGATGCACCCCAAGCAGACGGCGACCACGGTCCTTGGTTGGAACGAGAAGACCCAGAAGGGCTCCTTCACTGGTGACTTCACCAACCAGACCAAGGGCGAAGAGCTGACCAACACCTTCATTTCGGAGAACGCGGACGTCATCTTCCCCGTCGCCGGCAACGTCGGCCTCGGTGCCGCCGCCGCCGTGAAGGCAGCTGACGGCTCGAGCACCAACGTCACGATGGAGTGGGTCGACACTGATGGCTGCATCAGCGCTCCGCAGTACTGCAAGTACTTCATCTCGAGCGTGACCAAGGGCATCCAGGCAGCCGTGAAGACCTCCATCACCACCACGGCAGCTGGCAAGTTCAAGGGCGGCAACTACATCGGCGACCTCGCCAACGGTGGCGTCGTTCTTTCGCCGTACCACGACTTCGCCAGCAAGATCTCGACGTCGTTGCAGCACCAGATCACCCAGATCAAGTCGCAGATCATCAGCGGCAAGATCGTCCCGGCTACCAAGAGCCCGGTGTAGGTCCGAGCCTCGTTCGGGGCGGTGCGCTTTTGTGGCACCGCCCCGGGCGTGGCGCGTAGGGTAGAAAAAAGAGTCCAGTTCTTGAGCGGTGCCCGAGTGGCACCGCTTTGGAATGTGGCCCGTTTGCTAGGGAGGCTGCGCTGCAACTCGAGTTGCGGGGGATCACGAAGCGCTTCGGCAGCCTCGTGGCCAATGACAGCATCGACCTTACGGTCGAGTCTGGAGAGATCCACGCGCTCCTGGGCGAGAACGGGGCGGGCAAGTCGACCCTCATGAACGTCCTCTACGGACTTCTCCAGCCAGATTCGGGCGAGATCCTCCTCGACGGCAAGCCCGTCACCTTTCACAATTCCCGCGAGGCGCTGAACGCCGGCATCGGGATGGTCCACCAGCACTTCATGCTCGTGCCGGTTTTCACTGTGGCCGAGAACGTCATGCTGGGCGTGGAGCGCACGACCGTGCTCGGTCTTTTGAACAGACGTCGTGCCCGCAAGGACGTGCTCGAACTCTCCGCCCGTTACGGCCTCGCCATCGATCCCGACGCCCTCGTCGCCGACCTACCGGTCGGTATCCAACAGCGCGTCGAGATCGTCAAGGCTCTCCACCGCGAGGCGAGCATCGTGATCTTGGACGAGCCGACGGCCGTCCTCACCCCGGGTGAGACCAACGAGCTGTTCCGCATCATGCGCGAGCTCCAGGACTCCGGCAAGTCGATCATCTTCATCAGCCACAAGCTGAAAGAGGTCCAGGAGATCGCCGACCGTATCACGGTTATCCGCCGCGGGCGGGTTGTGGGCTCGCCGCCACCTAGCGCGACCGACGAAGAGCTCGCCTCGCTCATGGTCGGCCGGGCGGTGGAACTAAAGGTGCACAAAGAGCCGGCCCATCCGGGCGAGGTAACCCTCGACGTCAAGGGATTGCACGTCGAGAACGCCGCCGGACGGTTTGTCGTCAACGACGTCTCGCTCGAGGTACACGCCGGGGAGATCGTCGGCATCGCCGGGGTGCAGGGCAACGGGCAGACCGAATTCTGCGAAGCGATCATGGGCTTGCAGCACGTGGTGGCTGGCAAGATCACCGTCGCCGGTAAAGATTTAACAGGTGCTAAAACACGTGCGGTTCTCGAGTCGGGAGTGAGCTACATCCCTGAGGACCGTCAAGAAGACGGCATTGTCGAACAGTTCTCGCTCGCCGACAACCTCGTTCTCGACCTCTACAACCGTCCTCCGTACGCCTCCGGTGCCGTGCTGCACCTCGACGCCATCCGCGAGAGCGCCACCAAACACATGCAGGATTACGACATCCGGGCAACTTCGATCGACATGACGGTCGGAACGCTTTCTGGGGGCAACCAGCAAAAAGTCATCGTCGCTCGCGAGCTTGGACGCGACGTCGTCCTACTCGTTGCCAATCAGCCGACCCGTGGGCTTGACGTCGGCTCGATCGAGTTCGTCCACAGCCAGATCGTCTCGGCCCGCGACCATGGCACCGCCGTGCTCATCTGCTCTACGGAGATCGACGAGATCTACGCCCTGGCAGATCGCATCGTCGTCATGTACGAGGGCAAGATCGCAGGCGAGCGACCGCCAACGGTATCGATCGAGGAACTTGGCTTGCTTATGGCAGGCGCCGGCACCTCGACGCCGGTTGTTGAAGTAGAGCCGGTATGAGCCAACACGAGTCGGGGCCGGGCGCGACGGAGGCCGGTATCGTCGCCGGCGGCCAAGCCGACGGGACCGGATCGCCCGCAAGCCCTGGAGGCTCTCAGCCGCTGCAGAGCCACGGCTGGAACTCGGTGCCCCTTTCCTTGTTGAACGCCGTTCTCGAGGGAAGCTCGACGGTTGTGACGATCCTCGCCATCGTCCTCGCCGTCGTCATCGGCGGGCTCCTCATCGCCTTTACGAGCCCGCCGGTGCTGCACGCCTGGAGCAACCTCTTCTCCGCCCCCGGAGCCGCCTTCTCACAGGCATGGGACGTCGCCGCTTCGGCCTACTCGGCGATGTTCGAGGGCGCCATCATCAACCCGCACACGATCTCGGCGGCCTTCCACGGCGGCTCAACGGCGGCGATCTTTAATCCCTTGTCCGAAACGACCGTCAACGCCACGCCGCTCATCCTCGCCGGTCTGGCCGTAGCCCTGGCATTTAGGGCGGGCATGTTCAACATCGGCGCCACGGGCCAGTTCATAGGCGGCGCCTTCTTTGCCGGTTGGATCGGCTTTGCGGTTCACCTGCCACTAGTCATCCACGTCGTCGTCGCCGTCATAGCGGGCTTTGTCGGAGGGGCCATCGTCGGGGCGTTCGTCGGGGACTTGAAGGCCCGCACCGGGGCGCATGAGGTGATCGTCACCATCATGTTGAACTACGTGATGGAGTACCTGCTCTTGTTCCTGCTCGGCCTGGCAGCCTTCCGCGCGGCCGGCTCGCCCAACCCGATCAGCCCGCCGGTGCAGAACAATGCCATGTTGCCGTTGCTTGCCGGGCACAACCTGCGCATCAACGCCGGCTTCCTCGTCGCCCTGGCGGCAGCCGCCGCGGCGGCATGGCTGTTGGGCAGGACCACGCTCGGTTTCGAGCTACGGACCGTCGGGGCCAACCAGAACGCCGCCCGGGCGGCTGGTATGAGCCCAGAGAAGACCTGGGTGCGTGTCATGCTCATCTGTGGTGGTCTCGCCGGCCTCGCCGGGGCGAGCGTCGTGCTCGGCTCGGACTTCGCCCTCACCCCGCAGATCTACGGCACCTACGGCATCGACGCCATCACCGTTGCCCTGCTTGGACGAGCCAAGCCCGGCGGTGTCGTGCTCGCTGCCCTCCTCTACGGATCACTCAACGCGGGAAGCGTGACGATGCAGGCCCAGACTCAGATCCCCGTCGACATCGCCACGGTTATCCAGGCGCTGATCGTGCTCTTCGTGGCGGCGCCGCCCTTCGTCCGGGAGGTCTTCCGCCTCCGACGTCGGCGCGCCGGATCCGAAGAGCAGTTGCTCGCGAAGGGGTGGAGCTCATGACCGCCGTCACCTTGGTGGGCCAGCAGCGGTTCGCTTTCGACCGCCAGCGGGTCATCGCCACCATCTTTGTGATGCTCGGCCTGGTCGACATCTTCGTTTTCGGCCTTTACTCAAACGGCGACTCGGTGTTCACCTTCACCCTCACCGGGGCAGCTGTCTCGGTCCCGAACCTCGTGATGGCCGCCGCCCCCGTTTGCTACGGGCTGGGCGCACTTAGCGTCGTCTTCGGCTTGGTCTACGCGGGCGCCAAGCTGAACAAGCTCTCCCAGCGCCTAGTCGCGGGTACGGTGACGCTGGCGTTCGTCCTCGCCTTTTTGGTCTGGTCCGACGCCGGTCGCTTCCCGCTGCCTTTCGTGTCACTGATGCAGTCGACCATGCTCGCCTCGATCCCGCTCGTGCTCGGGGCGTTGTCAGGGTGCCTTTGCGAGCGTTCGGGCGTCATCAACATCGCCATCGAGGGCCAGCTCCTCCTCGGCGCCTTTGCAGGGGCGGTGATCGCGAGTGCCTTCGGGTCGCTCTGGTTCGGCCTTTTGACCGGCTCGGTGGCGGGAGGCCTGCTTGCCATCCTCCTTGGCGTGTTCGCCATCCGCTACATGGTCGACCAGATCATCCTCGGTGTCGTCCTCAATGTGTTCGCATCCGGGCTCACCGGCTACCTCTACGACCAGGCCCTCGTTCCCTACCAGAACAGGCTCAACTCGCCCGCCACGTTCTCGCCGGTCAAGATCCCCCTCCTCGGCGACATACCCATTATCGGACCCATCTTCTTCGACTCGACCATCTTCCTCTACATCACCTATGCCGCTGTCGCCCTCGTCCACATCGGCCTTTTCAAGACGCGTTATGGGCTACGGGTGCGAGCCGTCGGCGAGCACCCGACAGCGGCCGACACCGTCGGTATCAAGGTGTTGATGACCCGCTACCGCAACGTGATCATCGGCGGCCTCATTGCCGGCATCGGCGGGGCGTCGCTCAGCATCGGGTCGGTCGGCTCGTTCGGAAAGGACATGTCCTCCGGACAGGGCTACATCGCCCTGGCGGCGATGATCTTCGGCCGCTGGACCCCGCTCGGGGCGACCGGCGCCGCTTTGCTGTTCGGCTTCTCGGTTGCTTGCGCCAACGTGCTCGGCACCATCGGCTGCCCCATCCCATCCGACTTCTTGCTGATGCTCCCCTACGTGGCGACGATCATCGCCGTGGCTGGATTCGTTGGCAAGAGCCAGGCACCGAAGGCGGATGGCCAGCCCTACGTAAAGTCCTAAGTCGGCGTTTCCCCTAGGGAGTTCGGTGACGGCGGCACATGGCCGACCTCGGCGTCGGTACCGATCTCGATGACGGGATGGTCAATCGGCTCGAGCCAGCGGAGCACCTTCAAAAGCTCGGGGATAGGCAGCGCTATGCATCCCTCGGTCGGGGCGTCCATCCAGGCATGGAGAAAGATCCCAGAGCCCGGCGCGTCGGGGCCGGCGATCGTCGGGTCGTCGTTGTAATCGATCACGGCCAGGTACGGGTATCCCCTGTCTCCCTGGGTCTCCTCCCACAGCGGCTCGGACCAGGCGGCGAAGGGCGGCGTCGTGCCGCAGGTGACGTGCACGAAGCGGTTGTACTGCGGGCTGTAGGGATCCTCATCCCACCAGTCGCCACAAACCAAACGGTGGTAGGGCTCGTGCAGGCCGCCCGGGTTCGGCCATGAGCCGTACAAAGTGGCGAGGCCGAAAGGGTAGACGCCGGTCGGAGTGGCGTGGTCACCCTCGCGCCGCAGGTCACGCAGCTCGCCCGAGCCGATCTCGGTCTGCCAAGTCGGGAACACCGGCTTCCATGCCGTCAAGGCACCTGTTCGCTCGAAGCTCTGAAAACGCGCCAGGAAGTCAGGCGGGTCGTAGACAGGGCTCGAGACGACGATGAGCTCCCTGGCCGAGGCCGGGACGCGGAAGCGGGACTGGACTGCGCCTGCGGGCACCGGTCGTACGAGGCCTGCCAAGCCGGAGCAGACGAGCACGCCGGCGGCGACCAGAGCGCCCATAGCGGAGAGCCGAGCTTTGCACTTGCTGGTACGAGACACTCTGGGCAACCTCGGCTTAGAAAGTCTTAGCCACGGGGCGCATCCCGGAAGTCTCGCATCGCTCGCACCGGCACCGGCCCGCGGGCCTCGGAGACCACATAGGTTTCGAGCATGACCGCCGTTTGCGTCCAGCCGGGCTGCGGGGCAATAGGGTGAACGTCGAAAGCGGGACCAGAAGGAGGAAGACGACATGGCCGACGTCACCATCGATGGAGACGAGCTAGTGGTGCGCCTGCGGACCATTGAAAAACTCGAAGCCGTCCACGGCGAGGTGAAGGTGCCACTCGCCTCGGTCAGCTCAGCCGAGGTGCTCGACGACGCCATCGGCGCGGTGCATGGGTTCCGCGTCGGGACGGGCATTCCCGGCTCGGTGGCCGTTGGGACGTTCACCTCGCGCAACGACAAGATCTTCGCCGTGGTTCACCACGACACCCCCCGCGGAGTCCGAGTACGCCTCGAGGGCGCCCAGTTCGACGAGCTCATAGTGGGCTGCGACGACCCCGAGGCTGTTGTAGCCACCCTGCCTCGTTCGAGCTGAGCCCACCCTCGGTCACGATCGTCTGCGGCTTTCGTCGCGAGGTGGCTGAAATGACCCGGCCGAAATAGCTGTGGGCGGCGGCTGAGTCCATAAGCCAATGGCCCCGCCCGGACTATTGGCGCGGACCGTGATCAGTCGGACCAGGGACTGGGACGCAGTGCAAAGAAGAGGAACCTGGGCTTGGTGCGAATGTTCGCGTAGGCCGTCGGATCACGGTCCGCAAGGCTTTTGAGCGGCTCCGGCTCGACAAGCTGCTCGATGACGAAGCCGGCGCGGGCGATGGCATGGCACATCGCCGTCAGGGGACGGCGCCAGAAGGTGACGACGAAACTACCCGTGCCTTTCGACCACGTCTCAGTCACCTTTGTGATGGCGAAATAGTCCTCAAGAGAGTGGGCTTGCCAGTCCATCGTGGGGTGATGAGTCGAAAACACGACCCTTCCTTGCCGGTGGAGCACGCGATGGAGCTCTTGGAGAGTGGCCGTCCAGTCGTAGACGTAGTGCATGACAAGCGATGCCACGACTAGATCGAACTCACCCGACGACGCGAAGGAAAGTGGCTCGGCGATATCGGCGAGGAGCACCGTCGCCCTGTCTCCGAGGCGTCTTTGAGCAAGCTCGACCATGGCCGGGCTGACGTCGAAGGCGGTGACGGTGGCACCGTGGTCGACCAACCAGGTGCTGACCTCGCCGCTGCCACACCCTGCGTCGAGCACCTTCAATCCTTGGACGTCTCCGAGAAGGGCAATCGTCGCCGGTCGCTCGTAATAAGCGTTATAGGCACTCTTGGCGTTGTCTGCCGCGTAGTCGCCAGCCATGGCGTCGTACTCGCGGGCGGTGCGCTCGGCGTCGTTCATGGGTAAATCGTGCCATGGCGACTGGATGGCCGGCCTCTGTTCAAACTCGTACGTGGACCGAGATGGGCTTTCCTGTCTAGGCCGGCGCCTGCTGCTTGCTGAGTGGCTGGTACAGGCCCGAGGTTTCCCTGACCTAAAGGCGTGCTGGGCAAAGCAAGCCGTGTCGCGGGTGTCCGAGCCAATCAGTAGCGGAGCCCGAGTACCTATGACGATCCACCACCTCCTTCCACGCGGTCCTCGGACGGCAATCGACCAGGTACAGAAAAGAGACGTGGTCAGGGGCGCGATCGCACAGGCTTCACAATGCCCTGTCACTCGTTTCTCCTGGAGCCCTCGTAGGTAAAAGGAGCTGAGCCTCGAGCACGTCAGCCTCGAGCGGTCGAGCGAAGAGAAAGCCTTGTACCTCGTTGACGTGCACGCCTCGGAAATGGTCCATCTGGCCTGTCGTCTCCACGCCTTCGGCGAGCGTCTTGAGGCCGAGGTCCCTGCCGAGCTGGACGAGGGCTCCGACTAGCGCCCTGGACGCAGGTGAGGAAGTGATCGCACTCGTGCACCTTCGATCGATCTTGAGGCAGTCCACGGGGAACTGCTGAAGATAGGCGAGAGAGGAATAGCCGGTGCCGAAGTTGTCGACCGCAATCCCGACACCTAGGGCCTTTATGGCGTGGAGTCGCCGGGCGGTCGCCTCAACGTGGGACGTCAGGGCAGTCTCCGGGATCTCGACTGTCAGGGAACTGGGGTCAAGACCACTTGTCTCGAGGGCCTCAAAGATGTGCTCGACGATGGCGTCGTCGTCGAGCTGACGAGTCGAGAGGTTGACCGAGACGTCAAGTGCGTCGCCTTGGCGGTGCCAGGCTGCCATCTGGGCGCAAGCTTGGTTGATCACCCACCGTCCGACCTGTTGGATCTGACCGGTCTGTTCGAGGGCAGGGATGAAGTCGTTCGGTTGGAGGAGTCCCCGCGTGGGGTGCTGCCAGCGCAGCAGGGCCTCCACCCCGACGATCGTCAGATCGTCGAGGTTGTATATCGGCTGGTAGACGAGACGGAATTGTTGGTCCGACATGGCGAACCGGAGGTCGCATTCGGCTTCGAGTCGCTGCTGGATTTCGGTGCTCATCTTCAGGTCGAAGATCTTGTAGCGGTTCTTGCCTGCGGCTTTGGCCTGATAAAGGGCAACGTCAGCGTCGCGGAGCAGGTCGTCCGGACTTGACCTGTCACCGATCGCGATGCCGATGCTGGCGTTCATTACCAAGGGCATCGGTGCCCCGTCGAGCGCGAAGGGCTGTCGCATGACCTTTAGCAGCCTGTCGGCCACCAGCTGGGGCGCGGCATTGACCGTGGTTCCGTCGATCAGCACGACAAACTCGTCGCCCCCCATCCGGCCGATCGTGTCCGCATCTCGAAGCGTGGTTTGCAAACGGGCCGAGACCGCCTGGAGAAGCCGGTCGCCCACACCGTGCCCAAGGGTGTCATTTATGTCCTTGAAACCGTCCAGATCGATGTATAAGGCGGCGCAACTCGTTTTCTGCCGACGACTGCGGGCCAAGAGATGTTCGATACGGTCCATAATCAAGGCTCGGTTGGGCAGGCCCGTCAAGGCGTCGTGCAGGGCCCGATGACGCAACTCACCGGTCTGCTCGTCTACGACGTGCAGTGCCCGTGCCCGCCCGGTACCCATGAGGAACATAAGCATCCCGACGAGAAAGCTCAAAAGTATTCCCGCGCCAAGGAGGGCAACCGCGTCGCCGTCGTCGATGATCGCACCGGTAGCAGTAGCGGCAAATGTCGTATCAGTCCAACCGTTGTGGAGGTCGATCGCAAAGGATCCGGCCCCGAGGGGCGTCTTGCCGCTCCTGAAGGTCACGTTCGAGGAGGCTGCGCGGAAATGGAGGACCACAGCGGTATTGGGATGGCCCTCAAGCGCAGCGTTCAACACCACCTGGGGCATGACCGCCATTCCCGCCCAGCCGAGGAAGGCTGCCCGGCGCGCCTGCACCGTTGTGGGCATGACGCCTCCTTTATAGACCGGAATTTGAAAGGCCAAGAAAGTGGTGTCGGCAAAGCGCAACGGCGTGTAGATGGCTTGCCCGGTGTCGCGCGCAGTCATATAAGCAGACCGCGCAGAACCGGGTGGGCACATGTCCTGGCCGGCGGGAAGCGCCTTGTTCTTGTTCTTTGACATTCCTATCTGCACTAGGCAGTAGTACGAAAGCCTCCCAGGCGGAAGCACTTCGAAGGTCCCGTTTGGCGCTAGGGGACCGACGGGAAGAACCTCGGCCGCGGCGGCAAAGGCAAGAAGTTTCGCTTCGGGGACGATGACCGAGAAGCCGAATCCGACCAGCTCGGGGTAGCGCGCAAAGGCATTGACCGAGATTGCCCACCGTTCGAATTGCAGATTGGACGCGTGAGGGTCTGCGATGATGAAGCCGGCGGCGCTGTTCATGAGGTCCTGTTGGTGCAGGATCGCAAGTTGCAGGGCGCCGGCGATGGCTCTCGAGGACGAGATGAGGCTCTCGCGTGACTTGGAGGCGTTCTCGCTTGCTATGGCAGCCGAAGCGAAACCCGAAGCAACAAAGCCGATGATGACCACGAGAGTTGTGGCTACCAACCAGGCCCGATGTCGGCTCGCACCGACAAGGGAGCGAAGATAGCGATTGGTCATCGCAAATCTGACGAGCTTTGTCCTCATCATCATCCTCCTCCCACTGACGGACCCTGTCGCGCGATGCTCGTCAGGATTTTCGGAAATAGGACTGACGTCGCGGTCGAGAAGAGTCATTTGAGGACTCGTCGTTCGGCCTCGAGCGGAGGGACCCGATATTCCCTGTCGGAAACCATCGCGACCGGTTCAGGCAGTTTCAGGCCGCTGGCGAGAAGTTTGACGATCTCGGCGATCGGCTGTGGCCGTGCGAAGAGGAAGCCCTGCACCGAATCGCAGCCGAATCCACGCAAAATCTCAAGTTGTTCTACTTCCTCGACGCCTTCTGCCACGGTGTGAAGATGGAAGTCGGCGGCCAGCTGCAAGGTGCGACGAGTGAGATCCGAAGAAGCTCTGTCCCGTGCCAGATCGGTGACAAAGGACCTGTCGATCTTGAGAGTGTCGACGGGCAGATAACGCAGCGCACCGAGTGAGGAGTAGCCCGTCCCGAAGTCGTCAATGGCGATCTTGAGGCCGACCTTGCGCAAAGCCGTGAGGACCTGGACCGATCGGGGGACATCGTTCATGATGACGGTCTCGGTGACTTCGAGGGTAAGACGGGACGCGTTGAGGCCGGAGTCTTCGAGCGCCTGGGAGACTGTGGCGACGAGGTTGTCGTCCTCGAGCTGGACAGCCGAGAGGTTCACGCTTATCCAAAGGAGCGGATTGCGCAGGCTCATTGCAGCGATGTCACGACAGGACTGCCTCAAGACGAAAGCGCCGATGGCTCCGATGACCCCTGCTGCTTCTGCCACCGGAATGAACTTGTCGGGCCCGATAAAGCCGCGCTCGGGATGATTCCAGCGGACGAGAGCCTCGAACCCCTGGATGGTGACTGTGGCGAGGTCCACCACCGGTTGGTAGTAGACGACGAATTCGCCGCGTTCTAGGGCAAGCCGCATGTCTGCCTCGGTGCGCAGCGCCTCAAGGATCGACGAGTGCAGCAAGGGTGAGTAGATCTCGCAGCAGTGGCCACCTTTTGCCTTGGCAACTCGCAATGCCAAGCCGGCGTCCCGCAACAGGTCGTCCCCGGAGACCTGCTCCAGGCCGCGGGCGACAAGCCCTATGGCCGCTTCGACTACGAGGCTTGCTGAACCGATGGTGAATGGCCGTTCCAAACTAGCGCTCACTAAGCGTGCGACATACTCGCTGTCTGGCCGGTCGCCGTGGGTTTTCACCAGCACTGCGAACTCGTCGCCTCCTACCCGAGCGACCGCGTCAGGGTTGTGCAGGATCGACTGGATCCGGAGCGCTACAAGACGCAGCAGCTCGTCTCCAACCTGATGGCCGTGCAGGTCGTTGACGCGCTTGAAGTTGTGCAGGTCGATCAGCAACACGGTGAGACCCGTGCCAGTGTCTTGGCCGTCCTCGATGGCAGCATCCAGGTACCGGTTGAAGAGAGCTCGGTTTCCAAGACCGGTAAGGCCGTCGTGAGACGCCTGATGCTGCAGCTCAAAAGTACGCTCCTCCACCTTTGTCTCAAGGCTGCGGCTCAGGGCGAAGTAGTCGAGTAGTACGAGGAACTGACGGGCCGCCAGTGCCAAGATCACCATGATGAAGGTGATCTGGGACAGCCGGTTCAGCGGGTGGTGCATAGAGATCTGCCAGACCGCCACAAAGACGACGCCAATGAGGGGAAGGTTCGGTCCGAGAAGCGTATGCAGGCTCGCACGCGTCGAGGTTTGCCTCGCTGGACCAGTTGGACCCCACGCCCAGAGGG
>Ga0302320_10010184_pt1 | contig 20091 bp, 18 predicted proteins | sample Bog_T0_3_FD_202130 | JGI IMG/M metagenome (GOLD analysis project Ga0302320, IMG submission 202130) | Peat permafrost microbial communities from Stordalen Mire near Abisko, Sweden - Bog_T0_3 | ecosystem: Environmental > Terrestrial > Soil > Wetlands > Peat | place: Sweden: Abisko, Stordalen Mire...
CGGGGTTCTTTCATGGAAATGCCTATCTCCGGTAGCAGTCTGCAGATTGCCAAGGGCGACGGTGTTGGTTTGGTTGGAGGCGAGCCCACGGCGATCAAGTCGGCTGAATCGGTGCTGGCGGCGATCTGCCCGCGCCGATACTCCGTCGGCGACGTCGGAGCCGGAGGAAAAGCAAAGCTTGCAATCAACCTGATTCTCGGACTCAACCGCGCGGCCCTCGCCGAAGGCATCGCCTTCGCCGAGAAGTTGGGCCTGGATGTTCTCGCGTTCTTGAATGTCGCGCGCGGCTCTGCCGCGTACTCTCAGGTCATGGACGTGAAGGGAGACAGGATGGTTGACCGGAATTTCGTCGCCTATGGCAAGATCGTGCAGTCGATGAAAGACTTCTCGATTATCCGCGAGTCGGCTCGGGAGGCTGGCCAGGCTTTACCATTCTCCGAGGTTTACATCGAGATGTTGCAAGGTTGCATTGAGGCCGGTGAAGGTGACTGGGATAATTGCGCCATCATCGAGGAAATCCGCCGTCGTACTTTTCCCCGCGCCAAGGCCATTAAAGCAGCGGAGTAATCTTGAGAGGAATATGCCATGAGCATCGAACCTCGGGCTAAGCCGGGTAAGCAATCCTTGTGTACTGTTCCCAACGGCGTTATGCACATTCCGCTCACGCCGCTCAACGACGACATGACGGTGGACTACGACACCTTCGAAAAACTGGTGGACTGGCACGTCAGGCAGAGCCCTTCGTCGCTGTGCGTGATTCTGCACATCGCCGAATCCGTTAGCCTTACCAAGGAAGAACACAAGAAGCTCATCGAGATCTCGGTCAACGTAACGAAAGGCCGCGTACCGGTCATTGCAAACGTCAGCATGGCGGGCACCGACCAGGCGATCGACTTGGCTTGCCATTCAGAGAAGGTTGGCGCAGACGCGATCATCTGCATCAGTCCGTACTACTGGCCTGTGCCGGAAGAGGCGTTGTACGACCACTTCGTCAGAGTCGCCACGGCAACCAGCCTCCCATTCATGATCTACAACTCGCCCATCTTCCAGGGCGTGAGCCTATCTCCGAAGTTTCTCGTCCGCCTCATGAAGCGACTCCCGAACTTCATCGGCGAAAAGGAAGCCAGCCACAATTTCGAATACTTCATTGAAGCGCGGAAGGCGACTCAAGCGGTGCGTCCGGAATTTGGATTGATCTTGGGCGTGGAGTACATCATTCCGTCCGTTTCAATGGGCGGCGTGGGCTCGATGGCGATCTCTGGCAGCGTTGCGCCACGGATGATGCAGCATCTCTATGACCTGTGTGCGGCTGGCAGTTTCTTTGAGGCAGCACCGCTACAGGACAGGGCATCTGGGTTGTGGCAGCTCTTCAAGCCGGAGTACCCCGCGCCGATCAAGGCCGCAATGGAGATGATGGGGCGGCCAATCGGTCCGGTGCGCGGGCCCATGCGCTCACTGACCGCGGAGCAGAAGGCAAAGCTGCGCCAGGATCTCGAAGCGTTAGGCGTCTTCGATGGCAGCGAGCCTTTCGGCTGGTGATGCGAATCGTCAGAAAAGGAAGACAGGCGGATCCGTGCTATCAGAGGCACGGATCCGCCTGTCGTTCAACATCAGGGAATTAACAAAATCTTTCCGCAGCTCTTGCGCGATTCTATGAGTTCATGGGCTGCAGCGGCGTCACGCAGCGGATACCGCGCACCGGCCTTGAGCTGAACTTTCCCCTGGGCCGCCATGGCCAGCGCCTGCTCGCCTGCGTGTCTGACAACTTCCGGCCGGTTTCCCCGATAGTGACCGCTCGAATATCCGACGACCGAACGGTCTGTCCCGACCAATTGGTCGGTTCGCGCCGTGCCCGGCGTTCCTGAAGCCTGGCCGTAAACCACGATTCGTCCAAAAGGCGCTAACACCTCAAGGCTGCTGGCAAATACTTCGCCGGCAGTGGAATCGAGAATCAGATCGACACCCTTGCCACCGGTCGCCTCTCGCGTGGCTGCCGCGAAATCGTGCGAATCGAAGACTTCATCCGCGCCGCAATCCTTGGCAAACGCCTTCTTTGCCGGATCGCTGACTGTTCCAAAGATCTTCTTTGCGCCGAATGCCCGCGCGAACTGGATCGCCGTCGAGCCAACTCCGCCAGCAGCCGAATGGACGAGTATGCTCTCGCCTTCAGCAAGCCGGCCAGCAAGTTGCACTAGATTCAAGGCGGTCACCAATACCAGAATGCTGCTGACTGCCTCGTCTTTTGCTCCGTCGGGAACGGCAAATGCCAGGCTTTCTTTTGCCAGTGCGATCTCGGCATAAGAGCCTCCGTCGGCAAAAGCGGCGACGCGCTGGCCGACGCTGAATTTGCGCACATTCGCGCCCACTGCAACCACCGTCCCAACGCAGTCGAGCCCAGGGATGTACGGAGGTTTTGCAGTCTGCCGCATCATCGTGTCCGCATAATTGACACTTGTGAATGTTGTACGAATCGCGATCTGCTCAGGCCCCGGCTTAGGATCATCCCGTTCGACCCAGCGCAGCACACTCGGATTTCCATTCTCTGTAACGACTATTGCATGCATTTTCAGTTCCTCGAAAAATACGACCGTTCAGAATACACCTGAAACCAATAGCCCGAATTCCCTATCGTTCGATACCTACATTGCCGCGCTCAGCGGTGGAGGCCAATTCAGCTTTGAGTGCTGCGCGACGATTTCGTCGATCTGACGTGCGATCTCCTCCGGAAACGGAGCAGTCCGCCGCACGCTGAGGTCCGCAAACGCATTCATGCACTCAAAGATCGACGCCAACTTGCCACGGGTTTCATTCACCATGAACATCAGGTAATGGAGACGCTTCTCCGAGCGCGAAACGAATCTCATATAAATTGAAAGCTTGTCGCCTGGATTCACTTCACTCAGAAAAAACAGATGGTGTTCCAGGTCAAACGTACCGGTCCCATGCTTGCCGTGAAATTCACGGGTCAGTCCAACCCGGTCGTGCAGAACATCTCCTGCATCGTCAAAGATCGCCAGATACCAGCGCATGTTCATGTGGCCGTTTTCGTCGCGATATTCTTCAGGCACTGTCAGGCTCATGCAAACAGGGGCCAGCATTTGAATCTCTTGCAAAGTAACAGAGGGTGGTTTCATCCGAAAATTCCTTCTTGATTTTGGCGAGCGATTTACTGGTTGCCCGCCTGCTCTACATTGTTTGGCCGATTCCCTTTAGGCGCAGAAAAACACTCAGGAGAAATGCTCCAAGTGCCCTTCTGCGCGATCCTGGCTACTTGGCCGCTAATTCAAGCGATTCTTCCTTTAATCGCTTTTCTTCCAACGCTTTCAGAATCTTTTCCGGCGTTGCCGGCAAATCCCTGATACGAACGCCAACCGCATCCTGGATAGCATTGACGATCGCCGGCGCGGTCGGCAGCAGGGCGGGTTCGCCGATCCCCTTGGCTCCGAATGGGCCTCCCGGCTCGGGCCGCTCCACCAACTTGGTAACAATGGTGGGAATGTCAAGGGCGGTCGGAAGAACATAGTCCGTAAACTGGGCGTTCTTTACCCGGCCATGATCGACGACCATTTCTTCCATGACTCCGTAACCAACGCCCATGGATACGCCGCCTTCCACTTGTCCCTCCGTTAGCAGAGGGTTGATCGCCTTGCCACAGTCGTGAACCGCCGTGATCTTGAGGATTTCGACCGCGCCGGTTTCGGTATCCACTTCCACCTCGGCGATCTGAACCGCAAACACATAAGCTCCGTAAGGTTTCCCGTGGCCCGTTTCTTTGTCCAACACAGTGGTCGCCGGGTTGAAACTCGCCGATGCAATCGGCGGACGGCCTCCGTCTTTTTGTGCTTTGGAAGCAGCCGCGCCAATAGAAATTTTCTTCTCCGGAAAGTCCTCGAGATAAATGTAGCCACCTCTCGCCACCAGTCCGGTGCAACTCACTTTCAATTCTTCGGCCGCCGCTTCCAGCAGGATTTGTTTCGCCTGTGTGGCAGCATTTTTCACGGCGTTGCCGGTGATATACGTAATTCGGCTGGCTCCTGGGCCGGAATCAAAGGGAGTCATTTTAGTGTCCGAGGAGACAATGGTTATCTTTTCAAACTCGATCCCCAGTTCTTCGGCGGCGATCTGGAGCAGGACCGTGTCAGATCCCTGGCCGATGTCGGTGGCACCCGTATACAAAACCGCACTACCGTCGACATTTACTTTGATAAATACAGCAGCTGCATTGGGGTTGGAAGTGCCGCCAATCGGATAAATCATGAACGCGATGCCCTTGCCCAGCTTCTTCATAGGATCGTGACCTCCTTCTTCCAGCCCGCGAGCTCGACGGCTTTCTTCGCGCATTCGCTCAATGTTACCGCCTTGATCACTTGCCCGGTAGGCAGCGAGCAGTTGTCCACAAGGACATTCTTCATCCTGAATTCCAGCGGGTCCAATCCCATCTCCGCCGCAATCGTATCCATATGAACTTCGTAAGCGAATCCCAGTTGCGTCACTCCGAAGCCGCGCATCGCGCCACCGATTGGGTTATTGGTGTAAACCAGGTAGCCGTCGATGCAGGTGTAAGGAATCTTGTAAGGCCCGGCGCTATGGATGCTCGCTTTACTCAACGTGGCATGACCAAACGAAACGTAGGCTCCGCTATCGGAGATGATCTCGATCTGCCTGGCCACCAGGGTGCCATCTTTCTTTAGCCCGGATTTGTACTTGCAGATATATGGGTGCCTTACCGTAGAAACGTTGAACTCGTCTTCGCGGGTAAAGGTCATCTTTACCGGCTTGCCGGTTCGCATTGCCAACAAGGCGATATGGGGCTCGAAGGTGACTTCTGCCTTGCCGCCGAAACCAGCTCCCACGCACGGGGTGGAAACTTTGATTTTGTGCATGGGCATCTTCAATATCTTGCTGAGATCCGCGGCATAGCCGAAGATTCGTTGCGAGGAAGTTATGACCGACAATTCGCCCGAGGGGCTCATCTCCGCAATCGCAACGTGTGGTTCGATATGGGCGTGCTCCACCATTGGGGTAGTAATCTTCTCTTCGACAATTACATCCGACTCTTTCCATCCTTGAGCGATATCGCCAAACCGAATCTTAATGTGAACCACGGTGTTGCTATCCCCATGCACTTTCGGGGCATCCGGTTTCATTGCCTCTATCGGGTCGAAAACGGCGGGAAGCGGTTCATAATCAACTTGGATCAGCCTGAGCGCCTCTTCAGCTGCTTCCAAACTGGTGGCGGCAACCGCAGCCACGGCGTCTCCCAGGTAACGGACCTTGTCGTCAGCCAGGATTGGCTGGTCTTGGTGGGAGAGTCCAAAGCGATTATGAGGAATGTCTTTGGCGGTAATCACCGCCATCACGCCAGCCAGTTTTTCCGCCTTAGAGGTGTCGATATTCAGGATCCTGGCGTGGGCGTGCTTGCTGCGCAGCGCCTTTGCCCAGAGCATGTTGGGACGGAAAAGATCCGCGCCATAAAGGCTCCCCCCAGTTACCTGCGACACGGCGTCGGCTCTGGGAAAGCTTTTGCCGATAACATCGTAGCTCATTACCGTTCCCTCCCCTCGTTCTGAAGCACCGCATCCTGCTGAAGGCGCGCGGCCGCCTGCTGGATCGACTTGATTACCTTCACATACCCGCTACAGCGGCAAATATTACCGCTGATTCCCTTACGGATTTCCTGCTCGTTGGGATTCGGATTCCTCATCAGCAGCGCATGGGCAGACAGTAGCATACCCGGAGCGCAAAAACCGCACTGAACTGCTCCGTTTTCGACGAATGCCTGCTGCAGGGGATGAAGGCTTGCCGGGTTGCCCAGACCTTCGATGGTGAGGATCTCCTTGCCCTCTGCCCGGATGGCAAGGTACAAGCAGGAATTCACCGGCTCGCCGTTGATCAGCACCGTGCAAGCTCCGCATTCTCCCGTGCCGCAACCTTCTTTCGTGCCGGTCAGGCCCACTTTATCCCTGATTACGTCTACCAGCATGTCTTTGGAATCGACCTGGATGGCATGAATCTTGCCGTTCACTTTCAGGTTTATGTCCTTTTTCACTTCGCACCCCCGGCTGCCGCGCGAGTAGATGCCTCGGCCTGCCTCGTCTGTTCAATTGCATTTTCCAATGCGCGGCGCACCAGCACCGCACTGATTTTGCGGCGATAGTCGGCCGAAGCCCTCAGGTCGCCGATGGGAGATGTTTCCGTCGCGGCCATGGCTGCCGCTTCCGCCAACAATTCTGGAGTAACCATGCTCCCTTGCAAGAGTTGCTCCGCCTTGTACGCCCGGATAGGGGTAGGCGCGACTGCGCCAAGTGCAATGCGCGCCTTGGCAATTTCCGAGCCTCCGCCCAGCGAGACGCCCGCCGCGCAATTGACAATTGACAGGGTAAGAGCCCTCCGCCGGCCCATCCGTTGAAAACTGGCCCTGAAGACGGCCTGGATCGGGATGACGATCTCGGTCATGATTTCCCCTGGCTGCAACACTGTCCGCCGGGGACCAAGGAAGAACTTTTCTGCCGGAACCATCCGCTCCTTACCTTTGGACTGCAGCCGGAACTGGGCGTCAAGCACCAATAGTGAGGGAGCCGAATCGAGCGAAGGAACTCCCGCGCACAAGTTGCCGCCGATGGTCGCCAGCGTACGGGTCTGCACCGCACCCACCTGCCCGGCGGCTTCGGCAATAGATGGGAGCTTCTTCCCAACCTCAGGATGTTGGCAGAGGGTGGCGAATGTCACCATCGCGCCGATTCTGGCGTTGTCCTTGTCAAATGCAATTTGGTTCAAGCCGGCATCTTCCAAGTCAACCAGGTACTCCGCCTCTTTGGCCTTCGCCCGCAGCCAGGGTATCAGGTCAGTGCCCCCGGCCAGAACGGATGATTTTTTGTCTTTCAGTTCGTCCAAGACATCTAGGACAGCGGCCAAGCTATTGGGCTTTACATATTCGAAACTTTTGAGCAACATGAGCTATTGACTCTCCTGTGAACTTTCGTCGCTAACCGCTGCGAACAACTGCGAAATCCATCGCGCAGTAGAACTCTAGATTCTGCTCCCTCAGTGCGCAACAGGAGTTTCACAACATGGACTCTCGCACACCGATTCCGAGACGTGCCGTACTCTAGATTGCAGAAACTGAACGATTAATTTATAAACTATACTTTATATTTTCTTGTCAAGCAGTTTTGTCCCGCGCGTCCAGAAGCTTCAGCCTGAGGAATAGCAAATTGCCCTTGACATGTAGTTATAAATTATATTTTATAAATAGATGCCGAAATCCTTCGAGAATCGCTTTGGCGAAGCCCCTGCGTCGGGTTCCGTTACAAAATTCGAGCACGCTTATTCCGTGCTGCGGGAGAGAATCGTTCGCGGAATTCTTCCGCCCAACCATTCCATCCAGCCTCAATTTGTCTCGGCTGAATTAGGAATGAGTATCATCCCGGTCCGGGAGGCGCTGCGGCGTCTGGAACAAGAGGGGTTGGTTGTAATCAAGCCCCACGTCGGGGCAACCGTCCGGGAGTTCCCGGTCGAGGAAGCCTGCGAGAACCTCCTCATCCGAGCCGAGCTTGAGACGTTGGCAACTCGTTTGGCGACTCCGCGGGTTACACCGGATCTTCTTCGGGGACTCGCGTCCATTCTGGATGAGATGGACAAGAATCAACAAGCTGGCAAATGGGACGAATTTGGCTCACTCAATAAGCGCTTCCACCTGGCGATCTACAGCGTCTTGCACGAGCGCCAATTGCTACGCCTGATCCAGTCGCTATGGGATCAGATTCCACGTTCGGGATCGGTGCTGGTGATTGTCCCTGAACATGCGCCGAAGACCCAGACCGAGCACCGGGCGCTGCTGGGTGCGTTGAGCCGCGGCGATGCCGAAAATGCGGCTATGCTCACTCGCGAACATAAATTGCTCTCCTTGCAGGTATTGAAATCGGCTTGGGAAAAAACGCGCTCCGTCGAATTGCCCCAGGGAGAATCCTGGGCTGCTCTTGGACACGCAGGCCCAGTCGAGTAGCAGTTGCAGGCGGAAATCCAGACATTCCCTATGTAATCTGTGTGGGTGCGAGGTGAAGGATGACTGTTCACGGGTTTTTGCGTTCATAACTAGTTGTTGTTTACGAATGGAGTGTTGATATGTCGGAGCAATGGTGGTTGAGCCCTTATAACAAGGATGCAGAAGTGATGAAGGAACTGGTCAAGCTTCCCCAGCAGGTCAAGTTCTATGACACGACGCTGCGCGACGGCGAGCAATCGATCGGCGTGAGCATTGGCGCGGAAGACAAGGTTGTAATTGCCAAGGCCCTGGCCGCGGCTGGCGTGGATCGCATCGAAGCCGGTTTCCCCAGCAGCACGGAAGATGATAAGGCAGCGGTCATCGAGATTGTGAAACAGGTGAAGGGCTCTGAAATCTGGGGCTTCGCGCGCTGCAACGTCAATGATGTGAAGACCTGCGCGGAGACGGGGGTCAAGGCCATCAATTGCGAGATCTCGACTAGTCCGGAAAAGATGCGGGCATGGCAGTTGACGGAAGAGACGGTGCTGACGCGAATTCGCAACGCTGTCACGGCTGCCAAGGAAAATGGCCTATACACTGCGTTTTTCGCGGTGGACGCCTCGCGCGCGGAGCCGCGCTTCTTGAAGCAGGCTTACCAGCTCGCGGTAAACGAATGCGGGGCTGACGAAATTGTGCTAGTAGACACCCTCGGCGTAGCGACTCCCGAAGCGATGTTCCATCTGACCACCCTGGTCAAGAGCTGGGTGAAGGTTCCGGTCGCGGTTCACTGCCACAACGATTTCGGCCTGGCGTCCGCGTGCAGCATCGCTGCCTTGAAGGCGGGAGCCGAGTCAGTACACGTGACGGTGAACGGATTGGGAGAGAAGAGCGGCAATGCGGACATGGCCGATATGGCGCTGGCCCTCACCGGTCTGTATGGAGTCAAGACCAACATCAAGCTCGACCATTTGTATGCCTTGAGCCAGTTGGTGGCGAAGGTTTCAAAGATCCCGGTTTCTCCGCTCAAGTCCGTGGTAGGCGACACGGTGTGGGTGAAGGAAACCGGTTCGGTGGTGGCACAGGTGATGGTCTATCCACCGTCGGTGGAAGGTTATTCTCCGGATTTAGTCGGGCGCAAGCGTGAAGTTTATCTGAGCAAGAAAAGCGGCAAGAAGTCGATTGAATATGTGCTGAACCAGATTGGCAAGACGGTTCCAGCGGACAAGATCGACGCGCTTCTGGCGGAAGTAAAAACGCTGGGCGCGAAGAATCGCGGGATCGTGACGCTGGACGAATTCCGCGGACTGGTTAAGGAAGTGGAAATTCAGGGAGTGCAATAACCGTAGCGTAGGCGGACACAAGAACCCATACGCAAAACGCAGCAGAAAGTTCATCCGAATCGATAGATCAAGGAGAAGGAGTTTTTATGGGAAAAGGAATGATAGGCGTTGATTGGGAAGACAGGATTGATTTTGACAGAATGCGAACCGAGCGCCTGGACAAAGCCAAGAAGGCGCTGGCCGAGTCGGAAGCCGACGTTCTGTTTGTCTTCCGTACCGAAGATGCCCGCTACCTGACGGGATTCAGAACCCACATGCACCCCAGCACGCAGTTGGGCAATGCCACCGTGGTGCTGGCAAAGGGCATGGAGCCCTTCCTGTTTTCGATGGATCACGAGCACGTCAAGGCGAGGATGCCGTGGCTGTCGCCCAAGCAGATTAAGCCGCGCGCTAATTTCCGCGAGGCCGTCGGCGTTCAGATGTTCGCCGATATGGTGAAGGAAGAGTTGGGCGATCTGAAGGGTAAGAAGATCGGCATCGATCTTTGGACTCCGGTGATGACCCGCGAATTTGCCAAGGCTTTTCCGGATTCGGAAATCGTTGACGGGCTTGAGATCTTGAACAAAGCCAAGATCATGAAAACGAAGGACGAGATCGATTGCATCAAGATGGCCAACATCATGACCGAAGCGGCCATGGACGCGGCCCTGAGCATTCTTCGTCCAGGCGTAAAGGAGTGCGAGATTCTGGCCAAGGCGTGGGAAACCATGACCGCGCTGGGCAGCGAGTGGACGCAGTGCGCCAACATCGTTGCATCCGGCCCGTACACTGCTCCTTACCGGCGCTTCACCTCGGACCGCATCATCCGCATGGGCGATCCGGTCATCATCGACATCGGTGCCTGCTTCAACGGCTACTGGGGCGATTTCACCCGCACCTGGATCTGCGGCAACATCAAGCCAACCCCGGAACTGATCGACGTCCACCAGAAGTGTTACGACGCGCTGTTCAATGCCTGCGATAAGTCGCGTGCGGGCAACACCAACGCCGACGTATTTGACGCGGCATACCCGTACGTTCTAGACAGCCTGGGCCATGGCTCGGGGGTACATCCCTGGGAAGTGCCTGCGTTCAGCGCCGCCTCGGCCAAAGCACCGGTCACACTGAAAGCTGGCATGCAGTTTAACCTTGAACCCTATAACGGAATTGTGGGAGTCGGCGGCGTCCGCCTGGAGAATTGCCTGGTCGTAACCGACGGCGAACCCGACATCTTTACTCCCTACCCGTTCGACGAGAGACTGGTACGCGACGTTCATCCGCTGGACAGAACCACCGGCAGAACCCGTAAGTAACTGTCTTTCGGGGCGGCGCGCTAAGAAGTACTGAACATTTACAAGTGTAGATAAACTCAGCTCAGCGGATTGTTCGTTTTTCCAGAACAATTCGTTGAGCTGAGTTGTTGCGCGGAACGTAGCCTAACAAAGCACGGCGGCTCTGAGAACATTGTTCAGCCGCTTGTCCATCACGTCGAAAGCCTCGGCAACCTTATCCAAAGAATATTGATGAGTTATCAGGGGTTCAATTTTGAGAGCGTGCCGATTCAGCAGATCAACGGCCGTAGGATAACAGCCGTATCCGCCCTTCGTACCAACGATCGAGATTTCCCGGTAATAGAAATCCTTCTGCGGCAAGCCGCTGACGGTATCGTATGACGTGCCAAACTGTAGAACGGTGCCGCCCTTTCGAACGGTTCTCACCGCGGCCAGGAGCGCAGACTGGTTGCCGGCGGATTCAATCACAATGTCAAATCCATGAGGCGCGTGTTTTTCAAGAACGGTCTTTTCCCACTCGGGATTGTCCCTGATATTTTCCGTGAAGTCGGCTCCAACATCAGTGGCAACGGTGAGCCTGTTGTCCCGGGTTCCAACGATCCCAACCTCAGCACCCGCAAGCTTACATAGCTGGAGAAGAATCAGCCCGCCGTAGCCGGGCCCAATGATCAACACCCGGTGGCCTGGGCTAACTCCGGCGCGCTTCACTGCCCTCATCCCCGTAGCAACGCCGACCACGCCCTGCCCTTCAATCGTCGTCACGCTTCGGTCGAGAGGATGCAGCATCTTCACCGGCACCAGAATGTACTCGGCTAGCGCTCCGTCGATGGTGCGGGCTAACGAATTGAGATTCTCGCAGAACGATCCTTGCCCTCGCATGCACCAATCGCAGAGGCCGCAGCCCCAGCTTGCTTCAGAGGCAACATAATCCCCCGCCTTGAATTTTGAAATGCCCTTTCCAACTTCCGCAACTTCACCGCAGTATTCGTGACCGAGGATAACGTCTTTCTTCGCATGGTGCTCTCCGCGATAAACCGCAACGTCGGTTCCGCAGACTCCCACGCATTTCACTTTCACTAACACTTGGCCTTCCACCGGCTTGGGATCGGGAATTTCCCTGATCTCAAATTTCCTCGGCGCAACCAACATACTGGCTTTCATTTGGAATCCTCCAGGGGGCAGGCGGACTCGATCTGTTTGCCGATCCGGGCCCGCCTCAATGTTCATGCCAACCGCACGCCTTCCTATCCTGAGCAATGGAGGTGCAGTTGGAAACTATCCTTAATGACCTCCGACCGACAGCTTATGCCTTGTATCAAGCATTTGTTTCGGATCGAGCATCCAGACCAGGAAAATAGCGGCGACCGAAAGCAACGATAACTGGAGTATGCCGGCCCATCCCCATCCTAGTTTCTCTGCCAGCAAGGCGAATACAAATCCAGAAAGCGTTCCGGAGATAAAGTGAGTTGTATTACACAGACCCGTGGCCCGGCCAACCATGTTCGGCCGCACGCATCTCTGGAATAACGCCACGTGGTTAACATACAGAACGCCGCTGTAACAGAAAGCCTGCAGGAAGGTTAGCGCATAAAGTTCATATGGATTGGTGGCCACGTTGAAGATCAGAAATGTAATCACTGCCATGGAGCCGAAGGCAGTAATGACCGCTCCGCGGTTAGAGAAGCGATCTCCCAGCCAGCCGCCAAGCATCGGAAGCATACAGCCGAAACCGTAGAAACTGTACACCGTTCCTGCCTGGATCTGGCTGTAGTGGAGATGGCGAATGAGGTAGGTTACATACAACCCTTGAAAACCAAATCCCACCGCGCCCTGTACGAATGCCGAGCCCATCAGCAGCTTGATGTTATGGTTCAGAAAATTTTCCGGAATATTGTCGACGGCGACCGAATTATCCACCACGTTTCGAATAGCCTTCTGCTCGCTGAAGTTCTTTGGAATAAGCAACCGGATAGCCAACGCCATTGCCAAGCCAAGGAAACAAAAGACGACGAATGGCGTCTTCCAGGTTCCCGCCCGCAAGGCGATGATAGTGCCCCAATAGGGTCCAATCACGCCGCCGATACCAAAGCCCACGTTGATGCAGCCCAGCACAAATGCCTTGTTCTTATAAAAATAGCTTCCCCCGGCAACGAACAAGGCGGTTAGCTGCATACCTTCGCCGATGCCCGTTATCGTCCGGTAGAACGCCATATCCAAGACGCTCAGGGAAACCACGGTAGCCAGGGTCGCAACCGAATAAATAACCATTCCGAGTATGAGAACGGACCTTCTTGACCAGCGATCAAGCAGGTATCCAGTAGGAAGTCCTGCAAGCCCAATTCCCAAGTTAAATATGGTCGCTAAGAGTCCGCCGGTCTTCAGACCATAATGCTGGGTCTTGCTAATCATCGGCAGCAACGTCGCGAAAATCGACCGATCCATCGCGTTCGTAATGTAGGCCGCGGAAAACAGTATCAGGCACAACACTGCGGGAGTTGTAGCCAGCCGCTTCAATTCCGAACTAGGGGGTGCAGCGATGGTCGCACCAGTCGTAGACATCTTGTCTTACCTCCTGATCGTTGTAACGAAGAGCTCTTGCTGGTGATTGAACCTGAATAAGGGGGAACTTGGCCAGAGACGATAAGCGCTCTGGCGGACGGATGAGCCTCCTGGTGGTTGCGTCGCTCGACCGCAGGTTTCGTTAGTAACGAAAGGTGCGGCCATCGACAAAGAGTGAATGCACGAGCCACAACGTATGGTCCCTAGCCATCTTGCACCGGCACCGTCTTAACCCAATTTTCCAACCTTGAGTAAGCACTCCTAATACCCGGATGGCCTCACTCAGTAATGGAAGTTGTACGGTGCCTTATAAGATATAATCCGTGATTGCTTGTCAAGTGTTTTCCCGCAATGTGGACAAAGGGGAGATTGGGGATTGGTTGTCTCGAATAGTGCTTGGCAACATGGCAGGCAAAGCGCCGCCCAGCGTAATGGACAGCGCCATTTCCATGAGTGCGATGGCGACAGCGCTCGGCGCGCGGATTTCACGCGGAGGCACGGTCAAATGACGCAGACTACGGAGTAAGCAGAACTTTTCCGGTTGTTTTCCGGCCTTCAAGGTCGATATGAGCCTGAGATGCGTGACCGAGCGGGTAAGTGTGCTCGACGCGAAGCTTAAGCTCTCCTTTTGCCACCATGTTCAGCACGTCGCCAGCCCGTTGTTCAAGCTCTTCACGGGTGATGATGTAATGGACCAAAGTCGGACGGGTTACGAAAAGCGAGCCTTTCACTGACAGTTTAATCAGGTCGAACGGTGGTACAGCTCCGCTGGCACCGCCGAAGAGCACCATGTAGCCACGGGGGCGCAGCACATTCAAACCTTTCTCGAATGTGTCTTTGCCGACGCCATCGTAAACGACGTGGACTCCCTTGCCATCCGTAAGGCGCTTGGTCTCGGCTTCGAAATCCTGCTGACCGTAGAGAATCACCTCATCGGCTCCGGCCTCGCGTGCCAGTGCGGCCTTCATCTCCGACCCCGCCGTACCGATTACGCGAGCGCCAATCTTCTTCGCCATTTGCACCAGCAGAAGACCAACCCCTCCAGCCGCTGCATGAATCAGCGCGGTCTCGCCGCGTTTCAGGGGATAAGTGCTATGCGACAGATAATGAGCCGTCATGCCCTGCAACATAGCGGCAGCCGCCTGCCGAAAATCGACGTTGTCTGGAATTTTGACTAACCGGTCGGCGGGGGCAGCGGCATACTCGGCATACGAGCCGATGAAGTTCGTGGAAGTTACCCTGTCGCCGACTTTTAGCCCCTTCACATCGGAGCCAACTTCGCTAACAACACCCGCAGCTTCTTGCCCGGCGACAAAGGGCACTGTGGCTGGATATCGGCCTTCACGAAAATACACATCGACAAAGTTAACGCCGCTAGCCTTAATCTGAACGACACACTCATTCGGCTTCGGCACTGGAATGGGAAGGTCAACGAGTTTTAGCGCTTCAGGACCACCGGTCTTTTGAACTTGAATGGCTTTCATGAGGATCAAGAATAATAGACTTCCGCACGGCTTGCAACGATGCCTTCGCTTTGCCTTTAGCGGATCGTCAGGATTAAAACTTTAACCCTAGCGCTTTCGTCGTGAATTCGACCAACGGCCTCATCGTCCGGCACGCGGCGGTGAACTCCTTCATGAATTCCGCTCCGCAGACCTGCTCCTCGCTCAACGCCACGGACGAAACAAAGTCCTTCCTCTTCAAATCCTCAATCAGGGGGTGCTCCGAGCAGAATCCCTTGGGTGGCCGGACAAGGCTCTCGCCTTCGAGTTCCAACTTGCGCGTCGCCTTTCCCCACTGCTCGGGCTGAGCGACAATCGCCGTCCTGATCTTGGTGAGGGCGCGGCTATCCGGGTGCCAGACTCCCGCCGCCGCGAAGCATCCGTCCGGTTCCAGATGAAGATAGAAGAGTGGCGCGTGGGCGTCCTTGCCGGCTTCATGCGAAAAGTGAATTCCTACGTGCGTCTTGTAGGGAATCTTGTCAGAAGCAAACCTTGTGTCGCGGTAGATGCGGAACAGCGAACCCCGTGACGGTCGTGCGTCAGCAATGAAGTACGGACTTAGCTTCTCCAAGTGCGGAGCAAAGCTGCTGATGAACTGCATTGCGGAGCTGACTCCGAATTGCTCATACCGCTGCTTATTCTCCGCGAACCAGTCGCGGTTATTGTGCCGCTTCAGTTCGCGCAGAAATTCAAATAGAGCGGGTTGGAAGATGGCAGTGGTAACCATGAATATCGCTCAGAAATAGCCATTACTTGAGAAAAAGATTTCTGGCGGAGAGGGGGGGATTCGAACCCCCGATACGGTTTCCCGTATGCCGGTTTTCAAGACCGGAGCAATCAACCGCTCTGCCACCTCTCCATTCACTACGGTTTTACTACAGTTCCTGGATAAATCTCTGACCTAACAAGCACCATATCCGGTTTTCAAGACCGCCTGTTTCAATCGCTCACACAACCATCCACAGTGAGTAGCCCTAAACCATTATGCGATGAATCAGGCTGTTGCGCCAACCGCTCAGTTATGAATACAGCGGCACGGACGCGCATGGGATGGTGCAGATTCCGACGGTTATGTTTTGACTAGACCACTAAGTCTGGGATGTCCATCTGCTGTTTGCGGAAGGCGCGAACAAATGCCCCAACCACATCCGGGTCGAACTCGTGCCCGGCTCCGCGTTCCAGAATTTCGCGCGCCTCGAACGGCGTGCTTCCCTTGCGGTACGGACGGTCGCTCGTGATCGCATCGTAGGCGTCGGCAACGGTAAGAATGCGTGCTTCCAGCGGAATCTGATCACCGGCGCGATCATTGTAGCCGCCGCTCCCGTCAAAACGGTCGTGATGAGCCAGGACGATTGGCAGAACCCGGCGCAATGAACCGCCCACCGGCTCCAGCAAGGTCACTCCCCGGGTCACGTGCTCACGCATCTCCGTGTACTCAGGCGTCGTCAGTTGTGCAGCTTTGTAGAGAATCTCGCGGCTGATTTCCAACTTGCCGATATCGTGCAGCAGGGCTGCGGCTCTCACGTCTTCGATGCGATCCTCGTCGAAACCCATCTCGGCAGCTATGCGCGCGGCGTAGATCGAAACCCGATAGGAGTGATTCTGGGTGTACGCATCTTTCGATATGAACTGGCGCAGAATCATCAAGACGCCATGATAAGTATCCCGCAACTCGCGCATGCGTGCGGCGTTGCGGTCATACAACGTGCCCATGGCAAATCCAGTGAGAATCAACGACCCGCCCCAGACGCAGATATCAAACCACTTCTGCGCGTTGATGGACTCCTCGGAGTGCCCAAAAATGCTGGGGTTCAAGAAAGTGATCAGAACGATCATTAACACGCTGGCCAGCGCGGTAAGAGTCGCGTGACGGCGTCCGTAGTAATATGCCGAAAACAATGTTGGAAAGGTATAAAAGCTGAGCAGCATTCCGCGGTTGGCGATTAGGAAATTACACAATGCAGCGATGACAAACAGCGAAAACACCAGCCAGAGTTCGCGATTCACGTCAGCGCATTGCTTCAATAGTCCTTTTTTCAATTCAATCTCCACCGCGGTATGGAAGCTGGATCGCACTCCCATCCTACCCCTCGCCGTCCAAAATCATCGAGACAAAAATAATGGTACGTAGATTCCGTGCGCCATGCAACGGTACGAAGGGCACATCCGCACTTTGACACGAAAAGGGCAGCCTGATGGCTGCCCTTCCCACTAGAACTTTTCGGACGCGAAAACTAAACGGCCGTCACGTTCTCTGCCTGCCAGCCCTTCGGTCCCTTGACGACGTTGAACTGCACCGCCTGGCCTTCCTTGAGACTCCGGAAGCCATTCGTCTGAATAGCCGAGAAGTGAACGAAAACGTCTTCGCCATTCTGGCGGCTGATGAAACCAAAGCCCTTCGCGTCATTGAACCACTTAACGATTCCTTGTTCCATGATGTTACATGTTCCTTCGTGAATTGAAATCAGGCTGAGTGAATCGGAGGGATATCGTCTGCAGATACGTGTTCCGGAGCAGCGCTTGTTTGTCGCTCTCAGGGCGCCTCTACCGCTCGCGTCCTTCCAAATCATAAAGCGCGGCTATTTTAGCACTAGAAAGTTTGAATTTGTAAGCTCAATCTACAAACAAAAGCTAAGTCACTGAACATAAAAGACATTTAGTTCTTTGTGACGATTGTCATCGACAAAACCGGCTGACAAATCGCAGAGTGGGAGTATGAGATTTACCAGAATTTCCGGCAACGCTACCAATTCAACCATGAGCGAGGCACAGAGCCCCCTCGCAATGTTGCTTGGATGCCATGCCCGCATTCGACATTTTATGCAGCTGAGCCGTTCGCTCGCCGAGGCCCAAGACGTGCCGCACCTTGAAATCGCAGACGCAGCCTCGGCCATCTTTCGCTATTTCAGCCATGCCTTGCCACTGCATGAGGCCGATGAAAACGAAACGCTCTTCCCCCGTCTTTGCGCTGCACTTCCTCATGGCTTGGTGCGCGAAGCCGCGGAAACCATGGTTGAGCAACACAAGGCCATTGATGAACTAACGGAGGAATTGTTGTCACTATGCGCCTCGCTTAAACGCGATCCCGAGCGCTTGCCCCTGGTGGCGCGCCGTCTTGAACACGTTACTTTCGCTCTCGACAAGATCTTCGCCGCGCATCTCCGTCTCGAGGAGACCGTGGTCTTTCCTTTTCTGGATGAGTTGTTATCTTCCGCACAGATGGAGGAAATGTTGTTTGAGATGAATCAGCGCCGCAGAACTCCGTCCGGCGCAATCCATCTGGTTCAGTAGGGTTATCTCAATAAGATGTCCGAAGGGCAATTTGCGCCGAACCCTCATTCGTAGCGCAGTGCTTCCACTGGGTCGAGCTTTGCAGCCTTCGCCGCCGGATAAATTCCAAAGAACAGTCCTACGCTCATCGCCGCCGCCACCGATGCGGGAATGACCCATCCCGGAACCGCCATCGGCCAATTCGGCAATACGACATTGAGGACTGCAATCAGCGCCAGGCAGAATAGCACCGCGGCAACCCCCGCCGATCCGGTCAACACCATGGCTTCCACCAGAAACTGCCGCACTACGTCCTTACTGCGAGCCCCAATTGCCTTGCGCACTCCAATTTCGTGGGTGCGCTCGGTCACCGACATCAGCATGATATTCATCACCCCGACTCCGCCCACCAGCATTCCCACCGAAGCGATCGCAATCGTCAACAGCGCGATCGAGCCCATGATGCTGCGGAACTGATCTGAAATTGCCTCCGCGGATGAAATACCGAAGCTGTCCGGTTTATTGAAGGCATCGCCGCGCCGCCGCCGCATGATTCCCGTAATTTCATCGGTGGCCTGCGATTTCTTGCCCGGCAGCGCCAGCGCGGTCAAAAAGTTTTCCTTATCCTGGGGACGGTGTTTCAGGTAAGAAAGATAGGGTATGAAAACTTGCTTGTCCGACGAGTTATCGCGGAGAAATACTCCCTTGCTCTTCTCCATCACGCCAATCACCCGGAAGGTCATTCCAGTGACTTGCAAGTCCTTACCGATTGCATCCTTGGCCGGGAACAGCGTGTCCGCCAGGTCGTGTCCGATGACGGCGACGTCAAGCCGATGGCTATTTTCGGTCTCGGTCAGGAATCGCCCTTGCTCCAGACGTGCGTTCTGCACAAACTCATAGGAGGGAGTCACTCCCTCGAAATTTACCGCCGTAACTTCCTTGCCGTTGTAGCGCGCGGTCGGAATAAAAGTTGGCGTACCCGGCGTAAAGCTCGTGGAATCCAGTTCCACGCAAACTTCCTTTACCGACGGCGCGCTTTCGCGAATCGCCTCGGCATCCTCATACTTCAAAGGCTTACGCAGGCGCAATTCCTGCGGCAGGCGGTGTATTTGAATTCCGGGCTCGAACTTATAAATAAACAGCGTACCGGTGCCATATTGTTCGAGGTTTGCGCGCAGGTCCGCATCCACCCCATACATGATGGAGAAGACCATCACCAGCACCACCACTGCGATGAACACGCCCAGCACGGTCAGCGCCGAGCGCATCTTGTTGACCAGCAGGGTTTCAATCGCCATCCGCGCGCTTTCGCCAAAGGAGAAATATCTAGGTTTCGAATTCATCCATCTGCTCCTTTAGGAATCTGCCCGCAAGGCTTCGATCGGGTTCAGCCGTGCCGCCTTGCGCGCAGGGTATACGCCAAAGAACAATCCCACCGCCGTCGATACGCAAATCGCAACAATCACCGCCGAAAGCGGAACCGCCATCGGCAGCGGCGTGGTTTTGTTGAGGATGACCGCCAGAATCCAGGCTACGGCAATGCCAATCACGCCGCCCATCGCGCTCATTACCGACGCCTCGACAAGGAACTGGCTCAGGATGTCCGAGGTGCGTGCTCCCAACGATTTGCGGATCCCGATCTCGCGCGTCCGTTCGGTAACGCTGGCCAGCATCACGTTCATAATGACCACTCCGCCGATCACCAAGAAGATCGAGACGAATCCCACCATTGCCCCGGCCAATGTTCCCGTCAGGTTCTTCCACAGGTTCATCAGGTTGTCGGAGCCAAACAGTCCGAAGTTGTCATCTTCGTTCGGCGCCACGTGCCGCCGCGCCCGCATCAGCGCGCGAGCCTCGTCCTTGGTTTGCTCCAGGAACTCCGGTGCGCGGGTCTGCACGTTGATGGCGAAACTGTCCGTGTGTGGGCCGTTAAGTTTGTACCAGGTCTGTATCGGGATGTAGACGAAGTTATCCTGCGGCTGCCCCATTACGTTACCAATGGGCTTGGCAATGCCGACAACCTCAAAGTCGTAGCCCTTGATCGTGATGGTCTTGCCCAGCGGATCGATCGATGGAAACAGCTTCTTTACCACGTCGGCCCCGATCATGGCCGTAAAGCTCCGGTGATCGTTGTCATTGTCGCTGATGTAGCGTCCGCGAATGAC
>Ga0302320_10010185_pt1 | contig 20091 bp, 26 predicted proteins | sample Bog_T0_3_FD_202130 | JGI IMG/M metagenome (GOLD analysis project Ga0302320, IMG submission 202130) | Peat permafrost microbial communities from Stordalen Mire near Abisko, Sweden - Bog_T0_3 | ecosystem: Environmental > Terrestrial > Soil > Wetlands > Peat | place: Sweden: Abisko, Stordalen Mire...
GAACGATCGTGCGCTGCCCATTTTGCCGGTGCGCGACACCGTTTTGTTTCCGCACGCGGTTTTGCCGCTGACCGTCGGCCGCGAAAGCTCGGTGCAGCTCATCAACTCGCTCGGCGAGGATAAAACGATCGTCGTTGTCGCCCAGCGTGAGGCCCGCGTGGATTCCCCGCAGCCCTCCGACCTCTATTCCGTCGGCAGCCTCGCGGTCGTCCACAAAGTCGTCAAGATGCCAAACCAGAGCCTCTTCGTCTTCGCCGAAGGCCTGGAGCGGGTTCGCCTCACCGAGTTCGTTCAGCTCGCGCCCTTCATGCGCGGCAAGTTTGAGTCGGTGCCGGAAACCATTCCGCCGAAGAGTTCCGAGATCGAAGCGCTGCAACGCAACGTGCTCACGCTGTTTCAGCAAATCGTTGCCGGATCGCCGACGCTCTCCGACGAACTCTCGACCGTCGCTCTGAACATCGACGAGCCCGGACGCCTGGTCGATTTCATCGCCTCGTCGCTGCCGTCGCTCTCGACCACCGACAAGCAGGACACGCTCGAGACCACCGACGTTCGCGTGCGCCTCGAAAAGATCAATCAGCACCTCGCCAAAGAACTTGAAGTGCAGCAACTGCGCAACAAGATTCAGTCTGAGGTGCAGGATCGCGTGCAGCAAACGCAGCGCGAGTATTACCTTCGCGAGCAGATGAAGGCGATCCAGAAAGAACTCGGCGAGCAGGATGAAGGCGCTCGCGACACCGAAGACCTGAAGCAAAAAATCGATTCCGCCGGCATGCCCGACGACGTGAAGAAAGAAGCGCTCAAAGAATTGGGACGCCTCTCACGCATGTCGCCTATGGCGGCCGATTATTCGCTCACGCGCAACTACGTGGAGTGGCTGGCCGTGCTGCCTTGGAACAAAGTTTCTGGCGGCGAAGTCGACATCATCAAAGCCAAAGAAATCCTGGATGAAGATCACTACGACCTGAAAAAAGTAAAAGATCGCATCCTGGATTATTTGTCCGTGCGTCGTCTTAAGCCCGGAATGAAGGGTCCAATCTTGTGCTTCGTCGGACCTCCCGGCGTGGGCAAAACTTCGCTCGGCAAGTCAATCGCCCGCGCGCTGGGACGCAAGTTTGTCCGCATCTCGCTGGGTGGCGTACACGACGAGGCCGAAATCCGGGGTCATCGCCGCACTTACATCGGCGCTCTGCCCGGACAGATTATTCAAGGCATCCGCCGCGCTGACAGCAAAGATCCGGTCTTCATGCTGGATGAAATCGACAAGGTCGGACGCGACTTCCGCGGCGATCCCGGTTCGGCTCTGCTCGAAGCGCTCGATCCGGAGCAGAACTCGACCTTCCGCGACAATTATCTCGACGTGAGCTTCGACTTGTCGAAGGTTCTCTTCATCACCACCGCGAACATGCTCGACCCTATCGCCGAGCCGCTGCGCGATCGCATGGAGATCATCGAACTTCAGGGCTACACCGAAGAAGAAAAGGTTCACATCGCGTTTCAATATCTGGTTCCGCGACAGATCGAAGAGAACGGCATCACCGCGGAGCAAATCGAATTTCCGCCCAGCGCGATGAGTCACATCATCCGGCATTACACGCGGGAAGCGGGCGTTCGCAACCTCGAACGCACCATCGGAACCATCTGCCGCAAACAAGCGCGGCGCCTGGCCGAGGGTAAGAACGATAAGCTCGTGGTCACCGAAGCGATCATCCAAGAATTCCTGGGTGGAATTAAAGTCCGCAGCGAAGGCGAAATCGCCGAACGCACGCAGCGCTCCGGTGTGGTCGTCGGACTCGCCTGGACGCCCGCCGGTGGCGACGTCCTCTTCATCGAGGCCAACACTATGAAGGGCAAAGGCGGCTTCACCATGACCGGACAAATCGGCCAAGTCATGCAGGAATCCATGCAGGCCGCGCTGACGTGGGTGCGATCGAACGCTGCCGAACTTGGCATTCAGGAAACGTTCTTCGCCGAGCACGACATCCATATTCACGTGCCGGCAGGAGCCATTCCGAAAGATGGTCCGTCGGCTGGCGTGACGATGGCGACGGCGTTGGTATCGCTGCTGACGAATCGCCCAGTGCGGCCGCTCACCGCGATGACCGGAGAAATTACGCTCAGCGGCAACGTGCTGCCCATCGGAGGCGTGAAAGAAAAAGTTCTCGCCGCCAAGCGCGCCGGAGTTCGCGACGTCATTCTTCCCGCCGAGAATAAAACCAATCTCGAGGAGGATTTGACGCCCGAACAACTGGAAAACATTCGCGTTCACTACGTGAAGTCGATTCCCGAAGTGCTGGCGCTGGCACTTCCTTCGAATGAACGGGAAGAAATCGCCGACGAAAAAGAACGCGAGCGAGTGCTGACCGAACTGCCGGTCGCGTAAGATCGCAGCTGCAATTACCGCAAGAAAACGGGGACACGATTTGCTCAGCCAATCGTGTCCCCGTTCTGCATGTTTCGGCATTCCGCGATAAACTCTCCAAGAATGGCTTTCCCAATCACAAGACTGCGCCGCCTGCGCGGTAGCGAGTCCATGCGGGCTCTCGTCCGTGAGACGCGGCTCACACCGGAGGCGTTTGTCTATCCTTTATTCGTCTGCCCCGGCGAAGGTGTGCGCAAGCAAGTGCGCTCCATGCCCGGCGTGTTTAATCTGTCCGTGGACGAAGTTGTGAAAGAGGCGCGTGAAGTCTGCGCGCTCGGAATCCTGGCCGTCATCTTATTCGGCTTACCCGAGCGTAAGGACGAGCAGGCCAGCGGTGCTTGGGATCCTGACGGAATTGTGCAGCGGGCTGCGCGCGCGATCAAGACTGCTGTGACCGATCTCATCGTGATCGCCGACGTTTGCCTTTGCGAGTACATGTCGCATGGACACTGCGGCGTCGTCGCGAAATCCAAAACTGGCTATGAGATTGTGAATGATGCTTCGCTCGAACTATTGACGAAGACTTCGGTGTCGCTGGCCCGGGCGGGCGCGGATATTATTGCCCCGTCTGACATGATGGATGGGCGCGTCGCCGCGATTCGCCGCGGACTCGACGAAAATGAATTCAGCCATCTGCCGATTCTTTCCTATGCGGCGAAGTTTGCTTCGGCGTTCTATGGGCCGTTCCGCGAGGCCGCCGACTCTGCACCCGAGTTTGGCGACCGCCGCTCCTATCAGATGGACGGCGCGAACCTGCGCGAAGCCATGCGCGAAATCGAACTCGACATCGACGAGGGCGCGGACATGATTATGGTCAAGCCCGCGCTGCCTTATCTCGATGTGATCGCGGCGGCACGGCAGCGTTTCGATCTGCCGCTGGCGGCGTATCAGGTGTCGGGCGAGTACGCCATGATCGAGGCCGCGGCGAAGAATGGATGGATCGACCGCGATCGCATCATCCTGGAAACCCTGCTCTCGATTCGGCGCGCGGGCGCGAGCATCATCCTGACGTATCACGCGAAGGACGCCGCGCGTTTGCTGCGCGCCTGAGACACTTTCATGCACGCTGCCGTATTACATGCTCTAGGACAAGCGCCGCGCTACGAAGAATTCGCCGACCCAGTCGCCGGGGAAGGCGAGGCGATTGTCGAAGTTCTCGCGGCGTCGTTGAAGCCCATCGACAAGCAACTGGCCAGCGGCACGCATTACGCGAAGCCGCGACAGCTCCCTTGTATTTGCGGCACCGATGGCGTCGGACGGCTGAGCGATGGATCGCGCGTTTTCTTTGGCGGCTGTCGCCCTCCTTACGGAGCGATGGCGCAGCGCACAGTTGTCCCACGTGCGTTTTGTTTTCCGGTGGAAGATGGCGTGGACGATGCGACTGCCGCCGCGTTGCCCAATCCTGGCATCTCCGCATGGCTGACGCTTTCGGCCCGCGCCAAGCTGGTTGCCGGCGAAAACGTTTTGATCCTGGGCGCAACCGGAGTCACAGGCCGACTGGCAGTGAGCATCGCGAAATTACTGGGCGCTGCACGAGTCGTAGCCGCGGGACGCAATCCGCAAGTGCTGAGTTCGCTGCTGCGCGTGGGTGCGGACGCGACCATTCGACTCGACGTTCCGGCGGCTGAGTTGACCGAGGCGTTTGCGCGCGAAGGCGCGTCCGGCTTTCAGGTTGTGATCGACTACCTGTGGGGCGCGCCTACAGAAGCGTTTGTGGCGGCGATCACGCGCAAAGAATTCGCGGCGGTCACGTCCGAAATCCGGCTGGTGCAAGTGGGAGAGAGCGCGGGCCCGACCATCTCGCTTCCGGCGGCCGTGCTGCGCAGCACGCCGCTGACGATCATGGGCACGGCGGGCATTCCGTCCCGCGAGCTTTTAGTGGACGCGATGCATCACGTCATGGCCCACGCCGCAACAGGCGACCTACGCATCGAAACCGAGCGCGTCCCCCTCGCGGATATCGAGAGCGCGTGGCAGCGCGAGGGTGGGCGCAGGTTGGTCGTGTTGCCGTGAGCGGTGAACTTAAGGAGCGCCAGAACGTCATGACTACTTGGAAATCTCGCTTAACGGGAATCGGAGCAGGAACGATCCTGATTCTCGGCGGATATCTACGACTGAGGGCAGGTGTACAGGTCGTTGTTACTTCGAGGGCGCAGCCCATGTTCTCATGCGGCTTGATAGCCGCAGGTCTCATTTTGATTATTGCGTGCACCCTCCCCGTTTCACTGGTCTCTCGCATGACGATCCCACGGAAACATTGAACTTAGGGAGTACCTTTGGCATCTCCTTCGCATTTCCCACCGAGTATGCTGAATCATCTTGGGAAAGTGAAGAGATCGACAAGCCTCCTCACGCGCGCTTTCTGACGGCTGGGCGGGAAGCGCTTCGTTCTTGTGAGGTCGGCGATACCATGGAGACTCGCCCAGAACAGTTCCGATAGAACCTCTGGCTTCGGACGCTGCCCCTGAAACAATTCCAGGAGTTGGGCGAACGCGAAATGCAACTCTGGCGGAGTCGCCACGTCATCGAATGGTACGCTCAGGCCGAGTGAAAACATGACTTCATAGAGTGCTGGGGAAGACGCGGCGAACTTCAGATATGCGGCGGCGATCGATGCGACCGTATTTCCACTCTTAGCCCGTTTCCGCGCTTTCTCCAAGGCCAGACCAATCTCCTGGAAGCCCTCAATAGCAACCGCGGTAAGAATCCCTTCGCGGCTTCCAAAATGAGCGTACAAGACGGGTTGGCTGTACGAAATCTCGTCGGATAGCCGCCGAACGGTTACACTGGACCACCCTTCAAGCTCCGCGATTCGTCGCGCGGCACTGATAATCTGTGCCCTTCGCGCCTGTCTATCGCGCAGTTTTCGTTCTGTAATTCGGCTAGCTGCCAAAGTCGTCGCCATCCATAGAAATTATAGCGCTGCTAGAAGCAAGGGCGGACTGGGAAACTTTTTACAAATGTTCTTGCATCGTGCATGAATGTCATGCATCATTTATAGCAGTGCTATTTTACGTAGCGGTATTTAATTGTTGTGGTTGTTAAATCGAGCAGAGAGAACAAATGAATAACGCGGCAACAGGTTTAGAAAGTTCGACTTTAAAAAGCAATTCGCCACTTTTCTGGTTCACCCTCCTGGTACCGGTAGCGATCATCGGGATCGGCATCAACTTCATACTCAACCCGGTCGGGGCCTCCACTGGCTTCGGAATTCCGATTCACGACCCCGCTGCTTTTCCTTTTATGTGGGTCAAGGGTATTCGCGACATCTTTTCAGGTCTTGTAGTCCTGACGTTCCTCTTCAGGGGAGACCGGTGCACCACCGCAATACTCTTCGCCCTCGCAGTTTTCATCCCGGTCGGCGACGGGCTTGTCATTCTGAGCCATCTTGGCTTTGCGCCGCCGATCTTTATTCACTGGGGAACGGCGCTTTACATGATGATCGTGGCCGCGTTTCTTTTGAGAAAGAAGTAGCCCTAACTCAACCGCAGGCGCCGTTCTTGGAGGAATTCATGATCGAAGTCTTGAATGTCGTTGCAATTGTCGTTGCTGGATTCATGGTTGGATGTGAACTGACCATTGCCGCGTTTGTTCATCCAACGCTCGATAAACTTCCGGATGATGTTCATCAGCCAGCCGCAAGCGCCCTCGCCCGTGTGCTGGGGTCAGTCATGCCGGTTTGGTACCCTCTCGTCTTTGCACTCATTTTGGCCGAGGCCATCATCGGATGGCGCGACTCAGGCCGTCTACCGATCTGGTTCGCAATCTCAGCCATTTTGTGGCTGCTGGCGAGCGTGTATTCGCTAACGTCACTCGTGCCGATCAACCATCGTATTGCATCCTGGGGAAAGTCCACTCCACCTGCCGATTGGAAGACTTATCGGAACAGATGGGATCGGCTTCACCGCTGGCGGGTCGTACTCCTGACGATAGCTTTCGCGTTTCTGATCATCGGAGTCATTAGCAAGTAAAGCGTCACTAAGGCGCTGCGCTTAAGTCCCGCTCTCGCATCTTGCCCCACTCTCGGCTAGAATCAAAGGTTTGCTTGACCTCATCTTATCCAGCTGGGAGTGACTTCATTGCCTGAAACTCAGTACGACCTTGCGGTTATCGGTAGCGGCCCCGCGGGCTATACCGCCGCCATTCGCGCCGGACAATACGGACTCAAGACTGCCATCATCGAAAAAGACGGGCCGCTCGGCGGAACCTGTTTGCACGTGGGCTGCATTCCGACCAAGGCGCTGCTGTTCAACGCCGAGTTGTGGGATCACCTCAAGGACGCCAAAGAATACGGCATCGAGGGCGTGGACGCGCGCAAGCTCAACTGGGGCGCGATTCAAGAGCGCAAAGGGAAGATCGTGGCCAAACATTCCAAGGGTCTCGACTTCCTGATGAAGAAAAATAAAGTTGACACGGTCAAGGGCTACGGCAAGCTGACCGGGCCGGCGAAGGGCGGCGTGTTCACGGTCGATGTGACCGAGGGCGGCAAGACGACGCAGCTGCGCGCGAAGAATATTCTGCTGGCAACCGGCTCGGAAGCGCGCATGATTCCTGGGCTGGAGGCCGATTCCAAGATTCTCACCAACATCGAAATACTTGGCCTGACGGAGATTCCGAAGTCGCTGGTGATTGTGGGCGCGGGCGCGGTGGGCGTGGAGTTTGCCTCGATCTTTCGCTCATTTGGATCGGAGATTACGATTCTCGAAATGCTGCCGCGGCTGGTTCCGGTGGAAGATGAAGACGTGTCGAAGGAGTTGGCGCGAGTGTATCGCAAGCGCGGCATCAACTTTCATACCGGCGCGAAGATGGACAAAGTGGAGAAGACCAAGACGGGCGTCGCGGTGACGTTCACGGTGGACGGCAAGACGCAGAAGATCGATGCGGAAAAGATTCTGATCGCGGTCGGACGCAAGCCGCGCACCGAAAATATCGGCCTCGAGAAGACTTCGATCAAGCCGGATCGCGGGTTCATCAAAGTGAACGAGTGGATGCAAACTTCTGAGCCGGGAATTTATGCCATTGGCGATATCGTGCTCGGAACGCCGCAACTGGCGCACGTCGGCGCGATGGAGGGCATTGTTGCAGTGACGAAGATTGCCGGCAAGCCGGGTAAGCCGATCAATCCGCTACACATTCCGAATGCGACGTATTGTCATCCTGAAATTGGCAGCGTGGGATTGACTGAAGCCAAGGCTCGCGAGTTGGGCCACGACGTGAAGGTAGGCAAGTTTCCGTTCACGGCGAATTCGCGCGCGTCGATCGTGGGCCAGCACGAGGGCTTCATCAAGATCGTGTCCGATGCGGAGTATGGAGAGATTTTGGGTGTGCACATCATCGGGCCGCAGGCGACGGAGTTGATTGCCGAGGCGGTGGCTGCAATGGAGTTGGAGGCCACGGTGGAGGATTTGATGTGGACGATCCATTCGCATCCCACGCTGGCAGAAGCCATGCTGGACGCCAGCAACAGCGTGTATGGCATGGCGATTAACGCGTGACTTTCTCTGTATCACAGAGGATCGCAGAGGCATTAGCTTCCCTCCGCAACAGGTGAACTTTGATTTCCGTCCTCCAACTCGGAACGATTGATTATGCGACTGGGCTTGCGTTGCAGAGTCGTTTGGTTGAGTTGCGCAAAGAGGGACGCGTCGGCGATGTGCTTTTGCTGCTCGAACACTCTCCGGTGATCACGCTGGGGCGAAATGCTGAGGCGACGAACGTTTTGGCTTCGCCAGAATTGCTTGCCCAGCGGGACGTTGAGGTGTTTGAGTGCGATCGCGGCGGTGACGTGACGTTTCATGGCCCGGGACAGATTGTCGGCTATCCCTTCTTCGATCTGCGCGCGTTTCCTTCGCACGATCCCAATCGCAAGACTCTGGGCGTTCTCGAATACATGCGGCGGTTGGAGGAAGTGCTGATTCGTACATGCGCCGACTTTCAGATTCCCGCGCATCGCGTAGAGAAACTCACTGGAGTTTGGACCGACGGCGAGGCGAAAATTGCGGCGATGGGGATTCACATTTCGCGTGGAGTTTCGTCGCATGGCTTTGCGTTGAACGTTGACGTCGATCTGAGCTGCTTCGATTTGATTGTGCCTTGCGGCTTGGTGGCGAAGCCGGTGACTTCAATGGTGAAGGAGTTAGGTCGTCCCGTCGTTATGCAGGACGTGACAAATTCGATTTCGCGCAACTTTGGCATCGTGTTCGACAGTCAGATGCTTTGGCTGGATTCTTTGGATGCGCTGCTCCCGACTGTCGGTGTGCCTTTGCAGGTTCCGCGTGAGTTGAGGGAGTTGCGCGGGGACGGCGATGTGTTCTCCGCGTGAGTGACTGATCGCGTTGTGCCCGCCAGATCCCTCGCCGCGCTGGAGAGAACGCGGGGTCCTCGGGATGACTTACCGTTTGATGAATTGCTGGATGTCGCGGTAGGATTTGACTGCTGTAGCATTCACCTTCCATGACGAAGACGAAATCTAAACTCCCGACTAAAGCTTCCTCGCGATCGAACGGAACGTCCCGCTCGGCGGGCGATTCCGGTAATCCTTTTTCTTCGCAGCGAACTTACACGATCACCGATTATCGGTTGGAGCGGCCTAACTTTCATGTGCGGCAGGTTCGAGTTGGCGACGCGGTGAAGTATGAGGCGGAGGGAGATTTCGATGCGCCGGTGCCTCCGATTCGTGAGTCGAAGTATTTGGACAAGAAGCAGTCGATCGAAATCTATCGATGGATGCTGCTCAATCGGCGGATGGAGACGGCGCTCGAGAATTTGTACAAGCAGGGCAAAGTTGTCGGCGGAGTTTATTTTGGGTTGGGGCAGGAAGGATGTTCGTGCGCCTCAGCCTATGCGCTGCGCCCTGACGAATGGCTCGGGCCGCTGATTCGGAATCAAGGGTCGCTTTTGGTTCGCGGGTTTTCGCCGCGCGACATCATGATGCAGTACATGGCGAAGGCGGGTTCGCCGACGAAAGGGCGCGACGCGTCGTCGCACTTTGGCGACATTGAGAAGAACAACATCGTCGCGCCAATTTCTACTTTAGGCGATGTGGTGCCCGTGATGGCGGGAGTGGCACTGGGCGCGCGTTTGCAGGGACGCAACATCGCGGTGATGACTTACATTGGCGATGGCGGGCAGTCCACGGGCGTGACGTATGAGGGGATAAATTTTGCGGCGGTGCAGAACTTGGGGCTGGTGCTTTTCGTCGAAAACAATCTTTGGGGATATTCGACGCCGGCGGATATGCAATTCCGCGTTGCTGACTTGGCGGAGCGCGCGATCGCGTACGGAATTCCGGGCGTGATTGTGGACGGGACTGATCCTTGCCAGGTTTATGACGCGGCGCATGAGGCGTGTGAGCGGGCGCGGCGCGGCGCGGCGCCGACGATGATTGAGGCGAAGATGATGCGCATGAAGGGCCATGCCATTCACGATGCGGCCGCGTATGTGCCGCAGAAGCTGTTTGAGTATTGGAAGAAGCGCGATCCGATTGCGCGCTTTGAGAATTATCTGGTGAAAGTGAAGAAGTGGCTGACGGCACAGCAGAACAAAGAGTTGATCGATGACGTAGAACGGCAACTAGAAGAAGATCGCGAGTTCGCGGTGAACTCTCCCATGCCGACGCCGGAGTCGGCGGCCGGCGGGACGTTGTGCGAGAACGGCTGCCACGAGATCAAGCCGAAGTATGGAATGCCGAAGGCGCGTGCGTCGTCCGGCGCGTTGAAGCAGAGTGAAGCTGTGGTGCATTTGAAGTAGAACCCAATTGGCGACATCAGTTGCGATAGACTTCGCGGCGATGGCCGACCGTAAGTACCAGTACGAGCAGGATGCCACGATGCACTTGATAGATCACCCGATAGTCGCCGATCCGAATGCGCCACGTGTCGGGAACGCCGGAGAGTTTTTTGCTTCGCTCCGGAAATGGATCGTCTCGGAGGGCCTCGATCTTTGCGGCGATGCGTTTTTGGACATCGCGCGACAGATTCTCCAGTTGTTTGATCGCGGATGGCTTGAACTGAAGCGCGTAGGTCATGCTCTACGCCTAGCCTATAGCCGGAGCTTTTTCTTGACGGTGGTCCATGGGATCGCGCCGGGTTCTTTAAGAGCCTTACGGGCGGCGGCCACGTCGAGTTCGTCTTCCAGTTTCTCCAGTAGTTCGAGGTCTTCGATGGGAACGACGGCTGCGACTGGTTTCTTGCCGCGGTGCACGACGACGCGCTCACCGCGGTATGCGACACGGTTTAGGATATCGGAGAAGTTTTGTCGCGCGACGCTGGCGGTCAGTTTTTCGGGCATAGCGACTCTATTCGTACTAAATGTATCTTATCACGTTTTGTACAAAATGTAATAACACAGGATCCATAAAGGGCTTATGCAGCTGACTTATTTGGAAGCGATTCGGCAGGGGATTTGGGAGGAGATGCAGCGCGATCCTACCGTGTTTTGCCTGGGAGAAGATATCGGCATTTATGGCGGGGCGTTCAAGGTGACGGATGGATTTATCGATCACTTTGGGCCGGAGCGCGTGATCGATACGCCGCTGGCTGAGTCGGCCATTGTGGGCGCGGCGTTTGGGGCGGCGTTGACCGGGTTGCGTCCTGTGGCGGAGTTTCAGTTCATGGATTTTATTGGCTGCGCGTTCAATCAGATTACGAACATGGTGGCCAAGGCGCATTATCGTTGGAATGCTCCAGCGCCGCTGGTGATTCGCGGGCCTTCGGGCGGGAATGTGCATGGCGGGCCGTTTCATTCGCAGAATCCGGAAATGTATTTTGTGCATACGCCGGGGTTGAAGGTAGTGTGTCCGGCGAGCGCGTACGATGCGAAGGGATTGATCAAGGCGGCGATTCGCGATAACAATCCGGTGATATTTTTCGAGCATAAGTATCTTTATCGGCGGATCAAGGAAGAAGTGCCAGAAGAGGATTACATTGTGCCGTTGGGCAAGGCGCGGGTGGCGCGCGAGGGAAGCGATTTGAGCATCATTACTTATGCGGCGATGGTGCATACGGCGATGGAGGCGGCGGAGATTCTGGCGGCGGATGGGATCGACGTTGAGATCGTCGATCTGAGAACCCTGTCGCCGCTGGATCGGGACGCGATTGCCGAGACGGTGCGCAAGACGAACAAGGTGATCGTGCTGCATGAAGACGTTCGCACGGGGGGGATTGCGGGCGAGATCGCGGCGATCATTAATGAGGAGGCGTTCGACTCGCTGGATGGGCCGATTGTGCGGATCACGTCGCAGGATTCTCCGGTGCCGTTTTCGCCGCCGCAGGAAGAGTATTTTCTTCCCAAGATCGGCGACATCGTGCGCGAGTCGCGGTGGTTAGTGGCGTATTGAGCGGGCTTTGGGTATGGTGGAGTTGAGGGCGCTATGAGAGGCTTTTTGGCGGGAATAGTGGTCACTTTGCTGGTGATCATTTTGGCTGCGCTGGCGATTGCAAATTTAGGATTTCTGCCGACGACGTCGGACGCTACTCCTCCGGCGTTGGAGACCAAGATTGCAATGTCGGCGGTGGATGCGTCGATGGAGAAACATGCGCCGCGGTTGAACAATCCGGTGTCACCGACGGATGAGAATTTGATCGAGGGCATGAAGATTTACACCATGAACTGCGCGGTGTGCCATGGGACACTGGACAATCGCCCCAGTATGCTGGCGCACTCGATGTATCCGCCGCCGCCGCAGTTGATAGTGGAGCCGTCGGACGATCCGGAGTGGCACGTGTTTTATGCGATACGCACGGGGATTCGTTATAGCGGGATGCCAGCGTGGAATAAAGTTTTGAGCGAAGACGACATGTGGAAAGTGACGGCATTTTTGTCACGTCTGCAGAAGTTGCCTCCTGGAGTACAGGATTATTGGAAGAAGGCGTTTGGCGTGGGGCCGAGTGGGGCGGAGGCGATGCCGATGGGGGAGAAGAAGTAAGGGGTGGAACAATCTTAAGTTCGCCTACCTACTTTGGCTCCGGGTTGAAGCCACGCCTCCATCACTCCCCCATCGCTTACTTCTGTTATCTTTTCCAGTCGCGATGATCGCCATCGGGGTGATGCTCGTCATGATGATTTCCGTCGCGGTGGGCGCGGTCATGTGCCCAGTCTCTATGTTCGCCGTATGCGTGGTCATAGTGTCTGTACCCGCGTGAGTCTCTCTGATAGCGATAATTACCGTCATAGTAGTAGCCTTCATGGTAGCCGCTTGTGAAGACGACCGCAGGCGCTCCGACCTGGACTCCGACGGCTACCTGGGCTTCGGTTTTGGGCAGCGACGCCAAGCCGATGGCAATCACGAGACCGAGTAGTGCAAGAACCGTTCTTTTCAACATGGTTTGGGACCTCCAAGTTTGATCACGGGCAAATTCCTCTTGCCTCAGTAACCGATGCTAGCGACTCTCTCTGCCCATGTATGGTCAAACTAGCTCAACCCTTGTGACGAGTCCTGATCAAGAGGACAATGCTCAAAGTAACCGTTCAGACGGAGACGCCATTCATCCGTTGTGCCGCAACTTCATCCGAGAACTTCTCTTATATAATCGAGGGTTGCGCTTTGGCGGATGGGCCGCGCTGTATTCCGCAACTCATTCCGTACTCTTGGCGCGCAAGGGAGATTTATGGCGACTGATATTTTGATGCCGCAGATGGGCGAGTCCATTGTGGAGGGCACGATCACCAAGTGGCTGAAAAAGCCTGGGGACAAGGTGCAGCGGGACGAGCCTTTGTTTGAGATTTCGACGGACAAAGTGGATGCGGAGATTCCGGCTCCGGCGTCGGGGGTGTTGCAGGATATTAAGGTGGCGGAAGGCGCGACGGTGCAGGTGAACACCGTGGTGGGAAGTATCGCGGCGGAGGGAGAAGCGCCTGCGGTGGGCGCGAAGGCCGCGGCTTCAGCGCCGGCGAAGGTTGAGTCTGTGACTGCGAAGGCTGCACCTGTGGCTTCTGCCCCTGCCGCTCCCGTTGCCGAGGATGCGTCCGAGGATGAACACGCGCGGTCGTCTCCGTTGGTGCGGAAGATTGCGCGCGATCATGATGTGAATCTGGCGCAGGTTCCGGGGACTGGCTTGGGCGGACGGATTACGAAGCAGGACATTATGGAGTTTGTCGAGCGGCGGGAAGCGGCCCCGGCTCCGTCGGCTAGCGCGCCGGTTGCTGCTCCAGTTGTTGCATCCGCTCCTAGTCCGGCGAAGGCTCCTGCTTCCGCACCGACATCTTCGGTTCCGGCGGCGATTCCTGGCGATGTGGTACCGATGACGCAAATGCGCAAGATTATTGCGCAGCGCATGATTGAGTCGCGGCGAACGAGCGCGCACGTCCACTGCATGTTTGAAGTGGACATCACGCACATTGTTCATCTGCGCAACAAGATGAAGGCGGGCTTCGAGCAGCGGCATGGAGCGCGGCTTACGTTTATGCCGTTTTTTGTACGAGCGGCGATTATTGGGTTACAGCAGTATCCGATTGTGAATGCGTCATTGCAGGGCGACAACATTAAGTACAACCGGCACGTCAGCGTGGGCATTGCGGTGGCGCTGGATTGGGGATTGATTGTGCCCGTGTTGAAGAACGCCGATGTGCTGAATTTTCTGGGCTTGCAGCGCGGCATCACGGACTTGGGCGAGCGGTCGCGGACGAAGAAGTTGAAGCCGGAAGAAGTTGAGGGATCGACGTTTACTGTAACCAATCCGGGGCAGTTTGGGGCGGTGTTTGGCTTGCCGATTATCAATCAGCCGAACTCGGCGATCATGGGCGTGGGCGGGATCACGAAGGCTCCGGTGGTGGTGACGGATAAAGAGGGGAACGATTCGATTGCAATCCGGTCGCTGGTGCATTTGACGCTGGGATACGATCATCGCCTGATCGACGGAGCGGTGGCGGACCAGTTTATGGCGTTGGTGAAGAAGACCTTGGAGAACTGGCAGGAAGAGGTTGGGTAGTTTAGGCGGCGGGCGGTGGTGGCGGGGTGCCTTTGGCCCAGATTGAGGCGTTGAGGCAGTCGACTACGCCGTCGATTACTTTGCCGAGGCCGAGTTTGAATTTTTCTGGGTCGGTGATTTGTTTGGCGCTGAATTCTTCGCCGAGGGAGAGGGCGGCTTGGGCGAAGGAAAGGGCGGCGTCCTTTTTTTCGGGGCCGGGGCGGTTGCCGAAGAGTTGTTCGACGGCTTTGACTATGCTGGGGACGAGGGTGATGCCTTGTAGGATTTTTGCGAATAGGTCCATGGGATTCTCCTGTTTAGTTTTTTGAACGAGATTTTCTGAGGGCAAAGACAAAAGCATTTTGTTTTGGTGCGCTTGAAGCTGCGGCTTTTCAAGAAACATCCAGAAGTAGCGCTGGTGAAATAGGGGTCCTTCGACTGCGTCAGCGCGCGCTTCGCGACGCGCTGACTTCGCTCAGGATGACAATCCGGGGGCTGAAGCCCCACGTCGGGTCTTTCTCGTGGGCCTAAAACCACGCTTCCACAGTTGTAGTGAAATTCTTCCGAGTAAATTCGCTCGCTTAGCGGAGGCCCCAGTGTTCGTGGAGGGCTATGGTGGCGCTTACTGTCATGGAGATGGCGGCGTTTAGGAGGCGGTCGTAGACGCTGCGGCGGATGTCGTTTTTTTCGAGTGCGGTTAAGCGGTCTTCGGCTTGTTTGACGCGGCCGGGTTGGCCGTTGCCCACCAGCATTTCCATGTTAGTTTCTAGGCGGCCGAGTTTTTCGATGACGATTTTCTGGAAGTCGTGATCGGTGGCGCGGACCAGAAGCGAGCGTCCGGTTGAATAAGGTTCTTGCGCGTCCCCTGAGCTATTGCGGTCTTTGGTCATAAAGGATAATCCACGTGCAGTGCGGCTGAGTATCTGGAGTAGCGTGGTGGCGATGAGTTGTCGTCGAGCTGATAGACGACCGTGTAGACGGTGTTGGCGGGAGTGGCTCCGGCGTTGGGCGCGAGTTGAACGTAGAGGGAACCACCCGTGCCGAGGATGACGGCGTTTGATCCGGCAGCGACGGCCTGGCTGGCCGCGGTGATGAACTCGGGCCAGGAGATTAGGAGTGTGCCTTGGGCTGGGGTGCCATCGGCGCGGTAGACGGTGTCGCTGATGGTAGTGAGCTGAGGACCTTGGGCCCAAGCGAGCGCGGGTAGCAGCAAATAAAAAAGCCGCCATATGTGGCGGTTGAGAGGGCGCATACGTTCTCCGTTCTAGGAGTCTGGGACAGAGTTTTCTTGCTGCGGCACGAGCGAGGACGCTTGCGCCTACATTCTTACGGTTCGATCTTGCAGGTAGCGGCGGACGCTTTCTACGTAGACTTCGGCAAAATCGACCACCGGGCGAAGAGTTTGCAGGTGTTCCATTGCTTTGTCGATATCCCAGCCCTGAGAGCACAGCAGAGCTAACGTCATCATGGGAGCGCGGTGAACTCCGGCGGCGCAGTGTATGAAGACTTTGGCGTCTGGATCTTGCAGTGCGTTCTCGGCGAAGTCGATGCCTCGCTGAAAAATTTCAGCGGACTTGGGCTGAAAGTCGTCGTCGATGGGATTCCACAGCACTTCGATCCCAACGGAGTCGCCCAAGTCGGTGTCGTCGAATTCGAGTTGCATGTCAATGACGTGAGAGATGCCGAGGCGCGCCAGATTGGTCATGTTGGCGAGGTTCCATATGCCTCCGCCGAGAGCGATTCGATCTGTGACCCAGGTAATATCCACGCGATGAAATTTCCAGCGCTGGGCATTCCAGCAGCTAGTCCTCTTTAACCCTATTTTACGGTACAAGTTGATTAAGAGGCGTTGTTGGAGTCACCCGAAAGGTCTCCGGCCAAGGGGTGAAGGTGCAATTCGCGCAGAAGAGTTTGGGTCAAAGAAAGATCCGACTCGTGTTCTTGGACAGGGATGATGGGGTAGAGGCCAACGACCTTAAAGATATAGCGGGCGGCACTGAGGTTGCCAGCTTCCGCCATCTCGATCAACTTAGAGACGATGACGGCGGCTTTCATTCCTACTAAATCGCGCAGGAGGAGATGCAGTTCGGTCCAACGGGCTTGTTCCTCTGCTTCATCGCGGTCGGCGGATCGGGCTGCGAAATTGTTTTTTTGGGAAAATGACGGTCGAATTTCGTGAGGGGCCATCGCGTCTCCTTGAAGATTACGGCGGGAAATAAAAAAGCGCGCCGGTGAGGCGCGCTGGTTAGGAAGTTTTCCCTACATTTTTAGAGTAACAAACCCGGCAGGGTCGATCGGACATCCGCGGCAAATTTCTATTTGTTTTGTTGTGAAGCACTTGGGCGGAAATTGCGAGTTCGATCCTCTTGACAAGGTTTTCCGCAGTCGGTGGTGTCGGGAAGGCGCGCCAGCATTTCGTCGTGCAGAAACATGAAGCTCAGGCGATCCAGGGTGTCGGTGAAACGGCGACCCACGGTGCGCACATGGCATTGCAGCATGTTGGCAGTTTCTTCCTGGGTGTATTCCTGAAAGATGATTCGTGCGATGAGAGCTTTTTGAAAATCGTCGAGATGGTCGAGGCATTTTTCGACATCGTGGACGAAGATGACGGCGTCCTCGAAGGTGGCGGCGCGAGAACAATTGATGCGGCTGCGGAAGAATTCGCGGCCGAGCAGGGAAGGAACGCGGCCGACTTCGACGGACATTCTGAGGAAGCGGCGGAGCAGGGCGCAGGTGCGTCCGCGATAGAGCCAGAGAGTGGGATCGGTGAGATGTTCGGTGGCGGAGTGGGCGGCGCGAGTCACGGGATGCTTGGCTACACAAGCCTGAAAACGGCCGACTGGTTGCGCCCAGGCTTGCAGGTTGGCGATGACTGCGGCGGGGGATTTTTCAGTGGAGTGGACGGCGAAGTTATTCATCGCTCACCTCGTGACTTGGGCATGGGCATTTCGGCGAGCGCCAGAAGGCAGGCGGCGCAGTAGGGGGTATCGGTTCCGCTGGGGCGGAGCCAGAGGCCGCCGCAGCGCTCGCAGTATTTGAGGTCGAGATGGATGAATGTTTTGAATTGTGGTTCCATGATTGCCTCCACGCGGGTGCTCGTTTCTCTCTTCCGCCGACGGGCCGGAGGGCAGGGAGCAAAACAAAAAGGGCTCTGCGCCGATTTACCGGTGACAGAGCCCGTTGTTGTTACGGAGTGTCTGGTTGGCTATTTAGTTGAGGTGCATTGCTTTGGCCGCGTTATTCGTCGGAGCGGAAATATCCTTCTTCGTAGCCCGACTTGAAGATTTTTCCGTTCTGCACGAGGACGCTGACCTTACCGGTGAAGCGAAGTGAGGAAAGGATGCGTGCGGTTGAAGAGGACAGAAGTTCGGCGGATCGCACCTTGCGGCGAAATTCCTCGAATTGTGCCATCTCCACTTCTGGTTCGCGATCGGTTTGCATCATGACAGGGCCTGCTTTGGGGGGAGGAAGAGTTATAGTTAAAATCCGACAATATATCTCTGAGCTAATATCGTCAAGGTTGTATATCACAAAAAGACAAAATATGAGCAATTCAGAATAGCTGTCAGCGATTATCGTTGCTATACTGTCCCGCCATGAAGTTTTACGCTCTCCAGGAAAATTTGCGGAAATATCTGCTAGCGAGAATCGAACAAGGCTCGTTGACCGGTCTGGGGCTGGCGCAACAGACGGGATTTCAGCAGGCGCATATTTCAAATTTTCTCAATCGCAAGCGCGGCTTAAGCCTGGCGGGGATGGATCGCATTCTCGACGACCAAAAGCTGTCGGTGGTGGATTTGCTGGAGCCTGCGGAGCTTCGTCATCGGGCGGAGGCGGAAGGATCTACGCTGGAGCACTTGCAGAGCGTGATGCTGGTCGATGCCAAAGTTGCGGTGAGTCAGCCGATGTTGACTGTGCATATGGTGAAGGACACGATGAAGTTTAAGAAGAGTTTCCTGCGGCAGATGCGAGCGGCTTCCGATATCGATCGCGGGCAGTGGGAGAGATTTGTACTGATGGAAGCTCCGGCGCGGGAAGCGATGAGCATGTATCCGCGATTGCTGCCGGGAGCGCTCGTGATGTTGGATCGTCATTACACTTCGCTGAAGCCATATCACAAAACCGGGCCCAATATGTATGCGGTGAATCATGAGGGCGGGGCGCGTTTGAAGTATGTGGAGGTGGCGGGGGACCGCATGGTATTACGGCCGCATAACCCGGCGTATCCGGTGGAAGTGATTCCGTTGCCTACCATGGGGAAGGCGAATCATTCGATCGTGGGGCGGATTTGTTACGTGGGGCTGGAGCCTTAGAGCGACGCGGCAGACGATACAATGCTGATTACATGCTGCGTCGGGTATTTCTTTGTCTTTTTTTAGTCTTCTGGGGTGGTCTTGGGTTTTCTGCGGATATCGCTTTGGATCATGCGCTGGCATTGATCGAAGAAGGTCGGACCACGCTTGATCCCTCGGCACTTGACGCGGCGCGGGTGGAGGTGGCTCGGCTGACTCAAGCAAGCCCATCTAACGCGACTTATGTTTATGAGTTGGCGCGGGTAGATTTTTATATTGTGGATAGCGATACGGCGCGGCACGAGAAGAAGCCCGCAAGTGAGGCGTTGGAACTGGCGATCGGGGAGGCCCAACGTGCAATTGCGCTGGATGGGAAGTTTGCCGAGGCGCATAGTCTGCTTGGCGATTTATACGGGGTAAAGATCAGTTTGGGCGGGGCGTTTACAGGGGCGCGGTATGGCCCGAAGATTATTTCGGAGAATAAGATTGCCGAAGGATTGAATCCGAATAGCGCGGTGGTGTGCGCGAGTTTAGGGCGACAGTATTTGCTGACGCCGAAAATTTTTGGCGGGGATCAGGAAAAGGCTTTGGAATATTTCCGCAAGGCGACGCAGTTGGCTCCATCGAATGATGAGAATTTTGTGTGGCTGGGGATCGGTTTGCGGAAGCATGGCGATGCGCCGGGGGCGGAGAAGGCGTTTCAGATGGCATTGCAATTGAATCCGCGAAGTGTGTTTGCGAAGGATTCGAGGGCGGCGAAGTGATTGGGCGTTTGTTATCATCGAATTCGAAATCTTAATTGGAAGGGCGGCATTTTATGGATGAATCTGCGAACAACGCGTCGGGTATGCGGCGGAATGAAGATATCGCGCTGGATCTGATGAAGTTTGTGGCTTTGACGTCGGGTTATGGACGCACGACGGGTAGCGGGACCGTGGGTTTTCAGGGAACGGGCGCCGGGAATACGAAGCCCGAGGAGTACGCGGCGCATTTGCTGGAGTTGTATGGTAAGTGTTTGCAGACGGTGGCGGGGAAGAAGTAGAGTCTGGCGTCTCTACGGGTTCCCGGCACTGGTGCCGGGATTTATTATGCCGCCCCTTCGGGGCTGGGTTTTCGGTAATTCCCTATGTTGATAAGAGGGAAAGAGTAGAAGAAAAGTAGCTCTGGAAACTGAAAGGGACACGGCGATTGCCGTGTCCCTTTTTCAAATTCGCGCAATGGTTAGTGTTTCTTTTTCTTGGCGGCTTTCTTTACTGCTTTTTTCTTGGCCGCTTTTTTCGGAGCCTTCCTTTTCTTCGCGGGAGCCTTTTTCGCTGGTTTCCTTTTGGCCGCTTTCTTGGCTGGAGCTTTCTTGGCTGGAGCTTTCTTGGCGGCTTTCTTTTTCGCCGGTTTGGCAGCTTTCTTAGGGGCTGCCTTTTTTGCCGGTGGCTTGGGCGCTTCTGCGCGGGGCGGAGGGGCGGACGCTACCGCT
>Ga0302320_10010186_pt1 | contig 20090 bp, 13 predicted proteins | sample Bog_T0_3_FD_202130 | JGI IMG/M metagenome (GOLD analysis project Ga0302320, IMG submission 202130) | Peat permafrost microbial communities from Stordalen Mire near Abisko, Sweden - Bog_T0_3 | ecosystem: Environmental > Terrestrial > Soil > Wetlands > Peat | place: Sweden: Abisko, Stordalen Mire...
TAACTTGCTGCCGGACACGCCAAATTATATCACAGTTCCAGAAACCAAAACCGGAGTCCCAAACGACCTGCTTACTCAGAACCTCCGGTGTCTTTTATCCATGAGTCAACGGGGCTGTCGGGCTGGAGGAAGCAAAAGGTTTCCGCCCCCAATTTAGATTTATTCTAAATCTTGACTTGGACCCGGCGCGCATTATCTTGCCTTCGCAATGAAGGCGCGCAGCCACGAGCAAGAGGAACAGCACCTGACTGAACAGTTGGGCGCCACTGGCCTGCGCCTCACGCCCCAGCGGCAGCAGGTCTATGACGTGCTCCTGCAAAAGCGCGATCATCCGACGGCTGAGGAGGTCTTCATCCGCGCCAAAAGGGCGAGGCCGGAGATTTCCCACGCCACCGTTTATAACTGCCTCGACGCGCTCGTCAAATCGGGCCTGGCGCGGCAGGTCATGGTCGAGCGCGGCGCAACGCGCTTCTGTCCGAACATGACCCAGCACGGGCATTTTCATTGCTGCGCTTGCGGGACAATTTATGATGTGGATTTGCCGCGCGCACTGCCGTGCGTGGTCGTGCCGCGCGGGTTCAAGCCGCAGCGCCACGAAGTGACCATCCACGGCGTCTGCGCCGAATGCGCGAAGAAAAAATGAGCGCGAAAAGCCCCGGCCGCAACTCGAAAAACGAGGCGGAGGATGAGCCGGAGAACCATTTAACGAAAAGAACATGAGCACCGCGACCGAGACCATTGAGAACCTGGTCAAACAGGAGTATAAATACGGCTTCGTGACCGACGTCGAAACCGAGTCGGCCCCGCCCGGCTTGAACGAGGACATCATCCGGCTGATTTCGGCCAAGAAAAAGGAACCGCAATGGCTGACGGACTGGCGCCTGAAAGCCTACCGCCACTGGCTCACCATGCCGGAGCCGCACTGGCAGTTCGTGAAATATCCGCCCATAGATTTTCAGGACATCACTTACTATTCCGCGCCCAAGCAGAAGACCGACGGACCCAAAAGTCTGGAGGACGTGGATCCCAAGCTGCTGGAGATGTATGACAAACTCGGCATCCCCCTGCGCGAGCGCGAGCGCCTCGCCGGCGTGGCCGTGGACGCAGTGTTTGATTCCGTGAGCGTCGGCACCACCTATCGCGAACAGCTCGCGGAGAAAGGGATTATTTTCTGCTCCTTCAGCGAAGCCGTCCAGGACCATCCCGACCTCGTCAAAAAATATCTCGGCTCGGTCGTGCCCTACACGGACAATTATTACGCCTCGCTCAACTCCGCCGTCTTCACCGACGGTTCGTTTTGCTACATCCCCAAGGGCGTGCGCTGTCCCATGGAGCTCTCGACCTATTTCCGCATCAACGCCGCCAAGTCCGGCCAGTTCGAGCGCACGCTCATCGTGGCCGACGACGGGGCGCAGGTGAGCTACTTGGAAGGCTGCACCGCGCCCATGCGCGATGAAAACCAGTTGCACGCCGCGGTGGTGGAGCTCGTCGCCCTTGACCAGGCGGAAATCAAGTACAGCACCGTGCAAAACTGGTATCCTGGCGATGTGAACGGCGTGGGCGGCATCTATAACTTCGTCACCAAGCGCGGCCTGTGCAAAGGCCGGAACTCGCGCATCACCTGGACCCAGGTGGAAACCGGCTCAGCCATCACTTGGAAATATCCGAGCTGCATTTTGCTGGGCGACAATTCGAAGGGCGAATTTTATTCCGTGGCCGTGGTGAACAACTGCCAGCAAGCCGACACCGGCACCAAGATGATTCACATCGGCAAGAACACCAAGAGCACCATCGTGTCCAAGGGTATTTCCGCCGGGCGCGGCCAGAACAGCTACCGCGGCCTGGTGGAAGTCCGCCGGGGCGCGCAGAATGCCCGCAATTTCTCGCAATGCGACTCCATGCTTATCGGCGCCAAGTGCGGCGCGCACACGTTCCCGTACATCGAGGTGAAGAACACCACCGCGCGGGTCGAGCACGAGGCCACCACGTCCAAGATTGGCGAGGACCAAATCTTCTATTGCAACCAGCGCGGCCTGTCCACGCAGGACGCCGTCAACATGATCGTCAACGGCTTCTGCAAGGAAGTGTTCAAGGAACTCCCGATGGAATTCGCCGTCGAAGCCCAAAAACTCCTCGGCGTCAGCCTCGAAGGCAGCGTCGGGTGAGAGTGGACTGCTGGGTCATGGGGTCATTGGACCCGGACTCTGATATGGCTGTCGCGATTCCGTTGAGTGGCACCGCCCCGAAAGCCATCGGGGCGGTGCCACCTTGGGGTGCGGATTGAATGGTTGGCGCTCTGGCCTTCACGGGTCGTTTTTTGTGGGTGAGCTGGACGGATGCGAACTCAATTGCTGCGTTCCATCCCAGACATAGAGCAGGCCGGAGACGCCTGTGAACAGGCCCGCGCACGCGATCCAGATTTTCAGGTAAATCACCGGAAACGCGGAATCCCACCGGAGCAGAATCCAGCACACCGCCACCATTTGGAAAACCGTGGCAATTTTTCCACTGATGCGCGGACGCACCACCACCTGGCCGACCACCAGCCGCACGGTCATCACTCCCATCGCAATCACCAGGTCGCGGCCGATGATCGTGCCCGTGAGCCAGAGTGGAAACAGGGCCAGCCGCGGCCGGTGATCGAAACTCAGCACCACAATGGCCGAGACCAGCAGCAGCTTGTCCGCGATCGGATCGAGCAGTGTGCCCAGTTCGCTGCGCTGGTTATAGCGCCGGGCCACATAGCCGTCCACCCCGTCCAAAATCGCCGACACCGCAAAGGCCAGCACGCCCAGGAACCGGTGCAGCTCATTGCCCGACTGCACGTAATACAGGATTTCCACCACAAAAAACGGAACCAGCAAAATCCGCAGGATGGTGATTTTGTTCGCGGTTGTCATGGATGATGTCCCACTTTCGCAGATTTGGACCCAAATTGCCACGAATTAAGCGCAGCGGGTCGGGTCGGCGGGGCTCGGTCATGGGAATAACACCGGAAAGGAATCAGGCGCTCAGCGGATTTTCCCCCTGTCATGTTTTGCACAGCAATCAGCAATTATTGGTTGGCGCAAACTGTTTTTCACTTCAGCCTATCGGTAAATCGCCGACACATATGTTTGGCCCTTCTATGCAAGTCAAAGCCAGCCGACAGGCGTTCAAAGTCTCGCTGATTTATATCAGCGCGGCCGGCGCCTATATTTTGCTCTCCAACGAGTTGGTAAAAGAGCTCGTCAGCGATCCGGATCAGCGCGTTAACATCACCATTCTCAAGGGCTGGATCTTCGTGCTGGTGACCGGCGCGCTGTTGGGCTGGACATTGCGGCGCTTGTTGGGCGGCTGGGCGCGGGAAGTGGCCCAGCGCACGGAAGCCGAGGCCGCCAGCGGTGCGGCCCTGGCCAAGCTTCGCGCGAGCGAGGAACAATTGCGGCTGGTCCTGGATGCCTCCGCCGATGGTTTGTGGGACCTGAATCTGGCCACTGGCATCGCTGAACTGAGTCCGCGCTATTGGGAGATCATTGGCTACACGCCGGGCGAAGCGGTGCCGGACATGGAATTCTACCGGCGGCTGGTGCACCCCGATGACTGGCTGGTCGTACAGGCAGCGATGAACGCGCATTTGGCAGGCAAAACCGACCAAAGTGTGATCGAATACCGGATGCTCGCCAAGGACGGCACTTTGAAATGGATCTGGGGCCGCGGCAAGGTGGTGGCGCGGGGGGCGGACGGCACGCCCCTGCGCATGGCGGGCACCGTCTGCGACATCACCCAACAAAAGCAGGTGCAGGATGAGATCAAGACCATTCTCCGCACCACGATGGACGGTTTTTACCTGGTGGACCTGGAGGGGCGTTTCCTGGATACCAACGACGCTTATTGCCGGATGTCCGGCTACCACCGCGAGGAACTGCTCACGATGGCGATCAAAGACGTGGAGGTGAGGGAAACGGAAGCAATCATCAAACAGCGGATCCAGCAGATCAAAGAGGCGGGGCATGCCCGCTTCGAGACCAAACACCGGCGCAAGGATGGAAGCATCGTGGATATTGAAGCCAGTTGTAGTTTTTTGAGCGAGGAGAAGGACCGGCTGTTTGTTTTCATGCGCGACATTACCGCGCGCAAACTGACCGAAGCGGCGCTGGCACACAGCCAGGCACAGTATCGCCGCGCCATCACCGCGGCCAACGCCATCCCCTACCAGAAGGATTACGCCGCCGACTCCTATGTGTTCATGGGCGAGGGCATCAAGGAATTAACCGGTTATGGGCCGGCGGAACTTTGTTCAGCCGTGTGGAAGGCGATCATTCTGGAGACGGAATACCTGGGAGCAATGGCTGGGCTGACTCCGGCCGAGGCCGTCCGGCAAAGCCAGGCGGGAGAACTTGACCACTGGCACGCCGATCATCGACTCCGGACCCGGAACGGCGAAATCCGCTGGATCACCGATTCTTCGATTCCGCTCCTGGATGGCCAGGGCAAGTACCTCGGCTCCATTGGCATCATTCAGGACATCACTGAGCGCAAGCGGGCCGAGGCGCAGACCCGCGCTTTCGCGCAGCTGAGCCAGCGGCTGAGCGTCTCGACCAACCCGCATGACGCGGCGGCCGTGGTCACCGCCACCGCTTGGGAACTTTTCCATTGGGACGCCTGCTTCCTCCTGCTCTACGACGCCGACGCCGACACCGTCCGGGAAATGATCAACCTGGACACGATCAACGACCAACGCGTGACGGTGCCAAATGCGTCTGGTGTGCTTCATCCCACGCCCATTCTGCGGCGCGTGCTCGAGCAGGGCGGCCAAGTAGTGCTCCGCCGCGATGACACAGATCAAGCCGGCGTCACCCACCGATTCGGGGATACCAGCCGGATGTCGCTCTCTTTGATGTATGTGCCGCTGCGACACCTGGGAAAGGTGACGGGCTTCTTATCGGTTCAAAGCTATCGTCCGAAAGCCTACACTCCCGAGGATATGGTGGTCTTGCAAGCGCTGGCCGACCAGTGCGCCGGAGCCATCAAGCGGATCGAGTCGGAAGCGGCATTGCGGGTGGCGCTTACCAAGGTGGAACACAGCCGACGATTGCTGGCCGAGTCTGAACAAATGGGCAAGGTGGGAAGCTGGGAAGTGGACATTGAGACACAGCAAGTGACGTGGACGGAAACGGTCTATGCCATTCACGAACTTGATCCAGCCTGCCCGCCCACCTTGGAGGAAGCCATTGGTTTTTATGCCCCCGCGTGCCGGCCAATTATTGACCAGGCGGTGCGGCGAGCGATGGAACGGGGCGAGCCGTATGATTTGGAGCTGCAAATCACCACCGCCAAAGGCGGCAAGCGAGAAGTGCATATGATTGGCCACGCCGATCTGGCTCACCATAAAATCTTCGGCTTCTTTCAGGACATCACCGAGCGCAAGGCGGCGCAGATGGCCCTGCTGGAAAACGAAGCCAGGTTCCGCGCCATCTTCAACACCAGCGCGGTGGCCACCGCCATTGTGGAACCCGATTCGACGATCTCCCTGGTCAATGACTTGTACTGCCAGGCGAGCGGTTACTCCCGGTCGGATGTGATAGGCCAGAGTTGGAAGCGAACCGTCGTGCCCGAAGACTTGGAGCGATTGGCGGAATACAACCGGCGCCGGCTGTTGAATCCGCAGGATGCCCCAGAGCAATATGAATTCCGGTTTCTCCATAAGAGCGGTGAAGTGCGGCACGCCCAGATGGCGGTGGCCCGGATTCCTGGTTCCAATCAAGTCATCGCGTCCATGCTCGACATCACCGCGCGCAAGCAGGCGGATATCGCCCTGCGCGAGAGCGAGGAGCGTTACCGCCAGTTGTTCGATCTGGAGTCCGACGCCATCTTCTTGTTGGACGGAAAAACCAGGCGCTTCCTGGATGTCAATCAATCCGCGCAGAGACTCTATGGTTACAGCCGCGAGGAATTCCTGCAAATGCAGGCCGAGGAGATTTCCACCGAGCCGCAAAAAACCCGCGCGAGCATTGGCTCCGGCCAGTATCGGGTTCCAATCCGCTGGCATCGCAAAAAGGATGGCACGGTGTTTCCGGCCGAAATCACGGCCAACGCCATCGAATTTCAGGGAGGACGGGTCGAACTGGCCGCCATCCGGGACATCACTGAACGGCAGGAGTCCATGAACCAGTTGCAGGCGGCGGCCGCGCAGTTGGAACGTGAGCGAAACCTGCTGCGCACGCTGATCGACCATATCCCGGACAGCATCTATGTGCGGGACACGGCCAACCGCTTTGTGCTCGCCAACGAGGTCCAGGCCCGGAACCTGGGCGTTGCCGCCCCCGCGGATTTGCTCGGCAAGACGGACGCGGATTTCTATCCCGCCGAACAGGCCGCGCGCTTTGCCGCCGACGACCGCGGGGTTCTGGCCGGTCATGCATTGCTCAACGATGAGCAATGCATCATCCGTCCCACCGGCAAACAGTGCGTGTTGCTGGTTTCCAAGGTGCCGCTAAGAGATGCCGAGGGGAAGGTGACCGCGCTGATCGGCATCGGGCACGACATCACCGAACGCAAGCGGATGGACGAATCCCACGCCCGGCTCGCCACGGCCATCGAGCAGGCGGCTGAAACCGTGGTGATCACAGACGGGAAAGGCGCGATCCTCTATGCGAACCCGGTATTTGAAAAGACCTCCGGCTACACGCGCGCCGAAGTCCTGGGCCGAAATCCCCGCCTGCTCAAGAGTGGAAAACACGACGCCGATTTTTACCGGCACATGTGGGCGACACTCGGGCGAGGCGAAGTCTGGACCGGCCATTTAATCAATCAACGCAAGGACGGCACGCTGTACGAGGAAGATGCCACCATTTCGCCCATCCGCGCTGCGGACGGCGCCATCATCAACTATGTGGCCGTCAAGCGCGACGTAACGCACGAGGTGCAGCTCGAGGCCCAAGTCCGCCAGTCGCAGAAAATGGAGGCCATCGGCACGCTCGCGGGCGGCATCGCGCATGATTTCAACAACATGCTCGGCGCGATGTTCGGCTACGCCCACCTGCTTCAGGAAGATACGAAGGGCAATGCGCTGGCCCAGGAAAGCGTCGAGGAAATTCTCAAGGCGGCCAACCGCGCCAAAGAACTGGTGCAGCAAATTCTGACCTTCAGCCGCCAGCGCGAAAGCAGCCGCCAAGTCATCCGGCTGGACCCCATTATCAAGGAGGCGATGAAATTCCTCCGCGCCTCGCTGCCAGCCAACCTCAAACTCGAAATGCAACTCGCGCCCACCGCGCCATCCGCGCTGGCCGACGCCACGCAGATTTATCAGGTGACGATGAACCTGGCCACCAACGCGCTGCATGCGATGGAGGGCCGTACCGGCCAATTAACCGTGACCTTGGAATCCTTCCAACCGGACGAAGCGTTCCTCCAGATTCAGCCGCAATTGCGACCGGTTCAATATGCGCGGCTGACCATCGCCGACACCGGCCACGGCATGGACGCCAAAACCCTTGAGCGCATTTATGAGCCCTTCTTCACCACCAAGCCGGTCGGCAAGGGCACCGGCTTGGGACTGTCCGTGGTGCATGGCATCATGAAGTCGCACGAAGGCGTCATCACAGTGGAAAGCCAGGTCGGCCAGGGCACCACGTTCCGCCTCTATTTTCCCGCGCAAACCCAGGCCGAAACCGTGGCCGGCGAGGCCGCCGCGAATAGCCACGGCCGCGGCCACGGTCAGAGAATCCTGTTGCTGGACGACGAACCGGCCTTGACCTCCGTGCTGCAAAAAACCTTGCGCCGCCTGGATTATCAAGTAGCCACGAGCAATCAGGCCAGCGATGCCATTCGCCTGGTCCGAGAAAACCCGGCGCAGTTCGATCTGGTGATCACGGATCTGACGATGCCGGAAATCAACGGCTTGGAGGTGGCTCGCCAGCTCCACGCCATCCGCGCGGAGTTGCCGGTCATCCTCGTGAGCGGCTACAGCGTCTCCCTACAGGCCGACAGCCTGCGGGAAGCGGGCATTAGCGAACTATTGCAAAAGCCCGTCTCGTTGTCCGGGCTGGCCGAAGCAGTGCAGCGCGTCCTGAAAAAACCTTGATTGCGTCTTGCCCCGAACGGGGCGGGCCGGTTCATGGGAAAGGAACGTCTTGGTTGCAGCCTTGCCGCGCCCGGCCTCTGTGGGCTAGACTGGTTTCATGGCCGAAGAACAACCAACACCGAACCCGGAACGCAAAACTCTCGATGACCGCGCAAAAATGACCGAATTGGAGCGCATCCGCCATTCTTGCGCGCATGTGCTGGCCACGGCCATCCTGCGCCTGTGGCCAGACGCGCAATTCGCCTACGGCCCACCGGTTGAGAACGGTTTTTATTACGACTTGGAATGTTCGCACCGGATTGCGCCGGAAGATTTCGAGAAAATCGAGGCTGAGATGAAGCAGGAAATCAAGGCGAACCACCCGTTCGAGAAAATCACCGTCACGCGCGACCAAGCCATCGCCGACGCGCAGAGCGGCCGCCTGGGGGGACTGGCAGAGCGTCCCGCCAACGCGAGCAAGTTCAAGCTGGATTTGCTCAAGCAGATTCCCGATGGCGAGGCGATCTCTTACTACCGGAACGGCGATTTCATTGACCTGTGCGCCGGGCCGCATGTGATGCGCACGGGCAACGTTGGCGCGTTCAAGCTGACCAGCGTGGCGGCCGCCTACTACAAGGGCGATGAAAAAGGGCCGCAGCTCCAGCGCGTCTATGGTACGGCGTTTAAGAATAAAACGGCGCTCGAGGAATATTTCAACATGATCGAGGAGGCCAAACGCCGCGACCATCGCAAGATCGGCGCGGAAATGGGGCTGTTCGCGATTGACACCGAATACGTGGGACCGGGCATGCCGTTATGGCTGCCCAAGGGCACCGTGCTCGTCGAGGAACTGGAGAAGCTGGCCAAGGAAACTGAATTCGCCGCCGGCTACGTGCGCGTGAAAACGCCCCATTTGGCCCGGGAGAAGATGTATAAAACCTCCGGCCATCTGCCCTATTACGCGGATTCCATGTTCCCGCCGATGGAATTGGCCGGCGAAGGCAAAGTGGATCCGGATTTGGAACGGAAGATCAAGGACGTCGAGGGCAAGCTGCGTGAAATGGAAGCGCAAGTGCAAGCCATCGAGTCCAAGGAACAGACCACGGGCGGCACCGGGGAAGACGACGAGGCGTTGGGCGAAGATCTGTTTTTGGAAGAGGAATTGCGCGAGGAACTTGCAAAATTGACCGCCGCGCGCAACCCTTCCGAACGCTATTATCTCAAGGCGATGAATTGCCCGCATCATCATCGCATTTTTGCCGCCGAACCAAAGAGTTATCGCGATATGCCGTTGCGCTTGGCGGAATATGGCACGTGCTATCGCTACGAGCAGAGCGGCGAGTTGTTTGGGCTCATGCGCGTGCGTTCGCTCAACATGAACGACGCCCATATTTATTGCACCGAGGAGCAGTTTGCCGATGAATTCCGGGCAGTAAACGACATGTATCTGAAGTATTTCAAGATTTTCGGACTCGAAAAATACAAGATGCGTTTCAGCACGCATGCCAAGGAGGGGCTGGGTAAGAAGTATGTCAACGAGCCGGAGCTGTGGCTGAAAACGGAAGACATGGTGCGCGAGGTCCTCAATAATTCCGGCATCAACTATGAAGAGGTCGCGAACGAAGCGGCGTTTTACGGCCCAAAAATCGACGTGCAGGTCTGGAGCGCCATTGGCCGGGAGTTCACCATTGCGACCAACCAGGTGGATTTCGCCGTGCCCGCCAAGTTTGGCCTCACCTACCGCGACAAGGACAACACCCAGAAGACGCCGTTGTGCATCCATCGCGCGCCGCTCGGCACGCACGAGCGGTTCATCGGCTTCCTCATCGAGCATTATGCCGGGAATTTCCCGCTCTGGCTGGCGCCGGACCAGGTGCGCGTCCTCACGCTCAACGACGACGCGGCGCTGATCGAGTACGCCAAGCCCATCGTGAAGGAGCTGCGCGCCAATATGGTCCGCGTGGATGCGGATTATAGCGCCACGCCGTTCAAGGCGAAGATCGCGGACGCGGAAAAGTCGCGCGTCCACACCATGCTCGTCATCGGCGGGCGCGACTTGGAAGCCGGCGCGGTGAGCGTGCGCCTGCATCACGGCGGCCCGCAGGGGGCCAAACCGAAAGCGGAAGTGGTGGCGAATATTCTGACGGGCATCAAAGAAAGGAGGGATTAATTCTGACACATGCCCCCAGGCAAAAAATCAAAAACCTCCACAGGTTGAGCCCGCTTGGCTGAAACAAAATGAAAATCCTCATCACTGGCATCTGCGGGTTTGTCGGCAGCACCCTGGCTCGCGCGCTGCTGGCGTCGGCGGAGAATTTGCAGATCGGCGGCGTGGATAACTTGATTCGTCCCGGCAGCGAGCTGAACCGCCGCGAACTTGCCCGGATCGGCGTGAAAATCACTCACGCTGATGTCCGCAGCGCCGCGGATTTTGAAACGCTGCCGGCCGCCGACTTCGTGATTGATGCCGCGGCGAATCCCAGCGTGCTCGCCGGCGTGGACGGCCGGACCAGCTCGCGCCAGCTGCTCGAACATAATCTGTGGGGCACGGTCAACCTCCTCGAATACTGCAAAGCGCTTCGCGCCGGACTGATTTTGCTGAGCACCAGCCGCGTCTATTCCGTGCCGCCGCTCGCCGCCCTGCCGGTGGAGGTCCATGAACGCGCTTTCCGGCCGCGGCCCAGCGCGCCCCTGCCAGCGGGACTCACCGCCGCGGGAGTAAGCGAGGCCTTTTCCACCGCGCCCCCCATTTCGCTTTACGGCTCCAGCAAACTCGCCAGTGAAACCGTGGCGCTCGAATACGCCGCCACGTTTGATTTTCCCGTCTGGATCAACCGTTGCGGCGTGCTCGCGGGCGCGGGCCAGTTCGGCCGGCCGGATCAGGGGATTTTTTCATTCTGGATCAATTCGCACCTGCGCCGGCGTCCGCTGCAATATATCGGCTTCGAGGGCGCCGGTCATCAGGTGCGCGATTGCCTGCATCCGCTCGACCTCGTCCCCGTGCTGCTCGCGCAAATGAGTCACGGCGGCCGCGACAAACCGCGGCTCGCGAATTTCAGCGGCGGCGCGGCCAGCGCGAGGTCGCTGGCCCAGTTGACCGATTGGTGCGATGCGCGCTTTGGAAAACACCCGGTGATGGACGCGGCCGCGCCGCGGCCGTTTGACATTCCCTGGATGGTTTTGGATTCGTCGCTCGCGGCCAAATCGTGGAACTGGTCGCCCAGGATTTTGTGGCCGCAAGTGCTGGAGGAAATTGCGGCGCATGCGGAGCAGAATCCCGGCTGGCTGGAAATTTCAAACCCGTAGCAAATCCCAAGCATGTCTGAAAACGCCCAAGAGCTCCAACGCATATACCAGCAGCGCTTCAGCGCGACTTCGGCCTACCGCAACCGCGTCTGGCAGGTGCTGACCGCTTCCTTTTTTAATCGCTGGATTCCAGCGAAAGGCGCCGTGTTGGATCTTGGCTGCGGCTACGGTGAATTCATCAACCACATTGCCGCCCGCGAGAAATACGCGATGGATTTGAATCCCGATGCTCCCCAGCACCTCACGCCCGCCGTCCGTTTTTTTGAACAGGACTGTTCCGTTCCGTGGCCGCTGGCGGATAACGATTTGGATACCGTGTTCACCAGCAATTTTTTCGAGCATCTGCCGGACAAGGAATGCCTCAAACGGACGCTGCGGCAGGCTTTCCGTTGTTTGAAACCAGGGGGTCGTCTGATTGCAATGGGGCCGAACATCAAATTTCTCCCAGGCCAGTATTGGGATTTTTTTGATCATCACACAATCTTGACTGAGGCGTCTCTGAGCGAGGTCTTGGAAATGGCGGGGTTCAAGCTGGAGCAGGTGACGCCGCGTTTTTTGCCCTATACCCTGGTGAATGCGCCGGAATACCCGCTCTGGCTATTGCGGCTTTATCTGATGCTTCCGTGGCTGTGGCGGCTTAAGGGGCGGCAATTTCTGGTGGTAGCCACAAAGCCAGACTAATCCCATGCCCGCCCTCAAGCCGAATCCATCCGCCCCGCCGCTGAAGTTATTTTCCGTGGTCATTCCGGCTCGTGACGAGGAAGGATCCCTGCCCGCCACGATTGAACATTTGCATCTGGAGTTTTCGCTGAACCAGGTGCCGCACGAGATCGTGGTGGTGGACGATGGCAGCCAGGACAAAACCTGGGAGGTATTGCAGCAATTGCAGGCAAGAATGCCCGTGCTGCGCCCGCTCCAGAACACCGGCGAGCACGGTTTCGGCCGGGCCATCGCTTTTGGTTTGCGTCACTGCGCGGGCGATGCGGTGGTCATCATGATGGCCGACGAATCCGATGATGCTCGCGACGCGGTGCGCTACTGGACTTTGCTGAACGAAGGCTGGGATTGCGTCTTTGGCAGTCGGTTCATCAAGGGTGGCGGCACGATTGATTATCCGACGTTCAAGCTTTTTGTGAACCGGCTGGCGAACCTGTTCATTCGCGTGATTTTTCAGGTGCCGCTGAACGACACGACCAACGCGTTCAAGGCCTATCGCCGCACGGTCATCCAAGGCTGCGAGCCGCTCATTGCGCCGCATTTCAATTTGACGGTGGAGATTCCGCTCAAGGCCATGGTGCGCGGCTATTCCTGGACGGTCGTGCCCATCACCTGGCGGAATCGCCGGTTTGGCGTGCCAAAATTGAAAATCAAGGAAATGGGCAGCCGCTATTTTTTCATCTGCGCCTACGTGTGGCTGGAAAAATATTTCAGCCGCGGCGATTACAAACAGCGCCGCTAAGCCTTGCTCGGGTTCGCGCTGAAGCGCGAGTTGGGCGGGCGGAGCGCCGGCTTTGCATAGCTTTACGGAATATCCTTGATGATCACGTCATCCGTGGCCAGAACGGTCGGCCATTTTTCCAGGAGCGGGGTCACACAATCTTTCGCCATGCCGCGCCGGACTCCTGTCTGCCCGGGATTGACCGCTTGGATGGCGGTTTGGAAAGGCGAATCGCTGACGATGACCAGCTTGTTGAAACCGAGTTGCTTGAGTTCGGAGCGATGGTCAGGATTTTCAAAAAACCCGGCGTCCAAAATCGAAAGTCCCTTTCGGCCTGCCTGGATTAATTGGTCGCCCCCCCAGCCGCCGTTGATGATCACCAGCTTGTCTTGTGGATCGGTGTGCGCACGAATGACTGCCGCGGTGGCTGCAGGAAAGACGTCGAAGCTGAACGCCCGCATTGTCATCAGTCCCTGAAACAAAGCGGCAAAAATGATGGCAGCTGCAGTGCCGGTCGTGAGCCTGGAAGCAATACCGGCGGTCTTGAAAAATTTCTCAATTTCCACCAACGCCGCCGCGCACAGCATGGCGATGGCGGGCGAATACATCATCAGGTAGTGCCAATGATGCAAAATCAGGTGGGTAAAAATCAAGGTGGTCACAAACGCGCCGGCCACCAGGTATTTGGCAGCCGGATGAATCCGCCGGCTGCCGAAAGCAAAGACGAACAAAGCGATGAGCGAAAAACTTCCGAAAGTGGAGCTGGCCAGGCGCCAGGCCGACTTGATCCAATTTCCAGGATTCAGGCGGTAATGCCAGTCGCCAAAATACCAGGACATCGTACTCATGCCCCCGGTGCTGCCGGAAAATCGCAGATCCATGTAGGGAAGGACCGCGCTCTGCTGCAATGATTCGCAGTAATGGTTCCACAGGAGAAAAATGATTGCGGAGACCGCCCCCACTCCCGCAAGTACCGCGAGTCCAAGCAATTTGAACCCGCGCACCTGCAGCAACAGGAAGAGCGCTGCCAGGCCGGTAGCCATGAAAAATGGCATTTTGGACACCGCCAATAGTGCGCCCAAGGCCGCCGCCGGCAGAAACCATTTCCCTGGCTCCTCCAGCAGCCGGCAGCAGGCAAACCAGAACCAGACCGAGAGACAGAGGCACAGACCGTCGGTGCCCGCCTCGCCCGCATAGTAGAAAACCAATCCTTGTGACATGAAAAGAATGATTGACCACCAAGCCGCGCGCTCGCCGTAAAACTCCCGTGAAATGCGGAAAAGCGGATACAAGCAGTTCAAACACAGCAGCAGCGACACGACATTGGCCCACCCCCACCACGTCCCGAAAAGTTTGAACGCAAGTCCCGCCGCCATTTGCCACACCGGAAGCTCAAGAATGGTGGGCGTTTCCGTGGCATTTTGACCAACGATGATCGTGTGCCGCAGGTCAATTTGCGTGGCGGCATAATGCAGCGCCGTCCCGAGGTGCTGATCGCGATACCGGCCGTGGCCTTTCATCGCCGCGCCCAGATGATAAGCCAAGACCAGGCCAAGCAGACATAAAAGGATGATCGCAAGATCGCGATGTTTGGCGGGAAGGAGCTTTTCAGTCACGTTCTAAAGCAAAGCAGAAACCGCGAAAGTAGAAAGCAGAAATATTGGCGGATTTCAAAGCTTAAATTCCAAGTGCTGGGCGCCTGTGCGATTTTCGTTCCGGGAGGGCGCGAATAAAAAGAAATGCGCACCGCAACGTTCGAGTAGATCAAAGGCGCAGAATGTTTAGGTCAATGGCTGCCGATGTCTCAGCCCTTTCGGCCCGAATATAAGGCGCGCCGGGTGCTTTGGGGTTCATTCCCTTGGGGAACGACATCCCTATTTATCACCGCCCAAGAGGCCAACATAAACCAAGTTCCGAAATTGCTGTCGCAGCCGGATAAAACGTCCGGATAACACTTGCTTTTGCACAGGACAAGGTTAATCTCACACTGCTGGCCGGAAGCGAAAATCATCATGACCCCTTCATCTGCCGCACGCCATTCCGATGAGACAGAAGCCGATGTTCGCGTCGCCTACATCATTTCCGCGCATCAAAACCCGCAGGTGCTGGTGCGTCTGGTCAGGCGCTTGGATTGTGGGCAGAATTCGTTTTTCATCCATTACAATCTGCGCAGTCCCGAAATCGAATTTCGTGAACTGGCGAAGGCCTTCCAGGACATGCCGAACGTGAGGTTGCTGACTCGCCATAAATGCCTATGGGGTGATCTCGGACTTGTAATGGCCTCGTTAAAGGGCATCGAAGCCATCGTCGCGGGCCGGAGTGCCTGCGACTATGCGGTTCTTTTGACTGGCCAGGACTATCCAATAAAGTCCAATGAAATGATCCGCCGCCGCCTCAAGGCGTCAGCTGGGCGTTCATTTATGGAGTCCGCGCCCTGGCCGATCCCAAACTGGGACAATGGCCGCGCCATTCGGCGAATACAGAACTTTTACTTTCATCCGCCCTTTCCGCGCTGGACACGGTCATTGGGCTGGCCGCCAAGCTGGCAACACCTTTGGATTCCCTGGCGGCGGAAAATACCAGGCGGCCTGCGCCCGTACTTTGGTTCCTCTTTTTGGTGCCTGCATCGGAAATGCCTGGAATACATTCAGGATTATGTGGTTCAAAACCCTGCCTATCTTCATTTTTTCCGGCGCGCATTTATTCCAGACGAATGCTTCTTCCAGACCCTCCTCATGAATTCCGCCCTGGCCGCAACGATTGAACCGAGATCCGCCACCTATGTTGACTGGCGACCACCTTGGCCGGGGATACTGACGATGCAGGATCTTCCGCGCTTGGAGCAAAGCGAATGCTTGTTCGCCAGAAAATTTGACCCGAAAGTGGACTCCGAAATACTCGAGCGATTGGATTCGTCCATCGAAAATGCGAAAAGGCCTGCTCGCGCGGTTTCAGATTGACGCCGCAGAACTGGCCAGATATAAGGTTCCGATAATTCCGTGCCCATCGGAGCGGAAGCCAAGGGTGGTTTTGCTCTTGGGCATCCATCACATTCACTGCCTGCCGGTTTTTTGAATGCTTGAATCCTGTTTATGACGTACTTGGTGTTTACCTACTTGTGCTTTGTGGCGACCGCGGTGCTTTTGGAGTCCCGTTTGCTTTTGAACGGGTTGTATGAACGACTCCTGATGATTTTTTCGCTGGCCGCCGGCTTGCTGATTTTAGCGGTCCAGTTGCTCTCGCTGGCAGCCAGTCTCAATGGCGGTGGACTCATGCTGGCCGGCGTCGTCTCTCTGGTGCTGGGATTGTTTGTCCAAAGAGCTCTGCGAACTCCTGCCGACCGGCAGTCATGGAAATCGCTTCTGATCAGTTCGCGGGCGGAACTCGATGGCGGAGGAGGAGGTGGTTTTGTTCCTGCCTTGCTGTTGGTGGCGATGGGACTGATGGCAATCAACGCGCTGGTCGGGACCTGCATGATTCCCCTGGGAGATCCCTACCATTTTGAAAGGCAGTTGTTTTGGAGGCAAAACCAATCCATCGAACCGTTTGTCACCTACGATCCTAGAATAACCTGCACGTCATTTGCCGGGGAGGCGCTCGGGGTGGCGGGTTTCATATTTTGCGAGAGCGGCGTGCCTTGGGTGGCGACCGTGTGGGTGGCTGGCTGTCTAACCCTGCCGCTGATGTTTTTGCTCGCCCGGCGGCTGGGTTGCAGCCCCCGTGCCTCGGCGATGGCCAGCGTGTTGCCCTTGGGGATACATTCGGTTCAACAGCATTACCTCGAAGCGGATTCAGCCAGTTGCCTTGCGGCCTTGTGGGCGGGAGCCGCCTTTTTATTTTTACTCCGGTGCGGCGCGGTTGCCGAATTGTCGGCTGCGGTGCTGACCCGGCTGGGTTGCTCGGCTTTTTGCTTTCTGCTGGCCTGCGGCACCAAGAACACCATCGTGTTTCTCGCGCCATTTTTCTTGCTGGCATTGGCGGCAAGCCTGCGTAGTCGCCTTTTTACCGTGAAGGCTCTGAGTGTTTTGGCCCTGGTTGGGCTGCTCGCCCTGCTGGGTTCCGGGGTGGGGTTGAATTTTGTCTGGAATTATAAATGGTACGGGAACATCTGCGGCCCAACCTCAATGCAAGGACATCTTTCGCATGACCGGTCCGCTCCCGCAATCTGGACGCGCTGCTGTCGGGGCGCGGTTGTATTTGTTCTTGACCCCCAATGGCTTCCACGTTCGACCCAGAAAACCTATGAATCCATTTGTCACCAAGCTGTTCATCTCCTCGGTGGCAAAAGCAGCCTGTCTGAAGATGATCCGAGCCTGTTTAATTTTAATGATCTCCTGCCGGGCGAAGGCATCGGCCCCCTTGGACCCCTGTTTCTTTTGCCGGCATTTGTTTATGGAGTTGCCCGTTTTTGGCGGCACAACGATAAGACGGGGAATACCATTGCACTTCCTGGCGCTCATGATTTCTGCGTGTTGCTGGCGGTCGTAACTGGCTATGCGTTTTTATCTCACGTATTCCTCAGATCGCAAGATATTGGAGTGTGGAGGTTGATGCCGGCATTCGCGGTACTGGCAATCCCCGCCTGCGGGTTGCTTCTGGAAAAGCCCGCGCCAAGGCTAATCGCCTTGATCCTGGCGGGCATCTGTCTATTGAATTCGATGGCTGGCAATCTGTCCATGGTGAGCAACCGCTTTGCCGTGGAAGATGACAACCTGCTGCAAAAGGTGCTTTTAAAGCTTGGCAAGCGCGCCCCGGTGGCCGTTGATTTCCACTGGGGAGATGAAGCTCCTGAAAAGGCATTTCTCCGCGAGCCTTACAATAACCGTGAAATCGGGCTGCTGTTTCTCCAGCGTGCCCGGCACCCTGCGGTCATCGGTTTCGCCGGGGGCTTTGGCTCGGATGCCTCCACTTTATTTGGCGCGGACTTATCCAATCGGATAACCTCGCTGGTGGATTGCAGCCACCCGGAACAGCTTTTGGAGCCGGCCACGAATGTGGACTATCTGGTTTTTCCCCAATATTCCGACATTGAGCCGGTGAAAGATCAGCGCTGGGCCGAGCAGCATGGATACCATCCATTCTTGAGGGTTGACCGGTCGGATGCATGTGTATTTCTGTCGTTCCAAAAGGACAAGAAAGCCAGTTTTATTAATCCGATTCGTCACCTGTCCTTTGCCAGCACTTGCCGGTAAATCTCCAGGTGTTGCTGTGCGATGACGGTGGGATGATACCGCTGGCGCATGACGGACGCGGCGTTTTGCGGCTTGGGCGCCCCCGCCTTCAGCCATTTGGCGATGGCCTCTTCGAGACTGGCGAAATCCATGGCTGCAATCAGTTCCGCACCGTCAATCCCCTGCGCGATATCCACGATGCCGCCGGTGGCCGCGCCAAAGAATTTCAGGTTGCGAGCCAGGGCCTCGGCCACCACCAGCCCAAAGGCCTCCTCGCTGGGAAAATGCACCAGCGCCGAAGCCTCGTCCATGGCCGCCACCAGTTGCGCCGGCGGCAGGCTGCCGAGATGCCGGGCGTAGCCGGGTGTCTCGCCCCGTGCCAGTTCTCGCGCGAAGGCGGCGCCGTATCGGGTTCCCGACTCCAACTGGCCAGCAAACTGTAGTTCAAACTGGCACCCGCGCTGGTGCAACCGTTGAGCCGCTGCCAGCAGTTTCACCTGCTGTTTGCGGGGTTCGAACACGCCCACATTCAACAGCACCGGCCTGGCGGATGGCACCGGCGGCAGCGGCGGCGAAAAGAAATCCAAGCGCAACGCATTCGTCACCCGCCAGGTCTTGGTTGCGCGCGGCCCCACCAGTTTTTCGGTGTACGCTGAGTTGCAAAAAACCCCGGCGGTGCGGCGTAGCGCGAAGCTTTCCAGCCGGCTCGCCAGCCAGTAGTAACTGCCGATCCGCGCCTGATAAACCTCCGCTATCGCCTTCATGTTGCCATGGATCGTCACCACATTGGGAAATCCCGACCAAGCCGCGCAGATTCCGCAGTCGCGTTCGGTTCCCTGGCCATGAACGATGTCCGGCTGGATTTCCCGCAACTTTTTCCGCACCGCGCGGATGCAGCCCTGGTAACCGGTGCGCAGCCAGCCAATCCTCGGGACGGCCAGGCCGTGATAGAAAATATTCGGCGCCAGGGTTTGGATCGAGCGCAACGGCTCCTTCAGGCAGGACACCACGTGCACCTCCGCTCCAGGCAGGCCGATGAAGCCTTGCAACAGAGCGGTGGGCGCATAGCCGATATGCGGCTGCTCGTCGGCGCAGCCCGGAATGGACTCGCGCTGGTCGGTGGTGAGAAAGGCAATGCGCATGATCAACCGGAAGTGGGGTAAAGGAGGTAGCGCCGGTTCACCAGCCGGTTAAGCGCTCGCAAGCACTGTTTGGCCAGCCACTGGAATCGGCCGCTGGGAAAAGCGGCGCCCGACGTGCCGGCGATGGCTCGCAGCCGCGGTTGCGTCTGAAACAGCCGCACCTGCCCAGCCGGCGCCTGGGCCAGTTGGCGGAACAAAACCCGCTCGATGAAATAATCGGCGCCCCGGCGATCGTCACATTGGCGGTACAGGCCTTGCAGCTGAGTTTGATAAAATGGCGTGGCGACGCAAAACAGATAAGTGCGGGCCCATTTCCGCCGGTACAACTGGTCCAGCAAAAGCGCCCTGGCCTGATCCCGCCGACAATCGGCCAGGATCGCGGCCAGGTTGAGCAACTGGTAGCGCCCGGTGATTTTCAACCAGCGGGCGGGAGGATGTGGTTCGGCGGCCAGCCAGGCATCCAGCATTTCAAATTCCTGGAATCCTTTCCCCCGCTCGCCGCTCTGGGAAGGGGAGAATCGCCGGATTCGCAGCCGGGGCGATTCCGCAAATTCCGGGTGGCGCTCCAGCGGGTAGCTCGAATTTTCCAAAAAGAACACCGGGGCAAACTGCTGGCAGAATTGCATCACCTGCCGATACTCGGCCAGCCGTGATTCCGGATTGCCCGCGGCGCCGGTGACGTTGGGCGTGACTGTGGCGGTAAGCACCACGGGAATTTCGGGATGAAAATCAGCCGCGCTGCGCATGGATCAAGTTTTTGAACCGATTATTGACGCATTATAAAATCGAAACCGGCTGCAAAAAACAAGCATAAACGAGCAGCAGCAATTCCGCAAGGTGGGTTGTGTGGCCGCTTTCCGTTCGTAGGACGCGTCTTTTCATGGGTCTAAGTCCAGCACGGCAGGGTGTTGCGCAAAAATCAGCGCGTGGAGGCGCTCGCGGCCGCCCCGAGCCGAGCGGAAGCTTTGCTGAAAGCGCTTGGTGTTAGA
>Ga0302320_10010188_pt1 | contig 20088 bp, 6 predicted proteins | sample Bog_T0_3_FD_202130 | JGI IMG/M metagenome (GOLD analysis project Ga0302320, IMG submission 202130) | Peat permafrost microbial communities from Stordalen Mire near Abisko, Sweden - Bog_T0_3 | ecosystem: Environmental > Terrestrial > Soil > Wetlands > Peat | place: Sweden: Abisko, Stordalen Mire...
GTCTGGCAGTATCAGGCTCCGGCGGGAACGGAAATTCATTCGATTCAATCCATCGGCAAGGATCGCGTTCTGCTGATGCGCAACGGCAATCCGGCCCAGGCGATGATCTTCAACACGTTAAGCAACAAGCTGGAGAAGACCATTCCGATCCCGACGACGGTCACCGGCACGCACGGGCAGTTTCGCCACATTCGCATGACGCCGACCGGCACGATTCTGGTCGGGCATATGAGCGAGGGCAAAGTCGTTGAGTATGACCAGGACGGCAAGGAGGTTTGGTCGTTCAAGGCCGAGCACGCCTGGTCGGCCATCCGGCTGAAGAACGGCAACACGCTCATTACCGGAGACGGCAGCCAGTTTGTGCGCGAGGTCAATCCGAAGGGGGAAACCGTTTGGGAATTCACCAAGGCCGACGTCAACTTTAAACTCGGCAACATCCAGTGCGCCAACCGGCTGGCCAACGGCAACACGGTGATTTGCAGTTGGATCGCCGGGGACAACAACACGTCTCACTGGCCCGGAACGGTGCAGGTGTTCGAGGTCAACGCGGCCAAGCAGGTGGTTTGGACGGTGTCCTCGTGGAAGGACCCCGACCTCGGCCCGGCCACGAGCATCCAGCTTCTCGATGAACCCGGCGCCCCGGAAGAGCAACAGCGCTAACTCTCCCGCATGGACGACTTGCGCCGGATGCCTTAACATGGGCCTGAAATCAACTGCGTCAACTTTAATTAATTTGATATGAATGCCGTCTCCAAAGCCATCCTTCTGCTGGCGCTATCGTCTGGCGGACTTTGCGCCCAGACAACCAACAACGCCTACGCGCCGCCGTTTGACGCCGCGGTTGCGGGACTGACGCCATTGTTCGACGGCAAAACTCTTAACGGGTGGGTCGGAGACCCGGAGTGTTGGAAGGTGGTGGACGGAGCCATCGTGGGCGTCAAGGGCAACCAGAATATTATGACCGTGGGCGATTACGACGACTTCCGACTTATTATCTCGACCATCCAGGTCAAGGAACCGTCGAACCACCAGGGCGTCGGTTTCTGGGGCGAGCACATGCCCGAAGGCAAATACGGCTACGGCAAGTGCGTGGATGTGATGCCGCCGATGAACTGGACCTGGGACTACACGGTCAACAAAGGCGCGCCGGGAAAATTGACAATCAGCCGCGACTTGAGCAAGGAACTCGGACTCAAGCGTTCCGAGTGGACGCAGGCCGAGATCCTGGTCAACCGCGCGAAAGGCACCATTCGCATGGCGGTCAACGGGGTCGAGATGCTTTACTACACCGACGACAATCCCAGCCGGCTGAAGAAGGGGCCCATCGGACTTCAGGCTCACGCCGGCAACCAGGACGTTCGTTACAAAGACATTTATATCGAAGTGGCGCCGAAGGAGGACCGGTTGATCACATTGAAGAAGTAACGCAGAGAGCCTAACCGCATGAAAAAGACAAAGAAATGTATCATTCCCATAATTGTGTTTGCAGCGCTGTTGGTTGGCCTGGGATCGCGCGCCGAAGATTGGCCACAGTGGCGCGGCGCGAATCGCGATGGGAAAACGGCCGCATTCACCGTTCCCGCCACCTGGCCAAGTAACGCCACCCAAAAATGGAAAATCACGGTGGGCAAGGGCGACGCCAGCCCGGCTTTGGTCGGTTCGAGGCTGTACGTCTTTGCGCGTCAGGAAACGGACGAAGTATTGTTCTGCCTGGATGCCGCCACTGGAAATGTGCGTTGGAAAACAAACTACCCGGCCAATTATGTCGTGACCGGCCCGGCCGCCCCGCATTCGGGACCCAGGAGTTCGCCGGTCGTGGCCGATGGCAAGGTCTGCACCCTCGGTGTCGGCGGAATCCTCTCCTGCTTTGATGCGGCCACCGGAGCGGTTCTCTGGCGCAAAGAGTCCACCAACGATTACCTCGGCGTTCCTTATCGGACCGACTCCACCATGTCCCCGATGGTCGAGGATGGCCGGTGCATCGTGCATATCGGACGATCCACCAACGGTGCCGTTGTCGCGTTCGATCTGAGCACGGGCGAGCCGAAGTGGAAATGGGACGGTGACGGCCCGGCGAGTTCATCGCCGGTGATTATGAAAGTCGGCGGCAGGAAGCAACTCGTCACCTTGACGGCCAAGAATTTGGTCGGGCTTGATCTGGCAGAGGGCAAGCTCCTCTGGCAGGCGCGCTTTGAGGCCGCGCAAGGGAATAACACGACTCCCATCGTCAACGGGCAGACTGTGATTTACACCGGACAGGGCAAGGGACTGTTGGCCGTGAGAATCGAGGCGCAGGGCGATGCCTTTGCCGCGACACCGTTATGGACTAATTCTCAATTCGGCGCCCGCTTCACCACACCGGTTCTCAAGGACGGGTTGCTCTACGGCTACAGCGGCCACCTTTTCTGTGCCGACGCCCAAACGGGCGCGACGCTCTGGGACCAGGCTGTCCCCCTGGGTCAAACCGCCGCTCTGGTGGATGCGGGGCCAGTCCTGTTCGCTCTCGGCGGCAAGGGTGAACTCATCGCCTTCCAGCCCGGCCCGAAATATCAGCAATTGGCCCAGTACAAGGTGGCCGATTCCGAAACTTGGGCGCATCCCGTCTTCTCGGGGAACAGGGTATTCATCAAAGACAACGAGACCATCGCTTCGTGGAGCATCGAATAACCTGGCGGCATGAATACAGCGACAAATACATCTCGACTCCATTCTTCACTCCTTGCCGTGGCCGTGGCGTCATGCCTCTTTTCGTTCGCCGGAAGGGCCGCGGAAACCAATCGCCCTTTCGCCGCGCCGGCAACGCTCGATCCATTGGTGGCAAAGGCCCGTGCGGCCGCGCTCGCGATCCAAAGACATTCCTGGGAACAGGGAGTTCTGGCGGTCGCCTTCATGGAGGAAGGGGATGACGAAATGGTCGTCCAAATGGCCAGGGCTTCCTTGATTTACCTGTCCAAGGAGGGCGTGCCCGCCGCCAGCGGCGGCGCGCCGGTTGACCCGCTCATGGTGGGTGAAGCCGTATGGCGCGCTGCCCGGCTCACGGGCGATCCGGCCCTCGGCAAAGCCGTCACCAACATGCTGGATTATGCGCTCAAAACCGCGCCCCGCGCCGCGGACGGAACCATTTTTCACACCGGTCAAACCATCTGGTCGGACAGTTTTCACACCTCGCCGCCTTTTCTCGCCGTCACGGGACATTACGATGAAGCGATCCTCCAAATTGAAGGCCATCGCAGACATCTGTGGAATCCGGAAAGCAAATTGATGTCGCACATCTGGGACGAAAGAAGGCAGCAGTTTCAGGACAAAGCATTTTGGGGCGGCGGACAAGGCTGGGCCGCGGCCGGACTGACGCGGGTCATCCGGGCGCTGCCGCAGGAGCGGGGCGCGGACAAGACACGGCTCGCCGGCTATCTGAAGGAATTGATTGACGGCTGTCTCGCGCATCAAAGCCCGAGCGGCTTGTTCCACAACGTGGTGGACGATCCGGCGTCCTTCGAGGAGACGAATCTGGCGCAAATGCTGGCTTACTCGATTTTTGAGAGTGTGCGCGGCGGGTGGCTGTCGCGCGACTATCTGGCGGCGGCTGACCAGATGCGGGCTGCCGCGCGCGGGAAAGTGGATGCCGATGGATTCGTGCAGGGGGTCTGCGGCGCGCCGCACTTCGACAAGCCCGGCATTTCCGCGGAGGGCCAGGCGTTCTTCTTGATGATGGAAGCTTCCGCGGCGAAGCAGGGGGCAAGACGGGCTCCTTGAGTTCACCCCGATCATTAGCGAAGCGCACGAATAGCCACCGAACGGGTGAAGTTGTCGGGCGCGCAACGATCCATCGGCGGGACGCCGACGGATGCGACCGAGACGGTCGCGCTCCCCTGAAAGTCGCTAATGATTGGGGTGAGTTCATCACGAATTCTCTGCTCAAAAACCGCTTTTTGACTTTGGCTCCTTAATTCTGCATTCTTACAGACCTTGAGCACGGATTATAAGCACACGTTGAATCTGCCCCAGACCGGGTTTGCCATGAAAGCCGACCTGGTGGCGCGCGAACCGCAGCGACTGCAAAAATGGCAGCAGGCCCGCCTTTACCAATCCATCCAGGCCGCCCGCGCCGGTGCGCCGAAATTTGTCCTGCACGACGGCCCGCCTTTTGCCAATGGCGACGTCCACATTGGCACGGCCCTGAACAAGATTCTCAAGGACATGATCGTCAAGTATCACAGCCTGCGGGGCAAGAACGCCCCTTACCTGCCGGGATGGGATTGTCACGGTCTGCCGATCGAATTCAAGGTGTCGCAGGAGATGCGCAAGGCCGGGCAGACCGACGCTTCGCCGCTGACCATCCGCCAGGCCTGTGAGGCTTACGCGCGCAGGTTTATTGACCTCCAACGCGCGCAGTTTCAGCGGCTCGGCGTGCTGGGCGATTGGGAAAATCCGTATCTCACATTGAACAAGGAATATGAGGCCGATGAACTGCGGCTTTTTGCGGACATCGTGGCCAGGGGCTTTGTCTATCGCGGAAAGAAGCCGGTCTATTGGAGCATCCCGTGCCGGACGGCGCTAGCCGAGGCGGAAGTCGAGTATAACGACCACGTCAGCAATAGTATTTACGTCAAGTTCGCCGTCCGCAACCAGCCGGGCACGTTTGTGCTGATCTGGACGACCACGCCGTGGACCTTGCCGGCCAATCTCGCGGTGGCGTTCAACTCCACGCTGAATTATTCGCTGGTGAAGGTCGGGAGCGAAAATTACTGGATTTTGTCGGCGCTGGTGGCGGAAGTCGCGGGCAAATGCCAGTGGACCGGGCACGAAACTGTTCGCACGGCTTTGGGCAGCGAATTGGCCGCCTTGGAATACCAGCATCCTTTCTGCGCCCGCACCGGAAAGCTCCATGCCGGCGACGCTTTTGTGGAAAGCGCCACCGGAACGGGCTTCGTGCATATTGCGCCCGGACACGGTCTGGAGGACTACCAGCTTGGATCGCAAAATGGTCTCCCGATCTATTCGCCAATAGACGATGACGGTTGTTTTGCCTACACCAACGATTTGCCCGTTGACCAGCAGATGCCGAAGGAGTTGATTGGCAAAACCACGCTGGAAAAACAGGGCAAGAGCGAGGCTAATCTGGCCGTGCTGGAACTGCTGCGCGAGCGCCAGGCGCTGCTTCACGCGGAAGATTACTCGCACAGCTATCCGTTTTGCTGGCGCAGCAAAACGCCCGTCATCTATCGCGCCATGGACCAGTGGTTTATTCGTATTGACCATTTGGTGGGCGACAAGACCTTTCGCCAGACCGCCCTCGACGAAATTGAGCGGGTCAACTGGATTCCAACCTGGGGCGTCAACCGCATTAAAGGAGCGGTGGAAAGCCGACCCGACTGGTGCATTTCGCGCCAGCGTTCGTGGGGTGTGCCGATACCGGCGTTTTACGACGGCAAAGGCGAACCGATGCTGGACGCCCAGATCGTCCGCAACACGGCGGACCTGGTGGAAAAACACGGCTCAAACATCTGGTTTGAGAAATCGGCCCCGGAATTGTGGGCGCTGGTCAAGCCGCTCGGTTGGACCGGGCCGGATGCAATTTTCAAATCGGCCGATACGCTTGATGTTTGGATTGATTCCGGGTCGTCTTCGCGCGCCGTCTTAATGCGGCGTCCGGAGCTTGGCCACTCAGCACTCAGCAGTCAGCACTCAGCACTTCCCTGGCAGGCCGATATGTACCTCGAAGGGAGCGATCAGCACCGCGGCTGGTTCCAATCTTCGCTGCTGCTCTCGCTGGCGGGCAACGGCGCCGCTCCGTTTCAACTAGTATTGACGCACGGGTTTCTGGTGGACGGCGACCGCGAAAAAATTTCCAAGAGCAAACAGGGCGGCTATGAAAAACCGCAGACGGCGGATGCTTACGTCAAGAAATACGGGGCCGACGTGGTGCGGTTGTGGGTGGCCTCGCAGGATTACCGCAGCGACATCGTCGTCAGCGAAGAGCGCATCAACAAGGTGGGCGAGACCTACCGGGCCATTCGCAATGCTTTGCGCTACCAGCTTTCCAATTTGTACGATTTTGATCCGGCGAAGCATGCGGTGCTTGAAGATGAGTTTACCGGGTTGGATCGCTGGATTTTGGGTGAGTTTGCGAAGCTCGAAAAGGAGGTAGAGGACGCATACGGCCAATATGAGTTTCACGTCGTTTATCAAAAGATCAGCCAGTTCGTGGCGGTAGAACTTTCGTCCGTCTATCACGACGTCATTAAGGACCGGCTTTATACCGATCCCGCGAATTCGAGCCGCCGCCGCTCCACTCAAACCGCGCTGCACCGCCTGGTCTCAGGGCTTTGCAAAATGCTCTCGCCCATACTGGCGTTTACGGCGGATGAGGCCTGGGAATTCACTCCCGGCGCGGGCGCCGAATCGGTTCATCTTGCGTTCTGGCAACCGGGAACATTCACTCCTTCGGTGGAGGAACAGCTATTATGGAAAACGTTGCTGGAGTCGCGCAATGAAATGCTCCCGGCGCTTGAGACCAAACGTCAATCAAAAATCATTGGCAAGTCGCTGGAGGCGGCCATCCGTCTGGATGCGGGGAAAAAGCCGTATTCCGACTGGGCCGGGAAACCGGAGGTGCTCGAAGCCTTCCGCGAACTCTGCAACGTGTCCCAGGTGGAGGTAACGAATAACAAGGACGTCGAAGCAGTCGCGCGCGCCGCCGGCCAGAAATGCGAACGCTGCTGGCATTGGGAAAACGATGTCGGCTCGAACCCGGAACACCCGACCATCTGCGGCCGCTGCCTCGCCGCGGTGCGCCCGCAGGGAGGCTGATTGCGCCCGCCACGGTCCTGGCCAAAAAACGGCGTCTCTTCGGCAAGTAAGAGCTTGCTTTTGGCCGGGGGGCGCGGGCTAGAATCGTCAATACCATGTTTGAAGTTGCGGAATTGGGACACAAAGTCTCGGCGCAGGAATTCGAGCAAGCCGAACCCGCTTTGCGGGCGGATCTCCTCGAAGCCCAGTTCGCCCTCAAAACCCAAAACATCCCGGTCGTCATCGTCATCTCCGGGGTGGATTGCGCCGGCAAGGGCGAGTTCGTGCATCGCCTGAACGAATGGCTCGACCCGCACGGCGTCGATACGCACGCTTTCTGGCAATCCTCGGACGAAGAGCGGGCGCGTCCCCGCTTCTGGCGCTACTGGCGCGCCCTGCCGGCGCGCGGGCGCATCGCCGTGCTTTTCGGCTCGTGGTATTCGGACCCCATACTCCAGCGGGTTTTTCGCGAGACCAAGCCCAGCAAGTTTGACGTCGAATTGGACCGCATTGCCTTCCTCGAAAAAATGTTGATTGACGATGGCGCGCTCATCATCAAGCTCTGGTTTCACCTTGGGGAAAAGGAGCAGGCCCGGCGCTTGAAGCGTCTCCGGCGCGACCCCCTGACCCGGGGTCGGGTGCGTCCGACCGACCGCAAGAATCTCAAGTACTACGACCGTTTTATCAAAATCACGGAACGGGCGGTGCGCCGGACCGATTCGGCGGAGTGCCCGTGGCAGATTATCGAGGCGACGGACAAGCGTTATCGCGAACTGACCGCCGGAAAGATCATCCTCGAAGCATTGCAGGAACGGCTCAAACCCGGCGCCGCGCCGAAGCCAGCCGCCGCGGCCGCACCGTCGTCCAAGCCGGCCCGCTCCAAACAGCGCCAAACCGTCTTTGACCGGGTTGACCTTTCCAAGAAGTTGACGGAAAAGCGTTATCGCGAGGAACTGGCGGAACAACAGGCGCGGCTCACCCGGCTGACCTGGGAGGCCAACGGGAAGGAGATTTCCACCATCGCCGTGTTTGAAGGCTGGGACGCCGCCGGCAAGGGCAGCGCCATCCGGCGCGTGACCGCGGCGATTGATCCGCGCCTGTACCGCATCATTCCCGTCGCGGCGCCGACGGACGAAGAGCGGGCGCACCATTATCTTTGGCGCTTCTGGCGGCGCCTGCCGCGCGCGGGCAACGTCACCATCTTCGACCGCTCCTGGTACGGGCGCGTCCTGGTGGAGCGGGTCGAGAAATTCGCCACCGTCAACGAATGGCAGCGCGCCTACCTCGAGATTAACGAGTTCGAGGAGCAACTGGCCGACAGCGGCATTGCCATCGCGAAGTTCTGGATTCACATCAGCAAGCAGGAGCAACTGCGCCGGTTCAAGGAACGCGAGAAGATCGATTTCAAACGCTACAAAATCACCGAGGAAGACTGGCGCAACCGCAAAAAGTGGGATAGCTACATGGAAGCAGTCAACGATATGGTCGCGCACACCAGCACGGAATTCGCCCCCTGGACCATTGTTCCGGGAAACGACAAGCATTTCGCGCGGGTGCATATCGTCAACACCGTGTGCGAGGCCCTCGAGCGATTGCTCTGAGCGGATGACAAGCAAAATTTCGAGACCGGCGACCGGCGACTTTTGGGCCGGCCTGGCGGCCATGTTGGTGGTGCTGCCTTCTTCCATCGCCTTCGGGGTCGCGACCTATGCGCCCCTGGGGAAGGACTTTGTGGCCGGCGGCGTGCTCGCTGGAATCTTCGGTGCCATCGTCACAGGTTTGCTTTCCTCTCCCTTGGGCGGCGCGCCGCGTTTGATTGCCGCACCGTGCGGGCCGGCGACCGCCGTCCTGTCCGCGTTCGCCCTGGAAATGGTCTCGACGAACCGGGCGGGCGGCGCGCTTCCCGCCGCGCACGTCGTCGCGCTGATGATCGTGGTGGCGCTGATTTCGGCGGTGTTGCAATGCCTCTACGGCATTCTTGGTGGCGGCAAATTGATCAAGTTCATTCCCTATCCCGTTGTGACCGGCTATCTCAGCGGCGTGGGTGTTCTTATCTTTGTCAGCCAGATTCCAAATCTCCTCGGCTTTTCCGCCGGCACCGGATTGATGGCCGGACTTTCTGCCCTGCACCAATGGAAGTGGCAGGGCATCGTTGTCGGATTGATTACAGTGGCGGGCATACTCGTCGCCCCCAAACTCACGAAAAGGGTTCCGGCCACGATCCTCGGCTTGACCGCGGGAATGCTGGCTTACATCGGACTCGGTCTGGCCTGCCCGGAGATGCTGCATCAATCCGGCAACCCGCTCGTCCTCGGCCCCATCGGCGCGGGAATCAGCGCGACCGCGACGCATCTGGCGGAGAGCTGGAAAAGCATGGGGGCCTTCGCGTTTTCCGACTGGAGACTGCTCGTCATTCCAGCGTTGACGCTCTCGGCTTTGCTTTCCATTGACACGCTCAAAACCTGCGTGGTGGTGGATGCCTTGACCCGCGCCCGCCACGATTCCAACCGCACGCTCATCGGGCAGGGCGCCGGCAACCTCGCCTCCGCGCTCCTCGGCGGTGTGCCTGGTTCCGGCACCATGGGCGCGACGATTGTCAGCATCAACAGCGGCGGACAGACCCGTTGGGCGGCCTTCCTGGAAGGTTGTTTCGCGCTGCTGGCCTTTGCGCTCCTCGGAAGCCTGATCGGCTGGCTGCCGCTGGCGGCGTTGGCCGGCGTGTTGATGGTGGTGGCCTGCAAAATGTTCGACTGGTCGAGCTTCCGCCTGGTGCGGGACCGCAGCACTCTGCTTGACTTCCTCGTCATCTGGGCCGTCATCCTCACTGCGGCGCGTTACAGTCTGATCGTGGCGTCCGGCACCGGGCTGGCGCTGGCGGCGCTGATTTTCCTGCGGGATCAAGTGCGCGCTCCGGTGATGCATCGCAAGTTTTACGGCAACGAGATTTTCTCCAAAAAGAGCCGCCTGGCGGCCGAGGCGCACGCCCTGGACATATTGGGCAGCCAAATCGTGGTCTGCGAATTGCAGGGGAATCTGTTTTTCGGCACCGCCGACCGCCTCTACACCGAGCTTGAGCCGGACCTGAAACGCTGCCGGTTCATCATACTTGACATGCGGCGGGTCCGTTCCGTGGATTTCACGGCGGCGCACACTTTGGAATTGATCGAGTCGGTCTTGCAGGATCGGGGCGCGTTCCTTTTGTTCAGCCACATGCCGGCGGGCACGGCGGCGGTGCAGGATTTGGAAGCTTACCTGCGCAAGGTCGGCGTGACCGAACGACACGAAAACGTCAAGGTGTTCGCCGAACTGGATGAAGCCATGGCCTGGGCGGAAGACCGGCTGCTGGATTCGCAACATCCCGCCGCGGGAGCCTCCACGCCGCTGACGCTGGGTGAATTCGAATTGTTGCGCGCCCTCGCACCGCCGGAAAGCCTGGCCGCTTTGGAGGCCGCCGTGACCATCCGAACTGTGGCCGCCGGCGAGACGATTTTCCATACCGGCGACCCGGGTGACGAATTGTTCCTGATCCGGCGCGGCGGCGTGCGCATCGAACTGCCGGTGGACAGCGACCGTCATCGGACTCTGGCCTGGTTTGAACGGGGCAATTTCTTCGGGGAAATGGGCTTCCTCGACCGCCGCCCGCGCACCGCCGACGCCATCGCCACCGAGCCGACCGATTTGTTCGTCCTGCGCCGGAGCAGCTTCGACGAGATTTGCCGGCAACTCCCGTTGCTGTCCGGCGCGCTCCTGAGCCGCATTGCCATCGTCCTGGCCGTCCGCCTGCGCCGCACCGATCTCGAACTCCGCCGTCTGCACGATGCTTGACAATTTCTGCCGAGAGGACCGGCCACCTGACGCCCCGCCGCTCTCACGAGGCTTTTCCTGATCCGTTCTCAAAATGGGGGCCTGGCATGTGCCGCCGTTCTGCCGCATTTATACGGCAGCGGAGAATTCTGCCCCGCGCCGCCCGCGTAACGCGTCACAATTGCCGGTCGATTTTGATTGCGGACGCGCTCAAAAATCTCCTAAATACGTGGGACTGTGCAGTAAATAGTCTCGCGTGTCGGATCAGTGGTGGAAATCCGCCTTGGCGCGCGCGTGTGTTCTCTGGCGAGAAGTCGCCAATCGCATCATTGAAAACCAAGACCATGGACAGAATCTCATTCCACGTATTGCGTCCGGCTCGCGCCGCCAAGCGGTTGGCGCTGTTGTGCATCGTTGCCTGGGCCGGCCTCGCGACCGCCCCGGCTCAGGTCGCGCTGGTTACCAACAGCATCCCGTTGGCGGCGGGGGAAACGTTTTTGGGCAATCCACTGCTGACGACGAACGCGCCGCTGACGGTGGCGACTGTGTTCTCGACCGGGGTGACCAATTTTATCAAAGTGACCAACGGCCTTCTGGTCGCCAATTATTACACCCCGGGACTGGGTTGGTTCAATTCGAACATGACGATTGGACTCGGAGAAGGGGGCGTGGTGCTGGCCGGCCAGGCGGCGACCGCCACGTTTAGCGGCTTCGAAATCAGGGGGACCATCTTCTGTTCGATTCCGCCCGGATTTTCCTATTGCACGGCGCTGGACCCGGTGCCGGGAGCGATCACGACCCAGCTTGGATTGCCCGTGCCGGCCAATGGAACGGAGAACGGCAACGTAGTTTACACGTTAAATGCCGTGGGCGGCTACAATGTTGATCAGGCCGTTGGCAGCCTGAACCCGCCCTGGACTCCGTCGCAGCCGGTTTTGTCGGTAGGTCAGGGATTTCTGGCGCACAACACCAGGGCCACGAACTGGCTTTGGCCCATGCCGGTCCTGACCAATAGCAGTGCGCTTTTGATCCCGACCAATTTCTATTTCACTCCATCCCTGTTGCCGACAGATACGAATGGCAACCCCGCATTCTCTTCCGCGCCGACTTTCACTTCGACACCACCCGGTCCGATGCTTCAACTGGTGGGAACCAACCTGGTGCTGACGGTGAGTGTGGCCAATGCGGGCGTAATTCAATGGCAGTTTCACGGAACGAACCTGGCCAACAGCGCGCATATTGCGGGAGCCAATTCGACGACACTGGTCGTGATGAATGTCCAGACCAACGCGGACAGCGGAGTTTATGGCGTCATTGCGACGAATCAATATGGCACGGCCGGGGAGTTGGTGGCGGGGGTGCAAGTGGTCGCTGGTTTGCCGCCGGTGATAACGAATCCGCCGGCGAGCCAGCTTGTGACCGCCGGGAGCACGGCCTCGCTGTCAGTGGGGGCAAACGGATCGGGTCCGCTTTTCTATCAGTGGTTCTTCAGCAACGCCCCGCTGGCGAACAACGCCGTGATCAGCGGTTCGCAAAGCAGCAGTCTGAACATTGCGCCGGTGGCGCTGGGCAACGCCGGCCCTTATTATCTGGTGGTCTCCAATGCTTTTGGCACCGCCACGAGCACGGTCGCGACCCTCACCGTGAATCTGTCGGTTCCGGCAATTACCTGGATTCCGCCGGCGCCAATCACGTACGGGACGGCCTTGGGGACCAACCAGCTTGACGCGAGCACCGGCATCGGCGGAACTTTTGTCTATAATCCGCCGCTCGGGACGGTTCCACTTTCTGGAACCAATTATTTGTCAGTGACGTTTATGCCGGCCGATACGGTGGATTACACCAATGCGACCGCGACCGTACCGCTGGCGGTGTTGCCGGCGCCGTTGGTCCTAACCGCGCACAATGCCAGCCGGCTTTTTGGCCAGCCCAATCCGCTTTTTACGGGGGCCGAAGTGGGCGAAACCAACGGGGATTCGTTCCCAGTGATATTTAGTTGCTCGGCGACCAGCAACAGCCCGGCCGGAAATTATTCCATTGTACCGATTTTGTTCAATCCATCGGCCATCATCACGAACTACACCGTCACGATTCAACCGGGCACGCTCTCGGTCTTCGCACCTGCAATTGCGGCCAGCAATATCAGCTTTAGCGTGGTTTATACTTTTCCTAATCAAGGAGGGTCGGCGGGGGTGGTTGGCTCGCAGCCGGAGGCGCCGCTGCTCGTGGGTCCGGACGGCAATTTTTACGGGACCACCTATTCGGGCGGTACAAGCAACCAAGGCTCGGCCTTCCGCGTTACGCCCGGCGGCACCGGGACCGCGCTTTATTCCTTTTCCGCCCCGGGACTGCCTTCGGCGTTCGCCGCCGGATTGGCCTTGGGGCCGGACGGGAAGTTTTATGGTGTTACCGGTTACGGTGGCGTTAATGGTGGCCCTAATGGCGACGGCACTGTTTACAGTCTCACCACCAACGGCATTTACACCCTGGTTTATTCGTTCGGATCGGTCGGCCCGCCGGCCAACCCGCTGGACGGGGCGAATCCACGAGCCGGGCTGGTGTTGGGGCGCGACGGCTATTTCTACGGTCCCACTGGCGGAACGATATTTCGGATTACCACCAATGGCGTTTTGACCACGCTCTATACGCTGGGAACAGCTCCCACGGATGGAAGCGAGCCTTGGGGAAGACTGGTGGAGGGCACCGATGGGAATTTCTATGGTGCCACCCGCGCTGGCGGGACCAACGACTTCGGCCAAGGCACCATCTTCCGGGTAACGCCGGGAGGGGTGCTGACGACCATTTACAACTTCGGCGCGATCCTGGACGGAAATGGAAATGCCTTGGATGGAGAAGATCCTCACTGTGACCTGTTCCTGGCCAGTGACGGCTTTTTTTACGGCACGACGGCCGGGGGCGGCACTTATACCTACGGCACGGTATTCCGGGTGGATACGAACGGTGTCCTGACGACCCTGTACTCGTTCGGTGGCCATCCCACCGACGGCATTATTCCGGTCGAAGGCGTGGTTCAAGGATTGGATGGCAATCTTTATGGCGCGACGTTTGCAGGCGGAGGATTCAATGAAGGCACCGTTTATCAGATCACGCCCGGTGGTTCATTGGCTACCGTGTATGCGTTTGGGAGCATGACTAATCTTTCCGGTACCAACGCGGATGGCATTAATCCTGACGCTTCACTGACTCTCGGGCCGGATGGCAATCTTTACGGAGTCGCGTCCCAGGGCGGAACCAATAACGGCGGCACTTTGTTCCGTTTGAACATGGCATCGCCACCGGTCATCACGAATCAGCCCGCGCCGACGGAGCTGGCGCAGGGCGGGTTTGGCACATTAAACGTCGGGGCGACCGGGGCTCAACCGTTATTCTATCAGTGGTACCTTAACTATAGCCCGCTGACCGATGGCCCGGGCGTGGTTGGATCGCAATCGAATACCTTGACCGTAAGTTCGACGGTGGTCGGTGAAGACAGCACTTGTTCGGTGGTGGTTTATAACGCCTATGGGTCCGTGACGAGCGCAACTGTGCCTGTGTACGTGGCCATGCCAACCGAGCCGGAGATTTATTGGGAAACGCCTTATAGCATCGTCTATGGAATGCCGCTGGACGCCACCGTGCTGGACGCCGGGGCGAGCGTGCCCGGCTCTTTCGAATATAGCCCGCCGGCGGGAACGATCCTGCCTTCGGGCTACCAGCCGGTGACGGTGAATTTCACTCCCACGGACACCACCAATTACACCAGCACGAGCGAAACTGTATATTTGACGGTACTCCCGGCGCCTTTGCTGCTGACCGCCCACAATGCCAGCCGGCTTTTTGGCCGGCCCAATCCCCTGTTCACGGGCGCGGCGGTCGGGGCGACCAATGGGGATGTGTTCGATCTTACATTTAGTTGCGTCGCGACCAATGCGAGCCCGGCCGGCTTTTATCCGATCATCCCCACCCTGGCGAGCGCGCCGGCGGGCATCACCAATTATATTGTGTCGGTTGATAATGGTTCCCTGGGGGTTTTCGTCCCCGCCATCCCCGCGAGCAATATCACTCTCTCGGTCATATATACGTTCACCAACGACGCAGGAATGCCGGGTGACGTTGGAAACGATCCAATTTCGCCATTGCTTTTGGATCCGAACGGGTTGTTTTACAGCACCGCGCAGTCCGGTGGGGTAAGCTATCTGGGAACGGTTTACAGCGTGACCACCGGCGGGACGGCGACGGGCATTTACGGCAACTTCTCGGCCCCGGGGCAGGATTCCAGCAATCCGGCCGGCCTGGTGCTGGGCCCGGATGGCAATCTGTATGGAGTAACCGGGCTTGGCGGGAGTCATGGCGAACAGGTCAATAACCTCGGCACTATTTACCGCGTTGATACCAACGGCAATTTTGCGCGGTTGTATTCATTTGGGGCGATCACCGACGTCAATAACACGCCCTTGGACGGAGCGTACCCGGCCTCCGCGCTTATCTTGGGGTCGGACGGCAATTTTTACGGCACCACCTCCCAAGGTGGCCCCTCCAACCTCGGAACCGTTTTCCAGTTTGGCACCAATGGCGTCCTCACCACCCTCTACTCCTTCGGCACGGTCCCATACGACGGCGCCAATCCGGGCGGATCATTGGTGCAAGGCAGCGATGGCAGTTATTACGGGACGACCACTTCAGGCTCCAACAGTGTCACCGGCTTGTCCGCCGGCACGATTTTTCGCATCACGCCGGGTGGGGCCTTCAGCAGTGTTTATTCGTTTGGTTCCGTGGTGGATACCAATGGCAATGCTCTGGATGGTTCCATCCCGCTTTCGGCCCTCTGTCTGGCGAGCGACGGAAATCTCTATGGCATCACTCAAACAGGCGGGACCGACAGCTTCGGCACTGTCTTTCGTTTCGATACGAATGGTGTGCTGACCACTTTGTATTCCTTCGGCACCCTGCACGACCTTAGCGGCAACCCGCTCGATGGTTCCTATCCTAACGGCAGCCCGATTCAAGGTCCCGACGGCAATCTTTACGGCACGACCACTCAAGGAGGCGCCTACGGCGACGGCACGTTATATCAAATCTCGTTGAACGGGTCCTTCAATCTGGTGTATTCGTTTGGCAGCCTGACCAACGCCCTTGGTAACAATTTGGACGGGGTGGGTCCCTATGCCGGATTGACGCTCGGTCCAGATGGCAATCTTTACGGAGACGCTTCCCAGGGCGGCAGCAACTACAGCGGAACCATCTTCCGCCTGAATATGGCTTCGGCTCCGGTGATCACCAATCAGCCGGTGGATACGGAAATTGCACAGGGCGGTTTCGGCACGTTGACCGTCGGGGCAAGCGGTTCACAACCGCTGCTCTACCAATGGTATCTCGACAGCAGTCCGCTCAGTGATGGACCGGGCGTGATGGGCTCTCAGTCGAACACCTTGACCCTAAGCGCGGCGGTGATCAACGGCGCTGCCTCATGTTCCGTGGAGGTCTATAATGCGTACGGTTCGGTCATGAGCGATGAAGTCTCCGTTTTTGTAGCCTCGCCGATGCCGCCGTCCATTTACTGGGAAACGCCTTATAACATTACCTATGGGATGCCGCTGGACTTCACGATATTGGACGCGGGGGCGAGCGTGCCCGGAACGTTTGTTTATAACCCGCCGGCGGGAACCGTGTTGGGCACCGGTTCGCAACCCATCAGCGTTACCTTCACCCCGTTTGATACGACGAATTATACAACCGTTTCCGAGACGAACTATCTCGAAGTGTTGCCGGCCTTGTTGACGGTCAACGCCAACAACACCACCCGGTTGTTTGGCCAGCCGAATCCCTCTTTCACCGGCGTGATCATCGGGGCGACCAATGGGGACCGGTTCGCGTTGGCCTTTAGTTGCACCGCGACGAACGACAGTCCGGTGGGCAGCTATCCGATTATTCCTGCGCTCACGAACGCGCCGACGGACATTACCAATTATGTTGTACAATATGATAACGGTTCCTTGGGGGTGCTGGCGCCGTCCATTGCCCCCAGCAACACCAGTTTCACTTTGCTTTACACCTATGGCCTGCTGGGGCAGACCGATAATACCAACGGCTCGAACCCCGAGGCTTCCCTGCTCCTCGGACCGGACGGAAACTTCTACGGCACGACCGTGGCCGGCGGCGATGCCGGCGAGGGCACCGCGTTTCGACTGACGCCCAACGGCTCGCTCACCACGTTGAATATGTTTTTCGGTGGGGGCGATCAGACTTTGGCCCGCGGCCTCATTCTCGGCGCGGACAGCAACTTCTACGGCACAACCGAGTTCAGCGGCAACTTTGCGCAGGGATCCATTTTTCGCCTCTCCGCCGGCGGCGCGTATTCGAATCTATACTCCTTTGGGTCTGTTCTTGACACGAATGGCAATTCGGTGGACGGCGCCTATCCGGGCGGCGCGTTGGTGCTGGCCGGGGACGGCAACTTCTACGGAACCACCGGCGGTGGCGGAGCGTATGGCGACGGCACGGTTTTTCGATTCACGAGCAACGGTGCTTTGACCACGCTCTATAATTTTGGGAGTGTTTCGACCAATCACGTTTCTTTCGACGGGCAGAATCCAACCGGCTCGTTGGTGCAGGCGGCGGACGGTAATCTCTACGGCGTCACGACCTCCGGTGGCAACTATCCGTCCAGCGACGGCACGATTTTTCGGATTTCCACGAGCGGCCAGTTCACCTCCTTGTATTCCTTCGGGTCCGTGCTCAACGTCAATTCACAGCCGTTGGACGGCTTCAGTCCGGCCGGCCCTCTTTGCCTGGCCAACGACGGCAATTTTTACGGCGTCACGATCTCCGGTGGAGTGAACCCGTATGGCACCGTATTCCGTTTTGGCACAAACGGTGTGCTGACCACACTCTATTCCTTCGGCGCCAGCCTGGATACCAATAGCGAACCGACCGACGGCGGCAATCCCAACGGCGGCTTGATCCAGGGCCCCGACGGCAACTTGTATGGCACCACCGCCACCGGCGGCGCTTCCTACTACGGCACGATTTTCCAAGTCACCACCAATGGGACGCTTACGAATTTGTATTCCTTTGGAACGCTCGCGGTTGGGACCACCAACTTCGACGGATCGAACCCGGACGCCGGTCTAACTCTCGGACGCGACAACAATCTCTACGGTGTCGCGCCCTTTGGAGGCTCGAACGACAGCGGAACCGCTTTCCGGCTCAACATCGCCTCGCCTCCCATGCTCTTGCAACCGGCCAACCAACTGGCCCCGCTGGGCGGCACCGCGACGTTCAGCGTGGCCGCCTTCGGCACCCAACCGCTCCTTTACCAGTGGCTTTTCGACGGCAACAATCTGGTTGATAACGGCCGAATCACCGGATCGCAGGCCGGCACGCTCACCATCAGCAATCTTGTCGCCGCGGATTTTGGCAGTTATCAGGTCGTCATCATCAACCCCTACGGCACGACCTCGAGCACCAACGCGACGCTCACGCCGTCCATAACCACTCCGACGGTCACGTGGGCCGCGCCTTCGCCGATAACCTACGGAACGCTCCTCACCGCGATGCAGTTGGACGCCTCGGCCAGCGTGCCCGGCGTTTATAGTTACGCGCCCAATTTTAACGCCCTCCTGCCGGTCGGAACGAATCTGCTCACGCTCGTTTTCACGCCAACCGATACCAACAGCTATTCTACTGTCAATACCAGCGTCAGTCTGGTCGTGGACCAGGCCGTTCCGCTCATTACCTGGGCCACGCCTGTGCCGGTGGTTTATGGCACGGCGTTGGGTGCCGCCCAGTTGAATGCCTCTGCCAACGTGGCAGGACTGCTGGTTTACGTTCCGACCAACGGCGCCGTTCTGACCGCCGGGACCAACCTGCTGACGGCCATTTTCACTCCCACGGACACCAATGACTATACTGGCACTTCGGCCTCGGTCAGCCTGGTGGTGAACCAAGCGGTTCCGGCCATTACTTGGAGCACACCCGCGGCCATGATCTATGGCACCGCCTTAAGTCCTGCTCAGTTGAACGCGTCGGCCAACGTGCCGGGAACGTTCGTTTACAATCCGACCAATGGTGCAGTTCTGACTGCGGGGACCAATCTGTTAACTGCGATCTTCACCCCGACCGACACCAATGATTACACCGGGACGTCGGCTTCCGTGAGCCTGGTCGTGAATCAAGCGGTGCCAGTCATTACTTGGAGCACCCCAGCGCCGGTGGTTTATGGCACTGCGTTGAGTGGCGCCCAGTTGAATGCCACGGCCAATGTGCCCGGTTCGTTTGTTTACAATCCGACCAACGGTGCTGTCCTCCCTGCCGGAACCAATCTGTTGACCGCCATTTTCACGCCGACAGACACCAACGATTATACCGGCACATCCGCTTCGGTGAGTCTGGTGGTGAACCAAGCTGTCCCCGTCATCACCTGGAGCACACCTGCCGCGATGGTTTACGGCATGGCCTTGAGTGGCGCCCAGTTGAATGCTTCAGCCAATGTGCCCGGTTCCTTTGTTTACAATCCGACCAACGGTGCTGTCCTCCCTGCCGGAACCAATCTGTTGACTGCGATCTTCACCCCGACGGACACCAATGATTACACCGGGATGTCGGCTTCCGTGAGTCTGGTGGTGAACCGAGGGGTTCCGGTTATTACGTGGAATACGCCGGCACCGGTCGTCTATGGGACGGCCTTGAGTGGAGGGCAGTTGAACGCTTCGGCCAACGTTCCTGGCTCCTTCGTTTACAATCCGACCAACGGGACGGTGCTGCCAGCCGGAACCAATCTGCTAACTGCCATCTTCACCCCGGCTGATACCAACAATTACACTGGCGCTTCCGCATCGGTTAGCTTGATGGTCAATCAGGCCGTTCCCGCCATTACGTGGAACACACCAACACCGGTGGTTTACGGCACCGCGTTGAGTGGTGCCCAATTGAATGCTTCGGCCAACGTGCCGGGCTCGTTTGTTTACAACCCGACCAACGGCGCTGTCCTCACCGCCGGAACTAATCTGTTGACTGCGATCTTCACCCCGACGGACACCAATGATTACACCGGGATGTCGGCTTCCGTGAGTCTGGTGGTGAACCAAGCCGTGCCTGCCATCACATGGAGCACACCGACCCCAGTGGTTTACGGAACGGCCCTGAGTGCCGCCCAGTTGAACGCTTCGGCCAACGTTCCGGGCTCGTTTGTTTACAATCCGACCAATGGCGCCGTCCTCACCGCCGGAACCAATTTGTTGACTGCCATTTTCACCCCAACCGACACCAACGATTATACCGGCACATCCGCTTCGGTGGGTCTCGTCGTGAACCAAGCCGTGCCGGCCATAACGTGGAGCACACCAGCGCCCGTGGTTTATGGCACCGCCTTGAGCGGCGCGCAGTTGAATGCTTCGGCCAACGTGCCGGGATCGTTTGTTTACAACCCGACCAACGGCGCCGTCCTCACCGCGGGAACCAATCTGCTGACCGCGATCTTCACCCCAAGCGACACCA
>Ga0302320_10010190_pt1 | contig 20085 bp, 31 predicted proteins | sample Bog_T0_3_FD_202130 | JGI IMG/M metagenome (GOLD analysis project Ga0302320, IMG submission 202130) | Peat permafrost microbial communities from Stordalen Mire near Abisko, Sweden - Bog_T0_3 | ecosystem: Environmental > Terrestrial > Soil > Wetlands > Peat | place: Sweden: Abisko, Stordalen Mire...
AAACAAAATTTATAAGAAAAGCCAAAGAAGACTTGATTATTTAAAAAACCTTTTAAAGCAAGAACCAGAATCAATGACACCAGATTATGAATCTGATATTGAAATTGAAGAGTGTAAATTAGAGTTGAATGAGAAATATGACGTTATGTAAAAACAAATAATATTTTTAAGATTTAAATAATTTTACAAAGAGTGGACAATAATTACAACAATATAAGTAGCTATGTGCTGGTCGACTTGCTTGATGAATTGATTTGCATGAAAGAATTGAATAGCAACATCTTAAAATGGTTCATTTTAGATCAAATCAGGATAGGTCCTTATAAGAAAATGGAGGAGTATTATGATCAATTATTGGATGTTTTCAAATAGAATAAAACTGAATTATCTAAAGATTATTTTTAAATTATATGGAAAATTTATGCCAAAATATTTTTCATTGTTACTTGTTGTAACAACGCTTTTATTTTTACTATCAAAAGCCCCCCTCTTTCTTTGGTTTTGGAACAAAAAAGACTAGAAACAACGAGTCCAATAACCACCAAGGCCACCAGTCAATTAAACTTTAGCAAAAAAAATTTGCGAATTTCATCCTTTTTTTTGAGGGAAATGAAAAATTTTGAAAAATTTGGCAAAATAAATCCATTTTACCAAGTCAAAATTTTGTAATAACAAAATAAGAATTTTTTTTTTTAAAGTTTGACTAATCATGATGAAAGATTTTTAACTTTTTGACGAAAATCCTAAATTTTTTTTTTTAAAAAAGAAAAAACGTAAATTTAAAAAAATAAAACTCCCCAAAAAAAAAAATAAACAAAATGATTTTTTGAAAAATATTTAAAGATAGACATCCTTCAAATAAAAAAAAATAAAGTTTATTCTTTCACATTATATTTTTCATCAAAAACCATTCTTTCTTGCACTTCCTTAATTTCTTGTTCTCTTCGAATTTTTTCTATCATTGACCTCCTTTCCATCTCTCTCTTTTTAAAATATGCTCTTCTCGAAGCGGCATTTATCATAAAAGGCAACAAAATCAAAACCGCACTTATTTGTATCCAGAACATTCTTCTTTTAATTTTTTTATACCATTCTCCTCTTTCTTCCTTCTTAGCTTCTTCTGATTTCATTTTTAACTTATGTCCTTCATTAATAATTTTTATAGTGTCATTTAAAGTGTCATTGAATCCTTTTTGATGACCATATTTCATTTGATATAATTCTTTGTTATTTCTCATATTCAGAAATTCCATTCGGGCCTTTTCTTCCTCGTTCATTTGACTGAGCAATGGATCTTCCGAAACTATTATTTTTTCAGGGGATACATAGGCTTCTTTTCCCATGAATTTTTGATATTCCATGTCAATATTTATTTTTTTTTCCTCTTCGTCCCAATTTTTATAGAGTGTTGCCCCTGGAGTTGCCTCATCTTCAGTGCTTTTTGTTGATCCAAAGTCGGTTGAGTCCTTAAAATCATCCTTTATATTATTTTTTTTATCATATTCTTCACGTTTTTCTGGATTTTTTAATGTTTCATAGGCCTCTTTGACTTTTTTGAAGCGATCTTTATCACTTCCTTTGTAGACATCGGGATGGTAGGTTTTAGCCAGACGCAAATAGTTTTTTCTGATTTCCCTTTGTGTACAATGAGTTTTCAGTTCAAGAATGTCGTAGTAGGAGTTATGAGATTCATTTTTCGAGGAGGAAAAAAAGAAAATTTTTCGAAAGGAATTTTGTTTTAGAAAAGGGATATGCCTGAAAAACATTTATTAATTTAATTTAAATAATAGCAAAAACCAAAATAAAACTTTATTTTTTATATTAAAGAATGATTTTTTAGTATTTTGAAGAAGCATAATTAATACTCAGAAATAAAACAATAACAATCAACAACAGTTGATTTTCTCATAAAGATGTAAAATAAGAAAAACATTTTTATTTTTTTCCATAAAGATTTAAGTTTAAAAAATGCATCAATGTCGCATTATTTTTTGGAAAATATAAAACCCAAACTTTATTCTGAAAAATATAAAAATAAAAAATTCAAAAAAAACAAAATATAAAATCTTCCAATCAAACCCAACATGAAACCCGCTCAAGTCGTTCCTGAAAAATGCATCGGTTATTCCAGCAAACCAGGTTTCACTTCAGTGACCACCAAAGAATCCATCCTTTACGCCTTAGGTTTACCAAACCGTTTTTAATCTTAAATTTTTCATAGGTATCGGATTCAGTCAAGATCCATTAAAAACCGAAGATTTCACTTTCACCTATGAGCTCAACGACGAATTTAAAGTCTTTCCAACATACGCCGTTTGTCTGTGTTCTCAAAATTTAAACTTTTTCGAGGTATTGCTTGACTGTCCTGGTTTGCCTCAATTCAACCCAATGATGTTGTTGCATGGTGAACAAAGAGTGGAGTTCTTTAAGCCAATTCCAGTGGATTCCAAGTTGAAATCAGTTGGCTCCATTATCAATGTCGCAGATAAAGGAAAAGGTGCCCTGATCACTTTTGAGATCAAAACCTACGAAGTCGCAGAGAATAACACTGAAAACCTTCTGTTTGTGAATCAAATAAGCGTTTTTATCAGAGGAATTGGAGGTTTCAACTACAAAGGTCTTCCTCAAAAGGGCCTACCTGCCAAACCAAAAAGAAGCCCTGATGCCCTTGTTGATGAAAAAACCACATCAAATCAAGCGATCATTTATCGTTTGAGCGGAGATACTAATCCTTTGCATATTGACCCCAATATGGCTGCCATGGGAGGATTTGATAGGCCCATTTTGCATGGACTGTGCTTCTTTGGATTGGCTTCAAAGGCAGTTTATCAGAAATATTGCGTGGAGAATGTGAATGCCATTAAGGCTGTGCAAGCTAGATTCACTTCTCATGTTTTCCCCGGTGAAACTGTCAGATTTTCTTTATGGAAAGAAGGAAATACTGTTGTGTTCTCTGGAAGCACTGTAGAAAGAGGTTTGGAATGCATTGTGGGGTCAGTGGAATTGAATGAGACTCCAAGCGCCAAGTTATAAATATATTTTAGATAACTCGCGCTAATTAACATAAATAGATTAGATTTTGAATTAGAAAAAAAAAAGAAATTAGAAATTGATTTTAATAAACTAGCAAAGGACAGTGACCCAGGGTTTGAAATATTAAAAAAGGATTGAGAGACCATTGAAAATTTCATTTTTTTTTTTTTCTTAATAAATTCTGCTCTCTCTTTTTTTTATATTTTTGCACATTTTTTTTTAATTTGTTATTTTTATTTTATTTTGTAATTTTTAGAAATGATAATAATAAATAAGTTTTTTTCGAGCTTTTTTATAAAAATCAAAATTTTAAATATTAAATTTTTTTAATTAAAATAGAGTTTTTTAATTAAGAAAATCTATTCTTTTTTAGCATTTCTTTTTAAAAATAAATGAATTTGATCAAAGGCTACGAAAGTAGTGAGTCTGAGCATGAACATCCTGTAAAAAAGATCAAAGTTGATCAATCCCTAATAAACCTCGCTCCCACTGTTGATATCTCAGCTTTGCAATCCGAAAAAAATCAAGCCAAAACTGATGAGCTCGAAAAACTTTATCCGGCAAAAGAAAAGACTAATCATTTGACAGGTCAAGCTGATCTTTATTATATGAATCCTTTTAATTTTGACGAACAATATCATAACTTCAAAAATTTGGGTTTTGCTTATGATCCCTCAGATGGTCCTGAGCAAAAAATTGTTGTAAACAACCAATTTTCCAATATTTCAAATGAAGTTTTGGCCAACCGACAAAACTTCATTTCCAAATCAGTTTTTAGCAAAAACAAAAAAGAAAACGATGATCAACGAAAGATCATAAGCAAAAATCGTAAGAAGTCTGGTGTTCCTGGTTCTGGCGAATATCTTGGTCCTTGGGCAGGATATGATAATGAAGATAAATATAATAAAGAGGTGATCAGTCTTGAACAAAAGGAAATTTTGAATAAGATTGAAGAAAAAAGACAAAAGAAAATTGAAGAACAAAAGACATCCCCTCAAGAAGTAAAATATTTTTTTTTTAATTTTCAATGTTTTTTGTTTGAATCTATAATAGTTTCAATTTGAAACCATTTTCCATGGAAAAGAAATGGCTGATTATCAAGGCCGTAGTTATATTTTGCCTCCAACTGATTTGAAGCCTTCTGAACATACTTGTTATATTCCCAAGAAACCAATTCATACCTGGAGTGGACATACAAAGGGAGTTCAAGTTATCCGTTTCTTTCCTCGATTTGGCCATTTCCTCCTAAGTGGTAGTTTGGATACCAAAGTACTTAAAAAATTTTGATCAGTCATTTATCAATATCATTAGATAAAATTATGGGATGTCAACAATGATAGAAAATGTGTTCGAACTTATATGGGTCATAAAGAAGCAGTGAGAGATCTCTATTTTGCAAATGATGGGCTACATTTCCTTAGCGCCTCTTATGATAAATTAGTGCATTATTGGGATTCAGAAACGGGCAAAGTGATAAAAACCTTCAATATAAAAAAATATCCCTACTGTGTGAGATTCAATCCAGATGAAGACAAGCAACATTCCTTTTTAGTTGCAAGCTCAAATAAAAAGATCGGACAATATGATGTCAGAAGTGGCAATAGAACTCAACAATATGATGAACATCTTGGGGCAGTTAACACCGTTACCTTTATTGACAATAACAGAAAATTCGTATCGACTTCTGATGATAAAAAGATCTTTATTTGGGAATATGGAATCCCAGTTGTTGTGAAGCATATCAGTGAGCCAGATATGCATTCCATCACTGCCACTGATATGAATCCATCAAAAAAATATTTCATTGGACAATCATCAGAAAATAAAGTAAATTTTAAAAGATTTTATATTAAAGAAATATATTTTTATCAAAGATTGTGGTTTATGATGCGAAAGGAGGGAATTTCAGACTGAATAGAAAAAAAAAATTTCAAGGTCATTTTTCAGCCGGTTATGCTATCGGTCTTTGTTTTTCACCAGATGGGCAATTTGTTGTATCTGGGGACTCAGAAGGAAAAGTCTGGTTTTGGGATTGGAAAACAACTAAAAATTATAGAACTATCCAGGCGCATAATGGAGTTTGTATTGGGGTGGCATGGCATCCAATTGATGCAAGCAGACTAGCAACTTGTGGTTGGGATGGAACAATACGATATTGGGATTAAAAAAAAGGTTGTGAAATGAATAAAAGAGGAAATTTTTTAGTTGAATTTTAAAGAACATATAATGGAAAGTCTATAAAATTTAAATCATCATTCTTTAAAAAAAAAAAAATATTGTAAAATTCAGCAAAATTTTAATTTTTTAATTAAAAATCCCAAAAAATTTTTTTTTTATTGAGGAAAAGTATAAAAAGATTGTAATTTATTGATTTTTTACTTAATTAAAAAAATTGCAAAATTCAGCACACTTTTAAATTTTGAATTATCAATAATGTTTAGCCTCTTTATTATTATACAAATTTTAAAAATTAGTATTATATGCTAGTGAGAGAAAAAAAGTTTGAAGAACACCACCCCACAACTCGGGAACTGGTGAAAAACTCCTTGCCAAGATATTCCCCCGAGGAAACAGTGAAATTATGGGAAAAAGTAAATTATTAATACAACATTCCTAACATTTTATTGTATAGAAATTCGTGAGAGAATCTGAAATGAATGAAAAACTCCATTCTGAACTAAACCGAATTAAAAAAGAAAATTTTGCTTTGAGGAGAAGATTAGAGGAAACTCAGAAACGAGAAAAGTCATTACTCTCGAAAATATACTCACTACAATCTCAGCTTAAGGAAATCCAAGAAAAAAATATAAATATCCTCCACCCAGCTCTGAATATTCAAATCCAAGCTAAAATAAATGTCCCAAAAACACCCCAAATTCCACCGAACACATTAAGTTTGCATGCAAATGAAAGAAGTCTCAAGAAAAAATCGAAATCTAAGGAAGACATCTCTCCTTCTGTGAAATTGTTGGATGATGTTCGGAGCTGTAAATAAATTTTGAATAAGGATGATTTTTAGTTGAGTTTACGTAGATGCAAGTCAGATATATGGAGAAGGTGACGATATTGCTACACATGAAATCATAGATAACAATGAGAACGATGATCATTCTTTTGAACAGGTCCAAAGAAATTTAATTGAAAGTAACATTTTTTCATTTTTTTAATCTTTTAAATGAAATTTAGAATTTGAAACTGAAACTCTTATTATCAAACCCACATCTCTAGGTAGGGCGAGTACTTCTGAGAATTTTATTCCAGAACTAGGAAAATTTAGAAAGTAATAAATATTTTTTCATTCTAAATCAATTATATGATAACTATTAAAGGACGAATTTCAATGGGTTTGATGATAATAACGAGCCTGAGGAAATTTCTTTCAATAATGTGAAAAATGAAGCATTTAGAATAAACTTCATCCCTTTGGCAAGTCCAAAGAAAAACTCCAAGGATAAAAAAGACACTTCCCTTATGAGAAGGAACATTTCCACGCATTTGGAAAATTTATTTGAGGAATTTTTCGTGTTTGGTGTCACGAAAGAAGATTTAACATCAGCTGTGGAAAATAAAAATTGCGAAGAAATCACCCTTCCTCCGAAAATTTTATATAGTTATCCAGATCCCACTGAAATCATAAAAAAGTTTTATTTTTATATAAATTAATGTGTTATAATTTTTTCTAAATTTTTCAGCTCTTGGAAGAAAATAGTGCCCGAATTCGCATTTCCATTTGGAGTTTCATTGCAAAAAATTAATGTTGACAGAAACTTCAGCCAATTGAGCGAGTATCTAATTTATAGAAATTTTGCTTCATTAATGAAAAATTTGAAAAAAAAAATATTTAAAAGCAATTATCTTTTTGTATAGAATCATTTTTGCAAGCAACATCTCAGAGCAAAACAGCAAAAATTTCTTGTTTAACTTGAAATCAGAAGAATCTCATTTAAAGTTCACTCCAAAAGACAAGCCAGTTCTTTGTGCCACAAATCCCAATCGCATCCTTTACGGTGTCTGTTTTCAAACAAGGGATTATTATGAAATAGTTATTTTAAATTCACTGTTTTTTAATATTTTTTATCTTGTTAGACAAACAAAAATCATAATTTTCAAAAGGCTGATAATAGAAAAAATCGCAAATTTTGGTCAATTCCTCGAGTTTATTGCTTTTTAACTTATTACCCCTTTATAAAACTCTTTTTGGATATAATAGTTGCAATTCTTAGTCTGTACATTAAAATCGAAAATCAACTAAAGGTTAATTTTTAGATTCTTTAAAGTTGAAACGTTTGAAAACACATTCACAATGCATGAGTGAAGAGCAGGAAATTTTAAGAGATTTGGATGGAGACTTTATGCTTTTGCAAATTTATCAGGAAGCTGAAAACATCTTAAGCAAGATATACCTTGATTCATCTCTCAACTTTGAAAAATTATTATGTTACCAATATAACAATAAGGCATTGAGCTTCTTGGTGCCAAAGATGGAAAATTGTTATATGTTAGAGGCTAAATGGGGAGCTGCCTTGACATTTTCTTCGATTCCTTTTGAGGACTTTAACTTTATATTTTTCGCAATGCTGATGGAACATTCTATTCTCTTTTTGTCAGAAAATTTATGTCTTCTGACTTCCGTGATGTATATATGATAAAAAAAAAGTTACTAATTTATTTTTTAGAATGACCTTTCATTCTTTATTAAAACCTTTCAAATGGCCTTATCCCATAATCTTCAACTTACCAGAATCACTTTTGTCTTTGTTAGCTTCTCCAATTCCAATTATTTTCGGTTTTAATTTAGTTAATTAATTTGGTTTATTTTTGTTTTTCAGGTTTCAATCAAAGTATGGAATATATGCAAAGTAAATGTCTGGATGACACTTATGATAACCATTTGATTTATTCTCTTGATAATAATAAACTCATCATCTCCACAAAGATTTGCAAAGAGATAGGAACTTCTTTGCCCTTGTTTTCAAACACCAAATCTCATTTACGAAAATTATATGAAAAAATTAATGCAGAACCGTCGCCAAACTTCGAAAAAAATGATAAGAAAAAAAAAGATAAATGGTTTTCACGACATCACACAGCTGATTACAATGTCAATTTGATATACACTCCTACCTCTGAAAATGAAATAAATTCCCAAAATATCATCCAAGCCATAAAGGATATGATGTGCCAACATATTGTAAAAAGCATACCTGCACAACCAATTTTCACTAATAAAGAAAAAAAGGTTTTTTTTTAATTTTAAAATTTTTTTCGATTGTTCATGCATTAGATTTTGGACTACATATGTATCGAGAATCAAATTTTAAGTGTGAAACCCTTGGATCACTGTTTTTTCTGTAAATTTGTCAAAACACAAATTTTTTCTTTTTATTTGCAAGAATTTTATGAATTAGATATGTTTCTTTAAATGAGTGTCTGTTTGTTAAATATAAATTTAAGGATTTTTGAATTTTTTACATCTTAAATTGATTTTAAGGGGAAAAAAAAAAAATTCATTAAATTAATCAGAGAAAATTCTTTATTACAACGACTTATCTTATTATTTATTTAGTTTCCGTATTTTCTTCTTCCACTTCTACAAAATATTCATCCAAGATAATCATGGCTTCTTGTCTGATTATTTCATTTTCATTTTCACACAAACTTTCCAATTTTTTCTTTCCACCCAAGGACTCTATCTCTCTCCCTATTCTTGCAATCTCATTAATCTCATTGTTTAAAATGAACAGAAAAGTAATTCCATCCAAAAGAGCCTTAATAAAAGTAAAATTGGTTTGATCTTGATTGAGCAGTTTGATATAACTTTTAATCAGATTTTTATTACAAAGTTTTGTAAATGAAATCTGGCTAATTCTGCCAAAAGAATTATTAAAAGCGAAAAGAAGGTTATATTTCACCTAAACAAATTTAAAATTTCCTAAAAATTTAAATATTTTACATCCTGAGAAATGTCATGCACCATGAGATACAAGGCGAAATCAATCAATTTATCATTCAACAGAATTTTTGAAATTTGATTGGACTCGCAAACCATTATATTTGAAAAGATCCAAGCTGCGTTTTTTCTAACATATGATGATTGATGTCCTAGCAAAACAAAAATCAAATTTGTGATACCATTGTCCAAAAAATACTAAATCATATCGAATTTAATTAAACAGGTTTTTTTAGTAAAAAATACAACGTTCATTTCATTAGAATCGTCACAAAGTGAGATTGTTCCAAGTATTTTTGTAACTTTAATTAGGATATTTTCTCCTTCTGTCATAGGATCCAACATCACTGATTTTTCTACAATATCGCACAAAGTATGATATCCATTTAATGCTCTAAAGTCTTTGATGAACTTGTTTGAAAGCTGAGCATTATCCAAAAAATTAATACAAATCGAAGCGAGACCAGACAAACACATTTTTCGTATGCTATCTTCAGATGTCGTCATATATTTGATGAGGAAGGGAATATATTTTTCAATCTATTTTGAGATATTTAAGAAAAATTTAACATAAAATAAAAGGCACTTGTTCATAATTCATTATAGGTTCCAATTTCATAAAGTTTTGCAAAAAAAAGGCAAACATATATTGAATTTTTAATGGATCCTTAGATTTATTATTGCGAATTAAAATGTGATCCAAGAACTTAATGTTCAACAAATAATCCCGAACACCAATATCAAAAACATTTGCCAAAAATGTTAAAGCCTAGAAAAGAAATAAATGAATTATTTAAAATTTTGATTGAAAATACATTGAGAAGTAAATGGTCCGAAGTTTTTGAGTCCATAACTATTTGAATGCACTTCTCAATAAGTCCATTTTCTAGACATAAATCCAAGGAGTAATTATCAAAATATAATGAGCCATAGCTTAGAATCCAAAATACTTCATTCATCAACTCATCATCGACAAGATATTTCGGGTTGATCAAGTTATTGAGCAGGTTCAAAAGACCTGTTGCATCCAAAATCGTGAGGATCTCGCTATTTTGGTTGTTGAACTCTAGATTTATAAGATCTCGAATGATTTTTAAGAGATTTAGCGTTTCTTCATGCTTTTGTTGATGCAAGGCTTCTAAAAGCTTGTCTTTATGGCTAATGAGTTTGGTTTCAAAATTAGTCTAATTATGATAATAAAAATGTTTTTAGGAAAAATAAGCATTATTTACTTCAGCAGCAATTAACTCATCATCTGGATGGGGAAGAATTGTTCTATTCTGGAATTTTGTTATTTTTGTCTCTGGCAAAGAGCAGAAAGAAGTTATTTTCTTTTTTCGGATACTAAAGTTTGATCGTTCTTGATCATTAATACATAATGGAGCAGGGGTTTGGTTAGCAATTGACATTTACAGATTTTTTCAAATTTGGAGCTCTTTTTAAATGAAAATTTAAAAATGCCTTCCTACAATAAATTCTTATATTAGCAGATAGACCATAATTTTTCGCAAACACACAAATTTTTTAACACTTTAATTTTAATTTTTTAGCTTTTCGAGAATTTTCCTATCAGACTGAAAAACAATTTTAATAATAAAAATGATTTTTTTTTTAAATTAAAAAAATTAAAAAAAATTTTTTAGTCCTTGCATTTTGTTTAAGGAATGGTTTTTTTTTTCTGCAAATACCAATTTATTTTCCAAAAAACTCAAAATATCTAGAAAATATATAGGAACTCCAAATAAAAATTTGAAAATTTATGTTTTTGAAATTTATTATAGTTTTCATTCAAATTAAATAGATCATAAAAATCCAAAAGCATATAAAATGTCCAAATCTACAAATCGAATGAGTAAATTTAAAAACTCCTTCAGCAAGAGGATCAAACTTAAATTATTTACAAAATAACAAAATTATAGGCACTAGTGGAGCCCTTCAAACACATTCTTTATGGCAAAATACAATAAAATATGATCCATATGCACCATTGCCAGAAGAAAAAAAAGAAGATGAAAATTTGCTAATAAAACACGCTCAGGAAAAAGCTAGCAATATTATGAACATAGCACAAAATGCACCATACCCCTTGACAAAAAATTTAGCTTCCTGCAAAAAATGTGATCAAAGTAATAAAAAATTCATTATTTTCTGTTTCTACCATAAAAGGAAATTTCATACTTTAGTCGGACATTTAACTTATCAATGTCAAAACAATATTTCATTAAAGAAAACTATGCAGAATGTATAATAAAGAGTTGGTTTAAAAAAAAAAATAATTAATTAAGGTGAAAACTCAGGAAGAAGAAATCGAAAAAAATGAGGAATATTTGAAATATTTATCGGAAATTAATGGGAAAGAAAAATCGAAAAAAATCAAGAAAAAAAAAACAAAAAGACACAAGAAACATAAAAATAAAAAAAAGTATGAAACATCGCCTTTATTAAATTTATATTTATTGTTGCTTTTAGAAAAGACTCAAGTTCGAGCAGATCTTCAAGTCCATCTTCAAGCAGATCTTCAAGCTGACTTTCAAATATAAATAAATAAAAGCTTTAAAGTTCTGAAATTTGGAAACTTTCTGATTTTTTCATTAGGGAGAAAAAAATAGTTTATGCTTTCTTTTATTTTTAATTTTTCATGAGTTCATTTATATTTTATTTCATTATTTAAACGTTAATCCTTTCAGTAAATCATTAGTTGACTGAACAGGTTTTAAGTAAACGTTCTGGTCATTGATAAAGCATGGTTGGAGATTGGAACTGAGTAGCCTTTGCCAATTCGCATCGTTTGGCAAAATACATCTGGAGTATCTATTAGAGAGCACTTCTTCTACTGGAATCAAAACAGTGCTTTTATTGGCAATGCCACAAGCAAATCCCGTGAATCCAGCCATTGCGCAATGAACAACATTTTGTGCTATTCTCCTAAAAATAGTTTTTTTTTTCAAATTAAAAATAAAATAGGACGTTGCAATTTTTTTGTCCAGAGAATTAGTTTCTCGGGATCTGAGGGTGAATGTTGGGTCTATATATTTTACATTGATGTTCATATCATTATCTAATCCAAATTCGTTGATTTTTTCTTTCAAAAACAATCCTATGTCCTAAAAACCTTTTCCACTTTAAAAGCAATTATTGACTTACCCCTGGTTTCGCATTTCCTGATTCATCACAACCTCGATCAGGTATAACATCATCCATCAATGCATCTCCTATTAGACATTTCATATTTTATACAAATTTTTATCATGATAATTAAAAAAACATATACCTGCACCTTCAGAAACGACGATGATACATGAATGATCCTTCTTGACTTTATTTATGACATAAGACAAAAGACCAAGTTTTCCATATAACTCAAAACCCATTTCCGGAATTAAACATATATCAACATCTTGCGAGGCTAAACTTGTATGAACCGCAAGAAAACCCGAATCTCTCCCTATAATTTTGACGATCCCAACACCATATTCATAAGAAGTGCTTTCGTAAGAAGCACTTCTGATAACATCTTGAGCATTCTGTGATTAATTAATTAATTCAATATTTTTTTCATAAAAAGTTAAGTTTATTACTTCTATACAGCTTTCAAAACCGAAATAAGTGTCAAATAATGGAATGTCATTTGATATTGTTTTTGGAACTATGCTTATTGCAATCTTCAATTTCTTTTTCTTAATTGATTGATAAAGAGTGGAAGCACCCTGCATAGCACCCAAACCTCCAATAATGTAAACCTATTTTTTTTTAACTGAAAACCTTTCTAAAATTTCTTACTTGATTTATATGTTTGTACACCAAAGAGTCCAAAATTTGTTCAAGATCAAAACCTCCTCGGGATGTCCCCAAAAACATTCCCCCACTATGATGAATGCTTTCGACAACATCTGGATTGAGTTCAATCCATTCATGCAAATAAAACCCTTTGTATCCATATCTTATTCCGTAAATTTGTTTAACTCCATAGTTATTGTAAAGAGATTTCGTAATTTCCTGCACTACCACATTGGCGCCTGGACATAAACCACCACAAGTGACAATTGCAACTCTGACTTCTTCCGGCCTAAAGAATAAATGTTGTCTTGGACCGGCTCTCAACCATCTAGCGATGTAGTTTTCTGATTTGTTGGCCTCAAAGAAAAAAGCCACAGCTTTAATTTTTAATTTTTTTTTTAATTTATATATCTAAAATTTTATTTTACAGAGAGTAAAGGAGTTCATAAAAATAAATGAGCTTTCCTAATAAGAAAATTATATGAAATTATTTTTAATTTATATATACTGGCATGAACTTCTCATCGGCTCCCCTTCCGACGTTAGCAGCATTGGGACGAAACAACGGACTGACTATGAAAGGGAAGTCATAAATTTCCTGAGAAAAAATTTAAAAATTATAAAAATTAAGCAGTAAAAATTCAAACCATATCCCATGCAAGGTGATTGACTTTGAAAATTTCACATGTTGGGGTATCAAGAAAATTCAATTCTTGTACTAAACTGGAAAATTCATGAATTTAATGTTTAGAAATAGAAGTACTGGTTTTCTGCACAAAATTTTGAATTGACTGAGAGCTTAATTCTGTTGTAGGCTTAAATTAAAGAATTTTTTCAGAACTAATAATTTTTTAAACATGGGGGTAAGGAGTTCTTTCTCTCAATTTTTTTTCTTGGACTTATTTGGTGGATGTTCATGACTGATTTTGTCAAATCCTCAATAATGAGTCTGCTTTTATCATCTTCAATTTGAAGACCTTCAAGAAGTTTTTTTTCTTTCCAACTTTTATGTAACCAAGCTATCAAAACTCCCAAACCCACTGATGTGCCAATTATCAAATAAGGTTCTATTTAAATTTATTTTAAAGAAAGAATTCGAAGCATGGATTTACTATTGGATGGTTCCATTTTTTGTTTGAGCTCTTAATAAATTTAATTAAATGAAAATTTTAAATAGTAATTCAAAAAAAAACTGAGTCAAAAAAGCATGAATGACTTTGAAAAAAAAAATTATAAATTGTTCATTTATACTTTTTTTTTTTTTTAATATGGGATCAAACATGGAAAATATAATTTAAAAAATTGTTTTCTTTTTCTAATTTTTAGTTCCGGAACTATTGAAAAGTTCGATCTAATATTTTAGGAGTATTAAGTTTATAATGTCATTTAATTTTAATTTCAGTCTGCAAATCCCATTGTCACCATAATTGGACAATGATCGGAAGCTCCATAACAATCTTTGCTATATTCTAAATTGCAAATAATCGGGTTATAAAAATTAATGCTTTCTCCTTTAGCCCAAACATAATCAAACACAAAAATATCGTATTGTGATAAACCATCAAAAGGACAGGTGTCTCGATCAAAATAATCCAAAGAAGAATGACTATCCAAATATCCATTGAGTTCTAATTTTATATTCACCGAGTCCAAATCACCAAATGGAGCATTAAAATCACCCGAAATTATTGCATAATTTGAGTTCGATTTGTTCGTATTGATTTGATCAATGATTTCATTGATTTGTTCAACTCTTACCACCAAAGATTCCACAATATCTATAATATCGTTTTGTCCAGATTCCAAATGAGTTGAATAAATCGTGACATTTTTTGAGTTTTCTAGCATTAGATCCCCAAAAACTGCTATTCTGCCTCCCCATCGTTCAGGAAATTTGCAACATTGGGATTGGAATCTCAATTGTCCGATATTTTCGATAGTATATTTTGAAAAAAGTCCATTTCCAATAGTGCATTGGTGTCCTGTTTGATTATCTATCGAAATATATTCCACAACATAAGCATAATAAAAGCCCAATTTCTTGGCTAATTCCTTTGGACCATTAATGAAATTGCCATAATCGTAACAATCTCGAGCCAATTCACTCATAACCAAAACATCTGGAGTCGGAAGTGAAGAATTTGTACCATTCATAAGGGAAATTATAAAGGAAAGACCTTGCTCATAAGGTGAGTCCCCTCCAAAAGCGTTACGGTCAATATTATATTCAATAATTGTTAAATTCGTTGGGGCGGAGGCATTCGATGTGCGGAAATCACCAATTTCGATGTCACATTGTAAAGTATCAGAGGTGATGTTTGCAGGACAAAGAAATGGAAGGGTTGATTTTTTGCGATGAAATTTTGAGGAACAAAAAGAAAAAGCCAAAAATAATGATAATACTAGACAAAGCGAGACTTTCATTTTTTTTTTAATTTTAAAAATCTTGAAATGTTAAATTTTAGGAATTTTTTTAAATTTTCAAAAAATTTGGGGATTGAAAATCTAAAATTTTTAGATTTTGAATGAAACTGTATAGTCGGTGTTTTGTTTGCCAACTGTTAAACATTCAAATAATTTCTCAATTGATCCAACATTCCCTTAAAGGAGTAGTTTCATTACTATGTAAAAGTTAAAGATATACCTAAAATTAAATATGGGTATTTTTGCGTTTGTGCGATTTTGAAATTGAGTTTCATGGGTAAATTATTCAAACAATTGCTTATATAACCGATCTTAAAATTTTAATAATTAAATAATAAATTTAGAAAAAAATTCTTTTCCTGACTTGGAAATAATCTGGAGTTACAGAAGTAGTTGTTTCAAAAGAGAATTTTCTTGATTCATATGGAGCTAAAGAACAAGATGAATTATCTAAGTTCCTAAATAAATAAAAAAATACAAGAACAAAAAAAATAAAAAATAAAAAATAATAATATAAGTATATGTACCTTGTTTTTATGGATAATTTAGAATAACATTCTTTCATATCATTATAAATTTCTTCATGGATCTGATCACATTGCTCGGAACTAACGAACGAGACAATCTCCAAAGTCGTTTGATTTTCAAAAACATTTTTCTCTTTGCTGTTTACAAATAAATTCGGACAATAGAGAAGGAATTTTTTCGGAATAGCTGCACTTTCTATATTGGTTTTTATGTATTTACTCAAAAAGATAGGAATGGCTGAATCTGGAAAAACAATTTCTGAATTGATGTTGAATTCTAAATAAGGCATGCCTTAAAATTATCATTTAGAATTATGTTTTTTTAACAAAAAATAAAAATATTTATTTTTTAAACCTTACTCAATCCTTCAAATATATATTTCGCACAGAAGTTTTCAAGAGAAAGAATTTCGTAATTTTTTCCAAAAAAAAAATTTTGGATCGTTTCTCCCAGTCTGGTTTTTTCTTTTTGCCATTCAAATTTCAGAATTTTTTGGTTTTGATTGAAAATCTGCTTGTTATCTTCAGCCAGCTGCCAAAATGATTTCGGAACAAAATTGTCTTTATAACTCCAATCTTCGTTCTTAAAATCATTTGATAAGACTTTAGATTGCCGATATTCTCCAATTGGAGTCTTAGGATGTAAAAAAATGTCTAATTTCAACCATTCTGACTAAAAAATCCTTATTTCAAACATTTCAGAAAAAATTACATATAATTCATTGAGGTTTTTTTCTATTTCAATCTCAGTTGATTTTATATCTTTATCGTTGTTTTTGTGTTGTTTGGTCTTCATTTTTATTTTCTTTTGGTTCACAGAATTTGAGTTCCCTGAACCCATTATTTTGGTCAAGCTAAAGAGTTTGAGAAGTTTTGTTTAATTTGAAAAAACTCCAATATTACTCAGAATAAAATTCTTTTTGACTTGATCTCGAATTTTTCATTTTGATTAACGATTCTTTATAAAGAGAAAAGATTTTGTAAAATCTTTCGAAGTTTTTTAATGCTTGAAATCAAAATGGTTTTCAGAAAATATAAAAATAAAGATAGAGACTTGTTTCATTTCGATTTCGAGCCGATTGCTTCATTATTTCTGTCATTGGCAAAATTTTTGATAGTTCAAGATTTATTTTGGCAATTTCGACCAGGCTTTTGGAGGTAAAGGAGGCAAAATGAGATATGACTTTAAAATTTAAGCGATTCATTTTGAAGCAAAAATTTATATATGATTTTTTTTTTTTTTAAATTTGAAAATTTTTTAATTCTTAAAAAATATTTTCAAAATTTTTTTTTTCCTAAAATTAGCCATTAATATTTTTTCATTCTTCAATTATTTATTTCCCTTCATCAAAATCACTTAACCAGTATACATAAAATGCTGTCTGGTCTGGTCTACTATTAGAAAAAAAAAAACGTAAAATTATAGTTTTTAATCGTTTTTTTCCAACTCTTATAAAAAAAATTTAGCCGTTTTTGCAAGGATCTTAAAATATCCCCAATGCCCTCTGAATATAAACTCTTCAAACCATAAAAACTCAAAATAAAACTCTGAAATGTTCCAATCTCTTTCTAAACCGTTGTTCTTCTTATTATTATGCTCATTTTTCTTTAATGGATGCTATTCCCTCAGAAAAACCATCAATAAGAAACTTGCTAACCCTGTGGTTTTGCCTCAAACTGATCAAGAAAATCAAGAAAAATACTTTACAATTCCACTTAAAAAATTGGAGATGTCCGATGCCCATAAAAAGAAGTTTTATGATTTCATTTCTGAATCGCAATCTGACCTCTATACAAATTTCTTGATAAAATCAACACAAATCGATTCTTTTGCCAACATAAAGAAAATTTCTCTTATTAACTTTCAAAACATTCAAGTAAAAGAAACAAAATTTTTGTTTTTTAATTTTTCTGAAAGTTCGTGGGAGATATAGCGATTGGAGCGAAAACAAATACTTTCAAAGTGATTTTTGACACCGGTAACTTTTTAATTATGAAACAAAAATTAAATAATGAAATTATAAACAGGAAGCGCAAATATTTGGATAAACTCTAAAGAATGTCAAGATCTTGGATGTTTAAACCATAAACAATATGATGGTGACCTTTCCAATAACTATAAATCAACAGGTCATACATTAGATGTTGAGTTTGGAACAGGAAAGCTTCATGGAATGACAGCCAAGGATACATTTTACATTGATGACATGGAAATAAAGAATCAACATTTCGCCGAGATAGAAAAGGAAGATGGTGAGGTGTTTTACGAAGTAAGCATATAAAATATACAAATTTTATTATAAAAACAAATTTTCATTAGTCTAAATTTGATGGCATTGTTGGATTGGCTTTTCCAGTCATGTCGGCTATGCATATGCTTCCTTTGTTCGATAATCTGATGAAAACTCATAATTTGAAAAATAATATCTTCAGTTTTTATTTCAACAAAAATATTGATAATTCACAATTACTTTTGGGTGGTGTGGATAAGTCCCTTTATCAAGGCGAAATCAGCTATAATAATGTTGTTGATAAATTTTATTGGACTATCCAAATGGATAAAATTCTCTTAGATGGAGAGGATGCTGGATTATGTGATAACTGCAAGGCCATTGTAGATACAGGCACATCCTTAATCACTGGACCCAAACAACATTTGAAAAATCTCCTGAGTAAATTAAATGTTGATCATTCATGCAAAAATCTCAATAAATTGCCAAAAATTAGGTTTTTTTATTATAAATCTATATGTTTTATTAAATATGTGTAGTTTTGTGATTGGAGGAGTCAATTATGATTTGGATTATGAGGATTATATTATAAAAATTGATCAAGAACAGGAAATGTGCTATGCAGCATTTATGTCTTTGGATATTGAAAATGATCATGGTCCGGCATGGATTTTAGGAGATACTTTCCTTACAAAATATTTTTCGGTATTTGACAGAGACAACTCAAAAATAGGCTTTGCTTTGGCGAAATAATATCCTCTAAACGTATTTATTTATTTATTTTTTTCTGGAAACAATATGTTTAACGAAATAAATTCTATATTTATTATTCATCAAATAATTTTTTTTTATCATAAATTAATTATTATATTTTCCATTAAAATATTGGATGAATATTATATTTATAAAACTCAAATGTTTTTTTTACAAGAAATGTTCTATTGATTTAAAAAAAAAATAGAAATCATGAATTTTTTTTCTTTTCTAAAATGAAAATTAATCTAAAAAAATTTATTTTGAAATTCAAATTCAATATTTATTACTCATATTGCGAATTAATTTCTTTATTATTTAAACCAATCAGGAATATGAAAAAATATTAATAATAAGAGTTCAAACTTCAAACTCATTAAGACAAATTTTCTCATGAAACCAGTGCAAACTATTGTCCCCAACAGATATAAAGATAAAATTTGCATTGTCACGGCATCTTCCACAGGAACAGGTTTAGCAATATCGACAAGATTGGCACAAGAAGGTGCCATTGTTATTATAAACTCCCGCTCAGAAAATAATGTGAAGAAAGCTGTTGATTCTTTGAAATCTTTAGGTCTTCGAGCTGATGGTATTGTTTGTAACATTAGCAACAAAGAACATCGAACAAATCTGGTGAAAATTGTGGTGGAGAAATATGGAGGCATTGATATCTTAGTTCTGAATGCAGCCACTAATATGTATTTCGGGGATTTGATAGATATCCCCGACTCCATGTTTGAAAAAATAATTGACAGCAATATCAAAGCGAATTTCTTTTTAATCAAAGAAGCATTTCCTTATATGAAAAAACGTGCAGGAAACAAAAATATCCTATTTATTTCAAGTTTCGATGTTTATAATCCAAGAATTCCAGGGATGGCACCCTTAGGAGCCTATTTGATAAGTAAAACGGCATTGCATCAAATGACTCATTTTTTAGGTACTGAGTTAAGAAAATACAAAATTAGAGTGAATTGCATTGCTGCGGGAAGTTTGGATACTTTGTTTAGTGAGAGTTTAAGAAAGGATTTTGAGAAAGCTGGAGGAAAAACGGTGGATCTCTACGGGATGGAGAGAAATGGATATCCAGAGGATATTTCAAATACCGCTGCATTTCTCTTGAGTGATGAAGCAGAACAGATTGTTGGAGAGATAATTGTCGTTGCAGGATACCCTTCTAGTCGACTCTAATTTTAACAGAAAATTGAATAATTACTCATCTTATTATAAATGAAAAAGAAAAATTCAGTAATTCGCCGAAAAAAATTAAAATTTGTTTGCATTGAATTCTCATTATGAAATGACAATTGAGAAAATATTTAATCTTAATTTTTAAAAAATTAAAAAAAAATGGAGTCCAAATCTTTTCGAAACCTCCTTGAAAATC
>Ga0302320_10010191_pt1 | contig 20083 bp, 17 predicted proteins | sample Bog_T0_3_FD_202130 | JGI IMG/M metagenome (GOLD analysis project Ga0302320, IMG submission 202130) | Peat permafrost microbial communities from Stordalen Mire near Abisko, Sweden - Bog_T0_3 | ecosystem: Environmental > Terrestrial > Soil > Wetlands > Peat | place: Sweden: Abisko, Stordalen Mire...
CCGGGACGACCGCGAAGTCGGCGCCGGCCGGCCGGACCACCTCGACCCGTGGCGCACGCTCTTCGACCAAAGCGGCTCCCGGTCGGCGTGGCGCGACCAAGTGGGTGTACCTCTTCGAGGAGGGCAACGCGCAGATGCGCGACCTGCTCGGCGGCAAGGGTGCGGGCGTCGCCGAGATGACCCGAGCCGGACTGCCCGTGCCTCCCGGCTTCACCATCACCACCCAGGCCTGCAACGCCTTCTACGAGCGTGGCGAGCAGTTCCCCGACGGGATGTGGGCGCAGGTGCTCGCCTCCCTCAAGACACTGGAGCGCCAGACCCGCAAGGGATTCGGCGACCCGGTCAACCCGCTGCTCGTCTCCGTCCGCAGCGGCGCCAAGTTCTCGATGCCGGGAATGATGGACACCGTCCTCAACCTCGGCCTCAACGAGACCACCCTCCAGGGGCTCACCCGCCTCACCGGTGACGAGCGGTTCGCCCTCGACACCCACCGGCGCTTCATCCAGCTCTTCAGCAAGATCGTGCTGGGGATCTCGGGCGACCTCTTCGAGCACGCACTGGGTGCAGTCAAGAGCAAGCACGGTGCCGCCAGCGACGCCGACCTGAGCGTCGCGGCCCTGCAGGAGGTGATCGCGGATTACCGCGAGATCGTCCGCAAGGAGAGCAAGGGCCAGGAGTTTCCCGATGAGCCCCTGGACCAGCTGAGGGCTGCCATCGGCGCCGTCTTCAGTTCCTGGAACGGCAAGCGCGCGGTCGACTACCGCAACTACAACAAGATCGCGCACGACCTGGGCACCGCGGTCAACGTCCAGTCGATGGTCTTCGGCAACATGGGCGAGGACTCCGGTACCGGGGTGGCCTTCACCCGCGACCCGGCGACCGGCGAGAAGGTGCTCTTCGGTGAGTACCTGACCAACGCCCAGGGCGAGGACGTCGTCGCGGGTGTCCGCACCCCCAAGCCGATCGCCGCCATGGCCGCCGAGATGCCGACCGTGTACCGGCAGTTCGAGCGCATCGCGAAGCGCCTGGAGAAGCACTACCGCGACGTGCAGGACATGGAGTTCACCATCGAGCACGGCAAGCTCTACATGCTCCAGACCCGCTCCGGCAAGCGCACCGCCGAGGCGGCGGTGAAGATCGCCGTCGACATGGTCCACGAGCGGCTCATCTCCCGCGAGGAGGCGGTCCTCCGGGTGGAGCCGGTCCAGGTCGACCAGCTGCTCCACACCCGGATCGACCCCAGCGCCAAGGTCGAGGTGCTGGCCACCGGTCTGGCGGCGTCCCCGGGCGCGGCCTACGGCAAGGCGGTCTTCGACGCCGACCGCGCTGAGGCCCTGGCCAAGGCCGGCGAGAAGGTGATCATGGTCCGGATCGAGACCAACCCGGACGACGTCCACGGGATGATCGCCGCCGAGGGCGTGCTCACCTCGCGGGGCGGCCGCACCTCCCACGCCGCGGTGGTCGCCCGGGGCATGGGCAAGCCCTGCGTCGCCGGTGCCGAGTCCGTCCTCGTCGACCTCGACGGCCGGCGCTTCACCGCTGGTGGCAAGACCGTGTACGAGGGTGAGGAGTTCACCATCGACGGCTCCACCGGCCGGGTCATCGCCGGCAAGGTGCCGACCATCCAGCCGGAGCTGAGCGGGGACCTGGAGCAGGTGCTGCGCTGGGCCGACGCAATCCGCCGGCTCCAGGTGTGGGCCAACGGCGACTACCCCCGCGATGCCGAGCTGGCGCTCCGCTTCGGTGCCCAGGGCATCGGCCTCTGCCGGACCGAGCACATGTTCATGGAGCAGGTGCGTCTGCCCCACGTCCAGGCGATGATCCTCTCCGCCACCACCGAGGAGCGCAAGCGCCACCTGGACGAGCTGCTTCCCTTCCAGCGGAGCGACTTCTACGGGATTCTCAAGGCGATGGCCGGGCTCCCTGTGGTCATCCGGCTCATCGACCCCCCTCTCCACGAGTTCCTGCCCTCCTTTGAAGACCTCCTGGTCGAGGTCACCCAGGCCGAGACCAGGGGCGACCCCGAGGCAAGCTTCGCGGACAAGCGGAAGATGCTCGCCGCGGTGCGCGCCATCCGCGAGCAGAACCCGATGCTGGGCCTGCGCGGCTGCCGTCTTGGCCTCCTCTACCCCGAGATCATCGAGATGCAGGTGCGGGCGCTCATGGAAGCCGCGGTGCAGTTGACCAAAGAAGGCGTCAAGGTCTACCCCGAGATCATGATCCCGCTGGTCAGCACCCTTGAGGAGCTGCGCCGCTCCAAGGCCTACGTGGTCAAGGAGATCGACGCGGTCTTCGCCGAGGCGGGGGTCAAGGTCCACTACAAGATCGGCACCATGATCGAGCTGCCCCGGGCGGCGCTCACCGCCGGGGCGATCGCCGAGGAGGCCGAGTTCTTCTCCTTCGGGACCAACGACCTCACCCAGACCACCTTCGGCTTCTCCCGCGACGACGCCGAGGGCAAGATCATCATCCCCTACGTCGACCAGAAGATCCTCCCCAGCAACCCCTTCGAGACCCTCGATCGGGCTGGGGTGGGCCGGCTCATGAACATCGCGGTCATCGAGGGTCGCCAGACCCGTCCCGACCTCACCGTGGGCATCTGCGGCGAGCACGGCGGTGACCCGGCATCGATCGCCATCTGCGAGAAGCTCAACCTCAACTACGTCTCGTGCTCGCCCTACCGGGTGCCCGTGGCACGGCTCGCCGCCGCCCACGCCCGCCTGGCCACGCGGGATGCGGATCGCTGAGGCTGCCGGGCACGGCAGCTAGGTGACGGAGGCTCGGGGGCGCGCGGCGCCCCCGGGCTTCCCCCCGCCGCGGAGGGTGAGCCTGCCCTCCCGCGCTATCCTCGCTGGGCATGACCGAGCGAGTCCGTATCCAGAAGGTCGCCACCCGCGACGGCCGTCCCGTCAATCTCGACGACGGGCATGTCGTGGAGGGGGACGAGCTCGCTGCACCCACACCCGGACAGCCGTATGCCATCCGGCGCTCCGTCGTCGAGCATCGCGACGCCCCCGATGTCTTCGCCACCTCGCCGGTACGGGCGGTGATCACCGAGAAAGGCGGCGCGATCGTGGTGCTCACCGACAACTCGCGCTACCGGATCGAGGTTGTCGGCCGCTGACCCCGTGTCGCGCCATCCGCATCCGCCGGCACCTCGCGACCCTTCCCGGCGTCCCTCCGCGCGGCCGCCGGGGTGCACCTTCGGGACCAGGCCATCGCTCCCAGGGATGGCCGTCGGGTGAGCACTGACGCCGTCGCCGAGATCAAGGCCCGGCTCGACATCCTTGATGTGATCGGGGGTTACGTCTCCCTTCACCGCTCCGGCACTCAGCACGTCGGCCTCTGTCCCTTCCACGCGGAGAAGACCCCGAGCTTCTCGGTCAGCCAGCCGCGGCAGGTCTTCCACTGCCACGGCTGCAACGAGGGGGGCGACATCTTCAGCTTCGTGCAGAGGATCGAGGGGGTCGATTTCCCCCGCGCGCTGGAGATCCTCGCCGAGCGTGCCGGGGTCGAACTGGAGAAGAGTCCCCGAGCCGCCGCCCGCGGGGTGGCCCGGCGCCGCTCACTGGAGCTGACTGACCGCGCCGCCAAGTTCTACGAGTACGTGCTCTGGAGCCTCCCCGGCGGCGCGCCGGGCCGCCGCCTGCTGGCCGAACGGAGCGTGGACGAGACCCTGGCGCGGCGTTTCCGGGTCGGTTTCGCTCCCGCCGGCGGCCCGGCCGGGACCGCACTAGTCCGCTACCTGATGAAAAATGGAGCCAACCTCTCCGAGCTGGCGGAGGCGGGGCTGACCGGGCGCGGCCGGGACACCTTCCGCAACCGCCTGGTCTTCCCCATCTCCGACGAGCGCGGGGTGATCCTCGGCTTCGGTGGCAGGGCGCTCGGCGATGCCCCTCCCAAGTATCTCAACACCCCCGAGACCGGCATCTACCACAAGTCGACCGCCCTCTTCGGGCTGGACCAGGCCCGCCAGGCCCTGCGCGAGCGCCGCGTGGCCGTGGTCGTCGAGGGCTACTTCGACGTCCTCGCCGCCCACGCCGCGGGCGTCGCCAACGTGGTGGCCTCGAGTGGCACGGCCCTGACCCGGGAGCAGGTGCGGATCATCGCCCGGCACGCGGACGAGGTGGTGCTCTGCTTCGACGGCGACGCCGCCGGCCGGCGGGCGGCCGCCCGGGCGGTGGGGCCCTGTGCCGCGGAAAAGCTTTCCGGCCGGATCGCGGTGATGCCCGCGCAATACAAGGACCCGGACGAGATGGTGCGGGTCGACCCAGCTGCCTTTGCGGCACTCATAGCAGCCGCCGCACCCGAGTGGCAGGTGCTGGTGGAGTGGGCGATCGGTGGAGCTGGCACGGGGACCGAAGAACGGCGGGCCGCCGCCGAGCGGGTGGTGACCGTCCTGGCCGCCATCCCCGAGGCGGCCACCCGCGATCTCTACATCCAGGAGGCGGCGCGGCGACTCGAGCTCTCGGCGCCCGCTCTGGCCGCCGACGTCGGTCGCGCGCCCGCCGACGGGGGGCGGAGCCCGATCCGCGTCAGCGCCCCTCCGCCTCCCCCCCCGATCGCGCCCGGCGCCGTGGATGAGGGTTTGGAGGCGGAGGATCCGGGGCATCCTCCGCCCTCGTGGGAGGAGTTCCTTGCCACCTACGCCGCCCAGCGGCCCCCGCTCGCGCGAGTGCTGGTCGACGAGATGGGGCTGAACCTCGATGACCTGGCGAGCCCCGGGGTGCGCCGCATCCTGGAGGCGGCGCTGGCGGCCCCGCCCGGCGCCGGGCTGCCCCTCCACGCCCTCGGACCGGGCGACCGCCGCCTCGCCGCACGCCTCTCCGTTCACGACCTCCCCGAGCTCCGTGCCGACGCCGACCCGGTGGCGCTGGAGCGGGCCATGGCCGACTGCGTCGACCGGGTCCGGCGAGTGGCGGTCCGGGATCGCACCGGGCGCGAGATCCGTGAGCTCTTCGCAACCCCCGGCCCGGAGGACCCGCAGCGCGACGAGAATGTCGCGGCCCGAGTCCGCGATCTGCTCGCGGAGGAGCGCCGTCCGCCAGGCTGATCGCCGGTCCCGGCGCGGCCTCTCCAGGAGGCCCGGCACCGGGAGGACCCACGGCCATTGTTACCCTGGAGGGCGCAACGGCTTCCTGACCGGGTCAGGGGGCCGGTCCCGAGCCCGGGGTGCGAGGGAGGCTTGATGCCGACGAAGACGACGGGAACCAGCAAGAAGGGGCCGCGGGGAGACGCGGCGCCGCGCAGAACCCCGCCCGCAACCCCACCCGGCTCCAGGCCGGCGGCCACCAAGCGGGCCGGACCGCAGCCGCGAATCGTGGCCGGGAAGGCTGCTGCCCGGCGGTCCCCGAGCGGCTCCTCGCCCGCATCGCGAGGCGCCGCCCCCCGGGGTCCCTCGGCGGCCCCCACAAGGTCCCCGGCATCGAGACCCCGCTCTTCCCCGCCCGCGGCTGGGCGCTCGCGGGTCACCGCCTCCCGCCCGGCCGCCAAGCAGGTCAGGGGCGATCCCGCGGCTCCCCGACCGCCCGGCTCCCGGGCATCCGGTCCGAAGGCCGCCACGGGCGGACCGTCGCGCTCCCGCGCGGCCGGGGGTCGTGGCATAGGCAGGGCGACCGTCTCCCGGCCGACTGCCGCCTCCGCTCCCGCGCGAAAGAGGGTCCCTGCATCCGCCTCCAATCCGGCGACCCGCCGATCCGCTCCGCGCCCGGGCAGCGGCAAGCGCGGCCCGCGGCCGCAGGCGGCGGGGTCGCGGCCGTCCGGCTCCACCACGCGCAAACCCACCTCCACCAGCCGCAAGCCCGGCTCGCGGACGTCCGTCTCCGCCACCGGCAAGGCGACTTCCCGGGGACCGGCGTCCACAGCCCGTCAGACCGGCTCGCGCGTGCATGTCTCCGCCTCCCGCAAGCCCGCCTCTCGAGCACCGGCCTCCACCCCCCGCAGGCCCGCTTCCCGCGCGACCATCGCCGCCACGCGGATGCCCGGCTGGCGGCCCCCTGTCTCCACCCCTCGCAAGCCCGGCTCCCAGGCCTCCGCGCCCACCAGCCGCAAGCCCGGCTCCCGGCCCTCCGCCGCCACCCCCCGCAAGCCCGGCTCCCAGGCCTCCGCGCCCACCGGTCGCAAGCCCGGCGCCCGGCCCTCCGCCTCCACCCTGCGCAAGCCCGACTCCCGGCCCTCGGCGCCCACCGGCCGCAAGCCCGGCTCCCGGCCCTCCGCGCCCACCGGCCGCAAGCCCGGCTCCCGGCCCTCCTCGCCCACCGGCCGCAAGCCCGGCTCCCAGGCCTCCGCGCCCACCGGCCGCAAGCCCGCAGCTCGGATGCCCGCCTCCGCCGCAGTCAAGCCCACCTCCGGCCCTCGCAAGGCCTCCCGGCAGCTCTCAGGCCCCCGTGCAATCCCGGGGCGGGCTCCCTCGCGCCGCCCCGGCGGCGCACCTCACGAGCCCCCGCTGGTGACTTCTGTGCAGCGCACGTCTGAAAAGGCACCGAAACAGGCACAATCATGGATGTCGCCCGTGGCCATGCGCCTCGCGGCACCTGCTGCCGCGGACCCGCCCGCGGTGAAGGCAGGGGTCCGGGCTTCAGCCCTGGTTCGTCCGGGGGATGACGAGCATCCAACCCCAATCCCTCACGCAGCGGCACCACGAGACCGGGCAGGTGCCGCGATGAGCCCAACCCCGAACCCCGCCGCCGACCCCGAGGCGACACCGTCCGACGTCCAATCCGCCCCAATGCCATCGGTGAAGAAGAGCTCAGCAGTGACAACTTCCGCGAAGCCCTCCGACGACTCCATCAACCCGGCTCCCGCAGGGGCAGGCGTGATGCCGCAACCAAGCCCGCCCCGCGCCGCAGCCAGTGCCTCGTCGACCACGGGGGTGCTCGCCCCCGACCCGCTGGTGGTTGCTGCCGAGGGGCTCATCGTGCGTGGCAAGGAGGCCGGCTATCTCACCCCCGATGACGTGCTCGCCGCCTTCCCCGAGATCGATGTCGAGCCCGATCACCTGGAGCGCATCTTCCACGCCTTCCGCGAGATGGGGATCGAGGTCACCGACGGCGACAAGGACTTCGAGGTGGTCGAGGACGACGAAGAGCTGGTGGCCACCGCCGAGGCCATCGACTCGGTGTCGCTCGACGACCCGGTGCGGATGTACCTCAAGGAGATCGGCCGCGTGGCACTCCTCCGCGCCGAGCAGGAGGTCGCCTACGCGAAGCTCATCGAGCAGGGCGACGAGGACGCCAAGAACGCCCTCACCGAGGCCAACCTGCGACTTGTGGTCAGCATTGCCAAGAAGTACATCGGCCGGGGCATGTCCTTCCTCGATCTGATCCAGGAAGGCAACATGGGGCTGATCCGGGCCGTCGAGAAGTTCGACTACCACAAGGGGTTCAAGTTCTCGACCTACGCCACCTGGTGGATCCGCCAGGCCATCACCCGGGCCATCGCCGACCAGGCACGCACCATCCGGATCCCGGTGCACATGGTGGAGACCATCAACAAGCTGGTGAGGGTCTCGCGCCGGCTTCTCCAGGAGCTGGGCCGGGAGCCGGCGGACGAGGAGATCGCCGAGGAGATGGGCATCACCCCGGAGAAGGTCCGCGAGATCACCAAGGTCTCCCAGGATCCCGTCTCCCTGGAGACACCCATCGGTGAGGAGGAGGACTCCCACCTCGGCGACTTCGTGGAGGACAAGGAGGCGACCGCGCCCGCCGATGCCGCCTCGCTGACCATGCTGCGCACCGAGGTCGAGGACATCCTCGACACCCTGACGCCACGCGAGCGCCGGGTGCTCCAGCTCCGCTTCGGGCTCATCGACGGTCATCAGCGGACGCTGGAAGAGGTGGGCAAACGCTTTGGCGTCACCCGCGAGCGCATCCGGCAGATCGAAGCCAAGGCGCTGCGCAAGCTCCGCCACCCGTCGCGCAGCAAAAAGCTCAAGGACTATCTGGAATAGCGGCGGCGGCGGCCATCTCGCCTCGCTGGGCGCCACGCTGCTCGCGGCTGGCGGTGCCTGGAACGGGGGCCGATCGAGCCGCCGGCCCAATTCGACCCTATAATCCGGTTCGATCCATTCCGGGTTAGCTCAGCGGTAGAGCAGGCGGCTGTTAACCGCAAGGTCACTGGTTCGAATCCAGTACCCGGAGCCATCGCGACCAACGTCACACCAGGATCCCAGGAGAAAGCCCATGGCTGAGGCCGAGCAGGTGGAGGCCGGGCTGGCCGGCTCCGCCCCTTCTGACGACAGGGTGGAGCGGGCGAGCGTGGCCACTCTGCGCGCGGCCCCCCCTCCATCCCAGCCCGTAGCCGCGCCCGAACCACCCGATGCCCCCGAAACCGCCGCTTCCGACCACGAGCCGTCGGCATCGGTGCGGGGTGTGCCCACCTGGACGTTCGCAGTGCCCTCGGTCGGTGCGCCCCCGGCGCCTCCCGTGACGCTCTCACCGGGCGCCGTGGCCGCGAGCCCGGCCGCCGCCGTCCCGCCACCGCCCCCTCCGCCTCCGCCTCCGACCACGGCGGTGGCGGCCGCCCCGCGCACCGCGGCATCCCCTGCCGTCCAGCTTCTCGCCGTGCCGTCCCTCGGGCCGGCGGGGACGCGGCGACACCCCCTGGCCGTGGCGGTCCTCTCGGCGATCACCCTCGGCGCCTACACGGTCGGCTGGCATGCGCGGGTCAACCGTGAGATGTCCGACTTCGACGCTCGCCTCGAGGTCCATCCCGGCGCGTCGGCCTTCGGTGTGGCCATCGCCTGGCTTGCGGGTCTGCTCTGCACGCTGGCCGGGGCCGCCATCATCGCTGCCCACGCGCTCCGGGTCGGCCCAGCGCTGGCCCGCCTTGCCTCCGGCCCCACCATCCTGGGCGTGACCGTTCCCTGGCACGACCTGATGCTCGGCGGACTCGTCGCCGTCCCCTACCTGACCCTCCTCCTGCCGTTCTCGGTCGTCGCCCTGGTGCTGACGCTCGAGCGGGCCCGGCTGGTCCAGGAGCGGGTCGGCATCCGCGCCGATCGTCAGCTTCGCCCGGTCGCCCGCGCCTGCCTTCTCCTGCTTCCCGTCGTCGGAGGTCTCTGGTACGCGGCGTCGCTTCAGTCCTGCCTCAATCGCGTCTGGCAGGCGACGCCGCCCCTCGCACCGCCGGCCGGCCCGCGCCCGCGGTGAGCTGCTCCTCGTGCCCATCTCCATCGCGTGCGTGTCGGGGAAGGGGGGCGTCGGAAAGACGACCACCTGTGCCGCCCTGGCCGGCGCGTTCGGCGAGATGGGCCGGCGAGTGCTCGCTGTCGATGTCGACCCGCAGTCGAACCTGACCTCCGGGCTCGGGTTCAATCCCTACCAACTCAAGGGGACGATCGCCGACATCCTGGTCGACCCGAGCGTGCCTCCCGAGGCGGTGACCCTCGCCACCGAATGGGAGGGGGTCTCCCTGATCCCGGCGAACCCCGACCTGAGCGCTGTGGAGGCGGAGATGGCCACGACCGTCCGCCGCGAGCTGCGTCTCCGCGACGCCCTCAACCGGGGTGACGGCCTCCGCGCCTACGACGTCGTGCTGTTCGACACCCCGCCCAACTTCGGCTTTCACACCATCAGCGCGCTCGGGGCAGCAGCCTGGCTCCTGGTCCCCCTCCAGATGTCGGGCTTCGCCATGAAGGGGCTCAAGGAGGTGCTGCGGACCTTTCAGGCGGCTCGCGAGCACCTCAACCCCGACCTGCGCATCCTCGGCCTGCTGCCCACCTTCGTGAACATCCGCACCCGGTTCAGCCAGCAGATGCTCGAGGGCCTCCGCGAGATCCCCAGCCTCCATGTCTTCGATACCGTTATCCGCGTGACGGTGAAGTTGCAGGAGACCGCGATGGCCGGGGCCCCGATCACCGCTTACGCGCGGAATTCGGACGCGGCCCAGTCGTACCGGAGGCTGGCCCTCGAGATCCTCGAACGGACCGACCCGGCCGCGTCCCCGGACCAGGTATGACGCGTCGGGTGTCGATCAAGGCCAGCCGGCTCGAGGAAGCCCAGCCCGAGGAGCCGCCGGCCGGCACGCCATCCGCGGCCGATGGCGAACCCGCGATGACCGTCGAGGACCAGACCGCTGCTACTGCCGACCCCGCGGAGGCGGAGGAGGTCGTCCGGTCGGGAGCGCTCGCACCGGTGGCTGAGGAGAAGGAGCTTGCCGCGGCCGCGGAGCCCGCGCCCGATGCCGAGATGGCCATCCTCGCCTTCGCCATCGACGAGGCGCCCGGGGGTTCCGTCCCCGCCTCGTCGATGGATTCCCTCACTCTCCCCGAGCGCTCCCGCCACGAAGCGGACGTCCGTCGGGAGCGCCGCCGCCGGAGTGCGGTGAGTCTTCCCGCCCTCGTCTCTCCCGTGGACATCCCCGAGGACGCCGAGGGACGCGTCGACTTCGCCGTGATCCGCGGGGACGCCGACCACGACGAGCCAGCAGCGGGCGAAAGTCCGGCCGCCGCCAAATCTGACGACCGCGTCCGCCGCCTGCTGACCCTCGGATCCGGCTGGGTGGCGGTCGCCGTCGTCGCTGCCGGGCTGGTCGTCGTCTTCGTCGTCATCTCCCTGCTCTACCGGTGAGCCGGCCGGCTCTGATGGGCCGGACCGTCGCCGCCGGAGCGGCTGGATGGGCGGCGGCCTGCGGCCTGGTCTACTGGCAAACTTTCCGACGGCTGCGCCCCACATACCGCGACTCCCGCCGGCTGACGCCCGCCGATTTCGAACTTGACTACGAGGAACTCGAGGTCCGGACCAGCGACCGGCTGCGCCTCATCACCTGGCTCCTGCCCGGGGCCCGGGAGGCGGTCGTGGTGGTGAGCGGGGGCTACCGCGGTCACATCAGCGACGTCCTCGGAATCGGCGCCGCCCTCCGGCGGGCCGGCTTCTCGGTCGTCGCCTACGGCTGGCGCGGGACGCCCGGCAGTGACGCCGCCCCGCACACCCTGGGCGCCAACGAGTGCCGCGACCTGACGGCGGTTCTCGACGCCGTCCGGGGTCGCCTGGGCCCCGTCCCGATCGGGCTCCTCGGCTATTCGATGGGAGGGGCGGTCTCCATCAGCGTCGGCGCCGACGACCCTGGGGTGCGCGCCGTCTGCGCCGACAGCGCCTTCGCTGACCCGGTGAGCCTGCTGGAGGAGCGCATCCGCCATCGGCTCCACCTGCCCGCCGCGGTGCTGGCCGACCCGGTCATGGCTCTGATGGCCCGGCGCACCGGGGCGCGGCTCGCCGAATTCAGCCCGATCACGGCGGTCGCCCGGCTGGCCCCTCGGCCCCTCCTCCTCATCCACGGCGACGCCGACGCGTCGGTGCCGGTGGAGCACGGCCACCGGCTCTACGCGGCGGCCGGCGGCCCCAAGGACCTCTGGGTCCTCCCGAGTGTGGGCCATGTGGGCGGCTACTTCGCCGACCGCACCACCTATGTGCAGCGGGTGATCGGCTTCTTCGACGGGTCGCTCGGGGAGGCCGCGGGGACGTCGAGCTAGTTGTACGCAAATACACGTATGTGTTACGCTTCCGGTCGTGGACACCGCTCGCGGCACCCAGACCCTCCTCCGCCACCTCGACGCCAGCCTTGCCAGCCGCCCCGAGGACGAGCTGATCGCCCAGGTTCTCGGCGGCGCCGAGCCGCCAGCCACCCTTCTCGCCACCGCCGGACGGTTGGCGCGCCTCCCCTTCTGGGAGCGGCGGGCGCTGGGGGCCAGCGGGCTGGTCCGGGACCACCGGGTCCCGCCGCGTGAGGCGATCCGGCTGGCCGCCCTCTGGGAGCTCGCCGAGCGCTGGTATCCCGACGAACGCCCGGCCGTCACCACGCCGGGCGCGGCCCTCCACCTCCTCCAGGGTCTGCGGGCCCTGAGCAGGGAGGAGGTCTGGGCGCTCCTCCTCGACGCCCGGCACCGGCTGATCTCGGTCGAGCCGGTCGTCGCCGGCTCGCTCAACAGCGCGCGTCTCCTCCCCCGTGACGTCCTCGCTCCGGCACTCCGTGCGGGCGCGGCGGCTCTGATCGTGGCCCACAATCACCCGAGCGGCGAGGTCACGCCGAGCCGGGCCGACCGGCTGGTGACCGTGGCCCTGCGCGACGCAGCCCGCCTCCTGGGGCTGCCCCTCCTGGACCACATCATCCTCACGACGCGGTCGCACTTCTCCTTTCGCGAGGTCGAGGCCTGGGAGACGGAGGGGGCCACCGCGGCGGCCTGAGCCCCGCCCGCGGGGCCCGGGACACCGGCCGTCGGGGGACTCCCTGCGCACCACTGACCGGGTCGCTCGCCGGACTATGCTGCGGCGTGACGTACGGAGGTTTGGAGAGCGAGATGCGGCTCATGGGAGCGTGGCCTGTGGCGGTGCTGCCGCCCGCCATCGGGGCGGGTGCGCGACGGGGCGTGCGCCGGCACGGCGGTGACGCGCCATGAGCCTGGATCCTCGGGACCTCCGCATCGGCGCCGCTTACGAGAGCGCGCGGGCGGTCGCCCGCGCGGACGCCATCGAGCTGCGCCGCCGCCGCCGCGTCGACCTGGGTCACCTCATGAGCGTCGTGTTCGAAAGCCGGGAGACGCTCGCCGCGGCCGCGGAAGAGGCGCTCCGGTCGGAGAGGATCGATGACACCGAGAGGGTGGGCGAGGAGGCCGGCCGCTTCGGGCTGCTGCTCCCCCCGGCGGGCGGGCTCGCCGCCACCCTCTTCCTGGAGGTTTCCGACGCCGCCGAGATGGCCTCCGCGCTGACCGAGTTGGAGGGCGTCGCCGAGAGCGTCCAGCTGGAGATCGACGGCAGCCCCGTCCTGGCCACGGTATTCCCCTTCAGCCCCGCTGCCGGGGATGCCCCACCCGTCGCCTACCTCCGCTTCGAGCTGACCGCCAGCCAGCGCGAGGCCTGGATCGAGGGTGCTCGGGTGCTTCTCCGGGTTGCCCATCCGGGTTACTCGGCGAGCACCGAGCTGAGCGACGAGCAGCGCGCCGCCATCGCCGCCGACCTGCTCCCCGCCGCGGCGGCAGAGCGCGCGTGACGGCGGCGCGCGGGCACCGGCCGGCGCCGGCTGGCGCCGGCGGCGACGTTTCCCGGCGGTGGCGGGTCCCCGTCCTCCTGCTGGCAACCGGGCTCGCCGTGATCATGGTGGCCGGCTGCGGCAGCTCCGGGTCACCGCCCCCCTGGCGCTCCGGCCATCCCGACCCGGGCAGCCTCAGCCTCCTCGACTCCGCGCAGGCCGGGAGGTGCGCCTCCAAAGCGCCCGATCCCGACCAGGCACCCGCGGCGATCAGCTTCACGGGCCAGAAGTACGTGCAGGCAGGTTCGCTCCCCGCCCAGGCCCAGCCCGCCAGCGCGCTGGAGATCGACCACACCGGCAATTGGTCGTTCTGGGACGATTACGACGGCAACCTGACCATGACCACCCCCCAGGCCGACTACCTCTACAAGCCGGCGAGCTGCTGACCTCACCCGCCGCTGGACGAGGCGCCGCGCCCGTCCCTTGCCACAATCGGCGGATGGCGATTCCTGAGGTCCTCCCCTTCACCGCGCTGGTGGGCCAGGAGCCGATGAAGACGGCGCTCGTCCTCAACGCCGTCAACCCGGCCATCGGTGGCGTTCTGATCCGGGGCGAGCGCGGCACCGCCAAGTCCACCGCCGTGCGCGCTCTCGCCGGGCTGCTCCCGGAGATCGAGGTGGTCGAGGGCTGCCGCTTCTCCTGCAGCCCGGGGAGTGGAGACCTGCTCTGCGACGAGTGCCGCGCCCGCCAGCTTGCCGGGGAGCACCTCCTCCGGGTCAGCCGCCCGATGCGGGTGGTCGAGCTCCCCATCAACGCGTCCGAGGACCGGGTCGTGGGCACTCTCGACATCGAGCGCGCCATCAAGAAGGGGGAGCGCAGCTTCGAGCCGGGTGTCCTCGGAGACGCCAACCGCAACATCCTCTACGTCGACGAGGTCAACCTCCTCGACGATCACCTGGTGGACGTTCTCCTCGATGCGGCCGCGATGGGCGTCAACATCGTCGAGCGCGAGGGCATGTCGGTGGTCCATCCCTCCCGATTCATCCTGGTCGGGACCATGAATCCCGAGGAGGGGGAGCTCCGCCCCCAACTCCTCGATCGCTTCGGCCTCTGCGTCGACGTCGTCGGGCTCCGCACCGTCGCCGACCGGGTCGCCGTGATGGAACGGGATATCGCCCAGCAGGCGGACCCGGGTACCCAGCGAGGATCCAGCCAGGAGGACGAAGCACGGCTGCGCGCGATCATCGTCAAGGCCCAGGAGCTGTTGCCGCTCGTCGAGGTGCCCACCGAGATGCGCTGGCTGATCGCCCTCGCCTGCATCGACGCCGGGGCGATGGGCCACCGCGCCGACATCGTGGTCAACCGCACCGCACAGACGCTCTGCGCCCTCCGCGAGGCCGAGGCGGTGGTCCAGCACGGGACGAGCGCGGAGCCGGGGCTGCCGTCCACGAAATCGCTCTCCGTGACCGTCGAGGACATCACGGTCGCGGCCGATCTCGCACTGCGGCACCGGCGCCGCGACCGCCCCGGCCAGGCGAGCGGCAGCTCCTCCAAGGTCGCCGAGCAGCAGCGTGAGCGGATGCAGGAGCTGGCCGAGCAGGCCAGGGAGGAGACCGCGACGGAGGACGGCGAGCCGCAGAGCTCGGAGGAGTCGGCGTCGGACGCGGAGCAGGAGACCGGGAACAGGTCGGCCGGCCAGCGCGGCGCGGAGACATCCGGTGAGGACACCGCCCGGCTCGGTGTCGACCAGATCTACGAGGGAGAGCTCTTCCCGGTACGGTCGATCAAGCTGCCTCGAGACCGCAAGTCACGCATCGCCACCGGCAAGCGGTCCAGCTCCGAGTCGCGGGACAAGCGGGGCCGCTACGTACGGGCGGTGCAGACCGAGCGCACCACCGACGTCGCCTTCGACGCGACCCTGCGCGCCGCCGCACCCCACCAGGCCAGGCGACGCGCCGAGGCACCCGCGGGCGACGGACCTGCACTGCGCCTCGAGCGCCAGGACCTTCGCCAGAAGGTCCGGCGGCGCCGAACCGGGACGCTCATCGTCTTCGTGGTGGACGCCAGCGCCTCCATGGACGCCGAGCAGCGGATGCAGGCCACCAAGGGCGCGGTGCTCTCGCTGCTGCGCGATGCCTACGTCCGCCGTGACAAGGTGGCCCTGGTCGTCTTCTCCGGCCGCACGGCGCGGGTCGCGCTCTCCCCGACCAACAGCGTCGACCTCGCCGAGGCGCGGCTGCAGCGGCTCACGGTTGGCGGCACCACCCCGCTGACCCACGGTCTGGTGGCCGGTCTCAAGCTGGTGCGGACCGAGCGGCTGCGCGACTCCAACGTCTACCCCCTCATCGTCCTCATCTCCGACGGCCGGGGAAACATCTCGCTCTTCGGCGAGGAGCCGCTGGTCGAGGCACAGCGCATCGCCGAGCAGATCGGCCACGAGCACATACGGACCCTGATCATCGACTCGGCGAGGGACACCGCCGGTGCCCAGCTCCCCGGCGCGGGCATCCTCAGCGGGCGCGCCCTCCTCGGCGGCTTTGGCTTCAACGCCTGTCTGGACCTCGCCGAGCGCAGCGGCGGCGAGTACCTCGGCCTCTACGATCTCTCCCAGGGCGCGATCGTCGCCGGCGTGGAGAGGAGCCTGCGCAGCCGGTGACGGGGCGCCGCTCCTCCCCCGCCCCTCAGTCGCGGTGGAAGGTGCGGCCAGCCCAAGCGACCGCGCCCACCAGGCCGGCGTCGCTTCCCAACTCGGCCTGGCCGAAGCGGCAGCGGCGGAGCGGGGCGTCGAAGGCGATCTCAGCCATGGCGGCGCGGATCGGGGCTTCCAGAAGGTCGAGCTGGCTGCCAACCCCTCCACCGACGGCGATGGCGTCGGGGCCGAAGATGTTGACCAGGGCCCCGAAGGAGCGCCCCAGGGCGCGTGCCGCGTGGGTGAAGACGCGGCGGGCCAGCGGGTCGCCGGCCCTGGCCGCGGCGGCGACAGCGGACGCATCGAGGGGGGTGATGCCCCGCAGCTGCGACTCCTCGCCGGCGGCGAGGGCCGCGGCGGCGCAGCGGGCGATCCCCGTTCCCGAGGCGATCCCCTCCAAGCACCCCGGGTGGCCCTGGCCGCAGAGCGGTCCGTCCGTGTTGCAAGGCACGTGCCCGACCTCGGCCGCGGTGCTGGCGGTGCCGACCAGGAGGGTGCCGTCGATGATCACGGCGCCGCCGATGCCCGTGCCGATGATCACGAAGACGAAGGTCCGGGCCCCGCGGCCCATGCCGGCCGCCCATTCCGCGTAGCCGGCGAGATTCGAGTCGTTGTGGATGGCCACCGGGCATCCGGCGGCCGCTGAGAGCATCTCCCGAGCGGGGAGGTTGTCGAAGCCGGGGAGATGGGGGGCGGCGAAGACCACCCCGCTCTCGGGGTCGAGGGGGCCGGGAATTCCGATGGCGATGCCGTCCGGGGTGCCCCCGGCAGCATCCCGGGCCGCCGCTGCGCACGCTGAGATCACCGCCTCGGGGCCTGCCGAGGCCGGCGTCCGACGGCGCACCACGCGCTCGGCATAGGTGGTGGGCCCAGTGGCAAGGGCCGCCCGGATGCTGGTACCGCCAAGGTCGATCCCGACAAGTCGGGGCATCACGCGTCTCCTGAGGTTGTCATGACCGCCGCCGGAAAGCGGGGCGAGGCTCCCCGAAGGAGCCGTCGTGCCAATGCCCGGGGCGGGCGATCCGGTCGGCCGCCGCCGGGCCCCAACCCCCGGCGGGGTACATCTTGACGGGCGACGGCCGGTCCAGGACGGGCTGGACCACCTGCCATCCCCGCTCCACCTCATCCTCGCGGATGAAGAGGGTGTGGTCGCCGCTCAGCGCATCGTGGAGAAGGCGCTCGTAGGCTTCGGGCGTGCTCGCCTTGAACGAGCCCTCGTAGCTGAAGTCCATCTCCACCGGCTGGGTGGTCACCTCGGGCCCGGGCCGCTTGGCGATGAAGGTGATCGAGATCCCCTCATCGGGCTGGACGCGGATCACCAGCCGGTTGCTGTCCAGGGCGTGGAGCCCGATCGCCCGGAAGAGGTGGAGCGGGGCCTCCCGGAAGCTGAGGACGACGCGGGTGTCCCGGACCGCAAGGCGCTTGCCGGTGCGGAGCAGGAAGGGCACGCCGGCCCAGCGCCAGGAGTCGATGTGGAGGCGCAGCGCGGCGAAGGTCTCGACCTCGGAACCGGGAGCCACCCCCTCCTCGTCGCGATACCCGGGAACCGCCACGCCGTCGACGGTGCCCGCGGCGTACTGGCCGCGGACGACGGCACCGGGATCCACGGGATGGAGGGCGTCCAGGACCTTGACCTTCTCGTTGCGGATGGCCTCGGCAGCGAAGGAGTTGGGCGGCTCCATGGCGGTCACCGCGAGCAGCTGGAACATGTGGTTCTGAACGATGTCCCGGATCGCGCCCGTCTCCTCGTAGAAGGCGCCACGACGCTCGACACCCAGGGACTCGGCGACCGTGATCTCGACCCGGGCGATCGCGTCGCGGTTCCATACCCTCTCGAAAACGGAGTTGCCAAAGCGGAAAACGAGGAGGTTCTGGACCGTCTCCTTGCCGAGGTAGTGGTCGATCCGGTAGATCCGATCCTCGGGGAGCACCTCGTGAAGGACGGCGTTGAGCTGAGTCGCCGAGGCGACGTCGTGACCGAAGGGCTTCTCGATGACGAGCTTGGTCCCGGGCGCCAGCCCGGCGGCGCCGAGGCTCTGAGCCAGGGTGGCGAAAGCGGAGGAGGGCACGGCGAGGTAGAGGAGCCGCTCGGGCCGTCCGGCGGCGGTCCGGAGGGCGCTGAGGTCGCCGTCAGGCCCGACCGGGACGAAGTGGAGGCGAGCTGCGAAGGCCGCGAAACGGCGGGCTTCGAAACGGGTCCGGGAGAAGCTCCTGATCGCCTCCTCGGCGTGGCTCCGGAATCGCTCGTCGCTCCAGTCCATCGGGGCCACCCCGATGATGTCGCCGTGCTCGGGGAGCAGCCCCTCGACCTCGAGGTTGTAGAGGGCGGGCAGCAGCTTCCGGGCCGCGAGGTCGCCGGTCGCCCCGACCACCACGATGTCCTGGTCAGAGGGACGTTGGAGCGTCAAGGGCGGCTCGCGTCCGTGAGTGCCGGCGCCCTCCCATCAGGTCGGCCCCGGGCGGCACGAAGAATGCCGGGTCGGCTGGGGGGAGCGGTGTGAGCCGCAGGCACGAGGTCGGATTGTAGTGGAGGCATGGCGCGGCCCAGAGGAGAATGCCCCTCGGGAGGCGGGACACGCGCCCCGGCCACCTCGGCGCACACTGTGCCGGCCCGCCGCTCCACCTGTGAAAAGGCGGCACCACCCGTCGCCCGGAGTCACAAGAGGAGTTGCCGCCGTGGATCACGACCAGACCGAATCGGAGCTGACGGTCGCGCGCCGCCGCAGGGCAGCCTGGGACATCCAGGAGCTGCTGGGGATCGGCCTCATCGTGGCGATCGCCCTCCTCGCCACGGCGTATGTCGCCGCCGGGATCATGGAGGCGGGCGCCTCGCCAGGGCCAAACCAGATTGAGGCGACCCTGCTGTACGCGACCGAGTGGGTATCCCCCTACCTCGTCCTCTTCCCACTCGCAGCGCTCGCCCTCGCCGCCTGGTCGGTGCATCGGAATTCCTCCCATCCGGGGAGGGCAATCGACGCGGGGAGCGCGACCGACCTCGCCCTGGCTCACCTCGCGCGCGCCCGGGTCCTGATCACGATCACCGGCGTCGCACTCGTCGTGATCGTGGGGGCTGCGATCGGTGCGCTGGTCAGCAGCATCCTGCTGTTCACCCAGGGCGAGCTCGGGGGCAACCCGGTCTGGGCCTCCGAGGCCGAGACTCTCGGAGTGGTGTCCGCCGCCCTGCTGCTCGCCGTGATCGGGCTGGTCTGGACGTTTCGCCTCTGGGGGCGGGCGTCAGAGCTGCCGGCCGGCGACGAGGAGGAGGAGTGGGAGTCGGAGCCCGCTCTCGAGGCAGCGGCGACGACCGTCACCGAGTAGGCAGCTCTCGGCGGCTGACCCGCTGGCGCTCGCCCGGCCCTCTGCCTGGTCTCCGCCGCCTCACCGCTCAGGCGGCGACGGTCCGGCACGCACGGGCGGTGAACCCCAGGTCCCGGGCGCGGGCGGCGACCGCCTCGGCCTCGCCGCGCCCGGCGGCAAGGGCGAAGACGGCGCCTCCGCTACCGGTGAGGTACCAGGCGGTCGCCGGCAGGGCATCCCGCAGCCGGTGGAGCCCGGCGGCAAGCTCCGGATGAGCCCGGCAGGCGGCCGCTTCCAGGTCGGAGCCGAGCAGCTCCGGCGCGACCGGCCGCCCTCGGGCCAGCAGGCCCGCCAGCGCTTCGGGTCGCCCGGGGCCGCGCCATTCGTCCGGCGTCAGGGCCGCGAAGGTGGCCGCGGTCCCGCTCCGCCCGGCGACGGCGACCGTCAGGTCGAGAGGCGGGTGGAGGATCGGCTCGAGGCGCTCGCCTGCCCCGCCGACTAGGAGGCTGCCACCGGCCAGGCAGGCCGGCACGTCGCTGCCCAGCGTGTCGGCGAGCCGGAGCATCCCGGGGTCCCAGGCGGATATGCGATCCCCACCAAGCAGCCGGAGCACGGCCGCCGCATCCGCAGAGCCGCCCCCGAGTCCGGCGGCGGCGGGCAGCCGCTTCTCCAGGCAGAGCCGGACGGCACCCGCGGGACGGGCGGAGACGGCGGCGCGGGCGGCGCGGGCGGCCCGGAGCACGAGGTTGTCCTCGACCGGGACCTCGACCGCGGCCGGTCCGGAGACGGTCACCCCAATCTCCGGAGCTTCCTCAGCGACCTCGACCCTCACGACCTCGGCCCCCACGAGATCGTGCCAATCGAGGCGCACGACCACCGAGCGGAGCTCGTGACGGCCATCGGGGAGCCGTCCGACCACGCTCAGGGCAAGGTTGAGCTTGGCGTAGGCGGGTATGAAGATCATCAGAGGAGAGATTCTGGGCGCCGGACCGGGCCGTGCTGGAGGACGATTGCTATACTCCAGGCTCCCGGGCGTTGGTCGGGGGGACGCGCCCAGTTTCCGACAGAAAGTCAACAGGTGTCATCTTGGCCAACTCTCGCTCCGCCCGGAAGCGCATCCGCTCCAGTGAGCGC
>Ga0302320_10010194_pt1 | contig 20079 bp, 17 predicted proteins | sample Bog_T0_3_FD_202130 | JGI IMG/M metagenome (GOLD analysis project Ga0302320, IMG submission 202130) | Peat permafrost microbial communities from Stordalen Mire near Abisko, Sweden - Bog_T0_3 | ecosystem: Environmental > Terrestrial > Soil > Wetlands > Peat | place: Sweden: Abisko, Stordalen Mire...
GATTCCGTCGGCACAAACGCCTCGCCGGCCGGCACGCGGAACCCTTCGGTGACGATCTTGAAGTGGTAGATGAGGGCCTCCATCTGGGTCTTCATCTTCTCCCGGTCGGGCAGCACAACCTTCGGAGCGTCGGCCTTCCACGGACCTTCCGGCATGCCCTCAAGGGCCTGCTTCACAATGCGCTGGCTCTGCCGCATCTCTTCCATCCGGACCCGGTACCGCGCCCAGACGTCGCTTTCCTGATAAACCGGCACATCGAAGTCGAATTTCTCGTAGCTGGAGTACGGCTCGGATTTGCGGATGTCCCACTTCAGTCCGGCGGCGCGGATCAGCGGCCCGGTGACGCTCAGAGCCAGAAGCTTCTCGAGCGGCAGGACGCCTACGCCCTTTACCCGGTTTAGAAAAATCGGATTCGTGTTCAGCAGCTCTTCGTACTCGTCGATGTTGGAGGGCAGCGCGTCGTTGAACTTCTTCACCACCTGCTGCCAGCCGCGCGGCGGCTCGAGCGCCAGCCCGCCGATGCGTATGTAGGACGTCATCAGGCGCTGCCCGGAGAACATCTCGAAGATGCGCAACAGGTCTTCGCGCTCCCGGAAGCAATAGAAAAACACCGTCATCGCACCAAGATCGAGTGCGTGAGTGCCGAGCCAGACCAGATGGCTGTTGATCCGCGTCAGCTCCACCAGCAAAACCCGCAGCCACTGCGCCTTATCCGGGATCTCGATTTGCAGGAGTTTCTCGACCGGCAGAGCGTAGGCCAGGTTGTTGGACAGGTTGGCCAGGTAGTCCATGCGATCGGTGAGCGTCACCACCTGTTGCCAATTGAGCGCCTCGGCCTGCTTCTCAATGCCCGTGTGGAGAAATCCGATATCGGGCTCCGCCTTGGTGATCGTCTCGCCGTCCAGTTCGAGGAGGATGCGCAGCACGCCGTGGGTGGACGGGTGCTGCGGACCCATGTTCAGCACCATGCGGCGCGTCGTGGTCTCGCCGCCGGGTTGCGCCGGGTCCATTGTGGCCGATGTACTGATGTCCGGATCGCTCATTTTCCCCTCATCTTCCGCTGTGGCCCGGCCGCCTCTACTCGTTCTGATAGCTGTACTTGTGACCGTGCGTCGGAAAATCTCTGCGCAACGGGTGGCCTTCCCAGCCCTCGGGCATCATGATGCGCTTCAGATTGGGGTGTCCTTCAAACCGGATGCCGAACAGATCGAACGCCTCGCGCTCGTACCAGTCTGCCCCCGCCCAGATGGCAGTCACGCTTTGCACCGCCGGATCCGCTCCCGGCAACGCCACTTTCAACTTCAGCCGCAGATTGCGGGAAATCGAGTGCAGGAAGTAGACAACCTCAAACCGCGGCTCCAACGGGTAGCGGTCAATCGCAGTAACCCCGCAAATCCTCTCAAATTCCAGGTTGTCCCGCAGCTCCCGGCAAAGCGCCACGATCTTCTCAGGGGCTACCCAGAGCAGCGTTTCACCAAGTTCCAAACTCCCGTCCACAATAGCTTGCGGGTCCCAGGCCTCCAGCGCAGCCGGGACGGGGAGAGACTGAAGCAGTTCTGGCAGCATGTTTTCTTGCCTTTACTGGATCTTTTCGTCCGACGATTCGTCGACGGCCCAGTCCAGCACTCCCTTTTTCCAAATGTAGAAGAAGCCCGCCAGGACCAGTGCGATGAAGAGCAGCATTTCAAAAAACGCAAAGAGCTTCAGCTCGCGGTAAACCACCGCCCAAGGATACAGGAAAATCGCCTCTATATCGAATAGGATGAATAACATCGCTACGAGATAGAATTTTACGCTGAAGCGATTACTGGCTCCGCCGACAGGCGTAATACCGCATTCATAGGGCGAGTCTTTCACTTTGTTTTTCACTCGCCGTCCCAGCAGCAGGCCGGCGCCCACCAGCGCGACGGCCATCACGATGGCGAAGACGACCTGAGTCAGAACGGGAAACCAGACTTCCATGGGTGCAAGCTGATTGGGCATAGGTGTTGTGTCGGCCCCTGGCGAGTAAACTTCACTATAATGAGGGCCGGAGAAGGGTGTCAAACCAACAATTTAACTCAGACATGGGACTCCGAATTGAAGTTGTCGTGAATGGCGAAAACCGGGACATCCCCGGTGGTTTGAATGTCCGCCAGATGATCGTACACCTTGGTCTCGATCCGCAACGCGTCGCCGTCGAATTGAACCACGCCATCGTCAGCAAGTCCAACTGGGACGCCGTGAGTGTGGAAGCTGACGCAAAGATCGAGATTGTAGAATTCGTTGGCGGCGGCTGAGACGGATAGGCGTCTCATGCGCCACAAAATATGATGGTTTTGTTTCAAGCAGCCCCAGATTTTGCGGATTGACTCCCTTTTGCGCATCCGAAAGAATCACCTTGTCGGCATTTCTGAACACAACGAGGGAAAGATGTTCAAAACAAAACGGGTAGAGGGTGGCACTGCTGCGGAAGATAACGTCTTCTCCTCAACCGATGTAAGCCGTCTTTCGAGTGTCAGTCTCCGCCAATTGCAATGGTGGGACGAGCAGAAGGTGGTTTCACCGCGCCATGAGGGACACCGCCGGCTGTACGCGCTCGAAGAGGTAGTGGAGGTGAGCGTCATCTCCGAGCTGCGGAAGAAGGGCTTTTCTCTTCAGAAGATCCGGCGCGTATTGCGTTTTTTGCAGCGTGAGATGAGCAAGCGCCTCGAGGAGATGATGAACCCTGAGAGCGACCTGTACCTGCTGACCGACGGCAAGACGATCTATATGGAGCAGGATCGCGAGCGAATTGTCGATATTTTGAAAGGCGCCAAACAAGCCATGTTCGTTGTTGGCGTCTCCGACCAAGTCCGCCGTTTGACCGTGACACCCAAGAAACCGCCAAAGAGCGAGTCCACGGTTCCGGCGGCCGCGCTGAAGAGGGTCCGAGCTTTCTGATCCCGGCTGATCCCGAGTTTTGAAACTTCGGCGCTGCGACTGCGTCTGACTAGATAGGTGGAGTGATGCTACGGCCCGGGTGATGCCCGGGCCGTACGCTATAATTAGGATTAATTCCTGGAGGTTCCCTGATGGGTCGGCAGATCAAACCGTTCGTCTATTCGGCGCTTTTCATAGCGCTCTGCGCGCTGCTGTCGGGCTCCCTCGGGCCCGGATCTTCGGCGAACGCATCCTCGCCGGCGGCCATCGCGTCAGGCGAAGCCGAGTTGGACTCCGGTTTGAAGCTGCTCACTTCCGTCTATCGGCTGGCCGAGGAGAACGCGGCGGAGAAGGTGAGCGCCGATAAGTCGATTTACAACGGTGCGATCCCGGGCATGCTGCGCACGCTCGATCCGCACTCCAACTTCTTCGATCCCAAGGAATTCGCCAAGTTGCGCGAGGACCAGCGCGGCCGCTACTACGGCGTCGGAATGACGGTTCAGTCGCGCGGAGGACACACGGTAGTAGTCGCCCCATTCCCCGGAACTCCATCATTTAACGCAGGTTTGCGCCCTGGCGATATCATCCTTGAGGTCAACGATAAAAGCGCCGATGGCCTGAATACCTCCGAGGTCGCCGATTTGCTGAAGGGCCCCAAAGGCACGCCGGTCCAGATAAAGATCTCGCGTGAGGGAAAGGCCGAGCCGCTGATTTTCAACTTGATTCGCGCCGCGATTAACCGCCCCAGCGTGCCGACGGCCTTCTTTATTCGGCCGGGCATCGCCTACGTTCATATCGAGTCGTTCAATGAGACCACTTCCCGCGAGTTGGACGAGGCGCTGGCGAGCATGAATGAAGCGACTTTGAAGGGACTTGTCCTCGATCTGCGCGACAATCCCGGCGGGCTGCTGAACGAAGGGGTCGCGGTTGCCGGCCACTTCCTGAAGCGAGGCCAGACCGTGGTGAGCCATCGCGGCAGAACATCTCCCGAGAAGCCATATCTTGCCACCAATGGCAGCTCCAGCCGCGACTACCCGATCGTCGTTCTGGTCAACCGTGGCAGCGCCTCGGCGGCGGAGATCGTCACCGGGGCCATACAGGACCATGATCGCGGCTGGGTGGTGGGCGACAGCACCTTTGGCAAGGGGCTGGTTCAGACGGTCTTCCCGCTCGGAGAAGAGACCGGACTGGCGCTGACGACCGCCAAATACTACACCCCGAGTGGCCGCCTGATCCAGCGCGACTACTCCAGCGGGTCCTTCTACGACTACTATTTCCACCGCGATACCGAGAAGAAGAGCACCCAGGACGTTAAGATGACCGACAACGGCCGTACGGTTTACGGCGGCAACGGCATCACGCCCGACGAGAAGTTCGTCGTCGAGTACAAGCCCTTTCAAATCGACCTGATCCGCCACCAGGCTTTCCGCGACTACCTGCCGAAGTATTTTGGCAGCCACGATGCGAAGCTGCCCAAGGATTGGTCGCCCGACGAGGCGATGATGGCCGACTTCCACCAGTTCCTTTTGAAGAACAATTTCGTATTCACAGAAGCCGACTGGGGCGCCCAGCAGGATTGGATCCGCATCCAGCTCAAGCGGGAAGCTCTACTCACGGCGCGCGGCCTGGACGAAGCGAACCGGTATGCCACGGAGACCGATCCGTCGGTCTTAAAAGCGCTCGACTCAATGCCCAAAGCAAAAAACCTCCTCGACAGCGCACGGAAGCAGATGGTGCAATTGGATAAGAGGTAATTGCGCCATTGAGTTCGCCCCGGGGCCCGAATCCCCAGATCGTCGTTCTGGATACCGGCGGTCAATACTGCCACCTGATCACTCGTAAGATCCGCGAGCTGGGCGTGTATTGCGAAATCCGCCCCAGCGAGGTGGATCCCGCCCAGTTGAAGGGCGTTCGGGGAATCGTCATTTCGGGCGGTCCTTCGAGCGTATACGAGGAGGGCAGCCCGCAGGTCGATCCCGCAATCTTCAATCGCGGCGCCGCCGTGCTTGGTATCTGTTATGGCCAGCAGTTGATGGCCTGGCACCTGGGTGGCACCGTCAGCAAGGGCGAGCGTGGCGAGTATGGCCTGGCGTGGCTTGAACTCAGCGGCCAGGCTCCCATCTTTGATGGCATCTCCGGCCGCTTCTCCATTTGGATGAGCCATCGCGACACGGTTACCGCGGCGCCGCCGGACTTCCAGGTTGTCGGCTCCACGGAGACCTGCTCCATCGCCTCCATGGCCGACGTCAGCCGCCGTCTCTATGGCGTCCAGTTCCACCCTGAAGTCGTCCATACCGAACACGGCATGGAGATTCTGTCGAACTTCCTCTTTGGCGTCGCAGGATGTGTGAAGGACTGGAGTCCCCGCGCCCAGGCGGCCCGGATTGAGGACGAAATCCGGCAGGTCGCCGCGGGGCGGAACATCTTTTTCTTTGTTTCCGGCGGCGTCGATTCCACTGTCGCCTTCAGCTTGTGCCTCAAAGCTCTGGGACCGGAGAAGGTTCGCGCGCTCTACGTCGACACGGGGCTCATGCGCGAAGGTGAAACCGATTTCGTGAAAAGCGCGTTTGCGGCGCGCGGCGGGGACATCTTTGCCGCCGAGCACGCCGAGGAGCGATTCCTGGGGGCATTGCGCGGGGTTACCGACCCGGAGCAAAAGCGCCACATCATCGGCGAATCGTTCGTCTCAGTGCAGGAGGCGATCCTCGAATCCGGTCACTATCTCGACCAGAACTGGATCCTCGGTCAGGGCACAATCTATCCTGACACCATCGAATCTGGCGGAACATCGAAGGCCGACCTGATCAAGACCCATCACAACCGGGTCGCCGGCATCCAGAAGCTGATCGCCGAAAACCGGATCGTCGAGCCTTTGCACCTGCTCTACAAGGACGAAGTGCGCGAGTTAGGCCGCGAAATCGGATTGCCTGAGGCCTTACTGGAACGCCATCCGTTTCCAGGGCCGGGCCTCGCCATCCGCTGCCTTTGCAGCGAGACCGAAGCCCGCGTCGAGAAACTGGCCGAGGGCTGGCTTGCTCCGGTCAGGAGCGTGGGCGTCCAGGGCGATTCCCGCAGCTACCGTCCTGTGCTCGTTTTGGAAGAAGGGCTGGCGGACGCCGGGATCCACGAGCGCGCCGGTAATCTGATCAACAAGACACAGGGCATCAACCGCGTTGTCGCTCTGGCAGCGTCGCACACGCCCATTTCAGATTGGAAGACGACGGCCTCCTGGATTGATGCGACTCGCCTTGATCGCCTGCGCCGGGCGGACGGCATCGTTCGCAGGCTTTGCCGGGAGAGCGGGTTCGAGCAGCACGTCTGGCAGTTCCCCGTCGTGCTGATCCCCCTGGGCGCGGGCCAGTGGCCCGATTCGGTGGTTCTGCGTCCGATTCATTCGGTCGATGGTATGACCGCGCGAGCCGTCTCCATCCCGCCCGATCTGCTGGCCCGTCTGTGCCGCGAGTTGCTCGAAATTGAAGGCGTAAACGCCGTGCTGCTCGACTTGACGCACAAACCGCCGGGCACGATCGAGTGGGAGTAGAAAACGGGCAGATTTTGGTCTGTGCGGGGCTTCAGCCCCCACCGCTCAGAGCTTCAGCGATTTCAAGTACTCTTTGAACCCCTCGCCCAAATCCTCACGGTCCAGCGCGAATTCGACCGTCGCCTTGAGGAATCCCAGTTTGTCGCCCGCGTCGTGGCGCTTGCCCTCAAACCGGTAGCCGTAGATCGGCCGGCTTTCGAGCAGCTTCCGCAAGCCGTCGGTCAGTTGAATCTCGCCGCCGCTGCCGGGCTGGGTCGCCTCCAAAGCGCCGAAGATCTCCGGCGTCAGAATATAGCGGCCGACGATGGCCAGGTTCGAAGGCGCATCCTCGGGCTTCGGCTTTTCCACCAGGCTGCGGATCCGGAAGAGCCGGCCATCTCCATCTGAGCCGTTGAGTTCCGCCGGTTCGGCATCGACCACGCCGTAGGCTCCGATCTGGTCGTGCGGCACCTCCATGAGAGCCAGAACGGACGCGCCGAAGTATTCATAGATCCGGATCAACTGTTGCAAGCACGGCACTTCCGACTTGATTACGTCGTCGGAAAGCACGACGGCGAACGGCTCCGGCCCGACCAGCTCCTTGGCGCGCAGAACGGCGTGGCCGAGTCCGAGCGCCTCTTTCTGACGTACGTAAGCCACGTCGATCATGTCGGAAATGGCCCGCAGTTCCGCCAGTATGTCGAGCTTCCCGCGCTTCTCCAGCAGGTTCTCCAGCTCGAAGCTGACATCGAAATGATCCTCGATAGCCGCCTTGCCGCGTCCTGTGACGATCACGATCTGATTCAGGCCGGACGCGATCGATTCCTCAATGCCGTACTGGATCAATGGCTTGTCTACCAAAGGCAGCATTTCCTTCGGCATAGCCTTGGTCGCGGGAAGAAATCGTGTACCCAGACCCGCTGCTGGGAAGACTGCTTTGCGGACCTTTGGAATCATATCTCGATTGTAGCCGTCTAACACTTAGGAGTTAGTGATGCAAGATCAGTTACCGGCGGTCGTTTCGCCGGAATCTACGCCCGAAGAGCGCGCCCACCAGGCGGCCGAGCTGTTTCAGAGCGCCTACCGCCTCCAATCGATGGGCCTCACGCAGGAGGCCGTCGCCATGTTCCAGAGATCGATCCAAACCAGTCCGACAGCGGAAGCCCACACTTATCTAGGGCGCGCCTACCGGCTGCAGGGCAAGCTGGGCGAGGCAATCGAAGAATGCAAGACGGCGATTGACATTGACCCGGAATTCGGGAACTCGCACAACGACCTGGGCGCCTATCTCGTGGACCAGGCCGAATTCTCCGCGGCAATTCCCCCGCTTGAGCGGGCCTTGGAGTGCAAACGGTACGCGACACCGCACTTCGCCTGGTTCAACATGGGCCGGGCCTACCTGGCATTAGGCGATCTGACCCTGGCGCGAGCCTGTCAGCGGGAGGCGCTCAGGCTGGCGCCCGACTACACTCTGGCTCGTGAGGCCATTCGACGGGTCCAGGAGCTCATTCAGGCAAGGAATCGAGCCGTTCTCGGGTGAGTCTTTGTCCGCTTTTTGCGCCTGTGCTATGCTTGCGGTTCTTATTGCACGTAAGGCTTTGATTCAGAAGGGGGGATTTTCATGGCATATGTGATTGCCGAACCTTGTATCGGCACGAAAGACACTGCGTGTGTCGACGCCTGCCCGGTGGATTGCATCCATCCGAAGAAGGATGAGCCGGCGTACGAGACGGCCGAGTTGCTTTACATTGACCCGGTGGAATGCATCGACTGCGGTGCGTGTGTCCCGGTTTGCCCGGTCTCGGCTATCTTCGCGCTCGACGATCTGCCGGAGAAGTGGGCAGAGTTCACGCAGAAGAACGCCGCTTACTACGGCAAGTAAGCACCTGAGTTCGGCTGGTTTAATGTGACGCGCCGCGGCTGGGAACACTCCGCGGCGCATCGTGTCTATCCCGCAGTCTCGCGATGCGAATGACTTCACTCCGGGCGGTAAACCGCCCAGGCTGTGTCGGTTTCCTGCACCACTGCTTCCTTCAGGCGTGCTCCAACTTCCGCCAAATCGGCCGCGAGCATCCGCCCTACCTCGTCGAAAACGTAGCGCGCCACGCCTTCGGCGCTCGGGTTGATCGTCGCAAACTCCGGCAGGTCGTTCAGGTAGGCGTGGTCGAACCGCTCGCAGACCGCCCGCAGAGCCTTCTTCAAGTCGCCAAAATCCAGCAGCAGCCCGATCGAGTTCAGCCGCGGGCCCTCCACCGCGACCTGCACGCGGTAATTGTGCCCGTGCGGATTGGCGCACTTGCCCTGGTAGCCGCGCAACGCATGTCCGGCAGAAAAACTGACTTCGACTCGTAACTCAAACATTAGAAAAGAACTCTTCCACGTCCCGCACATCCGTCGTAAAGCGGTAGGGGGGCAGGCTGTCAAAGAAAATCTGGCCGTAGCGCTGCCGTGTGATGCGGTTGTCCAGCAGCACCAAAACGCCGCGGTCGTTGCGGCTGCGGATCAGGCGTCCAAAGCCCTGCTTGAGCGCGATGGCGGCTTGGGGCACCTGGTAATCGAAGAACGGGTTGCCGCCCGCCTCCTTCAAGGCTTGGATGCGAGCTCCGACCACCGGGTCGCTCGGCACCGCGAAGGGCAACTTATCAATGATAACGCAGCTCAGTTGCTCGCCCTGCACATCGACCCCTTGCCAGAAGGATGACGTCGCAAAAAGGACACAGTGCGGTGTGGTACGAAATTCCTCAAGCAACGCCCTCTGCGGAGCGGTGCCCTGTAGCAGCACCGGATAATCCAGCATCGGCGCGACCCGCTCGTGAATCGTCCTCATCTGCTGATAACTCGTAAACAGCACGAACGCGCGGCCTCGCGTGTGCTTCAGGATTTCGAGAATTTCGCCCGACGCCGCCAATGAGAACGCGGGCGTCCGTACATCGGGCAGGTGGTGCGGCACGTAGAGCAGGCACTGCGTGGCGTAGTCGTAGTGGCTCGGCACGATCAGTTCACGCGCGCCGTCGAGCCCCAGCCGCGAGCGCAGGAAGTCGAAAGTTTCTCCCACCGCCAGCGTCGCCGAGGTGAGAATGGCGGTCGAGACAGTGGAGAACAGCCTCTCGCGCAGCAGCGCGGAGACGTCGATGGGCGTCGCTTGCAGATAGGTACCCCGGCCGCGGCGCTCGATGAAATAGACCGTTGCCGAGCCGTCGGGCTCCATCCAGCGGCGAAGGCGTTCGCGCAGGTCCAGCAGCCGGCGGTGCAACGGCACCAACTCCTCGGGCGCATTGCGAATCGTTGAAATGTGCGCGGCGAGCATTTCCAGCACGGCGAGAAAGTTCCGGTAGGTCTCGCCGTGATGTTCCAGAAACAGATCCTGAGCGTCGTAGCCGGTCCGGCCTTCCGTGGCCGGAAGTAGCGAGAAGAAGCGGTCCGAGTGGTCGGCCAGCATCGAGAGCATCTGGTCCAGGCCGGGCGTCAGGACTTCCTTGCGGCGCGCGACCGAATAGATGTCGCGGCGCAGGTCCTCGGCCTGATGGTTTGAGACGCTCAGGCCGAAGTATTGTCCGGCGACGTCCTCAATGTCATGCGCCTCGTCGAAGATCACGGCCGCGTAATCGGGGATAATGCCGCCGTAGTCCTCTTCTTTGACGGCCAGATCGGCGAAAAAGAGGTGATGGTTGACCACGATCAAGTCGCTTTCCATCGCCTTCACGTGCATCTGCGTGATGAAGCAGCGCTCGAACTGCGGGCATTTCGAGCCGGTGCAGGTTTCGCGCCGGGCGTCGAGCTTGGCCCAGGCGGTGCAGCCCTCGGTCAGGTCTTTGATGGAGGCCCGGTCGCCCGAGTCAGTGGTGGTCTCCCATTCGCGGATGATAGCGAAATCCGAGACCTCTTCCATGCCTTCAAGGATCGGTTCCTTCTCGGCGTCGTACAGCTTCTGGCGGCAGAGATAATTGGACCGGCCCTTCATCAGGCAGGCTCGGATCCCTCCGGGGAAGAACTGCTCCAGAAACGGAATGTCCTTAAAGAAGAGCTGCTCCTGCAGATTTTTCGTGCCGGTTGAGATGACAACCCGTTTGCCGGAAAGCAGGGCAGGAACAAGGTAGGCCAGCGTCTTGCCCGTGCCCGTGCCCGCTTCGACAATCTGGTGCCGCTTCTCGTCGAGCGCCTTCTCCACGGCCAGAGCCATTTCGAGTTGCCCCGGGCGAAACTCGTAGTTCGGGTGAGCTTCGGCGAGCGGGCCATTCCGCGAAAAGAATTTCCTTACCGTGAGGGCAGCCATCGAGTGCGGTCACACCCCGGAAGAAAGCCGCGCGCCGGCGTTCTTCAAACCATAAGGCGCAATCCCGGCAAGAATTGAGGACCGGGCCATCATCGTCTAGCTCCTCACTCCTGCCGCGCGCGCAAAGCCTCGAAACAACGCCGTTTCCTCAGGATTCCGCGAATTCTCTTCGGGATGCCACTGGACTCCGAGCAGGAACGGATGAGTTGGGTCCTCCACTGCCTCGACAATCCCGTCGGCCGACGTGGCGGAGACGCGCAGTCCCGCGCCAAGCACCTTTATGGCTTGATGATGCCTGGACACGACGTCGAACTTTGTCGCGCCGACGATGCTCTTCAGCAGCGTGCCTTCCGCTACGCTCACCGTGTGCGTGGCGTGTTTGCTCGTGCCGCCCAGGTGTGTGTCGCCGCGGTGGGCATCCCCGATATGTTGGTCCAGCGTGCCACCGTAAGCGACATTGATGAGTTGCAGCCCGCGGCAGATGCCGAGCACGGGCAGCCCGCGTTCACGGGCCTGTTTAAAGAGCGCCAGTTCCAATTCATCGCGTTCGCGACGCGGATCCTGTGCCTGATGATTCGGCTCGCCGTAATACTTCGGATCGATGTCTCCTCCGCCACCCAGAACGAGACCGGCATAGTTGATGAGCGACGCGGGGGGATTCTCGGGCGTAAAGGGCTCCACGTCCAACCCGGCGGCGCGCAGAGCGTCCAGGTACGGTCCGGCCTTCCTCAGGTAACCGATGGTAAAAGCGACCTTTCGCATTATGCTTCCGGCGATCTCCCTCATGCTATGGCCCGTCCCGGACCCGCGGATCCGGCAGACTGCACAGCACTCTCCTATTGTCCTTCACGCGGTCAACCGTGTGTTCGACGCCAATCATCGTTCAGGTTAAACCGGCATTCTGAGAGACGACGGGAAGACCGGAAGTTGCATTGCAGCCCGATCCAGCATATAAGGATCATGGGGTCCTAATTCCATCCATGAATCTCCAGAAACTCTACATCCTGTCCGCGACCGCAGCGTTCGCCTTGCTTGCGGGTTGCTCTTCCGAAGTGCCCAAAGACGCGGCAAAGAAGGTTGTCAAGCCCGTAGTTGCCGTCAGCGGCCAGACGGCGCTCTTTGAAATGTACAAGACGGCTCGCTCGTGGAACAAAGATGCCACGATTCTGCACCTGGAGAATCTGGATATCCCGGAGGCCAAAGCCGAGCCGGGCAAGTACGGCGCCTGGAAAGCCACGTTCGTCTCCTTCGAAAAAAAGCGCAGGCGTGAGTTCACTTACTCCGTGGCCGAATCATCCACGGGCGTCCACAAGGGCGTCTTCCCCGGCGAGGAGATGGCCTACATCTCGAATACGCAGAACCGGATCTTCAACATTGCCGATGTCAAGATCGACACGATGGAAGCTCTCGAAGTTGCGAAGCAGCAGAAGGACATCGCCGACTTTGCCGCCAAGCACGCCGATCTGCCCGTTCAGTTCGTGCTCGAGTGGAACATGCAGTTGTGCCCGGTGGCGGCTTGGCGTGCCTATTGGGGACAGTCAGTGTCCACCAGCGAGGGCTCAGTGTTCGTCGACGCCGAAAGCGGCAAGTTCATCAAGAAACTTCGCTGACGTCCGGTCCTGAGCTTAAGGAAGTGCAGCCGCTCGCCGGGCAGGTAGCCCGGTGGGCGGTTGGTTGTGTTTGAGCGCGGAAACACGGAGTCGCGGGCTATCCTGGATCCTGATGACGAACGTTGTTATCTCCATGCTGCGTGGCGTCAACGTGGGCGGCCACCACCTGATCCGGATGGACTCACTCAAAGCTCTGTACGAGTCCTTCGGGTTGCTGAACGTCCAAACCTACGTGCAGAGCGGCAACGTCATCTTCGCGACGCACGAGCGTGACCTCGATCAGCTTGCCATCGCCATCGAGACCGCCATTGAACAACTCAGCGGCTTTCGCTGCGACGTCATCCTGCGTACCGTTGCCGAGCTGAGGGACGTAATGCAAGGCAATCCATTCGCGACCCGGAAGGACATAGAGCCGGGCAAACTTCTCGTCACCTTTCTCGCCAAAGATCCTGGCCAGGAAGCCCGGGACAAGGTGCTGGCGATGAAGATCGGACCCGAGGAACTGCGCATGGGATTTCGCGAGTATTACGTCTATTTCCCCAACGGCGCCGGCCGGTCGAAACTGCCCACGGCAGCGATCGCGAAGGCGCTGAAAGAGCCAGGAACGGGCAGAAACTGGAACAGCGTCACGAAGATGTTGGAAATGGCAGAGAAGCTGGAGCGCTTGCACTGACGGGCGGTGTCGGCGCAACCATGCCGCGTGGTGGGGCAGGCCTTCAGCCTGCGCGGGGCGTTCAGCCCCGCTCCGGGCAAGCACCGGTTGAAACCGGTGCGCAGGCTGAAGGCCTGCCCCACCACCCCAGCCGCACCCCCGGCCGTCTCGAAGCGTCCGAAAGCTCGCTCGCTACAATAGAAGCACGTCCTATGAGAATCGCTCTCTGCCAGATCGACAACACGGTTGGCGACCTGGCTGGCAACCGGCGGTTGATTGCCGCGGCGGCGCGCGAGGCCTCGGCGCGCGGCGCGGATCTTGCCGTCTTTCCTGAACTCGCACTCACCGGATACCCGCCGCGCGACCTGGTTGAAAAGCCGTCATTCCTCGACCGTACGCAGCAGGCTCTCGACGAGTTGGCCACGGAGACGTGCGACCTGCCGCTTGGGCTGATCGTGGGCTATGTGGGCCGCGCGCCGGAAGGCTCGCCACGCATCGCGACGAATTCGGCGGCGCTGATCGAATTCGGTCAGGTGCTCTTTCACCAGACCAAGATGCTTCTGCCCGCCTATGACGTCTTCGACGAGTCGCGCAACTTCCAACCCGCGAGGGAACAGGAGATCTGCGTGTTCCGCGGACATCGCATCGCGATCTCCATCTGCGAGGATGCCTGGAACGACAAGCAATTCTGGGACCGGCCGCTGTATCAGAAAGACCCGGTGGCAGAGTTGGCTCGCAAGGGCGCGGAGCTGCTGATCGTCGTTAACGGCTCGCCCTATCACGTGGGCAAGCGCGCTCTGCGCCGGGACGTATTCTCCGCGGCGGCGCGTCACCACCGCCTGCCGCTGGTCTACGTCAACATGACCGGCGGCAACGACCAGCTCGTCTTTGACGGTTCGAGCTTCTGTGTGGATGGCGAGGGCGAGATCGTCGCGGCGGCCAAATCGTTCGACGAAGATATTGTTCTATTCGATACGGCGACGTTGCGCGGCGATCGTCACGACAATCTCGCCATCGAAATCGATGCGGTCTACGAAGCGCTGGTCATGGGCACGCGCGACTACCTGCGCAAGTGCGATTTCAAGCGCGTGCTGATCGGGCTCAGCGGCGGCATCGACTCGACGCTCGTGGCCTGCATAGCGGCAGACGCCGTAGGAGCGGAGAACGTGGTCGGCATCGGCATGCCGGGCCCCTACAGCTCCGAGCACAGCGTGAAGGACGCGCGGGACTTGGCGGCGAACCTCGGCATCCGTTTCGAAGTGGTGCCCATCAGCGGCGCCTACGACAACCTGCTCAGCAACCTCGCGCCCGTCTTTGGCGACGCTCCGCGCGACGTGACCGAAGAGAACATCCAGGCGCGTTTGCGCGGGCTGACGTTGATGGCGCTCTCGAACAAGTGGAATGCGCTGGTGCTCACCACGGGCAACAAGAGCGAGGTGGCCGTGGGCTACTGCACGCTCTATGGCGATATGTGCGGCGGGCTCGCCGTCATTAGCGACGTGCCGAAGACGATGGTCTATGAGCTATGCCGCGTCGTGAACCGGCGCAAGGGCGCGGTAGTACCGGAAAACGTCTTCCTCAAACCGCCATCGGCCGAGCTGCGGCCCGACCAGAAGGACAGCGATTCGCTGCCGGAATACGACGTGCTGGATGCGATTCTCAAAGCCTACGTGGAAGAACTGAAGCCGCCGGCACAGATCGCCGTTGAGCAGTCGTTGCCGCTGAGCGTGGTGCGGGACATCGTCAACAAAGTGGACCGCAACGAGTACAAACGGCAGCAGGCGGCGCCGGGGTTGAAGGTCACGACGAAGGCGTTCGGGATCGGGCGACGCTTCCCCATCGCGCAAAGGTTTTTTGAATGACGGGAGAAGTTCGGCCCTTGTGGCGCACGCTTCAGCGTGCTGCGGCGGGATTTATCCCGACGTCTCGCCAATGGTGGCATGAATGCCACCACGGCACGCTGAAGCGTGCGCCACAAGCGGTGTGCCACGGGGCGAGTACGCAAAAGGCAATGAGAGATAGGTGATGAGAAACAATCGTTGGTCCGCGGTCCTGTTCGCCGGTGGGTTGCTGCTGCCGGCCATCTTCCTGGTCTCCCAACCAGTGCCGCCGGAGCGCGTCGGCCCGCGCGCGGGCGGTGGATTCCTGCTCAACAGCGGCTGGACGATCAAGCCAGCCGGCGAGCAGATCCCGCTGAGCACACTGCCGATGAACTCGGCGGTCTCTCCCGACGGCAAGCACGTGCTGATCCTGCAGGCCGGCTACATGCCGCCGACGGTCACCTCGCACGATGCGAAGACGATGAAAGAGATCGCGAGCGTTCGCGTGCCGGACGCCTGGATGGGTCTGGCGTTTGCGCCGCCGCAGAGGTTCACGCAGTCTGACGGATCTCATCTTGGACCCAACGCGCTGTTTTATGTCGGCGGCGGTTCGAAGGCATCGGTCTTTGAATTCGAACTGATGGGCGACGGCAAGATCGAGGCTCGCCGCACTTTCACGCTCGTTGCAGAAGGCCAGCGCAAGCACACGGACTTCATCGGTGACGTCGCCATTTCGCCCGACGGCCATCTGCTTTACGCCGCCGCGCTGCACCGCGACTCCATCTTCGTGGTGAACCTCACGACCGGCATCGTCATTGAAGAGTGGAAGACCATCGCGCGACCGTACAAGATCCAGATGCACCCGAGCGGCCGAATCTTCTACGTCTCCGGGATGGGTGCGAGCCGCATAGCCTTGCACGATGCGGTGAGCGGCGAGCTACTCGTCAAGACGACCACCGAAGCCGAGCCGATGGACCTGGCCTACAGCGCGATCAAGCCGGCGCCGGCTGAGGACAACGGGCAGATTGCATATAGCGCGCGGCTCTTTGTGGCCAGCGGCGCGACCAATCTGGTGAGCGTGTTCGAGGTGGGTGCAGACGGTACGTTGAAGCCGCTGGAGCAGATCAACATCGCGTTGACGGCATTGCAGCCCGCGGGCAGCACGCCGGCTGCGCTTGCACTTTCGCCCGATGAGAAAACGCTCTACGTGGTTTGCTCCGACCTGAATGCCGTTGCCGTGGTGGACATTTCGAAAGCCAAGAGCGAAGTGCGCGGTTTCATTCCGACGGGCTGGTATCCGATGGCCGCTCGCGTGCTTGCTGATGGGCGGCTGCTGATCTTGAACGGGCGCGGCTTGCGCAGTTTGCCGAATCCGAAGGGACCGAACCCTACGAAGAACGAAGCGCCGATGCATCGCGGCAACACGGAACTCGAATACGTCGGCGGCATTCAGCACGGAACGGTTTCCGTCATCGCGCCATTCGATGAGGCCCAGCTCGAAACCTGGACCAAGACCGTCTATGACAATTCGCCATACAGCGACGAGCGCATGATCGACGCTCGCATACCCGACGGCAACCCGATCCCGTCGCAGCCAGGGGGCGTGACGCCCATTCAACACGTCATCTACATCGTCAAGGAGAACCGTACCTACGACCAGGTGCTAGGCGATCTGGGGATCGGCAACGGCGACGCGTCATTGACGCTGTTCGGCGAAGCGATCACACCGAATCTGCATAAGATCGCGCGTGAGTTCGTGCTGCTCGACAACTTCTACGTCAATGCCGACGTCAGCGCGGATGGGCACAACTGGAGCGCTTCGGCCATCGCTCCGCCTTACGTGCAGCGGATGTGGCCGAACAGCTATGGCGGGCGGCGGGCGCATTACGACTACGAGGGCATGGAGCGAGCCGCAATGCCTCCCGCCGGCCGCATCTGGACCAACGCTCTTCAAAAAGGACTCTCGATCCGCAACTTCGGATGGTGGGTGGAAAACGCCAAACCGCTCCCTACGTCGGGACCTCTCATCGCGAGCACGAGGGATCCGCAACTCGCGCCATACACCAACATGAACTACCGCGGCTTCGATCTCGATTACCCCGACGTGGAGCGCGAGAAAGTCTTCGCCGCGGATCTCGCGCAGTGGGAGGCCTCCGGGAAGATGCCAGCCTTCACGATGGTGCGCCTGGGCAACGACCACACCTCAGGCGTGGCGGCGGGCAAGATTGCTCCGTTGTCCGCGGCCGCCGACAATGATCTGGCGGTCGGCCGCCTGGTGGAAGCGGTGAGTAAGAGCAAGTTCTGGGCGACAACGGCGATCTTCATCCTCGAAGACGATGCGCAAAACGGTCCCGATCACGTCGATTCGCACCGCTCGCCGGCCTACGTGATTTCTCCCTACACACGGGCGCGCGGCGTCGATTCGACGATGTACAACACGACTTCCGTGCTCCGCACCATGGAGTTGATTCTGGGCCTGAGACCGATGACGGTCTTCGATGCCGCGGCCCGGCCCATGTGGAACGCGTTCACGAATAAGGCCGACACGCGGGCCTTCGATGCACTACCAGCCAGCCACGCCATTGACGAGCGCAATCCGCCGGCGAAGACCGCCGACGCGCGCCGTGCCGCGGAGTTCGACCTGGAAGAAGCCGACCGCATCGATGACGACGAGATGAATGCGATGCTCTGGCTTGCGGTGAAGGGGAGCACTCCGCCCGCACCGGTGAGAAGCTATTGGGGACGATGACCGGAGTGCCTGGGAGCGCCGGTCTCCAGACCGGCCCAAGTCGCGTCGTAGCGGCAAGGTTTGAGCGTGAGCTGCAGCCTTGTTGCTTCTGGCTAGCCGCGAAGTTGCCGCTGTCGCGGCAATAGGGGCCGATCAGGAGATCGGCGGTCCCAGGGAGAAAGGACTTCGATGCCGCGTACACTGCTCGTCTTCGTCTGGCACATGCACCAGCCTTTCTACAAGGATCTGGCGTCCGGCGAATACCAACTGCCGTGGACCCGCATGCATGCGCTGAAGGACTACTACGGCATGGTTCAAATGCTGGAGGAGTTCCCTCAGGTCAGGCAGACCTTCAACCTGGTTCCGTCGATGATCGCGCAGATTGAGGAGTATGCGCGAGGCGATGCGCAGGACCCGTTTCTGCGCTGCGCGCTGAAGCCCGCCGACACGCTCACTCCCCACGAGCAGGCATTCATCCTCAAGTATTTCTTCCAGGCCAACGCGGGCCGGCTGATCTGCCGCTACCCGCGTTACGGCGAGTTGTTCGACGCCTGGCGCGCGGCCGACCAGAACGCGGAGCGCGCGCGACGCAGCTTCTCGCCAGGTGCGATGCGTGATCTACAAGTGCTCTCGCAGCTTGCCTGGTTCGACGAGATCGTACTCGAAAGCGATCCGGCGGTGAAGGCGCTGGTGGCAAAGGGCCGCGACTACTCGCTAGCCGACCAGGCCTTGATGGGCCGCAAGCAGATCGAGCTCTGCTCGATGGTGATGCCCGCCTATGCCAAGCTCGCAAAGCGTGGGCAGGTGGAGCTTTCTGTGACGCCGTTTTACCACCCCATATTGCCGCTGTTGTGCGACTCGAACATCGCATCCATCTCGCACCCCAACGTCGCCCTGCCGCGCCGGTTCCAGTATCCTGAGGATGCCCGGCATCAGATCGAGACTGCGCTCGACTTCGCCGAACAACGGCTGGGCGCGCGGCCGGCGGGCATGTGGCCGTCAGAGGGCTCTGTCTCCGATGAAGTGTTCAAGATTGCGAGCGAGTGCGGCGTCCGTTGGATGGCCACCGACAACGGAGTGCTGGGAGCGACGCTGGGTAGGGTGGCGGGCGTGGACGAGACCTACCGGCCGTGGGTGTGGACGCAGGGCGCCCGCTCAATGCAGTTGGTCTTCCGCGATCACTTCCTCAGCGACCTGATCGGCTTTGTTTATTCGCGCATGGAGCCGGCCGATGCGGCCTCGCACTTCCTCGATCGCGTCCGCGAAAACGCCCGGTCACTGCACGCGCAGGGACGCGACGCACTGGTGCCGATCATCCTGGATGGCGAGAACGCCTGGGAGCATTACGAACTGAATGGCCGGCCGTTCCTGAAGGAGCTTTACCGGCAGATCTCCGAGGATCCCTCGCTCGAAGCCGCGACCGTGAGCGAGGCGCTGAGGCGCGTCCCGGCGGGCGAGCTCACGCGGATCCATCCGGGATCGTGGATCAACGCCAACTACGACATCTGGATCGGAGCGTCGGAAGACAATCACGGTTGGGAATGCCTGTTGGATGCGAGACAGCTTTGGGAGAAGTTCTCGGCTTCGGGCGAGGCGGGGATCATCGACCCGGAGCGGCTCAAGATGGCCTACCAAGAGCTGCTCATCGCCGAGGGCAGCGACTGGTTCTGGTGGTACGGCCCCGAGCATTCCAGCGAGAACCGGCCCGAGTTCGACAAGCTGTTCCGCGAGCATCTAGCGAACTTCTACCGTCTGATCGGGAAGACGCCGCCGGACGAACTCTCCCGCCCGATCCTGGAATCGCGGGTCATCGAATACCACGAACCACCGACGGGGTCCATTACGCCGGTGATCGATGGCGAGGTGACCAGTTACTTCGAATGGATGGGAGCGGGTCACTACCGGCCGGACGAGCGGCAGGGATCGATGCACGGCCGCAAGATCAACTTGCAGGAGGTCCAGTACGGCAGCGATGGCGAGAGCCTCTTTGTACGGGTGGATTTCCATCTTTCCCAGGCGGGCGCGATGGCTGGCATGGAGATTCGCTGCTCCATGCAAGCGCCTGGAGACGCGCCGGGGAGCAAGGCGGGCCCCGAAGGCAAGACTAGCAATGAAACCGAGTACCGGCTGCAATTGGCTCGCGACGGCGTCGAAATAATCGGCGCAGAGGGTCCCGGTGCGAGCGTGCCGGGAGCGCTGAAAGCGGCTTACCATCGCGTGCTGGAGATTGCCGTCCCGCTTGCCGCGCTCGGCGGAGGGGCGGATACGCCGGTACGATTCCAGTTGTCGCTCTGGGAGGACGGACTGCCGCTCGACGCCCAACCTGCGCAGGGCTGGATCCAATTCATTCCGAGCGAGCTGGAAGACTGATATAGCTCCGTAGGAGCGTAAGAATGTAGCCCACGGCGCAAGCCACATAAGCGTTAACCTAAATCTTGCTTTCCATTGGGAGTAGCCTCATACTGGCCGTAAATGGATAGCGCTCAGAAACCATCCCTTGAGTTTGAGAATTGGGAAGTTGTGGCTGGATTTCTCCCGCCAGGTTGGGCTGAACAGGCCCGCCAGTTGGGGGCGA
>Ga0302320_10010199_pt1 | contig 20076 bp, 12 predicted proteins | sample Bog_T0_3_FD_202130 | JGI IMG/M metagenome (GOLD analysis project Ga0302320, IMG submission 202130) | Peat permafrost microbial communities from Stordalen Mire near Abisko, Sweden - Bog_T0_3 | ecosystem: Environmental > Terrestrial > Soil > Wetlands > Peat | place: Sweden: Abisko, Stordalen Mire...
ATGACGCGCTGGACTATACCAAGTCCCGTCTGCCCGAGGGCCGCGATGTTGCCATCATCCGCGCCTACATGGCCCATCACCAAGGCATGACCGTCATCGCGATCACCGACGCGCTGCACGACGGTTCGATGCGTCGACGCTTCCATGCCGAGCCGATGATCCAGGCGACCGAACTCTTGTTGCAAGAACGGATGCCGCGCGATGTGGCGATATCCGAACCAAAGACGGAGGCCGCCGACACCGTTGCCACCGTCGGCGAGCTGATGTCGGCAACACAGCGCCGGTTCGATACCGCACACGCCGCTTCGCCGCGCACACATCTACTCTCGAACGGCAGTTATGCGGTGATGATCACCGCAGCGGGCTCGGGATACAGCCGATGGCGTGACATGGCGATCACGCGATGGAAGGAAGACGTAACGCTGGATGGCTGGGGCTCCTACGTCTTCCTTCGCGATACGCGCAGTGGCGAGGTGTGGTCGGCGGGCTATCAGCCAAGCGGCGCCGAGCCCGACCGCTACGAGGTCGCGTTCTCCGAGGGCCGCGCGGAAATTGTCAGGCATGATGGAACCATCTGCACAACGCTGGAAATGGCGGTTTCGTCGGAGGACGATGCGGAGGTTCGCCGCGTTTCTGTCACCAACCTTGGCAGCCAGCATCGGGAGATCGAGCTGACCTCCTATGCGGAGATCGTACTGGCACCCCCGCCAACCGATGACGCGCACCCGGCGTTCGCGAAACTGTTTGTCGAAACCGAGTTCGTCGCCAGCGTTGGTGCCCTTCTGGCCACAAGGCGGTTGCGGGCCGCCGGCGACTGCCAGGCCTGGGCAGCGCATCTTGCCGTCGTGGAAGGCGAGACAATCGGCGATGTGCAGTTCGAGACCGATCGGGCGCGCTTTCTTGGCCGCGGACGCGGCATCCGGACGCCGATTGTCATGGCCCATTACCTGCCGCTTTCCAACACCGTCGGAGCCGTGCTCGATCCGATCTTCAGCCTTCGCTGCCATCTGAGGATACCGCCAGGGGCGACCGGGCGCGTCGCATTCTGGACATTGATCGCGCCTTCCCGCGCCGAAGTGCTAAGCTTGGTGGACAAGCATCGCAGCACCATGGCGTTTGACCGGGCGATGACGCTGGCCTGGACACAGGCACAGGTCCAGCTCTTTCACCTCGGAATTGGCGCCGGCGAAGCGAACGTGTTCCAGCGTCTTGCCAATCGAGTGCTTTATTCCGATCCGGCATTGCGTCCGCCCTCGGAGGCACTCAAACGGGGTGGCGGTCCAGCATCTCTGCTGTGGGCCAATGGAATCTCCGGGGACCTGCCGATCGTCCTGGTTCGCGTCCACGAGAGCAGCGATCTCGAGATTGTCCGCCAACTGCTGCTCGCGCACGAGTACTGGCGGATGAAGCAGTTGGCGGTCGATCTCGTGGTGCTGAATGAAAGTCCTGCATCGTACACACAGGATCTCCAGGTCGCTCTTCAGGCGCTGGTCCGGGCGAAGCCATCGCAGCCAAGACCCGCGGCGGCGGGCGTGCAGGGAGCAATATTCATCCTGCGCGCCGACCTGGTCTCGGCCGAGGTCCGCAACCTGTTGCAGATCGCGGCCCGCGCGGTGCTGATCGGCCATCGCGGCACGCTCTCCGAACAGGTGAGGCGCGTGCCCGACGCCAAACCTTCGGCCCCGCCGCAAAGACGTCTGGCCGCGAGCACTTGGTCGCACGGCAATGCATCCCGGCAGGGTCTGGAGTTCTCCAACGGCATCGGTGGCTTTGCGGACGAAGGACGGGAATACGTGGCGGTGCTGGAAGACGGGCAATCGACGCCCGCCCCTTGGATCAACGTCGTCTGCAATCCTAACTTCGGCTTCCAGACCTCGCTTGAAGGTGGCGGCTACACTTGGTCGCTCAACAGTCAGCAGAATCATATTACCCCCTGGTCGAATGATCCTGTCACCGACGCGCCTGGCGAGGTCATCTACGTCTACGATGAGGACAGCGGTGCGCTATGGGGACCCACGGCGCTTCCCATTCGCGAGCCAGGCTCACCGTACGTCGTCCGACATGGTGCGGGCTACACCCGGTTCGAGCACGTTTCGCAGGGCATCTCGCTTGAGCTGCTGCAATACGTGCCAACTGACGATCCGATCAAGATATCCAGACTGAAGATCACGGACCATTCGGGGCGATCGCGCCGCCTCTCGGTGACAGCTTACGTTGAATGGGTGCTCGGCGCGTCCCGTGCCGCCTCCGCACCCTTCATCGTGACCGCGCTCGACGGACGGACCGGGGCGATGTTGGTGCGAAACCCCTGGAATATCGCGTTCGGGGAACGCGTGGCGTTTGCCGATCTTGCCGGTCGGCAGCTCTCGTGGACAGGTGACCGCAGGGAATTCCTGGGCCGCAACGGCACGCTTGAACAACCGGCCGCTCTCGCCGGCGTTGCACCTCTGTCCAATTGGGTCGGCGCCGGCGCCGATCCCTGCGGTGCGCTCCAAACGCGGGTCCATCTGGAGGCGAATGCCAGCACCGAGATCATCTTCCTGCTCGGCGAAACGGCGACGGAGGCCGACGCGCAGGCTTTGGTCGCGAAGTACCGGGCCGCCGATCTCGATGCCGTGCTCGCCGCGATCACTGCGCTCTGGGACGGCACGCTTGGCGCAGTCCAGGTGACGACGCCGGAGCGTTCGATGGACATTCTGTTGAACAGTTGGCTGCTGTATCAGACGCTGGCGTGCCGGGTTTGGGCACGCTCGGCGTTCTACCAGGCCAGCGGCGCCTACGGCTTTCGCGACCAGCTTCAGGACGTCATGGCGCTGTGCGTGGCGAAGCCGGCAGTGACGCGCGAACATCTGCTGTGTGCCGCGGCAAGGCAATTCGTCGAGGGCGATGTGCAGCATTGGTGGCTGCCGGAATCGGGTCGCGGCGTGCGCACGCGTGTCTCGGATGATCGCGTCTGGCTGGCTCACGTCGTCGCGCACTACATTGATGTCACCGGGGATGCACGGGTCCTGGATGAGACGGTTCCCTTCCTGGAAGGCCCGACGCTGCGCGAGGGTGAGAACGAGGCGTTCTTCCAGCCGACGGTGTCCGATCAACACGGCACGCTGTTCGAGCATTGCGCGCGTGCGCTCGACCAGAGCCTCGCTTTTGGTAGCCATGGTTTGCCCTTGATCGGCACAGGCGATTGGAACGATGGCCTGAACCGGGTTGGGGAAGGAGGCAAGGGCGAAAGCATATGGCTCGGTTGGTTTCTTCACGACACCCTGAGCAGCTTTGCGCGGCTGGCCGATGAACGAGATGACCATGCGCATGCCGCGCGCTGGCGGGGGCATGTGACCGCCATCGCTGAAGCGCTGGAGCATGAGGGCTGGGACGGGGATTGGTACCGACGGGCCTATTACGACGATGGGACCCCGCTCGGTGCAGCGTCGAGTAGTGAGTGCCGCATCGACTCCATTGCGCAGTCCTGGGCCGTGATCTCGCGAGCCGGCGATCCAGGCCGTTCCGCGCAAGCCATGGTGGCGGTCGATAAACACCTGGTCCGCCGGGATGACGGCCTGGTCCTGCTGTTCACACCGCCGTTCGACCAGACGCCGCTCGATCCCGGCTATATCAAGGGCTATCCGCCCGGCATCCGGGAGAACGGCGGTCAGTACTCGCATGGCGCGATCTGGTCGGTGATCGCGTTCGCCATGCTCGGCGACGGCGACAAGGCGGGCGAGCTGTTTACGATGCTGAATCCCATCAGTCATTCGAACACGCCCGATGCCGTTCAGCGCTACAAGGTCGAGCCCTATGTAATCAGCGCCGACGTCTACTCAACGTCGCCGCATGTCGGGCGCGGAGGGTGGACTTGGTACACCGGCTCGGCTGGGTGGATGTACCGCGCCGGCCTTGAGTGGGTCCTTGGGTTCCGTCTGAAGGGCACGACACTCCTGTTGGATCCATGCATTCCGAAGACCTGGCCGGCCTTCAAAATGACGTTCCGGTACCACTCTGCCCGCTACGACATCGGCGTCGAGAACCCGCAGGGCGTTTGCCGCGGGGTCGTCAGAGCAGAACTCGACGGCATGGTGCTGCTCGGAAGTGAGGCCCGGGTTGCCCTCGCTGACGACGGGACCACCCATCGGGTTCGCATCGTCCTCGGATAGCCGACGACGACAAGGAGCGCGCAGAAGCATCCGCCTAGCGGTAGCGATCAAGGCTTCTGAAACGACAGGAGATGATAGTATGGCCGACGACAAAACCAGCACCGGCGTGAACAACGGGCGCGAAGGCATCATGGAAGAGCAGGCCGGTCAGCAGCAGGGCGAGGCGAGTGACTCGGACCAGTCAGATCGCGAGTCCCAGCAGAGCGAAGGGGGTGCGCCGGTTCGGCACGCTGCGCCGGGGCGGAGACCACTGTTCCGAAGCTGAGCCGGTAACGTCGGATTGCACCTCGTGACAGCCTGCGGAAATAGATTTCCGCAGGCGCGTCCCGCCGCTATGCGGCCGCAACAATCCGCCAGGCGGCGATAACGGCCAGTGCCCGTTCGGGCCGCTCGGTCACCTGCACCAGTTGGCCGACGTGAACCGCGCCGCTATTGCCATCCAGCGACAGGAAATCTCCCTCGTTCAGCAGGGTCCCGCCGATCCGGCACTGCCGCCGAGGCAGGTCGATGTCCAGCCCCGGGCAAGCGACAAGGCACACCTTGCCGAGCTGGCGAGCGACCACCGCAGCATGGGACGTTCGCCCGCCCGACCCGGTGAGGATTCCGACCGCCAGCGCCATGCCCTCGATATCCGTCGTCACCGTCGCCTGCCGCACCAGAATCACCGTCGTGCCCGCCGCCGACAGGCGCTTGACCGCGTCTGAATCGAGCGCGATCGCGCCGCTCGCCACGCCCATGCCCGCCACCTGCGCCACCGCCAGCGTCTTGGGCACTGGCGGCGCGAAGCTGGTGCGGACAACAGCGCCCAGGTCGATGCCGTCGAGCCGCGCGAGCCCTTCAGCCGGCGTGAGCACGCCTTCGCCGACCATATCCACGGCGATCGCCAGCGCCGCCCAATCCGTGCGCTTGGCCCGCCTGGTCTGCAGCAGAAACAGTGAACCGGACTGGACGGTGAACTCGAAATCCTGCGCATCGCGGAATTGCGCCTCCAGCTCGCGGCAGATGTCGTTCAGCCGCGCCCAGACGGCCGGCAACACGAGCCGCAAGCGCTCATTGTCGCGCAGCTTCTGGCGCCCGGCCACGACATCCTCGCCCTGCGCATTGAACTGGAAGTCGAAATAAAGCTCCCGCGCGCCGGTGGCGGGGTTGCGGGTGAAGCCCACGCCGGCGCCCGATTCGCCCCCGGCATTGCCGTAGACCATGGTCTGGACCGTCACGGCCGTACCGCCCTCGTTGCTGATCTTGTTCAAGCGGCGATAGGCTCTGGCCTTCGGCGTATCCCAGGAGCGGAACACGGAAGCGGCGGCGCCCGCGAGCTGCTCGTGCGGATCGGCGGGAAAGGCGTTGCCGGTCAGCGTACGGTAGCAAGCGAGCATCGCCAGCGTCAGCGACCGGAGGCTGCGATGGTCGAGGTCCCGCTCGCTCTCCGCGTCGCCCGCAACCAGCGCCGCAGCCACCAGCGCGTCGAACGGCGCCGTCGGCAGGTTCGTCACCACCTCCGCGTAGCCCTGCACCAGGCGCCGGTAGCTGTCCCAGGCGAGCCGCGGATTGCCGGTCAGGCGGATCAGGCCCTCGACCGTCTCCGGGTTGAGGCCCACATCCAGCACGGTCTCCATCATGCCCGGCATGGACACGGCGGCGCCCGAGCGAACGGAGACGAGCAAAGGCCGGCGCTCTGCGCCAAAGGCCAGGCCGGTCGCGGTTTCCAGCCGGGCGATACCCGCCGCCAGCGCCCCGCGCATCAAGGGTTCGTCCGATGGCTGGGTGCGCCGGCACCAGCTCGTCGGCAGCACGAAAGCAGGCGGCACCGGCAGCCCGGCCTGCGCCATCAGCATCAGGTTCCAGGCCTTGTTGCCAACCTCCGCTGCGCCGCCTTTGGCGAGTGCCGCGCCGGGCAGGATGGGATAAAGATCAGCCATCGATCACATCCTCCAGAACATGGTCGCGCAGCATCAGGCTGGCGTGCTTCAGCGCGTCCGCCGCCGCCTCGAACTTGCTGCCGATCGCGCTGAACAGGTGCAACTGCCGGAAATCCTTGGCATACTGGATCGTAATCGCCACCAGCGTGCGCTCGGCGTCATCGGCCTTGTGCTCGATGGCGGCGACGCGGTCGATCGCGGTCAGGAAATCCTCCGTCTCGGCAGGGCTCGCGGCGCGGCAGATTTGCGTGGCATGGCCCAGCGCCTTGATCCATTCCTGCGACGCTTCCGCCAGCAGGTCGGCCAGGACCTGCAAGGCCTCCAGCGGCTTGCCCTGAAGCGTGTCCAGATTGAGCAGGAAGACCGCGTCCTCCAGCTCGTCCGCCGCGTCGTCCGCGCTTTCCAGCAGCGGCAGGAACACCGCATAGTCCGGACGGCGACGCACAGCCTCGCGCGTGTGGACCACAATCTGGTCCGCATCATGCTCGAACTGGGCGGCATGCCGGGCGCGTTTGCCCGTATGGTCCGGCTCGGCCTGCAGCCCGTCCCGCACCAGGCTGGCAAGCTCGAAGATCAGTCCCGCATGATCGGCAGCGAGACGCAGCATCTGCCGTCCCTCGTTGTTGAAATGCGTGGCCAGCGCCACCCGGATGCGGTCATGGATCAGCGCGTGCGACTGGCCGGACAGCAGGCCCTCGGTCGCGGCCCGGAAGGCGAAGCGCAGAAAATCCAGGGTCGGCGCATCGCCCAGCACGTCGCAGAGGCGGTCGCCGAAATGCATCGATGATCCGGCAGTGGCTTCGATCGCCTGGTTGACCAGCCGCGCGCCGCCGAGTTCCAGGAAGCCGCGATGCCCGATGTCGTCCTCCGCCGTCGAGCGCAACAGGGCCAGACGGTCGGACCCGCGCAGGAACCCCCGCAATTGCTTCCGCGCACGGTTCCAGTCGATCAGGAACACCAGACGTGAACCAAGAAAGTCGAGATAACCAGGGCAACTCTCGGCATCCTTCGTCTCGACGCGCCCGGTCGCGAGATAGAACGGCGCACCAGCGGCCAGCATGGCCGTGCGCTCGGCTTCCCAGGTGACCGCGCGGGGCTTCAGCATCTCCTGGAAGAATGCAAGCCGCTCGGGATGCACGTCCGTATAGGTGACGCTGACCGCCAGGTCCTGCACATGGATCACGATCACATGGGCATCCGTGGTGCCGATGTCGTTCTGGATCACCAGCCGGCCCCCGGCGCGTGTGGCGGTGGTGGCCAGCCCCGGGTGGCCGAATTTGAGCTTCGCGGTGCGATTGACCCCAGCCATGAACGCCGCGACCAACGGGCGATCGGTCTCAGCAAGACCATAGGCGGCGGCGCCATCCAGCGACTCTTCGGCCAGCGCCGCTTGCATGACGTTGAGCTGCTTATGCAGGTCCATCACCAGGCGATGCAGGCTGTCCGGGCTGTTATGCCCGGCTTGCATCATTGCGGACGTGGCGACGGGATCGAGCAGGTCGTCCGCCGTGGCAGGCAGCGCGCCGAGCAATCCATCGAGCCTGGCCGCGAGCCCATCCGGTTTCGTGGCAAGCACAGGCGCGGCCATCGAACGCATGTCGTCAGCGATGCGGCCGAAGATCCGCGCAGCGCCGGCCACATGGCAGGCTCTTCCCACCATGCGCGCTCCGGCCACCACGGTGTCGAGGTCCGGATCATCGAGTCCGCAGCCGATGCGCTCTCGCTTGAGCGTGGCCGCCGGCTGCTCGGGATGCTCCGCGTGCGCCAACGCCATCTGTAGCAGGGAGAACGCATATTTCACGCGGTCGTTCGCCGCCAGCGCCGCGTTCAGAGACGCCGCGGACTGCAATCCGTCTTCCCCGATTGCAGCCAGAATTTGCGTCTTCATCTGCGCTCCTGTCCCTGGAAATGCGATCACGATCGGCTTCGGTTCTGCAACTTTTTGGCTGACGCCTCTGGCTTATCGGTCCCTTACGCGACAAGTTCGGATAATACGCAGAGCGGCTACTGGCTACTCAGATAATTTTGCCGAACAAGGCCCCGACGCCGGCGGTGATCGCCATCGCCATCGCACCCCAAAGGGTGACGCGTCCTGCGCCCAGCGTCACGTCCGCGCCGCCCGCGCGCGCCGCCAGCCCACCCAAGAACATCAGAAACACGAGTGAGGTCACGGATACGGCGACGGGAAGAGTCGTCTCAGGTACCAAGCCGGCAACCAACAAAGGCATGCTTGCTCCGACAGCGAAGCTGGTGGCGGATGCAAGCGCAGCCTGGATCGGACGGGCTCTTAGCGTCTCGGAGATGCCGAGTTCGTCGCGGGCATGGGCGCCAAGGGCATCATGCGCCATCAGTTGGTCGGCGACCTGCTTTGCCAGCGAAGGATTGAGTCCGCGACCAACGTAGATTGCCGTCAGCTCCGCATGCTCGCCCTTGTCATCTGTTCGGAGTTCGGCCCGCTCCAAGTCAAGGTCTGCCGCTTCGGTGTCTGCCTGCGAGTGGACCGACACGAACTCACCCGCGGCCATCGACATAGACCCGGCAACCAGGCCGGCGATGCCCGCAACCAGCACATTGCTGCGGCTCCCGTGTGCGGCTGCAACCCCCAGCACCAGACTCGCCGTCGAAAGAATGCCGTCGTTCGCGCCCAGCACCGCCGCGCGCAGCCATCCGCTGTGTCCAGTGCGGTGTCGTTCCACGTTGCGGAAGGGCATGCTGGGGCCTCCGAGGCGTTGGCGGGCGGGAGCCGACCAGTCAGCGCCGTGCCACTGCGCCGTAGAAGAATACTTTGGCGATTTCGACCAGCCCGAGATATGCCAACGTCGCGCCGATTAGAAAGACAAAGAATAGTGGCGGCGGCGGCACAAACCCGAACCACCCGCCCCACGGCAGCAGCGGAAGAACAATCGCGACGGCAACCGCCGCCAAGTTCATGCCAAAAAGGAACCCGCACGGCCGGCTCCGGTAGAACCGCCGCCGCGTTCGGATACAAAACACCACCAGTGTCTGGGTCGTCATCGACTCGATGAACCAGCCGGTCTGAAACAGCGCCTCGCCCGCGCCAAACAGGCTCAGCAGGGCGTAGAACGTCAGAAAATCGAAGATCGAGCTGACCGGTCCGAATATCAGCATGAAGCGCTCAACCAGCCTGATGTCCCACTTCACGGGGCGGACGACAGACTCCGGATCGACACGGTCGAACGGGATCGCGATCTCCGATACGTTGTAGATCAGGTTGTTCAGCAGGATCTGGATCGGCAGCATCGGCAGGAACGGCAGGATCAGCGCCGCGCCAGCCATGCTGAACATGTTGCCGAAGTTCGAGCTGGCGCCCATCAGCACATATTTCGATACGTTCTGGACCGTACTCCTTCCGGCGACCACCGCTTCGCGCACCACCGAAAGGTCGTGTTCCAGCAGGATCAGATCGGCTGCCGCACGCGCGACGTCGGCGGCGCCATCGACCGAGATCCCGACATCGGCCGCGTGCAGCCCCGGGGCGTCGTTGATTCCGTCGCCGAGAAAGCCAACGACATGGCCGAGCCGCTTCAGCGCCAGCAGGATCCGATGCTTCTGCTGCGGATTGACACGGCAGAACAGGTTAACCCGTGGCAACTGCCCGATCAGCGCCTCTTCGGTGAGATTTTCCAAGGCGTCGCCGGTCAGAACGCCCGTCACCGGCACGCCGATCTCGGAGAAGACGTGGCGGCTCACCAGTTCGTTGTCGCCGGTCAGAACCTTCACCGAGATACCGGCTTCCGCCATCGCCCGGATCGTTTCCCCCGCGCTGGCTTTCGGCGGGTCGAGGAAGACCGCAAACCCGGCAAAGACAAGGTCGGCCTCATCGACGATCGCGGCGGTCTCGTGGCTTGCATCGACCAGTCGGGTGGCAATGCCAAGCGCGCGAAACCCCTGCGCGCCGAGCGCCTCCAGGGTGGCTTCGAAGGTCCGGCGCGTCTCTGCGTCGAGCGGCTTCTCTTCGCCATCGGCGCATTCGTAGCGCCCGGACAGCCGCAGCAGGTCCTCCGGCGAACCCTTGACGATCAGCCGGTGCTTGCCTTCGTGCTCGACCAGAACTGAGACACGCCGCCGCTCGAAATCGAACGGTACCTCGTCGATTTTGCGCCATCCGGTCATGTCGAACCGATGGTCAGAGAGGATCGCCTGGTCGAGCGGGCTTTTCATGCCGCTCTCGAACTGGCTGTTGACATAGGCGTAGGAGAAGGCTGGCTGGTTCTCCACGCCGCGCCCGTCGACCGCGCGCATGAGCTTGATAGTGGCTTCGGTCAGCGTGCCGGTCTTGTCGGTGCACAGCACGTTCATGGCGCCGAGATCGTGGATCGCGGACAGGCGTTTCACGATCACCTTTCGCCTGGCCATCTGCATCGCCGACCGGGCGAGCGTGACGGTGACGATCATCGGCAGCAGCTCTGGTGTCAGCCCGACCGCGAGCGCCACGGCGAACATCAGCGATTCAAGCATGGGCCGATGGAAGAAGATGTTCACGACCAAAACGAACAGCACCATCAACACGGTGAAGCGCATGATCAGCATGCTGAAACGGTGGATGCCGACCGCGAAGGCGGTGGCGGGCGGCTTTTCCGCCAGGCTCGTCGCAAGATGGCCGAGCGCCGTCCTGCCGCCGGTGCGGCAGATGACAATGATGGCGGTGCCACTGATCACGGAGGTGCCGGCAAAGACGGCGTTCGACGCGCCGGCAGGATTTTCCGCGCCCGATGCGGCATCGCCGGCCAGCTTTTCAGCGGGATAGGGCTCGCCGGTCAGGAGGGCCTGGTTGACGTAGAGATCACGACTTTCCAGCAGGCGCGAATCCGCCGGCACTAGGTCGCCGGCGATCAGCTCTACGATGTCTCCGGGGACAAGCTGATCGATCGGCACCGACAGGCTTGCGCCATTGCGGCGAACGGTTGCCTGGACAGCGACCGACCTGCGCAACGCTTCGACCGCATTCTGCGCCCGTACCTCCTGGACGAAATCAAGCATGATGCTGAGCGTGACGATGGAAACGATGATAACGAAGCTAGCGACATCGCCGGTTGCCGCGGAGACCGCGCTCGCCGTAAGAAGGATGATGATCAGCGGATTGCGAAAGCGGGCGAGGAACTGCAGCACAAGCGGCGACCGCTTGACGGTCGCGGCGTCGTTGGGTCCGTAGGTCCGTAATCGGGACTCCACCTCCGCGGTATCGAGTCCCGCAGCGGAGGTGCCGAGTCGCTTGAGAATCCGCTTGGCTGGCTCCTGCCAGACATCTTCGGGGCCGAGCTCGCCATCCGCAAGGCCGGCATCCGGGTCACGATGTGACCAGCCTATTTTTCCGCGTTCGCGGACAACATCTTGGGCCGTCTCTTGTGGCACCGCGGCCGCTACGAACGAACGATCGGGACTATCGGTCATTCAGCGTCTCCGTTTTGCGGCGATCGAGCGAGTGACCTCGCCCTCAGCCGAACCGGCCGGCGAGGTAGTTCTGGGTGCGTCCCTGCCGCGGGGCGGTGAACATCTGCGCCGCGGAGCCGGCCTCGACCATCTCGCCAAGGTAAAAGAAGGCCACATGATCGGCTCAGCGTGCAGCCTGCTGCATGTTGTGGGTGACGATCGCGATGGTTAAGTGCTGCTTTAGCTCGTCGATCAGATGCTCAATCTTTTGGGTGCTGATCGGGTCGAGCGCACTGGTTGGCTCGTCGAGCAGGATCACCTCGGGGCGCGTTGCGAGGGCGCGGGCGATGCAGAGGCGCTGTTGCTGACCCCCCGACAGGCAACCGGCCGGCTCGGCAAGCCGGTCCTTCACCTCCGGCCAGAGCGCGGCGCGGGTCAGCGACAGCTCCACGCGCTCATGCATATCCGCGCGCGACAGGCTTTCGTGCAGCTTTATCCCGAAGGCGATGTTGGCGTAAATGGACATCGGGAACGTCGTCGGTTCCTGGAACACCATGCCGACCCGGCTGCGCAGCCGCTTGACATTGACGTTTGTGCCGAGAATGTCCTGACCGTCCAGCCGTGCCTCGCCGGTCGCGTGCTGCTTCGGGTACAGGTCATACAAGCGGTTAAGCACGCGCAGCAGCGTTGACTTGCCGCAGCCGGACGGTCCTATCATGCCGGTCACCTGCTTCTCCGGCAGCTCCAACGACACCCCCTTCAGTGCTCTGGCGCTGCCATAGAAGAAGTCGAGATTTCGTATCGTGATCTTGGTGCGGTTCCTGGGGACGTCGGTGCGCATTCGCACCCCGCCCGGACCGCACCTCGTGGCACCGCGGGTCGCCCCTGCCGCCCGCGACGATTTTGCTCTCGCCTATTGTGTGGTCCATGACTGTCGGCCTTGCGGGCGGGCTAGGCGCTGCCGTGCCGCCGCTGATCCACCCACCAAACCAGACCGCCGATCGCGATGAGTGCCACCGTGGCGGCAACCAGAAACAGGGCCGACTGGTCGACCCATCCGATGCCAGGCACGGCAAGCAGCAAGATGGCGCCAACCGCGCCGATCCGCCAAACCCGCGCCTGCACGCCGGCGACGAACGTGCCAAGTCCCAGCAGGGTCATCAAGGCGAGCGAGCTTGCATTGGCGTTCAGCACCCCCTCCACGCCGGTGTTCGTCAACACATAAATGGCGACGATCAAGGCGAGCCAGTCCATCGCCAGCGCATAGACCATTTGCCTGCGGGCTTCCCCGGTTTCGAATTGGCGCCATCCCGCGACGACGCAGATGACGCCGAACAGCGGCGTCAGCAGCAACCAGTAGCCCGGCGGCAGCCGGAGAACCACGCCCGCCATGGCCAGCAGAAGCATTGTGATGTAGGGCGAGTCGTGCAGCAGCCAGCTTCGCAGCGCGGATCGCCGCCGCGGACTGGCGGCGGACCCGTCTTCAAGCTCCTGCCCGTCGTAGATATCGTCCTCGACCGCGACGTCGTGCCTGGCATTCATGCTGTCCATGACTTGAGCCTTTCCATGTGTTCCCGGAGCAGGAAGTTCTTGCGATGAGCGCCCGGCCTTGGATCGAGGACGTCACCGCGCGCAGCGGCGATTCCGGGACAGCCGCCGGGACCTGCAGCCCCGGAAAGTCCAGAGGCATCGAACCATAGCGGACGAAACATCGCCGGAGACAGCCCCGGAAAATACTCAGTTTCCGGACGGAACGCGGGGGGGGGAACAGCCGTTGCTGATTTGTCAATCTGCCGCGCCATTTGTACGGCCGTCATCGCCAGCGCTGTGCCGGACTTGCCTCAGCGGACGGCCGGGATCTCCAGCGCACGTCGCATTGCCAGAACGAGATCCCGTTCACGAAACGGCTTTTGAATCGCGACTGCGCCCGGTCTGGCCGCCAGGACCGTTGAAATATCGCCACTGATGAAGACGTGCGGAATGGGGGTCGGTTTGTCGCGGATCATTGCCTCGACGGCTGCGACTCCACTTCCAAGGCCCAGCACCACATCGACGATCATGAGCTGGGGTTTCCATCGAGCGGCGGCGTCGACCGCACCGGCCTCGGTGGTCTCGCTCGAGCAGACATGGCCCATCTCCGTCAGCATTTCGGCGAGCAGGGTGCCGATCATGACATCGTCCTCCACCACGAGGACGCGAAGCGGTCTCATCGGATGGCATCGCCTCCAGTATCTCGCCTCGTAACCCGGCGGTCTGTCGTCCTGGAAAGAGAGGCCCTGGCCTGTCAGCCAGGGCCCCAGTTTGGGGGAGGAAACGCCCCGAGGGGGGAAACTCCTCAAGGGACACCGGAAGCACCGGTGGGACCGGACGCCTATAGCTGAAGAGAGATCGCCAGACCCAGAATCGGAAACTACTCAGACCCACGCTGACAGGCGCCCGTGGTATCGGCCGGGCTGCAACGCCGCCACTCACGAATCGCCGTCGTGAATCGGCTGTGATAGAGTGCGTATGCGCTGATCCTCAGTCCGCACCATCCTCAGATTCGGTTGAAGAATGCCAGATAGCCGCCCGCATCAGGCCAAAACGGCCCGACCGCGATCGAGCCGGCCCCCCTTGCCGGCGGCGCCCCCGCCGTGCGGGCAGGGCGCGTTCCCGATCGTTGGAATCGGTGCATCGGCGGGCGGCCTTGCGGCATGTCGGACACTCCTGGGCGCGCTGGCACCCGGCAACGGCATGGCTTTCATCCTGGTCCAGCATCTCGACCCGACTCACGAAAGCATGATGGTGGAACTGCTGGCCGGTCACACACCGATGATCGTGCGACAGGCATCGGACGGGGTGTCGATCGAGCCCGATCACGTCTACGTGATTCCTCCCGGCACCTACCTGTCCGTCAGCAACGGCGCCTTGCACCTCTCGCATCCGCAAGCGCGCCACGGTGCGCGGCTGCCGTTCGACTTCCTGCTCTATTCGCTGGCGCAGAACTGCGGTCCGCGCGCCATCTGCGTGATCCTCTCGGGCATGGGCGCCGATGGCAGCCTTGGGCTGAAAGCGGTGAAGGAGCACGGCGGGCTGGTGATCGCGCAGGAGCCAGGCGAGGCCTCCTATGACGGCATGCCGCGCAGCGCGATCATGACAGGAGCGGTTGATCTTGTCCTTCCGGTTGCGAAGATTGCGGAAGCGCTGGTCGAATACGATCAGCGAATGGCGCAGAGCGGTTTCGATCCGCCGGATGAGGCAGAGGTCTGGCTGGCGGAGATTATCGACCTTCTGCGCACAAAAACCGCCCATGATTTCAGGCTCTACAAGCCGGGCACTCTTCAGCGCCGAATCGAGCGGCGCATGGCGCTGGCAGGAATCACAACGGATCATGTGGGTCGGTATATCGAGATCCTGCGGAGCGATTCGGGGGAGCTCGACCTGCTCGCGAAGGACCTGCTCATCAACGTCACCAGCTTCTTCCGCGATCCGCAGGTGTTCGATCTCCTGGCGGACAAGATCATTCCGCACCTTGTGCGCAACCACGCGCCCGATCAGCCGATCCGCATCTGGGTTGCGGGGTGCAGCACGGGGGAGGAGACCTATTCACTCGCGATGCTGTTCCGCGAAGAAATCGTGGCCGCGAAGCTGAGCACCAGGCTGCAGGTGTTCGCCTCCGACGTCGATGCGGATGCGGTCGCGCGTGCAAGGGACGGGTTCTACCCCGAGACGATCCAGGCGGACGTGTCGCCGGCACGACTGGAACGCTTCTTTTCGCGCGAAGACCACGGCTATAGAGTCGTGGACGAGCTGCGCGCGGCGGTGGTGTTCACCGTGCAGGATGTGCTGGCCGATCCGCCATTCTCACGCCTCGACCTGGTGTCATGTCGCAATCTCCTTATTTATTTGGGTCCTGAGGCGCAGGCCAAGATCATCTCGCTGTTCCATTTCGCGCTGCGTGAAGGCGGCATTCTGCTGCTTGGCAGCTCGGAGACGGTCGGCGACGCCGAAGGCCGCTTCGAGGCCATCTCCAAGTCGGAGCGGCTTTACCGGCACATCGTCCCTGCCCGGCCGGGAGACCCCGGCTTTTCGATGACCGGCGACGGCGGCCGAATCCACGCTCGGCAGGCACCAGGCCATGCGCCCTCGCGACAAGCCGCGCTCGGCGACCTTTGCCGGCGGCTGGTCATGGAAACCTATGCGCCGGCAGCAGTGCTGATCAACCGCAAACACGAGTGCCTCTATTCGCTAGGTCCGACGGACCGCTATCTGCGCGTGGCGCCGGGTCATCCGACTCACAATCTGCTCGCCCTTGCCCGTCAGGGGCTGCGCGCCAAACTTGCGTCGGCAATCCAACGAGCCAGCCAACAGAACGCGCGCATCGTCATCGCCGGAGGCCGGTCGAACCTCGATAGCGACACGGCTTCGTTCAGCATCGACGTGCGTCCCGTGACGAGCGACGGCGATGAGCTGCTGTTGATCTGCTTCGTTGACGAGAAGTTGCAGGAGGAAATGCAAGCGCGCCCGGTCACGGCGGCGGAAGCTTCTCTGGTGGCCCGGCTTGAGCAGGAGCTCGAAGCCACCAGGACGGAGTTGCAGGGCGCCATCCGAAGCCTCGAGATCTCCAGCGAAGAGCAGAAGGCGATCAACGAAGAGGCTCTCTCCATAAACGAGGAATACCAATCGACGAACGAGGAGCTGCTGACGTCGAAGGAGGAATTGCAGTCGCTCAACGAGGAGCTGACCGCCCTCAACAGCCAGCTCCACGAGACCTTGGAACGGCAGCGCACGACATCCAATGATTTGCAGAATGTGCTGTATAGCACAGACGTTGCGACGCTGTTCCTCGACACCCATCTGAATATCCGCTTCTTCACGCCAGCCACCAAGTCGCTGTTCAGCGTCATACCCAGCGACGTCGGGCGCCCGCTTGCAGACCTCCACTCGCTGGCTGCCGATGGTGCGCTTCTAACCGATGCCCGAGCCGTGCTTGAGACCCTTGCCCCGGTCGAGCGGGAGATCGAAGCTCAGAACGGCGCCTGGTACAGCCGTCGCGTCTTGCCTTATCGGACCCAAGACAACGGAGTCGAGGGCGTCGTCATCACCTTTGCCGATGTTACCGAGCGCCGGCACGCGGCGGATGCACTCGCGGCAGCCATGCGGCAGGCAGAGCTGGCCAATGCCGCCAAGTCGCGCTTTCTTGCCGCCGCGAGCCATGACCTTCGCCAGCCGCTGCAGACGCTTGCCCTGCTGCAGGGGCTCCTGGCGAAGACCGTCGAAGGCGAGCGGGCGCAAAAGTTGGTCGCACGGCTCGACGAGACGCTGGGCGCCATGACCGGCATGCTGAACGCGCTGCTCGATATCAACCAGATCGAGGCCGGCAACGTCCGTCCCGAGGTGATCAATTTCCCGATCAACGATCTGCTCGGACGGCTCAGGGATGAGTTCGCCTATCACGCGCATGCGCAAGGGCTTGCCTTGCGCATGGTGCCGTGCGGCCTGTCGATACAGAGCGATCCGCGTCTGCTGGAGCAGATGATCCGTAACCTGCTGTCGAACGCATTGAAATACACCAGTCACGGCAAGGTGCTGCTTGGTTGCCGGCGATGCCGCGGCGTGCTGAGCGTCGAGGTCTGGGATACCGGAGTCGGCATCCCCGACGAGGAGCTTCAGGCGGTCTTTGAGGAGTACCATCAGCTCGGCAATGCGGCGCGCGAGCGGAGCCGGGGCCTCGGTCTTGGCCTGTTCATCGTACAGCGCCTGGGGGATTTGCTGGGCCATCGCGTGCGCGTCCGCTCGCGTCCGGGCAAGGGCTCGGTCTTCGCCATCGAGGTCGCCCTCCCGCCGAGCGGGGTGATACCCGGGCCTGAAGAACAGCGTCGGGATGCGATCGATAACGGGAACGTTGACGCCGTTCGGCGCACGGGCATCATCCTGGTCGTCGAGGACGATCCCGAGGTGCGCGGACTACTCGAACTCGTCCTCGGGGAGGATGGCCATCGTACGGCAACGGCGCCGGACGGCATCGCCGCGCTTGACCTGGTCACGCGAGGTCCGATCCGACCTGACCTCATCATCGCAGACTATAATCTTCCCAACGGTCTGACCGGCCTCCAGTTCATCGGAAAGGTGTGGGAGAAACTTCATCGCGAGATCCCGGTCATCATCCTGACCGGTGATATCTCGACCGTCACCTTGCGCGAGATCACGCTCCAAAACTGTCTGCAGCTTAACAAACCAGTGAAACTGAACGAATTGACGCAGGTCATTCAGCGACTCCTTCCGGCATCGCAGGCTGGCGCCTCGCTGCCAAGCGAAGCAGGCGGCGCCAAGAGCGCACCCCTCGTCTTTGTCGTCGACGACGACGGCAACGTGCGGGAGGGGATTCGCAGCGTGCTTGAGCAGGGTGGCTGGACCGTCGCCGACTACGCGTCCTGCGAGGCATTTCTCGAAGCCTATCGCCCGGGCGCGGGAGCATGCCTCTTGATCGACGCTTATCTGCCGGGAATGAGCGGGCTCGAACTGCTGAAACGGTTGGCTGGCCACCACCTTCCGGCGATCATGATCACGGGCAGCAGCGACGTGGCGATCGCGGTCCAAGCCATGAAGGCGGGCGCTGCGGACTTCATAGAGAAACCGGTCAGTCGTGCTGAACTGCTTGCCAGCATCGAGCGCGCTGTCGAGCAGTCCCGCGATTCCAGTAGGCTGGTCGCGGCGCGGGAAGAGGCTGCCACCCATGTTGCGGGTTTGACTCCGCGTGAACGGCAGATCATGGAGATGGTTCTCGCCGGTGCACCTAGCAAGAATATCGCCGTGGATCTTGGCATCAGCCAGCGCACGGTCGAAAACCACCGTGCCTCCATCATGAAGAAGACCGGGTCGAAGTCCCTTCCGGCGCTGGCCAGATTGGCACTGGCCGCTGCTTGGCATGCGGACGACCAGCCCTCGTTCGATCCGGATCTCCAGTCGCGGCTGCCCGGCGGATAGCCTGTAGGTAGTTTCCGAACCTACCACGCTCGCGTCCGGACCGTTAACGTCGATTGCAGAACTTGGTAACGCCGTCCGATCTCTCCGGGAAGGTTTGAGCGCTGGGCCGCCGCAAGGCGGTCGCCTGCGCACCACCTCCGTCGGAGAAATCGATCGTTGGTCGCCTCGTGCTGTCCTGACTGCCCACGTTGGAGAGTCTCATGTGCCCCATTCACGTTGATCATGGCGGAGATCGTCGCCTGAGATTTGTCTTCAACCACGCCGTGGTGTCGCTCGGGCTTACCGGCGACGCGACCTTTGAGGATGTCGCGCGGACTCTGGCCGGGCTGTCGATCCGGCGCTATGGGAAGCCGATCGCCATAGACGTTATCCTGGGCTCGGGCGCGGGTGATAATTACTCTGCGGCGGAAAACGTTTGTAATGTGTGAACCATCGGCGGCCGATCCGCCGGGTCGCCGTTGAACAGCCGGTCGAGTCGTTGACTGATATGGAGGCGAAAATGGGCACGATTCTTATCATTGTTCTTCTGATAGTGCTGCTTGGTGGCGGGGGTGGTTACTACGGCTACAATCGCTATGGCGGGGCGGGACTCGGGGGCGTTCTTGGCCTTGTATTGGTTGTCCTAGTCGTGGTTTGGCTCCTCGGCGCGCTCCGTATCTAGGTCAGTTGGCCATCGCGTGGCGCACTCTGCTCAACGCCGCACTCGTCACGCGGCAGGGCTAGGCGTTTCCAACCCTTTCGACGCGGCATGGTAAGGGCGTAGGCGCTCCCGCTGGAGGCGGAGGCGGAACAACTCCGTGCTCACAGGGGGCCAGCATGAGAGCGTAAGGCGCATTCCACTTGCCGATAGCCAGTTTCAGCCTGGATTGGAGAGCGCAATGTCTTCTAACAGCACGCTGATCTGGCCGGCAAAGCGGCCGGGCTTTCTCCGAACCGGGTTGTGGGTCGGATTGGCCGGTGGATTGGCCGAGTTCAGCGTCATCTGGTTGTATTGGGCGCAAAAGGGCGGAGACGCCGATATCCTCGCCCGATACTTAGCCTCCGGCGTCGGGCTCGACGCGTCACCGGCCATCGGGGTGGCCGTTCGGCTGGTCCTCGCTGCGGCGCTCGGTATTGGCCTGAGCGCTGTGATGCGAGCAGCGGCGCGCCAGCCGGCCCGCGATGGGCTGGTGTTTTGCTTTATGCTCGGTAGTCTGGCGGTCGTGTGGGCAATCAACATCTTCATCGTGCTCCCGGCGGTTAATCCAGCCTTCGTGCATCTTCTGCCGTACCCGGTCACTCTTGTCGCGAAGTTGTTGTTCGGCCTCGCAGCCGCCGCTACGCTGTGTGCGCTCACGCCGCCAGACTGGGCGCTTTCTGCAGACCGGCGTGGTCAAGGAGCCAATGCCGATGTTGCGGCTGGCTTCGGCCATTTGATTGAGCCGGATCATCGATCTGCGGACGCCTCTATGCCATAAACGAATTCTGTGATCTTTGGCCCACGACTCTGATTGGTTAGATGGGGTAACGGGCCGGCCACAGCCTAGATGCGGAGGTGGTCGTCCCTCAGAATGATGGTGTCATTGACCGGAGTCAGGGGGTTGCCCTGCTCCAAGCATCATCGAGGGACGACCATGGAGCAGTATGCCGGGATCGATGTTTCGCTTGAA
>Ga0302320_10010201_pt1 | contig 20072 bp, 14 predicted proteins | sample Bog_T0_3_FD_202130 | JGI IMG/M metagenome (GOLD analysis project Ga0302320, IMG submission 202130) | Peat permafrost microbial communities from Stordalen Mire near Abisko, Sweden - Bog_T0_3 | ecosystem: Environmental > Terrestrial > Soil > Wetlands > Peat | place: Sweden: Abisko, Stordalen Mire...
GATGCCGCGCGGCTCACTTCGAACGGCTTCGGCGTAGCGCAACCCATCGCCTCGAACGATACCCCCGACGGACGCGCCCAGAACCGGAGAGTGGAGTTTGTAAAGCAGTAGCGGGCGGTCCGCTCACGCAGTAGAAGATAAACGGCAGACGATGTTGCCTGAAGCTCGCCGCGGCGCTGCGGTACTTGGATATGACCGTAACCCATGGAGCCGTGGACATCGCACGCTCACATTGCGGCCCCGGCTCCGCACAGCCGGAGAGTGTTGGAACGGTTCGTGGCGGATTGCCATACCGTCAAGGGGTGGGCTGACAGGCACTTTCAGGGGCTCATCTCCGGGGTTGACTGGAACCCGGATGAGGCCCAGAACTCGCGGTGTATCGTCCCGAAGCCGTTCGCTTCGATCTACATCGACGATAAGGCGTGGCCGTTGCGCGGCGGGCCGGTAAATTGGCTCGATGTGGAGCGGGACATGGAAGAGCGCGGAGTATCTTAGGACGGGCTCAAGCGGCGTCGCTGACGTGGACTACCGCCTCTTTCCCGAGGGCGCGGAGGGCGGCTTCGATTTTACCCGCCTTGGTCTCATGTTTTGGATTAAGCATCCTGCGGACGATCAGTTCCGTCACTCCCAGGCGGCGCGCGAGTTCGGAGTTGTTTACCCCGGCTCCTTCCATTGCCGTAAACAGCGCCAGTTTTGGAGCGAGATACATCGCGACCGGAATAAGGCGCTCTCCGGCGCGCGGTTTGGACGGCCGTGGAACGGCATCCCGCCGCGCAAGCCGGCCGGCCAGGGCCTCCTGTAGACAATCGGCCGCCTGTTCGACCGCGTCCGCCATATCGCAACCGCTGGTGATAGCCTCGGGAAGATCCCGAAAGCGAACCATATGGCTTCCGCCGTCGTCCGGGGTGAATTGGGCTGGGTATGCAAACCGATCCATGAGTATGCTCCTAGTTTATGCCGAAATCCTTGGCGTCGAGTTCCAGTTGTTCGATCATGGCGCGGAGCGTTCCCGTGGGAATCTCGCGCTTGAGGTTCTGCACGGTGGTTTTGCCGGTAGCGCCCACGTAGAGCGTTCCGTGGCTGCCTTTGCCATGGGACGGAATCCAGTTGTAGGAGAGGCTCTTCGTTCTCGCCGCGTGCCGTGCTTTCCGCAGGAACTCAGAGCCTTTCATGAATCCAGCATCGTACACTTATGTACGGATGTCAACGGGGCAGGAGGAAATAAAAATCGATGACGATGTTGAAGCGTGAAGGCGTCCGGCGCGAGAAGTGAGGAATATGATTGTCGCCGGAGTGGCGATGGATTGGCTGAAGCGGTGAACTGGATCTTGGTTCGTTCGGCACAATCCCAGGAGGGCGGTCCAGGCCGAGATGGTCGGCGTTTTGCCATGTTCCGGGATAGGTTCGGCGCCTCCTGGATGATTCTCCACGAGCGGCCGTGGCCATAAGACGAGTGCTCATAATCGAGTCCGATGCTAAGTGGCCCCTTAGTTTGGGTATCATAAGGAATCATGCGCATCGCGTTCCCCATCGCCGCTTTGCCGCTCATTCTGTGCTTTTACGCCGCGGCCCAGCCGCTTGCGAGCGTTTCCGGCACCGTGGTGGACCTCTCTACGGGAGCTCCACTCGAGAACATACGTGTGCGTGTCGTGCCGGTTTCGGACACACTGCCGAGCGTGGAATACACCGCGGTCAGTGACCGGGAAGGGCGCTTTTCGATCCTCGGGATCCCGCCAGGCCGCTACGGAGCGCGGCCGCACGTACCCCCGCGCCGCTTCTTCGTGCCGATCCTTGGCGACAACGGCCGGGCGGCTTCCGATTTGTTCCTGAGGTCGGGCGACCATGTGGAGAACTTGCGCCTGCAAATCGCCAGGCCCGCGGTGATTACGGGACGCGTCGTCGGAGATGACGGAGAGCCGGTCGCCTTCGCGCGGGTTGGGGCCGAGCTAGCCGTGCAACAGAATCCCCCGATCGTAGCGCGCGGTGGCTTCGGCCAGAGCGATGAACGCGGGATGTATAGATTGGTTGGCTCGCCGGGGAAATACAAAATCCTGGTAGAACCTGCCAAAGAAGACTCCACATACGAAGGCGATCTGCGGGCCGACGGCGAGGATTTTCAGTACGGCCCGACCTATTTCCCCCACGAAACCCAGGTGGAGAAAGCGGGAATAGTGGAAGCGCTGCCAGACGGTGAGACCACGGGCGTCGAGATCCGGATGACGCACGCGCCCGCGGCTACCAACCATGTGGGCGATGGTAAGAACGCGATGGCCGAGGGCACGGTTGTAGACAGCGTGACAGGCAAGCCGCTGAGTCACGCGCGGGTCACATTCGGCTTGTTCAACATGGACGCTCCCGGACGCGCATACTATGCCACATCGCGTGCGGATGGCACATACAGGGTGACTGGACTGCCCGCGGGTCGGTACACAGCCTTCGCGTCCCGGCCAAGCTACCTGGGCGGCAGCATCATGCTCCCTTCGTTCGTACGAGAGCTGAAGGACGGTGAACACGCGACTCTCGATCTTCAATTAGCGCCGGAGGGCGTGATCAGCGGCCGGGTGGTCGCTGAGATTGACATCATTGCGGCAGGTTTTCTGGTGGAGGCCACCGGCGCTCCGCGGGAGAAGGGATTCGAAATGATGTTTGGCGGACACATGGGGATGAGCATTACTGACGACAGGGGCGAATTTCGCATTCACGGGTTGGCGGGCGACCGCTATCGTATACGCGCCTCAGTTGACCGCCGCGGCCTTCCGTCGGCTAATGTCGATGACAGCAGCGAGATCGACTATGGCCCCACCTATTATCGCGGCACTTTGGACGAAAGCGCAGCGGAGTGGGTCGAGTTGCCTGCCGGCGGCGAGGTCAACGGATTGGAGATTCGGTCTGTTCGCATACCCAATCTGCACGTAAAAGGACGACTCACGAGCGAAGGCGGCACTCCATCCCCGGCACGATTGCAATTGCCGACTCTCAACGGCCAACTCGTCACCGAAACCTGGCTGGCGGCGGATGGGACTTTCGTGTTTTGGCACATGCTGCCGGGACAGTACCAGATCCTCGGCTACCGCGGCGCCCCTTCGCACGAGCTCCGCAGCGCGCCATTAAGAATCGAAATCAAGGATAGCTCAATCGATGGGATAGAGCTTGCGATTCCCGCCGAGGTCGACGCAAGGAAGCAAAAGCTTTGAGACGCCGTTGTGATAACCTGCTCTCCGTGCGCTTCATACTCCTTCTGATCCCTGTCACGCTCCTCGCCCAGGACCGCCCCTTGGCATCCCTGCCCTACACCCCCAGCCTGGAAACCAGGTTCCTCGACCGCTCCGCCGACCCCTGCGTCGACTTCTACAAATTCTCCTGCGGCAATTGGAACAAGCTGAACCCCATCCCGCCCGACCAGGCCCGTTGGGATGTCTACGCCAAGCTCACCGACGACAATCAACGCTACCTCTGGGGCCTCCTCGACGAAGCTGCCAGGCCCACCGCGCAACGCACTCCCCTGCAGCAGAAAATCGGCGACTACTTCTTCGCCTGCATGGATGAAGCCGCCATCGAAAAGGCCGGCGCCCAGCCGCTCGAGGCGCGCCTGGATGAAATCGCCGCCCTCAAGAGCGCCGCGGACCTTCCCGCTCTGCTGGCCCGCATGCACCTCGAATCCAGCGACGACGGCGCGCTGTTCGCGTTCGGCTCCGCCCAGGACTATGCCGACTCCAGCCGCGTCATCGCTTTCGCCTCCGCCGGCGGCCTCGGCCTGCCGGATCGCGACTACTACGTCAATCCCGACGCCAAATCGCAGGAGATCCGCGCCAAATATCTGGATCACGTCGCCGCCATGCTGCAACTGCTGGGCGATTTCCCCGACGCCGCGCGCGCCGGCGCCGCGGCCGTGATGGCCATCGAGACCGGCCTCGCCAAAGCCACGCTCACCCGCGTCGAAAAGCGCGACCCCTACAAGCAATTCCACAAATACACCCGCGCGCAACTCGCGGCGCTCACTCCCACCTTCGGCTGGACCGCCTACTGGGACGGACTCGGCCTGCCGGCGCCCGCCACCCTCAACGTCACCGAGCCCGATTTCTACAAAGAGGTGGAACACCAACTCAAGACCCGCGGCCTTCAGGAGTGGAAAACCTATCTGCGCTGGCATCTGGCGCACGCCGCGTCGCCGTACCTTTCGAAGGCCTTCGTCGAGACCAATTTCAACTTCTACAGCAAGACCCTGCGCGGCGTCGCCGAAATGCGGCCCCGCTGGAAGCGTTGCGTCAGCTTCGTGGACCGCGACCTGGGAGAAGCGCTCGGCCAGGTCTTCGTCGACAAGACATTCACGTCCGACACCAAGGCCCGCGCCCTCGCCATGACCAGGGAAATCGAAGCGGCCATGGAGGGCGAACTGGCGCAACTCACCTGGATGAGCGCCGCCACCAAAAAGCAGGCGCTGGTCAAACTGCACGGCATGGTCAACAAAATCGGCTATCCCGAAAAGTGGCGCGACTACAACTCCGTGGACATCACCCGCGGCGCATTTCTCACCGACGTCGACCGCGCCGCGGTCTTCGAATCCAAACGCCAGTTGGCCAAAATCGGCAAGCCCGTGGACCGCGCCGAGTGGCAAATGACGCCCCCCACCGTCAACGCTTATTACGACCCGCAGATGAACGACATCAACTTTCCCGCCGGCGTGCTGCAGCCGCCGCTGTTCGATCCCAAAATGGACGATGCGCCCAATTACGGCAATACCGGCGCCACCATCGGCCACGAATTGACCCACGGCTTCGACGACGAAGGCCGCCAGTTCGACGCCAAGGGCAACCTGCGCGACTGGTGGGCCAAACCGGACGCGGCCAGGTTCGTCGAGCGGGCCGCCTGCGTTTCCGATCAGTATTCGCAGTACACCGTGATCGACAACATCAAGATCAACGGCAAGCTGACGGCCGGCGAAGACATCGCCGATCTGGGCGGCACCACGCTGGCCTACATCGCCTGGAAGGCCGCCACCAAAGCGCAGGACCTCAAGGCCGCCGACGGATTCACCCCCGAGCAGCGCTTCTTCATCGGCGTAGCCCAATGGGCCTGCGGCGACGAGCGCCCCGAAAACAAGCGCCTCAACGCCGTCACCAACGAACACTCGCCCAACGAATACCGCATCAACGGCGTGGTGGCCAATATGCCGCAGTTCGGCCAGGCTTTTTCGTGCAAAACGGGCCAGCCCATGATGCGCCAGAACGCCTGCCGCATTTGGTAGGCAGTGGGCCAAGCCTTCACACTGTGCAAGGAACGAACAACCCAACCGCCCTGGAATTCTGAGAAACTGAAGTAATCAGCAATGCATCCTTCGATCAAGATGAATCCAGCGCCCAAGCGCCAGTGGAATCGGGCGGCCATTGCCGGACTGGCCGGTATCGCGTCCTTCTTGTTGCCGGCTTTGTGCCAGGCGCAGACGCCCCCGATCTATACCGTCACCACCGTCGCCGGTACGGTTCCGGCTAACCCCGGCAATGGAGCGGCTCCCACCGTGGGTTACACCGGCGACGCCGGGGCCGCTACCAGTGCCGAGCTGAATGGCCCGACCAGCGTGGCCCTGGACTCCAAGGGCAACATCTACATCGCCGATCAGACCAATAACGTGATCCGCATGGTCCTCGCCAGCAGCCGCAATATCTCGACAGTGGCAGGCATGACTACCACCGGCTATTCCGGAGACGCCGGGCCGGCCACCAGCGCCGAGATCAACTACCCCGATACCATGGCGGTGGACAGCAAAGGGAATTTCTATTTTTCGGACGTGCTCAACGGCGCCGTGCGCATGGTCACCCCGGCGGGCATTATTTCGACGGTCGCCGGATCGAGCGTTCAAGGCGTGGGGTTTTCGGGAGACGGAGCCTTGGCGACGCAGGCCAGTCTCGACCAACCCTCGGGCATCGCCATCGATTCCGCCGGCAACATCTATATCGCCGATAGCGGAAATTTCCGCATCCGCAAGGTGACCGCCTCCACCGGCGACATCAGCACCATTGCCGGCAGCGGTACCGAGGGGTTGTCCCTGGAAGGCGGCGCGGCCCTCGCGGTGCATTTGAGCAGTATCAGGCAGCTTGCCCTTGCCGCCAATGGCGATCTTTATTTTGCCGACAGTCTCAATAACCAGATTCGCAAGCTCTCGAACGGCGTGGTCTCGATCGTGGCCGGCAACGCCGAGGGCCTTTCCGGTTTCTCCGGCGATGAAGGTCTGGCCACCAACGCCCTGCTCGACTTTCCCACCGGGGTAGCCGTGGACGCCTCCGGCAACGTATACATCGGCGACACCACTAACGCCCGCATTCGCATGGTTACGCCCGACGGCATCATCCACACGATCGCAGGGATGGGCACGCTTCCCGGCTATGGGGGCGATGGCGGCCCCGCGCTCAGCGCGCAATTCAACGAACCCATTTCCCTGATTGTCGACGCTTCCGGTAATCTGTATGTGGCCGACTACGGCAACGACATTATTCGCAAGCTGACCCCCAGCGCGCCGCCGAGCGGACCTGGACCGGCGCCCGTCATCAGCGGAGTCATCAGCGCCAGCGGTTTCGGCGCCCTTTCCGGGATTGCGCCAGGTTCCTGGATCGAAATCTACGGGACCAATCTGGCGCCCACCACGCGCACATGGGCTACGACCGATTTCACCGGCAACCAGGCTCCTACGCAACTCAATCTCACCACGGTGTCAGTGGGCGGCCAGTCGGCTTTCGTCGAATATATCAGCCCCACGCAGGTGAACGCGCTGGTACCGGGCACCATCGGTCTGGGTACGCAGTCCGTCACGGTGAACACCGCCGCCGGGCCGAGCGCGGCATTCAACATCAACGCCACTCTGGAGGAGCCCGGTCTGTTTGCGCCCACAATCTTCAAGATCGTCGGGAAACAATATGTCGGTGCGCTGTTCACCGATAATACGACCTACGTTTTCCCGACCGGGTCATTTGCCGGTATCACATCCCGCGCGGCGCAGCCCGGCGAAACGATCGTGATCTACGGGACTGGCTTCGGTGCGGTCCCCGGGTATCCGCCGGGCCAGATCCCGCAGGCCGTCGCCGGTTGTCCGCAATGTCTCTCCGTGCCGCTCGCTCCCAAATTCTATTTCGGCGTAGCGCAGGCGCAAGTGCAGTATGCCGGCCTGGTGGCGGGCGCGGTTGGACTGTACCAGTTCAACGTGATCGTGCCGGCCATCGCCGCCAATAATGCCGTGCCGCTGACCTTCACGGTCAACGTGAACGGCACGGACGTCGCCGGCACGCAGACGCTCTATACTGCCGTGCAGTAAGAAGGTGTTAACAAAGAAGCTTGCCTGACTTGAGCTTGATCGTGAACTCGATGGCCACAGCTTCAGAACTCCTGATGTCGCCCCGCAATTTTTGCCTGACGGGGAAAATGGGCTGAGTCATTCCTTTCGATGGCGAGAGGTTGGCAGGTGGGGCAGGCGGTGCCGCCTGCCCGAGCTGAATTAGGCCCGCTGCTCGAATAGGATCGAGCGAAGGCGAGCACCGCCTGCCCCACCTGCGGGCTCACCGCAAATTCGACGAGTCCCGCCCCCCATTGCCCGCAAGCGGGCGATTTCCAGCTTCGTTTTGGCCAGAGGGCGGGCGCGAGTAACATCTGGCAGCCGCGCAGACCGGCGCTTAGCGCGATGATGTCCCGCGGATCGGCCGTTTCGTCCGGATACGGAGGGTACGGTTTCCGCGTGCCCCCCCCGGAGATACGCCGCCGCGAATATGGCGGTAAGACCGCGCACTTCCTTGACGGAGATCCTCCCGCGAACGATGTGAAACCTGCGGCGGGCGGACTGAAGTCCGGAAGCCTGCCCCGCTATATATGGCGCCACGGACTGCTCCGGTGCATTCTCTGAGTGCGGCGAGGGCATGGCCGGGGGCTGCCGGGCGTGCTAAAAGCCAACAGCTAACAGCCAAAAACTGCTAACTTACTCCGGAATGCGTTTCGCCAAGGCCATAGCCAACGCCACGCCGTCCTGCCCGTCGGCTATATTGCCGTAGCCTGCCACAAAGCGGCCTTTGCGGAAGATGCACACCTTGCCCAAATATTGATCGGACCCCTGGAAGCCTTCGTCAGCGATCTTCGCCGCCGTATTCCCCGCGAATCGGGCGCGCAATTTCTCCATGAGATCGGTCGCGGCGGCAGCCGACACTTCCTCCACCACGAAAGCCTTGCCCACGTCATACTGCCCCACGTAGCCGCGCTTCAACAGGCGGATGCCCAGCACGCTTTCCGGCACCAGACGCAGGCTCTGCTGCTTTTCGGTGGGAAACCAGGCCAGCGCCCGCGGCGGATCGGAACTGCCTTCCAGAGTCTTCTCGAGTGCCGCGGTCCACTGGCGGAGCGTCTCGGTGTAATCGCCTTCGGGGTTGGCGGCGATCTCCACGTAATATTTGCCCTTGACGAAAAGGGCGCGGCGCGGCACGATCTGGCCGCCCATCCCCAGCTTGATAAGAGGCTGGCCGGGGTCGTGCGTATTGGAGAACATCCCGTAGGCCGAATCGGCATCCCCAAAATCGGAGATGTCGATCACCAGCGTGGCGCCGCCTTTTTGGCAGGTCACTCCCTGCATGGTCTGGAAGCCGTAGAGCAGATAGCCTTCGGCATTGCCGTCCATGTACTCGAACAGGTTGTCCTGGCCGTAGTTGCGGGCCGCCGCCTGCGCGGTCCAACCGGGCACCAGGTTGCAGGCCGGTGCGGCAGCGCTCGCCGCCACGGAAAATGCGAGGCCCCACGCCAGCGCCACCGCACCGGCGCGCATCAGCATGCAAACAACTCCTGCGCGCGCGCCATTTCCCGCGCCACTTTGACGCCGTAGGGGCAATTCACCGTGCATCCGGCGCAATCCCCGCACTTGGCCGACACGTGCTCCGGGGCCAGTTGCAGGTACCGCTCGCGTCCCAGCGCGAACTGGCCGTAGCCGTCGGCATACGTGGCAAAACGCAGGACATCCTGCACCGGCAGCCCCTGGCGGCACTGTCCGGCACACTCGCCGCACAGGCGGCAGTAGAACGGCTTGATGTGCTCCAGGTGCATGGCCAGAATTTTGTCGTCGGCGGCGCCGAAGGGCTGCGCCATGGCCTTGAGATTGGCATCCAACTGGTCCGTGTCGGTCATGCTGGGGACGGTGGTGCCGATGTTGGGATTGCGGAGCACCCATTTCAGAGCGGATGTCAAGGCGCCCTCGCGGTGCAACTTTTCCGCGATGGCCGGAGAGGCGCCCCGGCCGCGCGTGCCGCCCGCCATTACCTTCATGCAGACGATGCCCTTGCCCGCCTGGGAGGCTTCGGCGATGACATCGTTCATGAACGGTTCCATGGTGAAGTTGTACTGCGTCAGGATGACATCAATGTTGGGATTCTTGGCCAGCCAGGGGATCAGTTGCTGTTGTCCCTGGTGCGTGCTCACGCCCGCGAACCGGATTTTGCCGGCCTTCTTGGCGATCTGCTGCGCCTCGATCAGGTCGTCGGTAACATCTTCCGGCTTGCCCTTGCCGTGCAGGTACCAGATGTCGACATGGTCCGTGCCGAGTTCCGACAGGCTCTTGTCGATCTGGTCCAGCGCTTCCTGTTTGGTGCGGCCTTCGGTCTTGGTGGACAAGGTGAGCTGGTTGCGTTTGCCTTTGAGAGCCGCTCCCACCATGCGCTCGTTGTTGCCGCCCGAGTAGCTGCGGGCAGTGTCGAAGTAAGTGATGCCCAGGTCGGCGGCCCGCTGGATTACGCTTCCATCGGAGGTGATCATGCAGCCAAACCCGAGGCTGGTGACCTTCAGCCCTGTCTTACCCAGGGTCCGGTACTGGAAAGCCGGAGCGCCGGCGTTCGGTTTGGGAGCCGGCTGGCTCGAAGGCGGGGCTGCCTGAGGAGACTGCCCGGAAGTGCGCGACGCGGAAGCGACGGCCGGCAAGACCAGCCCGGCCGCCAGAAAGTTACGGCGAGAAGATTCGCGATTCACAAGACCTACCTCACTGTTCTACAAGATGATTTCAGAGTACAGGTGCCGAAAATCTATTGTAGCGGTGGGCGGAGGAATATGCCAAGCGGAAAATCGCGTCTCTGCCTCGACCCGAGGTGAGCTCATCTCGATTCCAGGAACTCAGAGTCCGGTCTCCGAACTCCCGATGTCGTGGAGTCTTGTGGCGATCCCGGAGGTGGGGCAGGCGGTGCTCGCCTGCCTCGATCCTGTTCGGGCAGGCGCCAGGCAGCGATGAGTGGGCGAAAGCGTTGCCGTCCTTACATAGAGTCTTTGCGTGCCGCGACGATTTTCTGATGACTTTTCTTGGCACCCTGTTTAGCGGTTGTGGCGCACGGCAGCTTCGCCGCGGCGACCGCTGAAGTCAGACGCATTCGCAGGCATGGATTCCGACGCTGACCGCTGATCGCTGACCGCTTGCGGCGCAGCCGCAGCCGCACGATCGAGGCTACCAGACGCACGAGGCGGAAACTTCCGGCTGCGCCGGCGCGTTTCCGATTACCCGCACATGCAGGACCACCTGGAGATTTTTGTTTTCCCAGCCGGCCGGCAGATCGCGCACCAGCAGCGCAAGCTGGACCGGGTCGCTCACCACGCGCCCCGCTGCTTCCGTGCCGAACTGTTTCACTCCCGCCACAACCACCACGAAACCTCCGGTGGAAGCGTTTTTCAGGCGGCAGATCAGCACATAATCGTCGCTGGCGGAGTCGTCGCTGGTCGCTGGAACGGACCACTGCCGCTGCGCCGCACCATGCGCCGGCTTGTCGGCGGTGTCTACCAGGACGGCGCTGTAACCCTCCTGGAAAGTGAACTGGAACCGCCAGCCCTGCTGGAATTCCATCGTCCAATGGTTGGTGATCGCCCCGATCAGCAGGACCGGCGTTTGCCGCAAGTCGGCAAAGGAAATGTTGTCGGCGAAACGCAGGCGCATGCCTTTCGACCGCCGGCCCAACATGGCGGCGATCTGATTGGCCGCCACCATATCGCCAAACGCGACATACTGATCCGGCACGGGAACCATATCGGACCCGTCCAGCTCCTTGGGTGGCACCTGCAGGGGCCGTTGCATGGGTATTTTCGTGGGCGGGAGAAGGGCCTCGTTGAGTTTCAGCGCCCGCAGGGAAGGGTGATACACCAAGGGGTGCGCCACGCCCACCAGCAGCGGTTCATTCGATTCGAAAACCGGCTTCCAGAATTTCGCCAGAACGTCCGGCCTGTGGGCGATTCCGGTCAATTGCACCGCCCCCGCAGCCAGAATCAGCAGCAACGCAGCGCTGCCGGTTATGATCGCGGTACGCCGCCGTTTGGGCGGCGCCGGAACTACCGGGGCCGCAACCGGCGGCGCAGGCTCCTTTTCGATGGGGGCGGCGGCGTAGTGGAATTCCGGGGCGTAGGCGCCGGCGGGAAGGTCAATCTTGACTCGCGAAGCCACGCCTTCCGGGGATACGTAGAACTGGGCCAGCCGCTTGCGAACCTCGCGCGCGCCCACCCGCACGATGGTGTCCTCGCCCAGTTCCGACTGCGGCTGCCGTCCGAAGACGTCGATGGCCACAGTCCGTTCCTTGAGCGCTCCCGCTTCTCCTGCCAGCGACTTTTCGCAAACGTACTCCAGGAATTGCTGGCACCGTTTGCTGCCGTGAAAAGATGGACTCGCCAGGATGGTACGAAGTTGACTTTGTACCTCTTCAGGCTTCGGTAAATCACGGTCCTGCGTGGGACCCGGGGAACGAGAGTTCGTCTCTCCCCTTATGGTTATACCCCCCAACTCGGCCACCTCAATTGCATTGTCGTCTTTCGCATCACTGAACGCAACACGACGAAAGTATTGTATCGCACGAGAATCCGCCCGTGAAGACACCGTGACACACGGTGTATCCCGTTGAGTAAAAACTTCTGTTGGGCGGGCACCTCAAGCGAGCCCCTGTTCCTGGGGGAAACGGGCTGGGTGGGTCTTTCCGCATGGGAGGGTTTTCCATGAAAAGAGGGCGGCCTTTCCCCATATGATATCGTAACAGTCATCAAAATCTGTGACACGGGGGAGAGGTTTTTGTTTTTTCGTGCCGCCGGGCAAAGGCGTTATTTGTTTTTGCGGAGCGGTGGCTCGGTCCGATTCCCCGGCAGTTCCGGGATGCCGGTGATATCAGGAGCTCAGAGTCTCTTCTCGACCCGCTTCGAGAGCGGCAGTGGGTGTCGGGGAGCGCCGAGATGAGTCTCCGGACTCCTGATCTCATGGAATTAGGCTGAACCGGGGGTGGGGCCAGGCTTCAGCCTTCCCCAGAGGGGACCCCGGACTTCAGTCCGCCCGCCGCAGGTCTCACATTGTTGGCAGGAGGGCGGGCTGAAGCCCGCCGCAGACTGAAGTCTGCCCCACCTTCGAAACGCTCGCCAGCGAGTGGCGGCCCGAAGTGGCTCACCTTATTTCCCCGGGCCAGCCGGAATTGCGGGCGACATCAGGAGTCCAGAGTCTCCGGCCCGCTGAGCCATTCCTTTCGATGGCGAGAGCTTCGCAGGTGGGGCAGGCGGTGCCGCCTGCCCGCCCGCGCTGTCGAATATCCAGGGCAGGCGGCACCGCCTGCCCCACCTGCGGCTCACTGCAAATTCCACGACATCAGGAGTTCTGACCTTCTGTCATGACCAGCGGGTACGGGGTTCCTGACCATTTTCAGAAACGCCCCGCTTGCTGGCGCGCGCGGCTCCGTAAACACTTACAGACGCTGAAGCGTCATTCCGAGCCGCTAGCCAAAATCCCGAAACTGTCTAAGCACCCGGCCGCGCCCTGTGGGAAGATAGGTTTTCATGCGTAGAGCAATTCTGCTTGCGATCACGCTGGCGTTGTCCTCGTTGACCGCTGCCGACCCGCCGCAGGCCGAGATTTCGAACGGCTCGGTTCATGCCCGGCTATATCTGCCGGATGCCGCCAACGGCTACTACCGGGCCACTCGTTTCGATTGGTCGGGCGTCGTCGCCAGCCTGGAGTTTCAGGGCCACAACTATTTTGGCGTCTGGTTCCCGCGATACGATCCTAAGCTCCACGACGCCATCACCGGCCCGGTGGAAGAATACCGCACCGGCGATAGCGCGCTGGGGTATGCCGACGCCAAAGTCGGCGAAAGCTTCGTGCGCATCGGGGTGGGTCTGCTCCGCAAGCCCGAAGAGCCGCGCTTCCAGCAGTTCAAGACTTACGACATTGTCGATAACGGCAAGTGGACGGTGAAGGTCGCCGCCGATTCGGTGGAATTCACCCAGGAACTCGCCGATCCGGTTTCCGGTTACGCCTACTTATACAAGAAGACCGTACGCCTGGCCAAGGACGCGCCGCGCCTGGTCATCGAACATAGCCTGAAGAATACCGGCAAGAAGACCATCGAGACCAATGTCTACAATCATGGCTTCTTCATGATCGACAACCAGCCTTCCGGGCCGGATTTTTCCGTCAGGTTCCCGTTCGAGGTGAAGGCCGCCGCCGATTTGCACGGCTTGGCGGAGGTGCGCGGCAAGGAACTGCATTATCTGCGGGAACTGAATCCCGGCGGTCAGAGCGTCCACAGCGAACTGACCGGCTTCGGCAACTCCGCCCGCGATTTCGATTTTCGCGTGGAGAACCGCAAGACCGGCGCGGGTGTCCACGTTTCCGGCGACCGTCCGTTGTGGAAGATCGACTTCTGGTCGATTCGCACCACCGTCTGCCCGGAAGCTTATATCGACATGAAGATCGAGCCCGGGCAGGAATCGCACTGGCTCCTCACTTACGATTTCTACGTGATGCCGCCGGCTAAGTAGCCGCGCGGCCCTGTTGGAGGAACTCGCATGAAACGAACGTTGTCGATCGCCGGTTGCGCGGCCGGAATCGCCGTGTGCTGGTTGATGGCCCAACCCGCGGGCGATCCCTTGTTACAGGGTTTGCGGGAGGTGGAAGTGGCATCGGTGGCCGACGCCATGGAGCAACTCTACGGCCAGCAGGCCTTCATGTCGCATGAAATGCGGCCGCTTTCTCCCGCCAAATTCGCCGGCCCCGCGGTGACCGTGCTGATGAAGAAAGAGGAGCACAAAGAAGGCTCGGCGGCGTCGCAAGGGATGCTGGACGCCATCGATAACGCGCCTGCCGGTTCGGTATACGTGATGGTGCTGGAAAACGGCGGCGACTACGCCGGTATCGGCGGCCTGATGGCCACGGCCATGAAGTATCGCGGCTTCGCCGGCGCGGTGATCGACGGCGGTGTGCGCGACACTCCGCAGATCCGCAAGCTGCAGTTCCCGGTATTCAGCCGCGGCGTGGTGCCATCCACCACCATCAACCACTATCGTTTCGCGGGCGTCAACGTTCCCGTCACTTGCGCCGGCGTCAAGGTGAACGGCGGCGATATCGTTGTCGCCGATGAAGACGGCGTCGCGGTGGTGCCCAAGGCGCATGCCTCCGACGTGCTGAAGAAGGCGCAGGACCTGGACAATACCGAGCACACGATGATTCCCTTCATCGAGAAGTTCCGGTCGATTAAAGAGGCTGTGGCGAAGTTCGGAAGGATCTAGCGGGAGTTTACTGCGAGCCGCTTCGATGGAGAGCTAGCCAACGCATTTTGAAAGGCTTACACGAGGCGGCGTGTATTACCCACCTATTGAATCCGGTGGGGGATGCTCGCCATGCCCTCGATTTTATGCCCGGACCGGTGGTTGCGTTCTTGGCTGTCTTAGCGTCTTGGCGAGAGACTAATGAAAGCCGCCATGACGGAGAATGCCATCGCCAAAGAAATCGTGGACGCCGCCTTTCGCGTCCACACGACCCTCGGACCAGGTTTACTGGAATCGGTTTACCACGCTGTGCTCGCCTATGAACTTGCTCAGCGTGGACTCCGGACAGTCAGCCAGCAGGCCATTCCGGTGGTTTATGGGACGATTCGGATCGGGTGATCGTCGAGATCAAGTCCGTTGAGGTTCTCGCGCCGGTTCATAAAAAGCAGCTTCTGACCTATCTGCGGTTGGCCGACAAGCGGCTTGGCCTGTTGATCAACTTCAACGCGGCCTTGATTAAGGACGGTATCACTCGCATCGTCAATGGACTGGAAGAAGAATCTCTCGCAAAGGCGCAAGGACGCCAAGAAAACGTGTGAAGCTACGGGTTTGGGCGTCTCGTCGGTTTGAAGTCGAAGACCTCGCTAGTTTCCGTCTTCAGCCTGCGGACTGAAGAGGAACTTGCAGAATTCGGTGGTGAACCCGCTCCCTCACGGTCGCGGCTCGGTAAGTGCTTGCCTTTCAACGTGACTTTCCGAGCCGCGCGCGCAAGCAAGCGGTTTCTTCGAATTCTGCAAGTTCCTCTGAAGTCCGCCCCTGACTGAAGAGGGACTGCCAGAATTCGGTGGCGAACCCGCACGGTCGCGGCGCGCTAAGTGCGTGCCTTTCAACGCGACTTTTTTACAAGTTCTTCAGAAGCCCAATGCCCCACAAGGCGTCGCTATCAAGCCGTCTTTTCCGCCTGCCATGGCCCGCAAATTACCCCAGTCAATCCAACACCTTGCCTGAGTTCCAGCTTTTCAGAGATAAAAACCTGTAGATTTTTCCGACATAAAGGTCTTATAATGAGCTTTAAGAAAGTGAATCCCATACTGGTAAGGAGGGGAGAGTTGACAAGCTCATCCGCCAATATTCGTCCGAAGGTCACCATCGACGGCAACGAAGCAGCAGCCTACGTAGCTCATCAGACCAACGAAGTTATCGCCATTTATCCCATTACGCCATCTTCCAACATGGGGGAGTGGGCGGACCAGTGGTCCGCCGAGCAGAAGACCAACATCTGGGGCACCGTGCCGACGGTGATCGAGATGCAGAGCGAGGGCGGCGCTGCCGGCGCGCTCCACGGGGCCTTGCAGGCCGGGTCTCTGGGCACCACATTTACCGCGTCGCAGGGCCTCCTGCTGATGATCCCCAACATGTTCAAAATCGCCGGGGAGCTGACCTCCACGGTGATCCACGTGGCGGCGCGCGCCCTGGCAACCCACGCGCTCTCCATCTTCGGCGATCACAGCGACGTCATGGCCGTCCGCGCCACCGGGTTCGGCATGCTGTGCGCCAACTCGGTGCAGGAAGTCATGGACATGGCGCTCATCGCCCAGGCGGCCGCACTGGAATCGCGTATACCCTTCATTCATTTCTTCGACGGCTTCCGCACCTCGCATGAAGTCGCCAAAGTGGAACAACTGACCCCCGCCGATCTGCGCGAGATGATCGACGAAGACCTGGTGCGCGCCCATCGCCTCCGCGGCCTCAATCCCGACCGGCCAGTGATGCGCGGTACGGCGCAGAATCCCGACGTCTATTTCCAGGCGCGGGAAGCCTGCAATCCGTATTACCTGGCGGCTCCCACCATCGTGCAGAACGCCATGGATAAGTTCGCCAAAATCGTCGGACGCCAGTACCATCTGTTCGACTATGTAGGCGCGCCGGATGCCGAGCGCATCATCATTATGATGGGCTCGGGCGCGGAAGTGGCCGAGGAAACCGTGGACGCCCTTAGGGCCGCGGGCGAAAAGATCGGCCTGCTGAAAGTGCACCTGTTCCGGCCATTCCCCGTGGAGACGTTCGTCGAGGCGATTCCCGCCTCCGTGAAATCCATCGCGGTCCTCGACCGCACCAAGGAACCGGGCGCCACCGGCGAGCCGCTCTACTGCGACGTGGTCACGGCGCTATCCGAAATGGGCGTCGCCAGGAAGGTGATCGGCGGCCGCTACGGCCTGGCCTCCAAGGAATTCACGCCCGCCATGGTGAAGGGCGTGTTCGACGAACTGCTGAAGAAGTCGCCCAAGAATCACTTCACGGTCGGCATCAATGACGACGTCACCCACACCAGCCTGGATTACGACCCCGAGTTTTCCACCGAAGTCCCCGGCACGGTCCGCGCGCTGTTCTACGGCCTCGGCGCCGATGGCACGGTGGGCGCCAACAAGAACTCCATCAAGATCATCGGCGAGGAAACCGGCAACTTCGCGCAGGGCTACTTCGTGTACGATTCCAAGAAGTCCGGCGCCATGACCACCTCGCACCTGCGTTTCGGACCCAAGCCGCTGCACTCCAGCTACCTCATTACCAAGGCCAGTTTCGTGGCCTGCCACCAGTTCTCCTTCCTGGAACGCTTCGATGTGCTGAAGCCTGCCGAACCGGGCGCTACGTTCCTGCTGAACAGCACCTTCGGACCGGACGAAGTCTGGGACCACCTGCCGCGCCAGGTGCAACGCCAGATCATCGAGAAGAAGCTGAAGTTCTACGTCATCGACGGCTACGATGTGGCCAAGCAGACCGGCATGGGTGGGCGCGTCAACACCATCATGCAGACCTGCTTCTTCGCCATCAGCGGCGTGTTGCCGCGCGCGGAAGCCATCGAAGCCATCAAACACTCCATCGAGAAGACCTACGGCAAGCGCGGCGAGAGCGTGGTGAAGAAAAACTTCGCCGCCGTGGACGCGTCGCTGGAACATCTCCATGAAGTGACGGTTCCCGGAAAGATCACCGCCCTGTTCGATATCCGTCCGGCGGTGCCCGCGGCCGCTCCGGACTTCGTGCAGAGAGTCACAGCCCGGATTATCGCCGGCGAGGGCGACGACCTGCCGGTGAGCGCCATGCCCATCGACGGCACCTTCCCCACCGCCACCGCGCAGTGGGAAAAGCGCAACATCGCGCTCGAAATCCCCGAATGGGACGAGGCTTTGTGCATTCAGTGCGGCAAGTGCGTGCTGGTCTGCCCGCACAGCGTGATCCGCGCCAAGGTCTACGACGATAGCTACCTGGGCGGGAAGCCCGCCACTTTCAAGTCCGTCCCGGCGCGCTGGAAGGACATGAAGGACCGCAAGTACACCTTGCAGGTGGCGCCTGAAGACTGCACCGGCTGCACCCTGTGCGTGCAGGTCTGCCCGGCCAAGAGCAAGAGCGAAGTGAAGCACCGCGCCATCAACATGGTGGCTCAACCGCCGTTGCGCGAGGCGGAAGCGGCCAATTGGGACTTCTTCCTCAAGATCCCCGACACCGACCGCAAGATCCTCTCCCTGGGCCAGGTGAAGGACGTGCAGTTGCTCCAGCCGCTGTTCGAATTCTCCGGCGCCTGCTCCGGCTGCGGCGAAACTCCGTACATCAAGTTGATGACGCAGCTTTTCGGCGACCGGATGATGATCGCCAATGCCACCGGCTGCTCCTCCATTTACGGCGGCAATCTACCCACCACGCCCTACTGCCAGAACGAAGACGGCCACGGACCGGTCTGGTCGAATTCCCTGTTCGAAGACAACGCCGAATTCGGCTTGGGCATGCGCCTGGCTGCCGACAAGCAGAACGAATACGCGCGTGAGATGGTCTGGAAGCTCGGTTCCGCCATCGGCGAGAACCTGGCGCATGCCATCCTGGATGCCGATCAGAAGACCGAAGCCGGCATCTTCGCGCAACGCCAGCGCATCAAAGATCTCAAGGCGAAGCTGAAGGAACTGGGTACGCCCGAAGCCGCTGCCCTGCTGGATGTGGCCGACGCCCTGATGAAGAAGAGCGTTTGGATCCTGGGCGGCGACGGTTGGGCCTACGATATCGGCTACGGCGGGTTGGACCACGTACTGGCATCCGGCCGCAACGTCAACGTCCTGGTGCTCGATACGGAGGTTTACTCCAATACCGGCGGACAGGCGTCCAAAGCCACGCCGCGCGGCGCCGTTGCCAAGTTCGCGGCCGGCGGCAAGCAGGTCGGCAAGAAGGATCTGGCCATGATGGCCGTGAGCTACGGCAGCGTTTACGTGGCGCGCGTGGCCATGGGGTCGAGCGATATGCACACGCTCAAGGCCTTCCAGGAAGCCGAAGCCTTCCACGGTCCCTCGCTGATCATCGCCTACAGCCACTGCATCGCCCACGGCTACGACCTGGCATTCGGAATGGAGCAGCAGAAGGCCGCTGTGAATTCGGGATACTGGCCGTTGTTCCGCTTCAATCCCGACCTGGTGGCGCAGAACAAGAATCCCTTCCAGTTGGATTCGCGCGCTCCCTCCATCACCCTCAAAGAGTACATCTATAACGAAACCCGCTACACCATGCTGGTGAAGAGCAATCCCGAAGAGGCCAAGAAGCTGCTCGTACTGGCCCAGGAAGACGTAAATACCCACTGGAAACTCTACGACTACATGGCTCACGAGCCATTCAACGCCGAGGTGAAGAAATGATCGATCTCAGCAAGACCATTGACCTGTCCACAACCTATCTCGGGTTGAAACTCAGGAATCCGCTGGTTGCCTCGTCCTCGCCGATGTGCGGGGACGTAGGCAACGTCCGCCGGATGGAAGATTCCGGCGCGGCCGCGATCGTGCTGCAATCGTTATTCGAGGAGCAGATCGAGAGCGAGAGCGACGAACTCGACCGTGACATCGACCGGGCCTCCGAAGTCGGCGCCGAATCGGTGAGTCACTTCCCGGAACTGGGCCACCGCGTCATGGGCCCGGAGACCTACCTCTCGCACATCGTGAAGTGCAAACAGGCGGTGAAGATTCCGGTGATTGCCAGTCTGAACGGGACCTCTCCGGGCGGCTGGCTCAGTTACGCCAAGCAGATGGAGCAGGCCGGCGCGGACGCGCTGGAACTGAACATCTACCACATCCCCGTCAGTGCCGACGTCACCGGCGAGCAGGTGGAGCAGCAGTACATCGAACTGGTGAAGGCCGTCAAAGCGGCGGTACATATTCCCGTGGCGGTGAAGCTCGGACCGTATTTCAGCTCCATGGCGAACATGGCCAGGAAGCTGGACGCGACCGGCGTCGACGGCCTGGTGCTCTTCAACCGCTTCTATCAACCGGACTACGATCTGGAAGCGCTGGAAGTGGTGCCCAATCTGATCCTCAGCAACTCGCACGAGCTGCTGCTGCGCCTGCATTGGGTCGCGGTGCTATACGGTAGCGTGAAGGCCGATATGGCGCTGACCGGCGGGGTGCACTGTGCCACCGACGTAGTGAAGTCCATGATGGCCGGGGCGAAGGTGGCCATGATGACTTCCGCTTTGTTGAAGCGCGGCATCAGCTACCTGGACACTATCGCCACCGAACTGCTGGTGTGGATGGGCGAGC
>Ga0302320_10010205_pt1 | contig 20062 bp, 20 predicted proteins | sample Bog_T0_3_FD_202130 | JGI IMG/M metagenome (GOLD analysis project Ga0302320, IMG submission 202130) | Peat permafrost microbial communities from Stordalen Mire near Abisko, Sweden - Bog_T0_3 | ecosystem: Environmental > Terrestrial > Soil > Wetlands > Peat | place: Sweden: Abisko, Stordalen Mire...
CCTCTTAGTAGTTCTGGACTGGAAAACACACGTATTCCGCGACCCTCGCGCAAACGATGGCGAGCCTCCTGCCGGATGACACGGGCACAATCCTCCAGGCCGTCTTCGACAATCGCTGCTGCCGGAACCCAGAGTTCATTGATTCTAACCCGACCTTCGCCCTGATAGCAGGCCGCATGCTCCAAGTGGAAAAACTCAGAACTTCCACAGACATGATCGTCATCAAGGTGTGTGTAGCCGACTACGTCGTAGTAGCCACGTCCATTTAGATCAACCTTCAGACGACTCGGGAGTGCAATCCGCTTGTCCGAAGGATCTTCATAGCACTTCATGTCCGCGTAATCGAGAAGAATCTGCTTCCCGCTTTCGAGATCGATCCGGCAACAATCCGCATTCCCCAGGGGAAAAAATGTCAATTTATGCATCCTGTTCACCACTTCCTTCCTTGTCAAATTCTCGTTCTTGGTGCCTAAATCCTGTTGCCCGAATCTGTGCCAAAGTCTACTTCTCTTCGCGTTTGGCAAGAAAGGATACATGGACGGGAACCTTGTTTGGTTTCTTAGCTTTGAAGCTGACCTCGTGACCGTCCTTAGTCTCAAAGGCCACCTTGGTCGGCTTTTTCACTGTTTTTTGGGCGTCGAATTCAATTCGCTTCCTCTTCATGATTCCTCCTTCCTTCGATGTCCATTCGCGGCTACTTGGCATCCTGCCTGTGTTGATGTAGCATCCTATATCAGTACAGCACGAAGCTCAAGCGGCTGTCAACTGTATCAGGAAGTATCCATCCTTAAACAGGATACGCAGAACGGGGAGGTATAATGTCCAACGAAACCGTCAGGGCTTATGTGGGAAAACGAATCAGAGAATTCAGGAGCGCATACGGCGAGGCCGGAATCTCTCAGGAAGCATTAGCCAACGATTTGGGGGTAGCCACCAACACCATATCGAGATGGGAAACGGGAACATATGAACCCACACTTGATGATTTGGAACGTCTTTCCAGATTCTTTGGAGTCTCAATTGTGCAGTTTTTCCCACAAGTCGAAGAGCAAGATCCGAAGAGCAAAAAGGTGGACGCTTTGCTGCGTGCTGCTCAATCTCTACAGCAAGATGATTTAGATGAATTGCGACGTTACGCCGAGTACCGGAGAGCACGCAGTCTTCAGAAGGGTGCGAAACAGAGAAAGAGACCTTGATTGAGCCGATCTGAATACTATCGACAGATGCGTCTGCTAGCCGGTCAGGTAAGAGGCCAATACGACCTCCAAACCCCACGTGTACTCAAGAGTGATCTACGCCGCATTTATAGGGATCAAGGAATTCATATCGATTTGTGGCCTTACAAATTGAAAAAGCTGCGTGGGGCATACTTTAACGACACAGACGGTGCATCGGTAATGCTTGCTCGCGGACTTCCGGATGATCCGATGATCTTCACGATGGGGCACGAACTGAAGCATCATCTTGTCGATCGAGATAGCATCGTTGCCCTTTGTGATACATCGAATCAGTCCGCCGAAATTGAAATTGGTGCCGAGATATTCGCAGCCGAACTAATCTACCCCGAGCAGATGTTCTGCAATGACTTGATTGGTCTTGGTGTAACGATGGGTTCCTGCAAAGCAGAACAGTTGGTCGCGCTGAAGCGTGAGACCAAGACAACCTTGAGTTACGCGGGCATTGCAAAAAGGGCGGAATTCTTGGGTTTTGCACCGCAACGCTCTCTTATGAAGGTCGCTTGGAAAAAGCTGGAAGAGAACATCTACGGAGTGCCATTGTATAAGCAGAGACTTGCCCAAAGAGCTAGCAATTTAAGATGAGTAGACAGCCCTCCAGAGACGAGGATAATCAGGCCAATCCCCTTGCGGTCATTATCCCAAGAGAAGGACGATTCATCTCTGTTCGTGACCTATACCATTCTTTGACATCCAATTCCTCGCCCCGGCTGCTTTTCGCTCCGCCCTAAACGGCAGAGTTGTCTACTCTTCAGCTGACGCACGAGCGTCCGATTTCTGCTAGGGCGAAGCAAAGGTTACGCAGATTTGTTGGGGGGGAAGTCGCCAAGGCTTCGCCGATCAGCTTCCGCGGAATACTCGGTTTACGGTAACAGCCGGATGGACTCATTGACCCGGACCGAGGAGAATCCAGCGAAATCAAGAATAGCTCGCCGAAAAATCCTTGCTCTGACGTACTGCACACCTGCTCTTTCGGTGCGACTTCAGCGCCAGTCGCGCATCGGATGGTGAGAGGAGAATCGTCGATGGAAATGCGGAAGCTGGGATCGGCCGGGCCTGATGTGCCGGAGATTTGTCTGGGCGGCAACGTCTTGGGGTGGACGGTGCCTGAGGCGGAGGCATTTCGCCTGCTCGATGCGGCGCTGGATGCAGGGCTGAACTTCGTCGATACTGCAGACGTGTATTCGAGTTGGGCGGCGGGCAACAAGGGAGGCGAGTCGGAGACGATTATTGGCAAGTGGTTTGTGAAGTCTGACAAGCGCAAAGAGGTGATCCTGGCGACCAAGGTCGGTCTGGAGATGGGCGAGGGCAAGAAGGGCCTGAAAGCGGCCTACATTCGCCAGGCGGTGGAGGAATCGCTCTGGCGATTGCAGACTGATTACATCGACCTCTACCAGGCGCACAAGGACGATCCAGAGACCCCACTGGAAGAGACGTTCGCGGCCTTTGACGCGCTAGTGAAGGAGGGGAAGGTTCGGTTCATTGGCGCATCCAATTTTAGCGGAGCGCGCCTGACCGAGGCCCTGGAGACGAGCCGCAAGCATGGGTCGGCAAGCTATATCTCGCTTCAGCCGCACTACAACCTGATGGAGCGCTCCGCATTCGAGTCGGAGCTGCTGCCCGTGGTGGAGAAGTACCAGCTCGGCGTGATTCCTTATTACTCGCTGGCAGGTGGCTTTTTGACCGGCAAGTATCGCAGCCAACAGGACGCGGAGAAGTCGGCACGCGGGGCAACGGTGCAGAAATACCTGAACGAGCGAGGATTTGGGGTGGTTGCGGCGCTTGATGAAGTGGCCCATGCAAACGGATCGACGCCGGCGCGCGTGGCGCTGGCCTGGCTGCTGGCGCGGCCGGGAGTTACGGCACCGATTGCCAGCGCGACGAATGAGAAGCAATTGGCCGATCTGGCCGCAGCGACAACGTTGCAGCTGGATGCTGAGTCGATTCAGACATTGAATGCTGCGAGTGCTTGAACGGTCGCCGCAGAGCTGTGAATGGTCACTGGCGTCTGGAGCAGTTTCTGCGCAGGCCGAACTCTTGAACGCCCCGGCAATCGACCGGAATGCAACTCTGGGATGGCCCAGATCGGCTCCGTCCATCAGATTTTACCTCAAACCGGAATCCATCCCGGCGACATCGGCGTATTTCAGGACCAACCCTCCGAATTTTGTGCGAACTCATAGTGGAGGCTCGTGATGTGACCGCGCCAGTAAGTCTTTGACCCCTCTGCAAAGGCCCATGCCACTTCGCCTCCGGTAGGTATGCACATTCCGTCACGCTGCTCGTAGCTACTCCATCGACCTTCCCACGGTATTGGAATCACGGTGCCCCGCACCATGCGCCCGCGATCTTCCGCGCGAAAGGACGTGATTAGGCCGTCTTTATCGAAACGAAACAGCAGCGTCACTGCGATTTCCCCATCCCGCAATGTTGCCTCGGCGGAAGAGTCGCTGATTGCCTTCCAGAGCACTCCCTGGCTGGGCAGCAGGGCTGTGGGATACCAGGCGGCCTCGGCAAAATAGCGCAGGAGTTCACCCCGCGCCATCTCCGGGGTGCCACGCACTTTCGCCAGAGGAATCAGTCCGAACAGCGATGCGTGAAGAATACCTTCACCAACGATGTAAGCATCATGCACACGCGCGGCCAGACCAGGCATCATCGCAATTCGGGCTTCCCAGTCGAAGCCAGGGCGACGAGTTATCACGCGCTGGGTCGCGGTAAACCGCTTCCATTGTTCTCCGGTTGCACTCATGTTGATGGAGCCCGATTGTTGCAAATCGACAGCCTCAACGATGGGTTGCCCGTCCTTCAGTACCAATTGAAAATACCTTTGCACCGGCGCAGGCAAGCCGACCAATTCCTTTGAGTCGTATCTCTTTCTCGCGTCGGGCAGACGCGCATCTTCCAGGTTGGCACACATCCCTTTGCCGACGGATTCCCAGCGGCGAGATCCAACGATGAACGCAACCGCGACGATTGCCACCAACCCTGCGATCACGACCAGGATCATTTTGCAGCCTCGCTGTTTTCCTTTGAGTCAGACTCGATGTGGTGCGCTATGGGCTGGTCGTCGCTGCGGGGAGTGCGAGTCAGGCAGGCAAACTGGCTGTGTGAGGGATTCATCGTGCGACCACGTCGGCCACCGGGCGTCTTAGCGAGTAGGGCATTTGAGGGCCCCGGCCGAAGCGTACGACCAGATCGGGCCGTCTCGCTCCAAGACCGAGCCACTGAGCGAACTGCGCGCGTACAACTGGAACCTCAACCGGTTGATTGACGAAAGCGGTGCGCACATCGAGTGCAGTCGCGGCCAGGGCGAAGTTCTCGTAAGCGCGACCGACCTCGAACCAATTTGCCGGATCGGCGCGGTTTCCGACAAAGACCGCCACGCCAGCCGATGAGCGCAGTTGCCGGGCGCATTTATCGTTGTCCGATTTCTCGCTTAGAAGCATGCTGAACAATATGTTACCGAGCCAGCGCGGCAGGGTTGGATTGCCGGTCAAATGCGAGAACAGCCCATCGCAGGTGGCACGCGCGTCGGCCTCGTTAAATCGAATCCAGCTCTTCAGTTCTCTCATGAAAGCCGCGTCATGAATTTGCGCACTGTTGCCTTTGAGCACGTAGTCAATCACCCCTTCGGCTTTGGGTCGTTCGGTAAAGAGCAGAAGCTCGACGCCCTCACGGCTTGCGGCGCGCTCCAATTGGCGTAGAACGTCGTTTGGAATTGGCTGGCCATCGTAATCGGAGCGGGTAGATTGCCGCCGGAAGATTGCGTTGACAAGTGGTGACCGAACGGCTGCGGTGTTGTCGAGAGTGACACGGACTTGCTGCGGATCGAATGCGACATCGGCATGCTTGCCGAGCGCCGCGGCAGCGAGTACGAGATTCTCAGTGGCACAGCCGAGGCTCACCCATAGATGATGATCGTCCGGATCGACGACCGGGGTGCGTCGAGAGAGATCGGGGCGAATCGAAATCGCGCCGGGCGACAACTCGAAGTTCCATGGCTGCGTGTTATGACTATTGGGAGCAAGAGTTGCGCAGCGAACCAATTCCTTCAGCAACGCCCCATCTTGCGCGGAATCGTCAAGTGGGCTCCGCAGTGAGCGTAGTGCAAGCCCATATCCATGATCGCCGGCGCATGCTGTACACGTAATTGCAATGCCAGAAAAAGCGGTAAACAAGGCGGCGCTTCCTATGAATTCTCTTCTTGAGTGCACGGCAAATCTCCAAATCCCCTTCGACTCTTTGCATGGTGGACTCATCGTCCGGAAATCCACCACTGCCAGAGCAGGAACAACTCCCCAATGACGAAAAGCGCGCCAAAGACCGTCTTGTTGCGTCGAGCCAACCAAAGCGGCAGGTAGATATCAAAGTTCTCCGTACGATCTTTGGTGTAGCGGCCTGCCACATCAGTCAACGGACAATGTCCGCGGTTCATCGCAAGGACCGCGCATTCGACCAGCACCAACCCACTCGAAACGGCCGCCCAGCGAAAATGACGCAAAGCGCTGGCGATTGGAATCGCAAGAATGCATCCCACGAAGAAAAACCAAATTGCGGTGTGCACCAGCTTTATTCGCGTCAGGCTGTGAATTTGTTCCGATTGGCCCTTCACCATCGCCACGCTTCCTCAATGCGGATGGCCGACTCGTTCGCATACCCCGCCCCGCTACTATTTTTGCCCTTCGCGAACGTACCCGTAAGGTCTGTTTTGCTCGGCTCCGAAAACCTGCGCTGCAGGCGCACCATGACAGTTGATCGAAGAGTCACGCACGCTGGGTCGCAGAAGCTTCGAAATGCCACAAGGGCTTAGCGAGCTCAACTACCGATCTAGCCCAGCGGGATTCCTGCTTTAGTGCAAATCGCCGAGGCGCCCGTCGACCGCAGACATGGAATGGGAAGTCGCCTTTTCAACTGTTTTCCGGAGTCTCTGGGCTCCGATTGGATGGCCGCCCCGTCTCCGATCCGGTTTCGATCGGCCGAACCGCCAAATCGGGAGGCTACTAGGCGCTGCGGAACTACGAATCACAGCCACTCTCAATCGAACAGTTCCTGCTCGTCCACTGGCGACGCCGTTCTGTCCGGCCGAACAATTCCATACTTACAATCCAGAAACTCCTGTAAATCTTCCGGCAAATATGCCGCAAGCTCCTGCCAGGTCAGAACACTCAACCGCACCCGTAACTCCGCCGACTTGACCGCCGCCATCACCTTGAACCACGCCTCCCGCAAATCCGGTCGTCGAGCGTCATGCATCACGCAAAAGCTGCATCCCTCCGCATACGCCGCTAGCACGTTGCGAATCAGTTGGTACCCTGCATACCCGCTCTCAACGGATGAAGCGGGACTCATCTCACTGGCGGGCACAGGCTGCTCAGCCGAAAACTCTTGCGAATAATCCTCCGGAAACTCCGTCGCATCTCTCCGCCTCTTCGTCAGCAACTCAACCCGTGGCAGCAACTCCCGCTTGAAGACGGCATCGAAGTCTCGGTACCCCTCCACGACAGTCGCAGCCTTCGACTGAAAATCCCCCTCCGTCAACTTGGCCTCCACCAGCAGCGAACCCAGCCGCATATCCACCTCGGTGCGATCACTTCGTCCGCTTGCCAACGGCACCCGTGCCTTCCATCCAAAGACCGGCACTTCGTCCCCTTCGCTCCCCAGCACGCTCCGCACCTTCACCGAATCCGCCACTCCAGGCGTGCAAAACACATTCATCAGCAGCGCATCGGAACTCATCGACGAGTCCAGTTCTCGCCAGCGCCGCTCGGCCTTGGGTAGCGAACGCCCCTGCGCATGAATCTTGTCGAAGCGCCGCATCCACTCCGGTCGCGCCGCAATCGCTTCATAGGCCGCCTCGATAAAGTTTCCATGCCGCCGGTCTTCCGGCGCATAGACAATGACCGCAGGATCGCCGTAACTCTCGACATGAGCGCGGCCCCGCGCCCATCGCCGATTGCGCCGGCCCAGTTCGAGCCGGAGTTGGCTCGCGTACCAGCTCATTATTGCTGTCATATTTTGCAGATTACTCCGGGCAGCCCTTGTTTGTAACGGTTACCATGACAGCTCCCATGTAACCTGGCTGGGCAAGGCTGGCTGGAAAGACTGGCAGCTCCGGGATCTGATTCTTGAGCAGGACTGGACGTTTGTCACGAGAAACAGCGTCGATTTTCGTGGGCCGGCCGACCAGCCCGGGTCCGAGGGACAGTACACAAATGTTCCGATTCACGCTGGTCTGATCTGTACAAACGGTACGGGCAGAATGACTGGCGAGATCAAAATCGAGCTTTTCGCCGCAGTGCTCGATCGAATCAGAAGAGTAGAATACCTCGTCAATGAGGTGACTAAGGTTTACTTTGGTGAGGAAGAAGACGGTAAATTCGAGATTGTGCGATATTTGCTTTCGTCTTTTTGAGATGTTGCACACCAAGATTTTTGGCGAAACTGAGGAAAACAGGCGGAGATGCAGCTCAAGCCTATGCGGCAGGCTGCGTTAAGCTCCACACGAGGTTCTGGATTCGATCAAGAATTCATTGGAATGACAGCCGATGATGTTTCTCTCGATGCCCTGCTTGCAGCGCGAAAGCAACTCATTTCGGAGATCTGCTCCCGCCTGGATGTTCTTTATGCGATTCCTGCTCTCATTTCATGAATTGAATCGTGACTGGCTCAACTTGCATTGCCAGGCGTCTGCAACATTACGGAAACACGCTGGAAGGTAATGATTCTTATGCTCTTACAAGCCAGACATCTGGAGTGATTCCGGGGATGATTCATGATCTCGCTGCCAAATTGGGGAAACACGTCAAAGCCATCGATGTGATTCCAAGGGACACCAGAAAAATATTTTTACCCTGTTGTCGCGAAAACTGATTCTGTTTCGCCACTAGTTCAATGGAGTCAATTAAGTTCTCACCAGATGCGACACGTCATGGTGGATTTTCGATTCCGCAAGAGTTGGTGGCAAACGAATGGAGAAGCCCTCCACTTCCGTCTCGAACACGCCTCTTCCCCAGCGAGCCGCGCAATACGTGCGCATGTCCACCGAACACCAACAGTACTCCCCTGAAAACCAACTGGATGTGATTCGCAAATACGCTGCCGCTCACCAAATGGAAGTCGTTCGTGAGTATTCGGATTTCGGGCGAAGTGGACTGAACATTGCGGGACGCGAAGGCCTGAACAAGTTAATGGCAGACGTAGAGAACAAGCGCGTTGATTTTTCCGCACTGCTTGTCTACGACGTCAGCCGATGGGGACGCTTTCAGGATGTAGACGAAAGCGCCTATTACGAATACGTGCTCAAGAGAGCCGGCATTCGAGTGCACTATTGCGGAGAGCAATTTGAGAACGACGGCAGCATGTCCTCTTCGGTTCTCAAGACCCTAAAGCGCTCGATGGCAGCGGAATACAGTCGGGAACTTTCCGTCAAAGTCTTTTCCGGTCAATGCCGCCTCATCGAACTGGGGTTTCGCCAGGGTGGGACCGCAGGCTACGGCCTGCGAAGGCAATTGATCGACCGAGACAAAAATCCCAAAGGGCTATTGAGCAGAGGCGAGCGCAAGAGCCTGCAGACCGACCGAGTGATCCTGGTTCCTGGGCCTGAGCTGGAAGTTGAAACCGTTCGCCAGATTTACGAGATGTTCGTGGTTCAAGGCAAAACTGAGCGCGAAATCATGGAGGATTTGAACGGCCGTGGCGTAGCAGGAGAATTCGGACGCCCCTGGACACGCGCGTCAGTTCATCAGGTGCTCATCAACCCAAAGTACGTCGGTGCCAACGTTTACAACCGGCGTTCCTTCAAATTGAAACATAAGCGCGTCAATAATCCTGCGCAGATGTGGCTCTGGAGAGACGGCGCCTTCGAACCTCTCGTTCCGGCGAGCCTATTTGCGGAAGCGCGGGCAATCATCGATTCTCGTCATCTGAATCTCTCCGATGAAGAACTTCTTGAGCGGCTGAGAGAATTGCTCCGAGCTCAAGGACGGCTTTCCGGCATCCTCATTGATGAAACTGAGGATATGCCTTCAAGCTCCTGTTTCTCTTCCCGCTTTGGCAGTCTCACTCGTGCGTACTCACTCATTGGATGGACTCCAGATCGGGACTACGCCTACATCGAAATCAATCGCAAGCTTCGTCGGCGACATGCTGATCTGATTGCATCCATCATTGATCAGCTCCTGGCTCTTGGCGCCACAGTTGGTGTCGACAAGAACGACGATCTGCTCACCATAAATTCCGAATACACTGCCTCCCTGATTCTTGCAAGATGCCGCGAAAGTCGAGCGGGAAATCTCCGCTGGCAGCTCCGATTTGACGAGAGCCTGCATCCAGACATCGTGATTGCGGCCCGCCTTCAACCCGGCAACGACGAGATTCTTGATTTCTATCTTTTGCCGCGTCTTGATCTCCTAACCGAGAGGCTGACCTTCAGGCCGGAAAACGGCCTGATTCTGGATGTTTACCGTTTCAACAATCTCAACTTCTTTATGGAAATGGCGAAGCGAGTTCGCCTGGAGAGTGCCGCATGAAGGAACAACAAATCATCGAACTGATTTTGATCGAACAAATTCACATCGCCAATCCTCGCACGCGGTCACGTGGGAGGTGGCAGATGATCGTTGCAAACATTCGCGAGGTAGGATTGAAAAAGCCCATATCGGTGGTGCGCCGCAAGGAGCCCTATGGGGATGGGAAGCAATTCGATCTCGTCTGCGGCCAGGGAAGGATTGAAGCATTTATTGCTCTCGGCGAAACAACAATCCCGGCGATCGTTACCGAGGCATCGCGGGAAGATCAGTTTCTAATGAGCCTGGTCGAGAATATTGCAAGGCGTCCGCCGTCCAATAGGGATATCATTCGCGAGGTTAGAAGCCTCCGCGACCGCGGTTACAGTGTCGGGGACATCGCGAAAAAGATCGGCATGGAGCGTATGTACGTCACCGGTATCGTGCACCTGGTCGAACACAAGGAAATTTCACTCATTGACGCAGTCGAGGGCGGGAGGTTGCCGATCAGTGTTGCGGCACAGATCGCGAGCGGCAAGGATACGGAAATTTCAGAAGCTCTTTCAGAAGCATACGCGAGCGGGCAATTGCGGGGAGCGAGACTGGCTGCTGCTCGACGGCTCATCGCAAAACGGATTGAGAAAAAACAAAGGGAGGGGAAAGCAGAAGAAAACCGCCGCAAGGTCACTGGACAAATGCTGGTCCAAGTTTACAAACAGCGTGTTCAAGAGCAAAAGTCCCTTATCGCGAAAGCGGAACTGACAAAAGAGCGGCTCCTGCTACTCACATCCGCGATGCGCCAATTGATAGGCGATGAGAATTTCATCACACTATTGCGTGCGGAAGGCGTTTCGGAGATGCCAAAGCAACTCAAAGACAGGCTCGATTAGGAGGACGAACAATGTCAATCAACGCAATTAAAGCGGCTTTCGAGAAGTATGTCGTCATCCTTCCCCTTGACATCATCGTGTCGCAGAGGGGAGAAACCAAACGCTATCGATACGAGGAATTTTATAAACAGCTTGAAGCCTCGCTCAAACAGGTCGGTCTGATTGAACCGCTTGTGGTGTATCCGAGAGGACCGGCCGATTATCTTCTTCTTGACGGCCACGTGCGTTACGAGATTTTGAAGTCGATGGGAGAAAAGGAGGTCAAGTGCCTACTTTCGACGGATGATGAATCCTACACTTACAATCGGCACGTTAACCATATACCTCCGATTGCACAGCACTTCATGCTACTGGAAGCGCTGAAAACCGGCTTGACGGAAAAACGCATCGCCGCCGCATTAAATATCAGTCTGGAGTCCATACGCACCAAGCGCGACATGCTAAACGGAATCTGCCCTGAGGCGGTGCAAATCCTGCTCGACAAGCACGTAAGCCCGAAGGTCTTTTTCATTTTGCGAAAGATGAAACCTGTTCGCCAGATCGAGGCGTCTGAGCACATGGTGGCTGGGGGCACATATACCTTACCATTCGCAAAGGCGCTTTTGGCCGTCACAAAACCGGAGATGCTGGAATCCAGTGGAGCGTCCTCCAAGAAGCTGCAGGCTACTTCTACAGCCGCCAGATCCATGCTGCAAGATGAGAATGAGTTTCTCCTGAGAGACCTTAAAACCGTCGAAGAATCATATGGCACAGATGTTCTGACTCTGACGGTAGCGTGCGGATATTTGGATCGCCTGCTAAAGAATCCCAAAATAGAGCGGTATATGGGGCGGAATCACGCGGATATTCTGCAAACGATTCAAACGCTGCTGTCCGACAAGGGCGCACGATCCGCCCATAAGCAGGTCTGAACGGACAACGTATTTTTTATTCGTTGTCGCTAAAAATGACAATTATAGACACTCCTTGACAGCGATTTCTTGTCGCCTGGCGAGGACCGTGAACGAATCTGACGCAACTGATGTAGTGACGGCGCTTTATGACCGCTGGTATATGGTCCTGGTACGCTATGCGCTCAGGACGACGGCAAACTACGAACTCGCTGAGGACCTCGCGCAGGATGCCTTTATGCAGTTTTATCAAGCCCTGCGAGTCGGCAAGGATATTCAGCACCCAAAGGCATGGACTATTTGCGTGTTGCGTCGGGCCATGAACAGGCAAATGAAAGATCGAAATCTCCAGGAGCAACTGGATGAAATGGACATGCCGGGGAAATCCATGCCAGCAATTTCGAAGTTTGCGGAGATTCGAAGTCTGCTCTCGGTGCTTTCTCCTCGCGAAGAAGAAGTATTGCTCCTCAGGCTTGAGGCGCTGAAGTACCGGGAGATCGCCGATCAATTAGGCATAAGCATAAACTCTGTCAACACTCTTTTGGCGCGCGCCTTACGAAAGCTTCAGGCGGCGGTGTCGCAAATGACAAATCAAGAAAGGGAAAATGAAAATGCGAATCATCCGGTTACGCGAGCATCTTAACGATGAAATGCTTCTTGCTTACCTGGACGGCGAACTGCCCAATGGACAAATGAGTGCGATTCGCGCCCATTTATTGGTTTGCTGGCAATGCCGATCTTCACTCTCAGATCTGGAAACTCTGGCGGAAACCATATCGCAGCTACTTTCCACGAGTTCGAAGATTGACTTCGATAGGTCAGTTCGGGCCAAGGAAAAATTCCTGCGATGGCGAGCTGCGTTTGAAAGCAGCCGGAGATCCTTCTTCAGCTGCCAGGTTCCTCAATTATTGAGGAATCTGGCAGATGCGGTTCTTGCATAGAGCGAGAGTAGATATCCGCGCCGAGTTTCAGGCCAGAGAAAGTTCTTCACGTTTTACACGGAGAAAATCGAGCAGGAGCCACATGAAGAAGAAGCCTTCATACAAACCATCTGGTCAACCGATACGTTGTGCGATCTACGCCCGCACCGCGACTGTGAAAATATCCACGGAAGACAACTCCATCCGTCAACAGGTTGCCACGTGTGAGCGCTTCGCCAGAGAAAGAGGGTGGAGCGTTGGTGGGGATAGCATCTTTACCGATTCTGGACATTCCGGCCTAAACGTAAACTCAGCTCTTAAAGACCTGATGCGTAGCGCTGCCGGCAATCCGAAGCCGTTCGAAGTTCTGCTCTGCACGTCAATTGACAGAATCGCGCGGGACACTTGTCTTTTGATCAGATTCCAAAAGACCCTCAGAAAGTATGGCGTTGAAATTCGGATCGTGGAACTTGATACCCAGACGTGAAACAAAGCATTCGAAATCAAGATGCAGGCGCGGGTCAAACTTTCGCAACACGCGCGCCGCAATGCATGGATGCGGTCAGGCATTTTTATCGCACCGGGCGATATTAGACACCACCATCTTCGACATACTGGCATCTTCAAAATGCTACTTTGCCGTCTAGAAGCAGTGGCCCGGAGCGTCTGGCTCTCGGTGGTTGTCCTTTATGCAATCTGAAGTTCCGCCAGGTTTTTCTCAGCACCCAAGCCGCCCACCCTAAGCAGCCTGCGTAAAATATGAGCTGGAGGCAGCCTCGATGCTCATTGTCCATGTGCATGTACACGTCAAGCCCGAGTTGGTGGAAGAGTTCAGCCGAGCAACCATTGAAAACGCCCGCGCCAGCGTGCAGGAGCCGGGCATTGCGCGCTTCGACGTGGTGCAGCAGCAAGACGATGCGACGCAGTTCGTGCTGATCGAAATCTACCGCGGTGCTGAAGCGTCGGTCGCGCATAAGCAGACCGCTCACTACGCAGCGTGGCGCGACGCGGTTGCCCCCATGATGGCCGAGCCGCGATCTAGCGTGAAATACAACGCTGTCTTTCCCGATCCTCAAGACTGAACAAGGCTGAAACCATGCGCTTCGAATTTGCTACCGCAACACGCATCATCTTTGGCGAGGGCACTGCCGCCACGCTGCCCGAACTGGTGCGCAGCTTCGGCACTCGACCATTCGTGGTCACCGGCGCTTCAAGCGAACGCGCCGCGTGGCTGGTCTCAGCATTCTCGGCGGAGAGCCTTGCCGTCCACGGCGAGCCGACGGTTGATCTGGTTCGCGACGGCGCACGGCGCGTGCGCGAAGCTGCTTGCGATGTCGTGGTTGCCGTGGGCGGCGGCAGCGCGATCGACGCCGGAAAGGCAATCTCCATCGTCGCAACCAATGGCGGCGAGCCGCTCGATTTCCTTGAAGTTGTGGGAAAAGGTCGCAACCTTTCAACCGCGCCGCTGCCCTTTATTGCGGTGCCCACCACCGCCGGGACCGGCAGCGAGGTCACGCGCAATGCCGTGCTCGCTTCTCCTGAGCATGGCGTGAAGGCGAGCCTGCGCAGCCCCATGATGCTGCCGCGAGTTGCGCTGGTCGATCCCGAACTGACTTATTCGCTGCCATCCGCGATAACAGCCTATACAGGATTGGACGCGCTGACGCAGTTGATCGAGCCATACGTGAGTGCGCGCGCCAATCCGATTACCGACGCGCTTTGCATCGAGGGGATCAGCCGCGCCGCCGGTGCTCTGGGCCGCGTCTATCGCGACGGTGCGGACAATGAGGCGCGTCGCGAGATGGCGCTGGCGAGTATCTTCGGGGGGCTGGCGCTGGCCAACGCCGGACTGGGCGTGGTACACGGTTTTGCCGCGCCGCTAGGAGGTGGGTGGAATGCGCCGCATGGAGCGCTCTGCGCGGCGCTGCTGCCGCACGGCATGGCCGCCAACATAGCCGCCTTGCAGGCCCGTACGCCGCTCCATCCTTCCCTAGAACGTTACGCCAATATTGCGCGCCTGCTAACTGGCCGCAAGCAAGCAACCGCTGAGGATGGCATTGAATGGGTGCGCGCGCTTTGCGCCGAGTTCAATGTTCCAGAGCTGCATACCTGGGGAATCAAGCAAGCCGATCTACCTGCTGTGGTGGAGAAGGCAGCTTGCGCCAGCAGCATGCAGGCCAATCCACTACCGCTCACGAGCGAGGAACTACTGGCCGTTGTCTCGGCAGCGTGGTAAGCGCCGGACTTGGCGAAAAATGCTGGAGCGAGCCTTCGTCGAACCAAAACGGCCCAGAAGTACGCCTGAAATCCGGCAGATGCAGACGGAGAGAAACGATACAAAATCCTACGGAGTTTCCGATGATTAATTCGTCCAATTGCGCACAACTAACGCATAATACGCGGCTTGTGGCATAAAATGGCAGGTAGGTCGCTGGTTAAATATGGAATCCGCCCAGATCCGAATCCGGCCTTTTCGCCTCGCATTCCTCATCGAACCGAGGGACAGAAAAGCCCTGCAGCGCGTGTTCGAGATAAACTCTTCGTTGTGGGGAGGTGTTTTCAACTACATTATCCCGTTGTTTAAGACCGTTCCTGCTCGCTATAAGCAGGAATATCAGAAGCCGATCTCCGCAAAGACGATGATCAACGGTTTTATCGAAGCGTTCCAGCCGGATTATGTGGTGGAAACCCAGGAAGGACAAATCCGGGAATATGGCATCAACTTTCCCGAGAAGCGTTTGACATCCTTCGCCGAGTTGCTGGCCCACGATGAGCAGAACCGGTGCCAGATCGGCGTGGACCTCAGAAGTATTTGCCACGATATGTACGTAGAACAGTTTCAATTCGTGCAGCGGCATGGGCCTGACGTCGAAATTCCAACATGCAAAGACAGCCGCTATGCGCTGCTCTTTTCAGCGATGTTTGGAGCTTTGCCGGACAAATCTGACGTGGCGCAGACTTACATTAATGCTCTCGACGGGAAGTACAAGGAATATGAGGCGCTCGAATATCCGGACGTTTTTGCCCCCCGAAAACTCTTCCCGCTGCGGGTGACGCGCTACAAGCTTGAAACGTTCCTCAATAGCCACAGCTGGCAGTCTCACCTGTTTTACATGGATGAGAACTCGGGGTGTGATCTAATTGAGTACTGGAATTATAGGGCTTTGGGGTGGCCCATTGTTCCGCTGCCTGCGCGACTCGCGCCGCAACTGAAAGGCTTCTGCGAAAAATTCATCGTAGAACACCATCGCCCTTTCCCGCCCCCGTCGAATGCTTGGCATGCGACGTCGCTTCTCTGTGCCAAATCGCAGTCCTTCGAAGGTATGCAGGCGTTTGTCCAGACTCTGAAGATTCCAAATCACGATTTTCCACTGACTACCGATCCGCGTGTGCCACGCCTTTGGGAAGAATGGGGACGGGGTGCCGATCATGCAACCCCGCAGACGGTCACTCATGCACAGAAATCGACGAACGCCTACGTGATGGGCAACGGGCTTCATATCAGCTTTCAGCCACATGAATTCGCCGAATCAGACCCTTACTGCTCGCGTTATCTAGCATCGGCGAACGTAATCGAATCGATTGGCTCGAACACACCGGTCATTCCGTGGAATCGGAACGTGGCCGCGAAACTAACGTACAACTTCGGACAGGAAAAAACTTGGATCTCGCGCGAAGGGATCGTGACGTTCGGAGGTACGTATGAGAGTACTGAGCATCTCCGAATGCCGAACCCGATCAACATATTCGGCGCCCTTGCAGAAGCCTCAGGGTATCAGTTGACGCTGTCGCCGGCGGGAAGAGTGTGCGAGCAAATTGTCACCTCGTTTGGAAGCCTAATGGCGACGCAGACCATTTTAGAATCGAAGGATCTTCTTCGGATGCTGGACCGCATGGCGCATGAGGATCTGGAAGTTGAGATTGAGGAGCCCGCCGACGATCAGGAGAAAAGAAAAAAAGTAAAGAAGGCTTATGCTCCGCTCGGCGATGTTCAGCGGGTGCTTAGGATGAGCAATCAAGCTGATGCTTCAAGGTTGGATCGTCATCTGGCGGCACTGACGCGCTGCAACGTCCTTCGCCTTGGCATGGCATTGAAATGCAATTTCTGCTTACATACGAGCTGGTTCAGCCTCGAAGATCTGAGACAGACTCTCAATTGCCCACGATGCCTGACGGAGTTTTCTTTCCCGGCCGGCGTGCCACCCACGAACGCATGGGCGTATCGTGTGCTCGGTCCGTTCGCAACCTCGAATTTCGCTCATGGTGCATATTGTGTAGCGGACGCTTTGCATTTCATTGAAGAAAAAGTTGCTCATAAAACGACAATGATCCCAAGCTTCGAAATGAAGAAGAACGGGCAGACGGATTTCGAAGCCGACTTCGGGGCGTTCATTACCATGGGCGCGTTTAGTCAGATTACAACGCCTTATTTGGTTCTGGGCGAATGCAAGTCATTCAACCATTTTGAGGATAAGGACTTCGAGCGGGCACGGAAAGCCGGGGAGCTGTTTCCAGGCGCGGTACTATGCTTCTGCACGTTCAATGATTCGCTAGATCCATCCGAGATCAAGGGTCTAAAGAAGATTGTGGAAGCGGGTCGGGAGAGTTTGGACGTTGGGATGAGCATGAACCCGGTGTTGATCCTGACGGCTCGCGAGTTGTTCGGACAGTTTCACTTCGGAGAATTCTCTGAGCTGTATGGTAAGGATTCACAAATGGCGCGCGGGATGTTCATGCGGGGCGAGATCAGAGAGGTCTGCGAATTCACACAACGTCTCTACCTGGGCATGCCATCAAGCCACGAGGTGCGGCAGGCGAAAATTCGCAAGCGGATGGCGAAGAAACAAGTTAAGCCAATTGTTTCAGAGAATCAAACTGCTGTTCCGTAGAGTGCGGCGAGTGATCGCGGTCTCGGTGATGTTTCCAAACCAAAATGAGGGTGCCCCGGTCGCTCGTTGTTGGCACTTCAACGCTCATTAGATTCTGCCCAGTCATTGTCGTTTTCTACGTTTCACTGCAGTTCAAGACCAAACTGGTAGTGCTCTGTTGGCGAGGGCCACGGGCTCAAATGGAACCTCAATGTGGCCCGACTGCCTGAAATCCGTCTCTTTAGCGAAGCGAGTCGGGCAAACGGTATATCAGCCGCAACGCATTCGGCCATCCCGCTTCTATGAATATATCGAGGCAAGTGACGAGTCTGTCTCGCCGTGCTTTATCGCGAAAGATGTAGTCGTGGTCCGCCAGGCAGCGACTCACAATTCTGACCAGCACATCCACGCCGAACTGCTCTCCCTGGAATCCATGCTTCCGCCCGCTCTCCGTTAATGCGTGAGTGAAGAGATCGAAGCAGAGGGCAGGATCGCCCGGGAGCATGAAGTCAAGAAGCTGTACGAGTTCGTAGACGGTATGCGGTTCGGCTATGTCACCAAGCCGACGTAGAGAGGACTCCACGTCACGTAAGAAGTTTCTCTTGCCAGCATCGGTCAGAACGGGAGACACGCCGTCACTGTTCTTCTCCTGGAAAGCCCCGGAGCCGAAATAAAGTGACGCGCATCCATACTCCAGGCACTTTGCATACCGCTTCCCGTCTTCCTTTTTCTTCTTTTGCGCCTTCGGACCAAGGGCGCGATAGCTCTCGAGCCCTACAGCGGAGTGATCAATCACTCTTCGCAGCAGCTCCTGCGTCCGCAGGCGAGCAGCTTTGAAGTCGGGCGTGTCGGAATCGTAGCCCTGACAGACCGCTTGGCGAACATAGAAGAGGGCGTTTCGTATCTGATCTTCATAGAACAGCGGGTCTGCCGCCCACGCAAACAGTTCATCGCGGAACTTCTTTCGATCGTTCCATACATATAGGCCAGCCAAGACTTCTGCGCTTACTTTCCAAAGAGAAGCTCTGGGGTTCCGTTCCCCGTCCCCCTCCGTCAATTCATAGGGAAATCTCTCCCGTATCCTTAACACCATCGATTCGACGCGCTTAGGATCACGATTGCGCAGGCTGGCAAGGCAAGTTGCGATCAACTGGGCTAGGACGAAGGGTATCTGTTCTCCTGTCGTCAAAGACTCGGCGAGCTTCCAGACCTTTGCAGGCGCAAGGTTAAACAGTGTTGCGAGGTTCCGCGCAACCTCCATCCTGATGACAGGCTCTGGATCAGAGGACAACTCTTCTACCCGCTTGATGGCCTTCTTCGCCGTGAAAGGATGCTGGGCCAACAGGTAGAGTTGGACGACCGCTAACTCCCTGATCGAGTCGCGCGCGTTGCGAGCATCGTTTTCCGAAAAAGACAGGGCGATTTCCTGGATCGTCTGAATATCCGCGCCTGCGAAGCTCGCTTTGGTCTTTTGCGCCGATTCGAGAACGGCCAGATTGCCATTGCTCAGCAACTGCCGCGCACGTGCAATGATTTGTCCATCCGCATGTACTGCCTCTGCGGTTTCGATGCCATTGCGCAGCTTCCTCAACTCACCAAGGGCTGTGGGCGAATCTTCGATCTGAGGTCTGGGAAGGTTGCCGAGTCCCGTCTTTGCGTTGAACTCAGCGATCAAGCTGAGCAACGTGGAATTTGCTGGGGCTTCGACATCGACCCCATTGTCCTGGAGGCGCTCAAGGAAAGGGTACTCCACCACGCCTCCCTGGGATGACAATGGCCGATGGTTCAAGGCGGGCGCCTCCCCCTCCTCTGGAACGGCAAGCGCGCGGGCCTGATCTGTGACGAGATTTTGTTCGCCGATCGTCTGGAATAGGGTTTCTAGGCTCGCCTGACGCACCGATTGATAAACAGTATCCCCCTCACCATAGCCGAAAACGTTCTTCTCAAAACTTCTCCGTTCCTGGTCGCCACGCAGAGGGTAGAAAGCTGCGATTGCATCGATTGCATCTTTTGCCGTGTCAGCGCACAGCAGGATTTCTTCATGGATTGCCAAATCCCAAAGCAGGGGCGCGTAGATGTCCGGCTTCTGCGCAGCGACCATGAGGAGCCTCGCCCAGAGGATAGCGAAGCGATTTGTCGCCATGAAAACTGCGACCATTTCCTTCGCCTGCTCCATATCGGATTCATGGAGCTTTCCGATGAGCCGCTGAACGATTATCTGGAAACTGTCGGGCTGACCAGTCTCAATCTCCCATGCCCAGTACCGGCTTCCGTCCTCGATCAACCGGACTGTTGTTCCGCCAGCCTGCAGGCTTTTTTCCTGGATGGATGCCGGGATCGGATGACGAGTAGCGATGTGGCCTTCCACGACTTCGATGGCCGCTTCCGTGGCAGCGCGCGGGTTGTCTTCGATGAAGACCGGAAAGTGTCCCGCCAGAACATAGGTCGCAGTTCCATACATATCGGACACGCTTGTGCTCATCGGCATAATCTGGCTGCCCGAGAATGAGGTTTCCTTTTGGGAGTCCACCTGATGGCGGAAGACCTTACCGTAGATGGTGACTGCAAACTCCGGATCGTATTCCGCAATCGTGCCGATGTTTCGGGTGATAGCCGGAACCTCGATATGGGCAGCAGCGTTCAGGCGCTTCGTCTCGAATACCTTCTCAAGGAGGGTCCTCGATCCGATTCGATCCGTGGTATACGTATCTGCGACGAGCGGAACACAGAAGGCCACAAAATGTGGATTCTG
>Ga0302320_10010206_pt1 | contig 20061 bp, 17 predicted proteins | sample Bog_T0_3_FD_202130 | JGI IMG/M metagenome (GOLD analysis project Ga0302320, IMG submission 202130) | Peat permafrost microbial communities from Stordalen Mire near Abisko, Sweden - Bog_T0_3 | ecosystem: Environmental > Terrestrial > Soil > Wetlands > Peat | place: Sweden: Abisko, Stordalen Mire...
GGCGTTGCTGCGCCCGGGGACGGGCGCACTCCGCTGTCGCCTATCCTGCGGCCCTGGCCGTAATAGCGACGCTTTGTTCGCTAAAATCAGCGTGGCATTATAAACGCTATGGCATTGTTTTCGTTTGGTCACTCAGAACATGAGCGCATCGAGGTTGATGTGCATGGCTACGAGCGTGCGGCAGCCGGTGAATATTGGGATGACAACTGGCTAACGGTGGAGATTTGTGTTCGGGCTGGCGGGTTTCGTGGGAAGGCCGCAGCCACTATTATCACGAGTGAATTGACCAAGTTTTTATTAGAGCTTCGTCCACTTTATGAGAATTTGAACGGATCGGCGAAATTTGTAACGATGGAGGGACAGTTGAACTTGCTATTGAATGGCGATGGGAAGGGGCACATTGAGCTTCAAGGCGAAGTCGCGGACCAAGCAGGTATTGGTAATCGCCTAAACTTTACATTGCATTTTGACCAATCGCAATTGGGAGCATCTATTCGGGAACTTGAGAAGGTTACGTCACAGTTTCCAGTCCGCGCCGCCTAAATTAGACCGTCCAGAGTTATGACTTTTAAGAACGTAAACAGGCCAACCGAAAAGCGCCCAACTTATCGTTGCCCATGCTGCGGCTATTTGACCTTGTGTGGTCGCAGCGGCTTCGAGATTTGTCCCGTGTGCCTTTGGGAGGATGACGGCCAAGATGATGCAGATGCCGATGAAGTGAGAGGCGGCCCGAACGGCTCGCTGAGTTTGACGCAGGCTCGCCAGAATTTTAGAGAGTTTGGCGCGAGCGACCGCAGGTCGTTGCAGCACGTTCGCAAGCCGACACCGCAGGAGATTTGATTATGGCTGATTCGCCGCCAAGACCACCGATTCATGAGCGTTCTGATGAAGAGCTTCTTGATGATTTATCCATAGAATTACGCCACGTTGGATGCGGAGATTACGATTTGCCGGCAGGGAAGCGTGTTTTGGCGCACATCAAGCAGGTTGCTGACATTCACACCGAGCTTAACCACCGAAAAGTGGATTGGCATCCCCGCCTTCAGCAGCTTTCCGACGAGACTAAATGGCAAATGGTTTCGTTGCTTGACGACTGTTTGGCTTATCCGCAACGCCTGCCATTCGTTCGTGAACTAGACGGCATTCGGCGCGCCCTTCGTTGTCGGTTGTGTGGGCAAGAGGAACGCCCTGTTGACGCCAAGTTATTTTGGTTTTGTAAACCATGCATGGAACGTGTTGCCGAGGCATTGCGAACTCGGGCACCGTTGCAAGGAATCGTTCTTTTCCGCACCTACAATTTAGAATGTCGCTGCTCACATGCGAACGCCGATACCGTATTAGCGGGCGAGTCCTACATTGAGCAGCTTTATGGAATTTGCGAGGTGTGTATCCACGATGAGCTTAAGAGGAGAGCCACGTAAAAACAGTGTCAGTGCTTTTGCCAGTTAAAGCACCGCCGAGTAGTGGAAAATAGTGGCGAGTAATGGCGAATTCACCTTGATATTACAAGGGTTTTTGCTATTTTACTGGCATCTGAATCAGGTTTACAGACCGTGTTCATCTGTGTTAAAATCCTCTTTTCTTCTCCGTGCCTCTGTGCCTCTGTGGTTTAAATCCCCGACCTTCCGCCCCATAGAGCCTTTAGCCTTTGCCCCTCCGCCTTCAGCTTTTATAATTTATAATTTGGTCATCCGAAACCCGAAACCCGAAACCCAGTCGTTGCCCGGCGCAGCCGCGCAGCCTCAGTCGCCGCCGCTCACGAGCAGTTCCTCATAGGCGCAGGCCAGTTGGTCCACCAGCGGCGACAGCCGGACGGGTTCGCCGTCAAAGACCGAGACCGGCACGATGCCCAGGGTGCTTTGGGTGACAAACAGGCCGGCGACGTTGCGCAGCGCCTGTGGCTTGATCACCCGCTTGTTGGTTTGCAGCCCGAGCGACTGGCAGATTTCCAGCACCACCGCCCGGGTGATGCCGGGCAGAATCCCCCGCCCCGTCGGCACGGTGCAGATCTTGTCCTGATAGACCCAGAACAAATTGCCGGTGGCGGTCTCCGCCGCCTCGCCGTTGGAATTCACCAGCAGGGCCTCGTCCGCCCCGCGGGCGACGGCGTCCGCCCGGGCCATGACATTGAGAATTTTGCTGGTGGTTTTGAACGAGGCGAACGGGTCGGCCGCCGGGATGCGGTAGGGCGACGTGACCAGGTTCCACACGGTCTGACTGTCCGTGGCCTGTGGCGGGGTTTCGTGCAAGGTCATCACCATCGTCGGCGGGCCGGCCTCCCCGGGCCAGTACCCGCGCGGCCCCGGCCCGCGGGTCAGGCTCACCCGCAGGACGGCCTCGGGCATTTGATTGTCCGCGACCAACCTCCCGGCGAAGTGGTGCAGTTCCTTGGGGGTGTATGGCGGCCGGATCTGCAGGAATTCGGCCCCGCGCATCAGGCGTTCCAAATGCTGGGCCAGCCGAAAGGGCCGCCCCCCCACCACGCGGGTGGTTTCAAACAAGCCGTCCCCATACAGGAAACCCCGGTCGTTGATGGGCACAACGGCCTGGGATTCCGGCATGAATTGCCCGTTTAAAAACACGATCATGAGAACAAATTCCTAATGCCCGACTAATTATCAGACCGGCGGCCGGGCGGCGAGAAAAAACGAACAGCCACCCGCCGGCCCCACGATTTGGAGTGCGGTGACATGTCCTGCGCCTTATACGCATCTATCGGTTTCAATTGCTACCGGGGGGAGGGGCCGGCTTTGTTGTAGCGGCGGGCCTGTCCGCCATAGCCTTGGCGACGGCGGACGTCCCGCCTGCCGTCTTGTCCGCCGTAGCTTTAACGAAGGCGGAAGCTGGCGGCATCTTGCCGCCTGGTCCAACGCCCGGATTTCAACCGGACTCGCAAATAATTCAACCTTCCGGGGCCGGGGTGCGCTCTTCCGCCGGGCGGGACGCCCGGCTCTACGGCAGGCGGGATGCCCGCCGCTTTCACAAGATGCGCATAAGGTGTCCCGCCGTCGCGGGATCACCGCTTTTAAACGGAGAGGACGCGTCCGCTCGTTGATAAGCCTGGTCATCCGCAAACTCTCCGGCCTCCCAAGCCCGGCGGCAGCGCCCTCCGGGTAGGGACACGCGCTGCGCTGTCCCCGTCGCCGGAATTTTCTAATAATGTCCACAACATTCACTAACCTCTTGACCGGTTCGGCCGCCTTCCCTTACGCTCCGGCCAACACACGTCCATGAATTCTTTAAAAGCCGCCATCTGCCTGCTGCTCTTCGTCCCCGGCCCCGGCCGGAGCGAGGAAACCAACCGCCCCGCCGCGGCGCCCGCGCCGTTCCCGGTCCACATCCAGGTGGACGCCGGCCGGAGCCAGGGCGCGTTGCACCCCATCTGGCGCTTCTTTGGCGCGGATGAACCGAATTACGCCTACCTGAAGGACGGCCAGAAGCTGCTCGGCGAACTGGGGCGGCTCGGCGGGGGGCAGGTCTATTTTCGCTGCCATCATCTGCTCACCAGCGGCGACGGCGCGTATGCTTTGAAATGGGGTTCCAGCAGCGCCTACAAGGAGGACGCCCAGGGCCTGGCCGTATATGACTGGACGATCAATGACCGCATCTTCGACAGCTACCTGGCGCGCGGGGTGAAGCCGTATGTGCAGCTCGGCTTCATGCCGGAGGCGCTCAGCACGCATCCGCAGAATTACCCGCACAACGTGCCGGTCACGGAGCGGGCGCCGGTTGAGGCCGGCCAGTCGTATCCGCCCAAGGACTACGCCAAGTGGGGCGAACTGGCGTATCAGTGGGCCCGGCATTGCGTGGACAAATATGGCCGGGCGGAGGTGGAGCAGTGGTATTGGGAGGTCTGGAACGAGCCGAACATCAGCTACTGGCACGGCACCCGCGAGGATTATTTCAAGCTCTATGATTACGCCGTGGAAGGGGTGCGGCGCGCGCTGCCCACGGCGCGGGTGGGCGGGCCGGAGACGGCGGGCGGGACGGGCGGCACTTTCCTGCGGGACTTTCTCACGCACTGCGCGCAAGGCACGAATTACGTGACCGGGCGGACGGGGTCGCCGCTGGACTTCATTTCGTTTCACGCCAAAGGTTCGCCCAGTTATGTCACCAACCATGTCCGCATGGGCATCAGCAGCCAGCTCCGGACGATCAATGAGGCGTGCGCGGCGGTGGCGGCCTTTCCCCAGTACAAACAGACGCCCATCGTGGTCGGCGAGTCGGACCCGGACAGTTGCGCCGCCTGCACCGGGCTGCAGCTCGGCTACCGCAACACCACGCTCTTCGCCAGTTACACGGCCGCCAGTTACGCCCGGGAATCGGACATTGCCGATAACTGCGGGGCCAATCTGCTGGGCGCGCTCACCTGGGCCTTCGAGTTCGAGAACGAGCCGATCTTCGCCGGCCACCGGGTGCTCGCCAGCGACGGCGTGGATCTCCCGGTGCTGAATGTCTTTCGCATGTTCAACCAAATGAGCGGCCAGCGCATCCCGGCGGACAGCGACAACGCCGTGCCTTTGGACACCATCCTCCGCCAGGGCGTGCGCGGCCGGCCGGATGTGTCCGCCTTCGCCAGTCTGGACGACCGCAAGCTGTGCGTCCTGGTCTGGCATTACGCCGATGACGAGGTGCCGGGACCGGCTGCGGCGGTGGCCCTGGACCTGGCCGGTCTGCCGCTCCCTGAAGGGCCGGTGCCGGTGCGGCGTTTCCTCATTGATGAAACGCACAGCGACGCCTTTGCCGCCTGGCAGCGCATGGGAAGCCCCGCCCAGCCGAATCCGGAGCAATACGCGCAACTGGAGGCCGCCGGCCGGCTCGCGGAAGCGGGCGGAGTGACGCCCTTGACGGTCAAAAACCACCAGGCCGGCCTGCAGTTTGAGCTTCCCCGCCAGGCCGTCACCCTGCTGGTGTTCACCTGGTAGGGCGGTGCTGCGCCGCCCTGATATCCGCCCCGGTCCCTGACCGTTTCGGCCTGCTCGGACTCAGCGCGACTCAGCCGGACTCCGTCTGGCCACCCCGGCCTGGCATTTCGTCCCATTCGTCCTATTCATCCCATATGTCCCATGCCCTGTTTGGCTGACCTTGAACTTTGGACTTTTCCCGCCCAAAGCCCAAAGCCTGAAGCCCGGCTTGTTCGCCGTAACCTTGGCGAAGGTGGAAGCCTGTTTTGCGCCCCATATCAAAGATCCCGGCTGGCATCAATCCAGCCACCGCCGGCCACCTCCTGGCCCCTGCCCCGCGCCTTCCAACAGTTTCTATATTACACCATCCGCCCAACCTGTCAACCCCCAACCACCGACCCGCCCCGCGGCGGATTCAGGAACCGGGGGGGGGACGGCTCGTCCCCATTGCTTGTTTGATAACCTTGACGGGGGGGGGACGGCTCGTCCCCATTGCTTGTTCAATAACGTTAAAAACGCTGGGTCGCCCCGCCCCGGCCTTAACCAAACCCTCGGGTTCTGCGCCTCGTTCCCCCCCGCCCGCCTGCCCTCACCCAGTGTTGCGAGCTTGTCCCTGTAGGCCGGGTCCCCTTACCCGGCGCTGCGCGCGCCTTGGCGCGAGCATGGAATGCGCATTCCGACCGTCGCCGGCTCCGGCCCAACGGGCTGGGTGGGGCCGCCCCGCGGAATTCGGCGGTCCCGCAAGGCGGGACCGCGATAATGCGCGTAACCGGTTGATTACAAATGTGTTCTTTAAAAATAGGCGCCTTGAAATCCTGATGGCATTGGGCCGCCAGGTCTGCAAGGCCAAAAACAAACGCAAGCTGTTTTAATACAATGTGTTACAACGAATATTTGGTATAAAAATAACCAAAAATAACCAAAAATAACCAAAATCACAGTTTCGTTTTTTTGGGCGTAAGTGGGTGCCCCCCAGCGGCGCACCTGATCGCCACCATGTGGGTGCGCACCGCCTCCTGCTCCACGATCTGCGGTTAACAATTCCCGCCTCCCGCTGTTCCGCGCCGTCAATTCCCCAATACCTTCGCCGCCTCGGCCGCCAGGTTCAACACCGGTCCCGGGAACAGCCCCAGCCCGAAGATCCCCGCCAGGCAAATCCACACGCACAATTTCGCCGGGGCCGAAAGCGTGATGGGCGACAGGTCGGTGGCTTCCTTGGAAAAATAGACCGCCCGGATCACCCCGAAATAGTAATACATCGAGATCACCACCCCGGCCAGCGCCGTGAAGGTCAGGCAGTAATAGCCAGAGTTGGCCCCGCCTTGCGCGATGACCGCTTTCAGCAACAGAAACTTGCCGAAGAACCCGGCCAGCGGCGGGATGCCCGCCAGCGACGCCATGGCAATGGTCAGCGTGGCCGCCAGCAACGGAGAACGTTGGTGCAGCCCGGCCAGAATCGAGACCTCCTCGTTGTCCGCATCCTGCACCACCAGCGTGATGACCGCAAACGCCGCCAGCACCGTGAAGAGATAACCTGCCAGGTAATACAAGATCGCCGCCCCGCCGTCGGTGCTGCGGCCCGGGCCGGCCAGGGCCGCGACGCCCAGCAACAGATACCCCGCATGGGCGATGCTCGAGTAGCCCAGCAACCGCTTGAGGTTGCGCTGCGGGATGGCGCACAGGTTGCCGTAGAGGATGGTGATGGCGGAAATGACAATCAGCACATTCACCCATTGAAAGGCCACCGCCGGCACGGCCGTGAACAGCACGCGCAGCAGCAGCGCAAACCCGGCCGCCTTGGACCCCACCGCCAGAAACGCCGTCGTGGGGGTCGGCGCGCCCTGATAGACATCGGGCGCCCAGATTTGGAACGGGAAGGCGGCGATTTTAAAACCCAGCCCCACCACCACCAGCAGCACGCCCAGCAGGAAGAGTTGCTGGCCCGCATGTTGCGCCGCCACGGCGGCCAGTTCGTTGAAGTTCAACCGGCCGGTCGTCCCCCAGATCAGCGCGATGCCGAACACCATGAAAGCCGAGGACAGCCCGCCCAGGATCAAATACTTCACCCCCGCCTCGAGCGACGTGAGGCGCTGGCGTTGAAAACTGGTCAACACATAAAAGGTGATCGTGATCAGCTCAATGGACACAAACAGCATCGTGAAATCATTGGCCGAGGCGGCGAACAACATGCCGGCCAGCGCGAAGACAATCAGCGAATAATACTCCGAAACGCCGCCGGCAAAGCGCCCGGAGAATTCCACCGCGATGAACAGCACCAAGATGGCGGCGATGAGGAAAAACCGTTTAAAAAACACGGAGAGCGCGTCATTTACAAACATGCCGTGGAAAGCCGTGCCGGTCAGGCTGCAACTGCCCAGACCGCTGAAGCTCAACAACAGCAGCCCGGCCAGCGCGGCAATCGCCGCGTAGCCGAGAAACCGCCGGCGCTCCGCCGGCATGAACACGTCCGCCAGCATCAGCACCAGGCCGAGGCCCAAAACCGAAATTTCCAAGCTTATCAAGGAGGCGTTCATCAATCAGGTGTGTTCAGCGTGAACTCCGCAATCGCCAGCGGAGCGCGCCCGTCCCCGGGCGCAGCCACAAACTTATGTTCCACCACGCTTACAGTGTTGCCCGCAACGGGGATCAAGGGCTGCATGTCATGCGCGATTTTGTCCGTCAGCAATTTGGGCCAGCAGCCAAACACCAGCAGGCCGGCCAGCAGCAGCAGATAAGGCAGCCGGCGCCACAGGTTCGCGGCATCGGGCAACTGGTTCCACCGCTCCGGCAGCGGACCGTGAAGCACCTGGCGGACCATCCGGGTCATATAAACCCCGCCGATCACCAGCGCGCCCCACACCGCCAAGACGGTCGTCAGGTGCAACGCGGGCCGGCTCCAGACCCCGAAGAACACCGTGGCTTCCCCGGCAAAATTGGCAAATCCCGGCAGCCCGCACCCGGCCATTGCCGCCATCAGCAGCGCCGTCCCGATGAACGGCAGCTTGCGGCACAGACCGCCCAGTTCGCTCATTTCCAGGGTGCCCGCGTTGCTGTAGAGGTAACCGCTCAGTCCAAACGACAGGGCGGCCAGAAACCCGTGGGCGACCATGATCAACACCGCCCCGGTAAGGCCGATCAGGTTCAGGCTGGCAATGCCCAGAAAAATAAAGCCCATGTGCGCCACGCTTGAATTGCCGATCAGCAAATTCAAATTCCGCTGCCGCATGGCCACCCAACCGACATAGAGGATGTTCCCGATGGCCAGCCAAGCGATGACCGGCACCCAGCTTTTCGCGGCGTCCGGCAGCAACGGCAGGGCGATGCGGATCAGGCCGTACAGCCCGAATTTCTTCAACACCCCCGCGTGCAGCATCGCCGTGGGCGACGGCGCCGAGCCGTAACCCAGCGGTGCCCAGGAATGAAACGGCCAGAGCGACACCAAAATCCCGAAGCCGAACAGCAGCAGCGGGAAGATGAAGTTCTGCGCCTGGACCGCCAACGCGTGCTGGGGGTCTTTGGCGTAGGTGATCAGGGCCGGCAAATCAAAGGTGTGCGCCCCCAGTTGCACGTATAGGGCGATCAAACCAATCAACGCGATGAGGGCGCCCACGCTCAGATACAGCGTGATCTGAAAGGTGGCGTAATTCTTCCGTTCACCGCGGCCCCAGACGCCGATCATGATGAACGTCGGCACCAGGGCCAGTTCATGCAGAAAATAAAAGCAGAACAAATCCAGCGAAGCGAAGGCCCCCAGAATGCCGCCCGTCATGAGCAGCAGCAGAATGTAAAATTCCTTTTCCCGCTTCTGAATCTCCCAGGAACAGCACGTCGCCGCAAACCCGACCACCGCCCCCATCAGAATCAGCCCCACGTTCAACCCGTCCACCCCCACATGATAACTGATGCCCAGCGACTGCACCCAGGGGATTTGCTGTTCAAATTGAAATCCGTTCTGCCCCGTCTGGAAGTTGCAGAACATGTCCACGGCCAGCGCCATGGAGATGAACGTGGCGAGCAGCGCCACCGACCGGATGATGACGCGGTAATTACCCGGCACCAGCACCAGCACCAAGGCCGCCAGCAGCGGCCAGCCCGATATGTAAGTCAGTATGGACATCGCAAATTATTTCCCGAGCACCAAGTAAAGCAACACCGCCACCCCCAAGGTGAACAGAAACGCGTAAGTCTGCAGGTTGCCGGTCTGCATGAGCCGCAGGGCGCGGCCCGAGAAATCCGTCCCGCCCCGCACGAACCCCAGGCACACGCCTTCCACCAGCCAACGGTCAATCCAATCCGCCACCGCCGCAATGAAATCATGCAGGCGGATGAACGTGGCCTCGTACAATTCATCAAAGTAAAACCGGTTTTTCATGGCCGTGGCCAATCCGCCCAGCCTGGCCGGCAACGGGTCGGTCGTGGCATCTTTGTAGACGCCCCGCGCCGCGAGAAACCCGAACGCCACCGCGGCAATGCCGATGCTGGCGGCGAACAGCGAGTGCGTGAACGGTTCCAAAATTCTTTGCCCCAGCGTGGCGGCTTCGCCCCCGGGGGCAAACTGACGGTTGTAAATCTGATCAATCCCTATGACCCCGCCCACAACCGCCAGCAGCGCCAGCACGACCAGCGGATAAGTCATTATCGCCGGTGATTCATGAGCATGCTCCGCCGCGTGGGTTTTCGGCTTACCCAGAAAGGCGACATAGAACAGGCGGAACATGTAGAACGTGGTCAACCCCGCCACCACGGCGCCGATGGCAAACAGGCAGTAATCCTTCTGTTCCAGCGCCTGGCCCAAAATGCTGTCCTTGCTGTAGAAACCACTGAAGGGCGGCACCCCGCTAAGGGCCAGCGCGCCGATCCCAAACGTTAGATAGGTGACGGGCATCTTTTTGGTCAGTGCGCCCATTTTCCAGATGTCCTGTTCTTCATGCAACGCATGAATCACGGAACCCGCGCCGAGGAACAGCAACGCCTTGAAAAACGCGTGCGTGGTCAGGTGAAACATCGCCGGGGTCTGGCCCGCCATGCCCACGGACATGACCATGTAACCAAGCTGCGAAAGTGTCGAATAAGCCAGGATGCGCTTGATGTCGTTCTGCTGCACCGCAATCAGGGCCGCCAGCAGCGCCGTGAAGCCGCCGATGCAGGCGATCACATGCAGGGCATCCGCATTGAGCAAAAAGGAAATGCGGCACAGCATATAGACGCCCGCCGCCACCATCGTGGCCGCATGGATGAGGGCGGACACCGGGGTGGGGCCTTCCATGGCGTCCGGCAGCCAGACGTGCAGCGGGAATTGCGCCGACTTGCCCACCGCCCCACAGAAAAGCAGCAGTCCGACCAGGGTCGCCCCCGCGCCCAGCACCGCCGGATTGGCCTTCATTTGAATCTCCAGCCCCGTGAAGTTCAGCGAATGCATCAAATACCACACCATCAAAATTCCCAGGAGGAAACCGAAGTCCCCGAGCCGGTTGGTGATGAACGCCTTTTTCGCAGCGTCCCCCGCGCTGGGTTTCTCAAACCAGAACCCGATGAGCAGGTAGCTGGACACCCCGACCAGTTCCCAAAAAATGAACAGTTGCAGAAAATTGTTGGCCAGCACAATCCCCAGCATCGAGAAGGTGAACAGGCTCATGCAGGCGAAAAACCGGGCCTGGCTGCGGTCGGCGTGCATGTAGCCGTAAGAGTAAATGTGAATCGCCCCGCCCACGCCGGTGACAATCAGAAGCATCATCAGGCTCAACGCATCCAGCTTCAGGCCGAAATCCACGTTCAATCCGCCGATGGTCAGCCAGTTTACGGAGGTTTCCGCGCCCACCGGGGGAAATCCGTTCGCCGCGATGAAGGCCACCGTCAGCCCGAACCCGGCGACAATCGCGCCGATGGACAGCAGGGCGCTGAGGGTGCGATAACCCAGGGTGAACAGGGTGATCCCCGCCGCCGCCAGCAGCGGCAGAAACAAGATGAGCCAGGGTAAAAGTGCGTATTTCATCCGTCAGAGTTTCATCGTGGTCAAATCCTCGACATGCGCCGACTGGCGTTTACGGAAGAGCGCGACGATGAGCGCGAGCCCCACCGCCACCTCCGCCGCCGCCACGGTGATGATGAAGAACACCAGCACCTGGCCGTCCAAACCGTTGGGGACGTCCGGGCTGAACCGGGAAAAAGAGACCAGCGCCAAGTTGGCCGAGTTGAGCATCAATTCCAGCGACATGTACATCACCAGCAGGTTGCGCCGCATGATCACCCCGAGCAGGCCCGTCGCGAAGAGCATCGCGCTGACCACCAGATAATGTTGGAGTCCCACTTGCATGTTATTTCAGATCCTTTTTGCTGAGCGTGACCACCCCGATGATGGCCACCAGCAGCAGGATGGAGATGACCTCAAACGGCAGGGTGTATTTGGTGTACAACAACATCCCCAGCGCATGCGTGTCGCCCTCCACCGCGGGGGGCGAAAGCGGCGGATTGTGGCTGCCGATGGAACCTAGAAAAATGGACAAAATGGCCCCCACGGACAGCAGCCCGGCCACCAGCCCGAAGGTTTTGATGCGGCGACGCTCTTCCTCCTTCAAATCCAGGAGCATGATGACAAAGACAAACAGCACCATCACCGCCCCGGCATAGACAATGATTTGCACAGCGCCGAGAAAGAACGCGTGGAGCAGGACGAACAATCCGGCCATGGAGATGATGGTCAGCACCAGAAACATCGCGCTGGTCACCGGGCTGCGGCTGAAGGGATTCGCCACCACCAGCAGCCCGCACAACAGCGTCAGCGCCGCAAACAAGTAAAACAGAATGTCAGTCATGCCCATGTTCTGAATCCTCAAACTTTGACCGGAAAATTCTCCTGGGCTTGGGCCTCTTCCAGCTTGTGTTTCCACTTCTGGATGCCGGGGCTCACGCCGCCCAGCGACAGGAGCTTTTCCTTGTTGTAAATAAACTCCTCCCGGCTGAGGCCGGTGATGGAATAATCATTTTGCAGGAAAATCGCCTCCTCCGGGCAGACCTCCTGGCAGAAGCCGCAGTAAATGCACCGCAGCATGTTGATTTCAAATTCCTGCGGCATCTTCTCGGCGTTGGTGCGGTCCGCCAGCCGGCCAGCCGGGCCGGGCGGGATGATCTTGATCGCTTTGGGCGGACAGACAAATTCGCATAATTGGCAGCTCACACATTTGGTGTTGCCCTCCTGGTCCTTCACCAGATACGGCGCGCCCCGGTAATTGGCCGGCAGCGTCCATTTCTGCTCGGGATATTCCATCGTCACGACCTTGCGCTGGATGAGCGTCGAGTAGGCGTGCTTGAACGTGACCCGCAACCCGCCGAGGATGGCCGGCAGATAAAGTCTTTCCCAAAACGTCAAAGGTTTGCGATTAACGATCTTGCTCATGTTGTCTTCAACCACATCCAGATGGCCGTCACCAAAATGTTGACCAACGCCAGCGGAAGAAACCGCCGCCAGCCCAAATCCATCAACTGGTCGTACCGGAAGCGCGGGAACATCCAGCGCACCCAGATGAACAGCACCATGAACGCCAGCATCTTCACCACAAACACCAGGATGTGGGCCACCCCCAGCCCGAGGGTCGTGGCCGGATGATCCAAGCCCCAGAACGGAAGCGTCCAGCCGCCGAAAAACAACGTCACCATCATCGCCGACGACGCCACCATGTTGGAGTATTCGGCCAGGAAAAACAGCGCGAATTTCATTGAGCTGTATTCCGTGTGATACCCGCCCACCAGCTCGGTCTCCGCCTCCGGCAGGTCGAACGGCAGCCGGTTGGTTTCCGCAAACGCGGCCACCAGGAAAATGAAAAAGGACACCGGGGCATAAAACACGAGCCAGCCCTGCTCCGCCTGCCAGCCGATGATCCGGCCCAAATTCAAGTTGCCGACGATCATCAGCACCGGGATGACGGACATGCCCATGGACAGCTCGTAGGAGATCATTTGCGCGCTCGACCGGATGCCGCCCAGAAAGGGGTATTTGGAATTGGCCGCGTACCCCGCCAGGACAATGCCGTACACGCCCAAGGAGACGATGCCGAACGTGTAAAGAATTCCCACGTTCAAATCGGCCAGCACCATTTTCTGCGCGCCCAGTTGCGAACCAAAAGGAATCACCGCCAAGGTCATCAGGGCTGGGATCATGACGATTGCCGGGGCCAGCCAGAAGTAAGTTTTACGCACGCCCGCCGGCATGAAATCCTCTTTGAGAAACGCCTTCAACCCGTCCGCCATCGGCTGGAACACCCCCAAGCGGGTGAGCAGCGGGCCGATCACCGGCAAATATCTAACAAACGGCGGCGCGACGCGGTTCGGCCCCACCCGGTCCTGAATCCACGCCGAAATCTTGCGTTCGGCCAGCACGGAGTAGGCCACCAGGGTCAGCACCGCGCCGATCACCACGACAAGCTTGATCAGGCTGAATATGATGAAACTCGGGTTCATTTTAAATGGTCACCGTCACTCCCGTGTCCCCAAGGCCCGCCCACGTCAGACCGGCAAACGCCGGCACTTCCTTGGCCATTTGATTGAACAAACCTTCAATCGTCACATAACCGTTCAGGCCGGCGACGTTGTGGATCAGCTCGTGCAAAAATTCCCATTCGGCCCGCGCGTCGCCGGGCGCCTCAACCGCCTGCATGAACTTCTGCACCCGGCCTTTGGCGTTGGTGAAGGTGCCGCGCTTTTCCACGGGGGCGGCCCCGGGCAGGACATAATGCGCCAGCTTCGTGGTCGCGCCGGGCAAAAGGTCGCTGACAATCAGCGTGTCCAGTTTGGCCAGCAACTCCGGGCCGATACCATGGGCGGTCACATCCTCGCCAAGCACCAGCAGCGTCTTGATTTTGCCGGTTTCGATGCCGCGGGCAATCTGCGGCAGATTGGCGCCGATTTCGGTGAAGCAGATCCCGGTCAGCCGGGCACCGTTGGTGTTCGGATTCTTGTCCGCGCTCACCAGCAGCCGGTCTCCCTCGCCGGTGTGTTCCAGGGAATCACTTAACGCGCCGAGCCGGGCCTTCAACTTTGCCAGCAAATACAACTCCTCGTTGGTCTGTTTCGCCGAGGCCACGATGGCCACCGAACCCGCCGGGGCGTGTTTCAACTTGTCGGAGATTTCATTCAAGGCCGCTGACCAGCTCGTTTTGATCAGGTCCCCCTGGCCGGCGGCGCGCACCAGCACATCCCGCAGGCGTTCTTCCCCGCCGATCCACTTGTAATTCAGCCGGCCGACATCGCACATCCAGGGGCCGTTGACGGCATCGTTTTCCCGGGGCGTAAAACGATAGACTTTTTCCTCGCGCGAACTAACCAGGATATTGCAGCCCGTGGCGCAACTGGCGCAGACACTCTTGGTCTCCTTGAGGAACCAGACGCGCATCTGAAAACGGAAATCCTTCGAGGTCAACGCGCCCACCGGGCAGATGTCCACAGTGTTGAGCGTGTAATTATTGTCAAACCGGGTGCCGGGGTAGGCGGCGATGGTGTTGTAGGAACCCCGGTTGACGATGCCCAGCTTGTCATCCTGGGCGATGTCGCGGGTGAACCGGATGCAGCGCGTGCAGAGAATGCAGCGCTCGTCGTCCAGCATAATCCGCGGGCCGAGGTCCACCGCCTTAGGCTTGTGGACCTTGTGCTCTACAAACCGGCTGGCGCTCTGGCCGTAATCCACTGAATACTCCTGCAACTTGCATTCGCCGGCCTGGTCGCAGATCGGGCAGTCCAGCGGATGGTTGATCAACAAAAATTCCAGCACCCCCTCGCGCATCTGCTTGACCCCGGGGGTGTTGTTGTAAATCTCCATGCCCGGCGAAATTGGCGTGGCGCAGGCGATGGCCGGACGCGGTGATTTGGCGATTTTGGGCGTGCCGTCGGCGTTCATCACCGGCTTGCGGTCGGGGCCGATCGCCGGCGTGCCGAACTCCACCAGGCACATGCGGCAGTTGCCGGCCACGGGCAGCTTGGGATGGTAGCAATAATGCGGAACATCCGTCCTGGCCAGCTCGCAGGCCTGAATCATTGTGGTGGGCGTGAGCTTGCCCGTCCAGTCGGGCATGAGCTTGGGCACTTCGATTTCGCGCCCGTCCACCTTCACCTTGATTTTTTCAATCGCGGGCGCGGCGGGCTTCGTCTCAGTTGTGGCGGCGGTTGACATGGTGATCAATGATGCGCTCCGGCCAGTTGTTTGGGTTCCGACGGCCCGGCGGCTTCCTTCGCTCGGCGAGCTTCATCCGCCACACCCTTGGCGACAAATTCATCCTTGAACTTGGCGACAAAACTCTGCACCGGCCAGGAGCAGGCCTCGCCAAAGGCGCAGATGGTGCGACCGCCCGGAATGTTGTCGGCGATTTTGACCAGGTAATCAGCGTCCGCCGCCCGGCCCGCGCCGTGCGCCATGCGCTGCAACGCCTTGTTCATCCACAGCGAACCCTCACGGCAGGGCGTGCATTGGCCGCAGCTTTCGTGCGCGTAGAACTCGCTCAGATTGGCCAGCGCCTCCACAATGTCCACGGTGTCATCCATGACAATGATGGCGCTGGAACCGCTCATGGTACCGGCCTGCGCCAGCGAATCAAAATCATAGGGCAGATCCAGCATGTCGGTTTCCACCACCACTTCACGGCCCTCGGCGTCCTTTTTCTTGAGCTTGAACTTTTCGCCGGCCTTCAAGACCTTGGAGGAGGAGCCGCCGGGAATCACCGCCTTCAACGTGCGACCGTCGCGCAACCCGCCGCCAAATATCGGGTCGAAGATCAGTTCGCCAATGGTGGCCTTACCCACCTCAATTTCGTAGTAACCGGGCCGTTTGACCAGGCCGCTGAGGCTGACGATGCGCGTGCCGGTGTTGTTGGGCGTGCCCAGTTTGGCGAACTGCGCGCCGCCCATTTCCACGATGTGCCGCACATTGCAGAGCGTCTCCACATTGTTGACGATGGTCGGGCACATCCACAGGCCCAGCACGGCCGGGAAATACGGGGGTTTGATGCGCGGATAAGGACGTTTGCCCTCAAGCGACTCGATCAGCCCGGTTTCCTCACCGCAGATGTAAGCCCCCGCGCCGCGGTGGACGTAAATCTCCAGATCGTAGCCGGTGCCCAGGATGTTCTTGCCCAGGAAATTGTTGGCCCGGGCCTCGTTGAGCGCCTTGACCAGCAATTTCGCGCCCTCGGGCATCTCGCCGCGGATGTAAATGTAGGCCAAATGGACGTCGTTGGCGAAACAGGAAATGATCATCCCCTCGATCAACTGATGGGGATCCTTGTGAATGATCTGGCGGTCCTTGAACGTGCCGGGCTCGGACTCGTCGGCGTTGCAAATCAGATAAATTGGCTTGCCGCTCCGCCGGTCCACGAAACTCCATTTAAGGCCGCAGGAGAAACCGGCGCCGCCCCGGCCGCGCAGGCCGGACACCTTGACGTCGTCGCGAATCTGCTCCTGGGGGGACAGTTTTTTGCCGTCCGGCAGGTCTTTCGGCGACAGGGCGAGGGCCTTCCGGAGGGCCGCATAACCGCCATGGCGCAAATAGCATTCAATGTCCGGGGTGTACCCCGGCTCATCGGCATGTTTCAATATTAACTTGTATTCTTGCGGCATATCGCGGCTTGACTCAAATTTTAAAGACCTTATCTTTCCATACCGTCGTTTGCCCGATGGTGTAACGGTAGCACAACAGACTCTGAATCTGTTTGTCATGGTTCAAATCCATGTCGGGCAGCCATTTCATCACGTTTTATTTGCAATTCCCCACGATTTCATCCGCTTTTTGATGGCTCACGCCCTCGTAAAAGGCGTCGTTGCACATCATCACCGGCGCGGTGCCGCAACTGGCCAGGCACTCGACAAATTCCACCGTGTACCGCCCATCCGCCGTGGTCTGCGGCCCGTGCTTGTGGGCGTCCAGGCCGAGCCTCTCGCAAAAATGCCGGTGCAAGTCATATCCGCCGCCGAGGGCGCAACTGAGGGTGCGGCAGACCTTGATCTGAAATTTCCCCACCGGCTGCTGTCGCAGCATCGGATAAAACGTCAGAATCTCCAAGACGTTGATCGGTTGCAGCCCCAGTTTGGCGGCGGTCCACTCCACCGCCTCCTGCGAGATCCAGCCGAACTGTTCCTGGAGGGCGTGCAGCACCATGAGGGATGCCGCGCGCTTCACGGGATAATGCGTGATCAGCTCGTCAATCTCCGCCGCCACATTGGCTGGTAGGCTGAAGCTCATGTTGTTTTCCATGCTCACCGGTCACTCTCCCCCATGACGAAATCCAGCGAGCCCAAAATCACCGGCACGTCGCTGATCATGTGGCCGGGCAATAAATCCGGCAGGATGCTCAGATTGATGAAGCTGGGCGCGCGGATTTTGAGGCGGTACGGCGTGCCGCCGCCCCGGCTGTTGATGTAAAAGCCCAGTTCGCCCTTGGGGTTTTCGTGACCGAAATAGACTTCGCCCGCCGGCGCGTTCACGCCCTCGGTGACCAGCATGAATTGATGAATCAATTCCTCCATGCTGGAGAGCACCTTGCCCTTGGGCGGCATCGTGATTTTGCCATCCTCAATGCAGACCGGTTCGTGGGATTGGTTGTCCGCACCACCGGGGAGTTTGTCGAGACACTGCTGGATGATACGCATGCTCTGCCGCATTTCCTCCATGCGCACCAAGTAACGGTCGTAGCAATCGCCGACACCGCCCACCGGGATGTCAAAATCCAAATTTTGATAACACAGGTAAGGCTGGTTCTTGCGCAAATCGAAATCAATGCCGCTCCCGCGCAGATTCGGGCCGCTCAAGCCGTAATCAACCGCCATTTCCTTGGAGATGATCCCCAAATCGCGAAGACGGTCCACCCAGATGCGGTTCCGGGTGAGGAGGGTCTCTGCTTCGGCCAGGGACACGGCAAATTCCTTGAGAAACTGCCGGCACATGTCCGTCCAGCCCGGCGGGATGTCCCGCGCCACCCCGCCGATGCGGGTGTAACTGGTGGTCAGCCGGGCGCCGCTGGCCGCCTCGGCCAGGTTGTAAATTTTTTCGCGCTCGGTGAAGGTCAGCAGGAACACCGTGACCGCGCCGGTGTCCATGGCGAACGCCCCCAGCCCCAGCAAATGCGCGGAAATCCGCGCCAGCTCCGCGCACATCACCCGGATGTACTGGCAGCGCGGCGGCAGCTTGTCATGGATGCCCAGCAGCTTCTCCACCGCCAGGGCGTAAGCCACGTTGTTCGCCAAGGGCGCCAGATAATCCAGCCGGTCCGTGTAGGGGATGAACTGGGTGTAGGTCATGTTCTCAGCGATCTTCTCGTCGCCGCGATGCAGATACCCCACATCCGGATCGGCCTTGGTGATGACCTCGCCGTCGAGCTCCAAAAGGATGCGCAGCACCCCGTGCGTGGCCGGGTGCGACGGCCCCATGTTCAGCACCATGCGGTCGCCCGTGGCATCCGGCAGTTCCGTCGCCGCCCGCGCGGCGCGCGCGGCGGAATCCCGAATTTCAATGTCTTGAACCGTGGCCATTTAAATAAAATTATAAGTTGCCATCGTCAGTCCTCCGGGGTGCGCACGCGCGGTTCACGACCCGTCGCATCGCCGCCGCCGGGCAGCGTCACGAACGGCCCTCCCTCCAGCGGCGCGGGCCGGGTGAACGCCACGCCGGGCAGGTCGGTGGGCTTGCCCGCCAGCGGGAAATCCTTACGCAACGGGAAATACGGGTACCCCTCCCACATCAGAATCCGGCGCAAATCCGGGTGGCCGGCAAACCGGATGCCCATCATGTCATAAATCTCACGCTCGTGCCAGTTGACGGTGCGCCAGACCTCCAGCACGCTGGGCAGCTCGGACTTTTCCTCAGAGACGCTCGTCTTGATCCGCAGTTCTTCGCCGCGTTTCAGCGAACGCAAATGGTACACCAGCGTCCAACGCGGGTCTTCCCCGTAGTTGTCCACGCTGCTGAGGTCCACCAAGTAGTCAAAGCCGAGCTGGCGCTTCGCAAACTGGCACAGCTCCAGAATCCGGTCTGGGTCGGCCAGGGTGAGGGTCCGTTCGCCACGAAACTCCGACGGCCCGGAGATGGCGGTTCCGAATTGGGCTTGGATTTTTTGGATGGATTCGAGGGCGGCCACGTTGGGTTAAGATATTGCCGGCGCGGTGAACCGGTTCAAGACGTTCAAGTTTTTCAAGACCGGCTGGGTGCGGATTTTATTCTGCAGCTTGATCAGCGCATCCAGCACCGCTTCCGGGCGCGGCGGGCAGCCGGAAACATAAATATCCACCGGAACAATATTGTCCACCCCCTGCAGCACGGCGTAACTGCGGTACATGCCGCCCGTGGAGGCGCAGGCCCCCATGGCGATGACCCATTTGGGCTCGGCCATTTGATCGTAAATGCGCTTCAAACAGGAGGCCATCTTGTAAGTGACCGTGCCCGCGACGATCATGCAGTCGGACTGGCGCGGGGAAAAGCGCATTACTTCCGAGCCAAACCGGGAGATGTCAAACCGGCTCGCCCCGGCGGCCATCAACTCGATGGCGCAGCAGGCCAGGCCCATGGGCATGGGCCAGACGGAATTGGCGCGGAACCAATTCAAGGCCGCGTCCACGGTGGTGACCACCACGTCGCCCTCGATCTTGGAATCGTAGCCAAATTCGCTTTTTGTCTGCATAAAATAAGGTCCTTAAATCAAAGACCGGGAAAGCCTAATACCCAGAAAAAAGCGGGGCAAGCCAATTGTGATTTTTTTCACAAGGATTCCACGCCGGTGGAAAATAGGCCAAAACGTGCTGCGACTGGGTGGCACCCTGAACGCCCAAAAAAATGAAACTGTGATTTTGGTTGTTTTTGGTTATTTTTAGTTATTTCAACGAGCAACTCGCTGATTGTAAACAACTTGCGAATAACATGATCCTCCCCGTTGTCAGACCGGCCGGATACCTCGAAATATTAGTTGTAAGACACTGTATTAAAACAGCTTGCGTTAATTTCTAGGAATGAAGTTGCGGCGGACGGGATGGGGGGGCAGGCGGGCCAGCTGCGGCTCATGGATCCGCGCGCCGGGACGGATGGTTCAGCGCGCACGAGGTTTTCCGCGGGGGCGCGGAAAACAGCGCCCGGGGCGGGCGCGCTCCCATTTCTATTCCGGAGGCCGGGTTCAGTTTCCCCCTGCCGGGG
>Ga0302320_10010207_pt1 | contig 20060 bp, 10 predicted proteins | sample Bog_T0_3_FD_202130 | JGI IMG/M metagenome (GOLD analysis project Ga0302320, IMG submission 202130) | Peat permafrost microbial communities from Stordalen Mire near Abisko, Sweden - Bog_T0_3 | ecosystem: Environmental > Terrestrial > Soil > Wetlands > Peat | place: Sweden: Abisko, Stordalen Mire...
GCCCAGAGCGTCGTGAAGGTAGCGCTCGAGTTCATGGAGTACGGTTTGCACTTGCGACCTCATCACACTATACGCACACTAACATATCAAATGTTATTGTGCAATACAAGTGTTATATTGGGAATCGGCACGTTGCGGCACCTGGGAAGTCAGGGCTTTGTTCACTGATCGATTGCCGGAAGTCGATCACCAAATCCTTCAAACAGGGTCAGGCCGAATGCTATACACGAAATTCCAAATATTCGACAACTTTGGCGACACACGATCTTCAGAGTCTGCAGTTCTTGGCGAGGCCAACTTGCGAATCGGCCTGAAGAACTCGGAAGAAGATTGAGTCCGCAGATGGACACTTGGAGACAGTGCCCGCTCCGGTGCCACGCCATCAACTTCCCAACCCCAAACTAACCCCAAATACCAATTCGCCAACGCTCTTTACGGCTCTTTAGCACTCTTTGAAACAACCAATCGCGTTCTCTAACTCGTTGATAATACACTAGTTGCATCACTCATAACCCAAAGGTCGCTGGTTCAAATCCAGCCCCCGCAACCAATCAAATCAATAACTTACAGATGATTTTTGACTGATCGCTACTCAAAATCCACTCCCACTGACTCCCAATAGCCAAATTCATGGTTTTCATGCGCTCATTCGTGCTGGCCTGAGCACCATTTCCACGATCTTGCTGTTGGCCTCCCGCTTCGAGTTCGACATGGCCTGTCCATAGACGTTCATCGTCGTCTGGATTGAAGCGTGTCTCATCAGTTCCTGCTGCACCTTCATCGGCGCTCCAGTCTCGTCCAGCCACGAACGGTACGTGTGGCGGAACGTATGCCAGCCAATGCGGGCGAACTTCCCAGCGGCAGCCTGACGCTCTTCATGGATGAGCAACCGCTTGCCGTTCGGAGTTGGTTTCACCTGGCTGCACCAGACGCCGACGCCAGCTTGGCACTTCGGGCATTCCACCAGACAGCACCCCGCTGGATGAATGTGCCGCTTCTGAATCTCCGTTGGGAAGTAAGGCTTGTTCGAGAGCGGACTTGCGAAGACCCAGCCTTCCTCGGTTGGCAAGGCTTCCCTCTCCCATGCGAGCAGCACTCCGGCCAGAGACTCGTGAAGTGGAACATAGTCGCGGGAATACTCCGTCTTCACATCGTCCACATGCCCGCTCACGAAACTCCGTTGAACGAGCAGTTGGTTCTTCTCGAAGTCGAAGTCGTCCCACTGAAGCGCCGCGATCTCGCTCACGCGAAGACCGAGGCATTGCGCAACAATCACCATCGTGCGGTACGGTTCTTTCAGTAATCCGAGGATGGCTTCGTATTCCTGCACAGTCAACACGGCCGGACGCTCACGGCGCTTTGTCCCGCCCTTCACGCGAACCATCTGAATCGGGTTCCGGCGATCATTGAAGAGTTCCCAGCGGGCCGCGCACTCAAAGATCACGTGCATGACGCCGCGAATATGGGCTTTCGATTTCGGAGCCATATCCAAACTCTTCAACCAGCCTTCGACCAACATCGGACGAATCTGCTGCAGCAGGTACTCGCCCCACCTCGGACGAATGTGAATCTTGATATTCGACAGATACGACTTGCGGGTTGAGTAGCGCTGCGGCAACTCTTCCTCGATGTACCGGTCGCATATCGCGCCGAAGGTGACGGCACCCAGGTGATGCTGTGGTTTTTCTTCGTTGAGTTTCAGGAGAAGGGCTTCGACTGCAACCCGCGCCTCGGATTTGTTCTTGTACTGATTCGTGGTTCCGATGAAAGTTGCCTTACGCTTTCGCGTTCCATCGGCCTGCGTCTCGTAGTATCGGAACTCCCAGACGTCGGCGCCCTTCGCCCGCTTCTTGAGCGTGACACTTCCAAATTGGTATCGTGTGCGATCCATCAAGGCTTTGATTTCAGCGAAGGCGGCGTCCAGGACACTTGGAGAAAGGCCCTTGAGCGGATAACCTCTGATCCAGAGGGCGCAATCACCCTTGCGAGGAGCCTTCTGGAATCGGTGCTCAAGCACATCCTCGATGAACGGAAGGTAGCCTACAACGACAAGGCCGATCTCCCAGAACTCTACCGGATCGTTGCCAAGGAACTGAATCTCGCGCCCGATCAGCATACCGAGGAAACTTTCAAGCGAATCCTGGGCGGAATTACCTCAGTGGTAAATGAACTTGGGTCGCTACGTAATCGCCTCGGGGATGCTCACGGTAAAGGTAAAGGCGTTGTGAAGCCTGCTCCTCGCCATGCAGAACTTGCTGTCAACCTTGCAGGCAGTATCGCACTCTTCCTTGTTGAGACAGCTAAGAAGTAACTCGTTATTTCAGCCTTCAAGGCACCACATCAAGAATCAGTGTCGCCGTCTTGAATATTCCTATCCTTCGCTATCTTCTTCTTCGTTACCGAAAATCCGTAACTCATGAGACGACGACGGGCATTGCGTAAACTCACTTTGCTGAAGAAGGGTATGTCGAGAGGGTTTTCCGATCCGCTGATGATCGCGTAGACAATCTCATACTGCGATGCGTCTGGCCGCACTCCTCTCGATATTGTCTGCTTATATCCCCTGGGCAGTTTCTCGATTACCTTCGACCTAAAATCGCCGTCGCTGACCAGGAGTTCCCCGGATACCGCCCCCTGGGAAAATAGATGGCTCAACACGCTCGATCCGCCATATTTCTTGACGTGTATCAGCTTGCGATCACTTGTCATAATGTCGCAGAATTCAATCCTGCTATGGCCGCCGCCGTGAATAATCATTTGCTGGTCCATGCAGCAGGCATTGCCAACAGCATTCGCCGCGAGAGTGTTATAGTCGAGTTCGCTCCCGCCGGTATATTCAGGCAGGTTTACGTCACTGTCCTTCATCGCCGCAAAATCGCGCTGCACCTCAGGGACGAATCCAGAGGCGATCTCGTACCATTTACCATTGTTGAGCACATAGGTTTTTCGGTTCAAGTAGATTTCGGCATACAGGCACGAATAGGCTGGCCAGCGATGAATTTGTTCATCCGTCTCGGCGCTGATCGCAAAAACGTGCTTGTGCTTGAGCACGTCAACGGTAATGTCCTGCTCGTCGGTCTCGCTCAGAAACTCATCCAACCGCAGGTCCTCGTGCACATCGGCACGTTTAGCACGAAGATGCCGAAAACCAGAAAGCGCCGACCAGTCCACGACCTCAGGAACAGCCATCCACATTTTGGAGAAGTTGCGCTGATTGATATTTCTGACAAGTTGAGAGTTTAGGCGGTCTTCAAGCGTGAAATTGCGAACTTCTGCAATCTGATCGATCCAGTCAAAATCCGTCTTGTAGTCGGCGCTCTTGTACCGCTCATGACAGTACGCGAGAAAATCCGGGATGTTGGTCATGTCAACAGGAACAGAAACGGACAGCGCGTCTTTTCCGGTGATGATCTTACCGAGGCGCTCATCTTTAGAAATCGCTGTAACTGAACTGACGAGATCCTGCTCGATGTCGATTCCAAACTCCGCTGGCGCGACATTGCGGCTCATCTGTTCCTTGCTGTGCTTCGGAACTGACCCGAGCGTGGTTTTGTCTATGCTGCGAAAACTATCTCGCCCCACGGAGTTCAGGACAACCTTGAGCCCAAAACGCTCTTCGATGACGCCGTCTTTCAAGAGATGTCTGCCAACGCCGAAGGCAACGACAAATTGTATTGTCTTGTTCTTGGCAGTAACGGGCACTACGAATACGCCCTTTGCGCTGGCGGTGACAATTCGAACTGAAGCGCCGAGCGAATTTCCAAAGAAGTTCGCTATCCATCCCGGCGGATGTGGATGTGACTCTTCAAACAAGAACTGCCCTGCATCCTCAACTTGGATAGGCTCGTTCGGTGATTCGATAAAATCCTCAAGCCGTTGAAACTTCGGCTTAATCATGTAAATCGTGAGCCGGTTCGTCTTAGTGCGCTTGCGAGACGACATAGACATTGAACCTTTCAGACGGTTAGAAGTTTAGATAAGTGTAGACCTGCCAAGTAATTGGTCAACGCATTTCCGAAGACGAAGCCTTCTTTTCTGCACGGAGTTGCACTGATTCGCCCAGGGTGTCGGGGGACGCGATGGGCCGGGTCCGGATCTCGTTACGACCGGAGATGGGTCCATGTCGCGAGCACTGCCCTGCTGCAGGCGGTGTCGAGGTTCCATTGCCGCAGACGAACGCATCCATGCTCGGGACACGGGCGAGCTGACGGTTCCAGACATGCCAATTGCAATGCCCGTTTAAGCGCGCGACTAATCATGGCCCGGCTGAAGAAATCTATCTTTTATTCTGCCGGGACCATCCATCCCCACGGCAGCGCGAGAATGCCTTCTTCGAGCGGACGCGCTTTGCCGCTATGCAGCACCACTCCCCTGACAAGAGAAGATTTGCGCTTCAAATCATCCCGGAAGGAGCGAATGCCGGACGCGTCATTGGCTGTTACCTGACTGCTCGCCTTGATCTCTAGCGCCACAAACTTGCCGGATTCTTCCAGGATGAAATCCACTTCATGCCCTATACGATTACGCCAAAAGTGCAGTTTGCGCTGCTGGGGATCGAGGGATCTCCAAGTCTCCAGTGTCTGAAACAGGGTTTGCTCCAACCAGAACCCGCTGTCCATTCTCGCCGCCACATCGGCGGACGATCTGATTCCGGCAAGCCATGCGGCAAGCCCGCAATCTGTCCATAGCAACTTCGGCGCTTTGACCAGCGCCGTCGTGGGGTTGGTTGCCAGAGGACGGAGGCGCGTGATCATGCATCCGGTCTCCAGCAGATTCAAATACCGGTGTGCGGTCGGGTGACTGAGCGCGGCATCGCGCGCAAGATCAGCCTGGTTGAGCAGTTTGCCGGTCCGTTGCGCGGCGAGCATCATCAGACGCTGAAAATCGGGCAGGCTGGAGATGGCGCTCAACTGGCGCAAATCCCGCTCTAGATAGGTCTGCACGTAGGCGGCGAACCACAGGCCGCGGTCTGCTTCTGAGGCAATTTGCAGCGCAGGCGGAAAGCCTCCCCGCACGAGCCATGCTGTCCAGTTGCCCGGCTCATCCGGCCATTCACGCCAGTCGAAATCCGGAGCGAAGAGACGATCCAGCGGCGACAGCGCACCTTTGCGTTCCTGCCACTCGGTTGGGCAAAACGACGGCAGATCGAGGTAGATGGCGCGGCCGGCCAGAGTCTCCGCCACCTGCTTCATTAGCAGCAGGTTGGCAGAGCCGGTCAGGATGAAATCTCCGGCCCGTCGGCCGCTGTCCACGGCACGCTTGACGGCAAGCAGAATCTGCGGCGCGCGCTGGACCTCGTCGAGAATAACTGGACGGGCCGAAAGCAGCGAATCGGGGTTGCGCTCCGCTTGGTCGAGAATTCCGACATCGTCGAGAGTGAAATAGGTGCGCTTGGGTTCAAGCGCTTGGGTCAGGGTGGTTTTTCCGGTCTGCCGCGCGCCCGTCAAGACGGTAACGGGCAGGACGCGCAGGGCGGCCTGTATGTTGCTGCTAAACCAGCGCGGCTTAATCTTGTCCATATAGTGTAATAAATCATTTCACGGCGTGAAATGCAATAGAAATCCTCGATTCGTTGTTCTGGACTCTTTACTATTGTGGATTCATGCAGTTGGGAGCATGTTTCCAGTTTGGAAACTGGAAACCGCATAGTGAAGGCAGCCAATCCAGCGACCCTTACATGAAATCTCGACTGATGGATAGATTGTAAGCATATTAGATTCATATCTATAGCCCCAATCACGCAACACTATTCGCTCCCAGTAGCTCCCATTAACGAAATCGTTTTTTTCTGGCGGGCGCATGAACATTGGCGAAAACGCAAGATCGTTGGGTTTTCCGCGCAAAGGTCTGACAGGGGTCTTTCGCTGCCGATCCGCAAAAAACGAACATATAGCGAACTGTTTTGCATCAAAACAGGTGCAAAATGCACCGAAAACGGTGCATTTTGCCAAGGTAAATTCACTCCCGATTTACTCCCAAAGGGGTGTCCAGAGGGTACTTTTCCGTACTTCCGCGTCGCCATAAGTGCCTTAAAAGTCAGTTATTTACGCGAGCGCGCGGTCGCTCATAACCCAAAGGTCGTAGGTTCAAATCCTACCCCCGCAACCAAGTAAATCAATAGCTTAAAAGGACCCTTGGGAATTTGAGGGCACAATTAGATGCGCCCTGGATTGTTGCGCTCCTGACGGTGCCTACCTGGTGAACGCTGGATCTATCGCCGCGCGGATCGCCTTCTGAAACGCATTCCATTCACAAGAGCCGTCTGCTTGGCCACACTGCGGCACAAAGACGGGCGCGCGCTCGGGAGGAGCCTTGAGCGTCAGCGGAGTTCGATTGCGCATTTGATCGAACGTCTGCGACACAAAGAAGGTGCGCACCGAATACTCGCCCGAAGCGGCCTTCTTCCAGAGTTCAAAGACCAGCGCCCCACCTGGTGGAGTGTCGTCGCGGCGGCCGTCGACGAGCCACGACAATCCAAGGCTGCCCGCGATATTGGCAAGATTGGTATCGTGGCCGACCAGAACAAGCAACCGATCCTCCGGCTTAATGAGTGAGCCGGCTAGCGTATGCCCTTCCGCGGCCTGGGCCATCGATTGCAACACGTGAAACAGCAGGTTGGAAGATTGCGCACGGGCCAGGTATTCAGTGCGCTGGGCGATGTCTTCGCTGGCGGTGTGTAGCTGCAGCAACTCACGGAGCTTACGCGCATCGACCAGCCCCCAACCGACGTTCTTTGCCTCCATTCCATCGCAATATTCCAGCAGCAGATTCTCGGTCATCGTCGAACTGAGAGCTAGCGGAGACCGCAGTTCAACCATATGGCTGCCCTTACCCGGATCAATCGAAGCCGGAATATCCAAAAGCGAAGCAGTCGCTTCTCTCTTGCATTCCGCGCCGGGGCTGCATGCTTGCAACACCGCTTCCAACGCTTCGAACTGCATCCGATAAGCTTCCGCCAGTCCTTGCGGATTATCGCCAATACGCCCGGTTACAGCTGCTGTTGCCAGCTTCCGATCCGGGCTGCCGACCCCAGCCGCAAGGGAATGGAACAGCGGATCGGCTGTTCCTTCCGGCAAAGCTTTCACTTCAAGATCGCAACCCGGTGCAAGGCCCGCTGCCAGTGCCTTGCCGGTCTCACGAGTGCGCTGATCAGAGTCCGCGACGATGCGGATATGCGCAGCATCCGCGCAACCAGTCGGTGCCAGCAAGCCCTCATCTGACAGCAGTTCGCGATCATACGCCCCCATCATGTTCATTAGTTGCGCGCCATGTTCGGTGAGGTAACCGGGTAGCACGCTCCATACAGGCCAAGGCAGGCGCGAGTAACGATTCAGCTCATCGAGCTTGCCAGTGGGCGATCTCACTCCATGACGACTCACGATGACCACAAACTTCAATTCGTCGACCGCGACGGTCGTGTTCTTCGAGTGCTCTTCGTTGGAACCCTGCGCTTGCAGCAAGCTGGCCGTATTGAAAAGAATGCCGAAGGACAAAAACACAACTTTAAGAGAACCGCAGCGTTTCATTGTGTATCTCCATTTTCGTCAGCCGTGTAATCGCGAATCTTTGCAGATGCCGGCATTCTGTACCCACAGAAGCTTTATAGAGAGGTTGATTCTTTTCATCTGCTTGCATCGCCCCATTCCCAGCACCACTCTTTGGTGTTATCTATGGGGCGACGCATGGCCAAACAAGCTGGACACAGCGGAGAACTGGCTATGTGCTATTGCCCTTTTCCGACGACCAGCACGGCAAAAGACCCCTCAGTGATGGAGCGTTTTGGCTTCTGAGATGGGTCCGCAGCAGGAGTCACGACTACGGTGGCGGCAGGGAGGAAGATTTTTCCGGTCTTGCTGTCGAAGGCCATCGTCTTCGCGCTTTGCTGCGTTTGAATCGACTCGAGGGCAACGAATTCATTTACCGATTTCTCTTGAATGACAGAGATCGTGCCCTCGCCGTTGGAGATGAAGGCCAGCCCATCCTTCTCGTCCCAACCCGCGAAATCCGTGCCCGCACCGCTGGCAAAGCTGGCGAGCTTTTTGCCGCTTGCGCCGTCGATCACCAATGCCGTTTTGTTATGGCCGCCCACAATGATGCGGTCGTTCTTGCTATCGATGGCAACGCCAGTGGGAGCGGTGATTCCCTCGAGCGTAATGTGGCGCATCACTTTAAGGGTCTTGGGATCGAAGGCACACAATTCATTCTTGTCCTCGAGCGCGACATAGACGAGACCATCTTTGCCAACGCCGATGCCTTCGCCGTCGCCGCCCACATCGACCGTGCCTACAACCTCACCCTTGCCGGCGTCGATGGCGGTAATGTCGTGCGAACCATGATTGTTGGTAAAGACGCGATCGGTCTTCGCGTCATAGAAGATTCCGTCCGGTCCCTTTCCGACTTCTATCTTTTTGATCAGCGACAGATCGGCAGTGTTGAACATCGATACCTTGTTCTCTTTGCCATTGCTGGTAAAACCGTGCTTCGAGAGCGGAGCGATGGCGATGGCGATGCCATGCACTCCGGGCGTATCTTCTATTACACCGATCGCTTTGCCGGTATCGGCATCGAGTACGTTGACGCGCGTGCCGTGGGCGACGTAGAGACGCCGGGCGGAGCTGTCCACCGTGATGTAGTCCCAGCTTTCATTGCCGGCAACCGGATAGCGGTTCTGAAGTTTGAAACCGCTCGATGTTTGAGCCGCGGCGGAACCGGCGATGAGAAATGATGCGAGCAAAAAGCTGAAAAGTCTCATGTTGCGAATCTCTCTTTCTGTTTGTGCTGCAGCCGTTGGTTCCTTGGACACGGCGATCCATCTCCGAGAAGTCGAAGCTTCAATCGGTGCTATTCAATGCACTTGTTACAAGAAGAGTTAGCCTCAAGGCCAGCTCTGCGCGGCTGATTGCAGCAAAGCTGACCTTGAAGGAACAGGGGTAGATTCTGCGCGAAGACTACTTTTCGCGACCCGAAATCCAGCGGATTCCGCCGGCATAGGTCGGATGGTAGTATTCGCGCTGCACCACATACTGTGTGCTGCCGTTATAGAAGCCGAAGACTTCATTGTTGAGATTCAGTCCGTAACCATAAACCTGAAAGCCCCTCGGCAAGCGATAGCTAGCCTGAGCATCGAACTGATAGTGGGCGTACAGGTAATTGTCTCCAGCCGGACCGGCAACGCCGCCCACCTGCGGATTTGCCACCGTCTGCTGAACGCCATTGACCAGGATGGGATTGCCATTGGAGTCGGTGGCATAAGAGCGATTCTCATATTGGTAGGCATAGATCATCTTGTCATCGAAGGTCATGCCTACGCGCAAGGAGAAACGCTTCGTGTCAAAGGTGGGGCTGATATTCCAGCTGTTGGGCGCTTGGCGCAGTAGGGCAGGGCTATCGGTGCGCAGCGGGTCAACGTTGTTGGCCTGCGACGTGGTGTAACTGTAATTCGCCGTCAACCCCATACCCTTCAGCACGCCGGGCAAATAGGTGAGTCGCTGTTGATAGCCGAATTCAACGCCTTGCACGTGCGCACTGCCCGCATTGACCGGCTGCGACACTAGCGTGGCTTGCCCGGGATTGTAAACAGAGTTGCTGGTCAGCGCCTGTTCGGTGACAATCGGATCGGAAAGGTCCTTGTAGAAATAACCTGCCTGAATCAGGCCAAGCGAACTGAGAGAGCGCTCGTAGAGGATGTCATAGTTGTTCGCGTGTTCGGCCTTGAGTTTGGGATTGCCGACGCTGACCGTGGCCGGGTTTTGCGAGGTATCGGGCACGCCTACCGCCGCCGAAAGTTCCTGCGGATCGGGACGGGCCAGACCACGCCCGTACACGAGGCGCAGATCGGAGTTACTGTCGAGAGCAAACCGGAGCGAAGCGCTGGGTAGCACATCGAGATAGTCGCCACCCGCTTTGAAGTCCAGCAGATTATCGTTGGAGTTGAAGCTGGTTGTGTCCACGTGAGTTGCTTCAAAGCGAAGGCCGGTGACCAGGCGAACCCGGCTGGTCAACTCGATGGTGTTCATCAAATAGCCTGCGGGGATGCGCTCGATTAGATCGTAGTTCGCCGAATTGATTGTACCGCCCAGTGGGTTAATTGCGGCCAACGTCAAAGCTCCCGGAGTGTTCAAGACAAATGCTTCCACCTTGTTCCAGTCGGTGACCGGTCCCATGTGATAGGTCTTGTCATAGTATGCCGGATCGGTGAAAGTGCTTTTCCACTCGGGGTGTGAAGATACGAGTACCTTGCCTCCCGAATATATGTCTTGAAAGGTGTCGTCAAATTTGTGAGCGTTGCGAATTTTGCCGCCGAATTCAAAGGTTCCGAAGCGGGTTCCCACACGATAGCTGCGGGCGTAGGAAGCGGATGCCTGAAGATTGACTTGTGCGCTCTTCCCTTCGGTCGGCAATTCAAACTTATTCAGGACGTAATTGTTCGGATCTTCGGAATTGTCTGCGCCCGTGCCAAAGCAGCCGGCACTCCAGCCCGGGCGATAGACGCTCACGCCCGCCACGTTTGTGCAGTTGATATCGGGATCTCCGGCCCATTTGTACTTGGCGCTGCCGCTACCGCTCAGTGACCGCGAACGGCTGACCGATGCGCTCCACAAGAAGGTCGACGAGTTCATCATGTGACGGCCCTGCAAGGCCAGACTGCCAACCGCCATGTTGGGGCGGCGCCAGTCTTGGCTGTATTGGGGAACATCCCCATCGTTCATCGTGTAAACCCACTTGTTGCCCCAGTTGCGGAAAGTCGAAAAGAGCCCACGTACAGAGATATTCGAGCCTTCCCTCAGCTTGTAATCCGCGCTGGCGGTTGCACCCCAGCGTGTTCGGTAATAGATATAGTCGCGAATATCCATGCCGTCGTAGTGCGGAGCAAGGCTTGAGGTAGTGGGCGAGGGCTCAATATCATCGATGCCGCGGCCGTTGAAGTCGTAGGTGCCACCAATTAGGAGGCCGAGCTTCTTCGTCGCGCCAAAGCGCTTGCCAAGCGTCCCACCCAGTTGGTCTACCGTGCGCCCACCGATGATCGGTGTGTACCCGCCGACGCCATAGAGGGTCGCAGTCGGGACATCGCCGGCTGTCTTGGTGACCAGGTTTACCGAACCACCAATGCCGTCGGCATCGATGTTGGCCTGCAATGTCTTGTTGATCTCCACCGAGTCCACCAAGTCGGAGGCAATCGTATCCAGCTTGATTTGACGGACGCCGCTCTCCGGCGATGGAACCGTAACGCCGTCGATCATCGTGTTGTTCAGGCGCGGTTCCGTGCCGCGAATCTGCACATACTTGCCTTCGCCCTCATCGCGTTCGATGGTGACCGAAGCCATACGGCCCAGAGCGTCCGCGATATTTGCATTGGGCAGCGAGACGATTACGTCGGCAGGCAGAACCTGCAAAATGTTTTCCGCGGCCAGGGTGCGGTTGATGGCTTCAGCCTCGCCGTGGGAGCGATCGGCAGTCACGATGATCTCGTCGGCCGCGGAAGCAACTTTAAGAACCGCGTCGATATAAACGGTCTGGCCCGCGACCACCGTAACGCTTCCGGTGTAGGGAGCAAATCCAACATACGAGATGGTTACTGTGTAGTTGCCTGGCGCGGCTTCGGTGATGGTGAATTCACCTTGTCCGTCTGCCGTAAGCGGCCTAACCTGGGGTTGCAGGTCGATTTTCGCACCTTGCAGAACCGCGCCTGCCGCGTCCTTGACCACGCCGCTGATGACGCCTTTGCCGGACTGCGCAAATGCCGTCGAAAGAGCGAAGAAGCATAGAACGAGGGAGGCTAAAGAAAGGATTCGATGATTCATGGCACTCCTAATTTCGACCTTTCGGCCGGTCAGACCAACAGGATTCAGGCCGTTAACTCGACCTGTTCGGAGATTAGGGGCCGGTGATAAAGCGGGATTAACGATTCAGTGAATTTCCACTAAGGTTGCATCGATGCACGACCGGCATGTGAATGTGCGATGAATTCAGAGCGGCAGAGTGAACTCTTCTGCGTGGTTTGGCCTTAGGCTGAGAATTGGGTAGAGATGCGAGTATTGATTGTCGAAGACGAACCGCGCATGGTGGAGTTGTTGCGCCAAGGGCTCTATGAGCGCGGGTTTACTGTAATGAGCGCCGCCGATGGCGCGACCGGACTCGAGATCGCTTCGGCGTTTGAGTTCGATGCTATCGTTCTGGATATCGGCCTGCCGCTCATGGACGGCTACGAAATGATGGCAGCCTTGCGCAAGCGGGCGTATGGCACTCCGGTGCTCATGCTGACCGCTCGTGACAAGGAGGATGACATCATTCTTGGTCTCGACCTGGGAGCGGACGACTACATGACCAAGCCTTTCTCGTTCCTGGAGTTAGCCGCGAGGTTGCAGGCCATTTGCCGCTCAGGAAAAAAGGAATCCGTGGATACCCTCGCAGAAGGTAGTGTCGTGGTGGACCTGACGCGTCAGGCTGCAAAGCGAGGCCAGCACAATGTGGATCTGACGCGCCTCGAGATGCTACTGCTTGTATCCTTGATGCGGGACGCGGGCCGTTGCGTGAGTCGCCAGAAGCTGATGGAATCTATCTGGGGCGCTAACCATGCAGTGGGCTCCAGCGCACTCGATGTGTTGGTGAATTCGCTGCGCACCAAGATCGACAATCCATTCGAAGAGAAGCTCATCGGCACGACGCGCGGCTTGGGATACTTTTTCCGACATGCGGTAGCGGGCGAGGAAAGGTCGGTATCATGAAGCCTCTACCCATCCGGCTCCGCCTGACGTTGTGGCATTCTTTTATGTTCGCTTCGGCGGCTGTGCTGATTTGCCTGACCAGTTATTGGATGTTGCAACGGAGCCTCGATGCTACGGAGTACCATGACTTGCAGGAGCGCGCCGAAGATGCGCAGCTGATCCTGGATCACGCCGGCGCGGCGAGCAGCCTCGATCAGTTACGCAACAACTTCGCCGCCTTTTACACTTACAAGGACGATGGGAAATATCTGCAAGTGCGCGACGACCATGGCAACTGGCTCTTCCGCTCGCGACGCCTGAAGTTGGCGAATCCCACACTACCCAACACCGATCAAATCCCTGCGGCCGGTCTTATCTCCGAGTTCCAGCAGGATGACGATCTGGTTCGGGTCTTGTCTTATGCCGTAGTCGTCAACGGCAGAAAGTATGCAGTGCAGACAGGTCTTTCACTCGACCGTTCTCTGCTCCTGCTCAAGCGGTTCCGCACGAATATGTTTTTGTTGACACCCGCGGTGATACTGTTGGCCGGCATCGGCGGACACTTCATGAGCCGGAAGGCGCTTTACCCAGTGGCACTGCTGGCCAGCGAAGCGCAACGCATCAACGAGCGCAATCTCGATCATCGTCTGCCCGTTCCAAAGGCGAAAGACGAATTGTCTGCTCTCTCCTGCACCTTGAACAATATGCTGGAGCGGATCGACAAAGCCTTTACCAGCGTGCGTACTTTTACCGGCAACGCCTCGCATGAATTGCGAACTCCCATCGCGCTGTTGCGCACCGAAATCGAGGTGGCGCTCTATCGGCCCCGCGATGCGGAGGAGTATCGGGCTGTTCTTGGCCGCCTTCATGCGGAGACTGTACGCATGACCAGTCTGGTTGAAAACCTGCTCTCTCTGGCCCGCGCCGACGGGGGAGCGGAGACCATCGTGCTCGCGCCTGTGCGGCTTGATGCGCTCTTTGGCCAGGTAGCCGAAACCTGGAAGAATACAACCATCCAGGCAGTACTCGATTTCCGCGTTGAGACGCCCGACAGCGATCTGGTCGTTTTGGCCGATGCGCCCGGAATAAAAAGAATGTTGTCGATCCTGCTTGACAACGCATGCAAATACACGCCGCCGGGGGGCAGTGTAATTATGCGCGCGGCCGTCACAGGAGAGCGTGTCGAGATTTCCGTCCGGGACTCCGGAATCGGCATCGACCCTATGTACAAAGAGCGAGTCTTCGATCGCTTCTTCCGCGTTCCAGGCAACGCGCCCTTACACTCCGGTTCCGGACTCGGGCTTTCGCTGGCAAAGTGGATCGCAGAGCGCCATGGCACTACGTTGCAACTGGAAAGTAGGCCAGGAGGCGGAAGTCGCTTTTCATTTTCGCTGGAGAGATCCCATAGTGATCAGTGGGCGATTCGTGATTCACTTGCAACAACTGAATCCAGGAAGCAGATCTACGCTCCCTCTCCCTCAGATTCCCATCGCGATATGGTCATGAAGTGAGTAAGCCACAGGCGGTGAACTCTGCCATGGCCGCGGAGATGAGTGCGCCCGCATGGGCATTCGCTTTTTGCGGAGAGACTCGATTGGACCGAAACCAAAATTGCTGTATCCTGATCAGTCCTATGGAGGGTCGCCACTCGCTGGGCCCTGGGCAATCGCATGAACGAATAGAGTCACAATGAGCAATGGTTTTGAAAGGGCACGGCTTTAGCCGTGTCAAGTTTAGTGTTGTCGAGAGATGGGATCAATTCCTCACGCTATCACTATCTGTTTTTGATTCCGCTTCACTCATGTATTGAATCGGGCGCGCATTGCGAATCTTTCGCCTTGCGCGCCCGTTTTTAGTTACTGAAGTTGGAGCACCCACTGCTGGTCAACGGTCCCATTGCTGCCGTATAGCTGCGGGTGGGTTCCCGACGCGTTGACACCGCCATCGAGCACTAATCCTGACTGCACGCTGGTAATGCTGTAGCCGGAGCCCGACGGTTGAACAACCCACTGTTGGTCAGCCGTGCTATTGGAGGTCCATAACTGCGGATTGACACCCGAGGTGTTTTTGCCGCCGTCCAATGCCAGGCCGGTTTGCGCGCTGAGAAAGGCTGTGCCTGCGCCGGAGGGCTGCAGGTTCCAGATTTGATCTGAAGTCGTGTTGGTTGTGTAGAGCTGAACCAGTGTGCCCGAGGTATTTGCGCCGCCGTTCAGACCAAGGCCGCTCTGAACGCTACGGACGGTATACGGACCGGCGATGGTTTCGTTGGAGACGTTCCAGTTGGCCGCTTGCGGTCCGAGCGGACCACCGCCTGCAACATACTTCGACAGCAAGCCGAGCGTGCTGCCTGCCTGGGCCAGGGTGAGCAATTCGGTCGGCGCACCGCTGGGCAGCCCCGAAGGCGGAGTTTCGATGTCGTTCGTGACCGTGGGTCCCCACGGCCCCATGAACCTGAGCCACTGCGCAGCGGTGGAATTATTGTCGAGCAACACAAGCTGGCTGGTATTCTGCCAGGGCTTCCACTGGACGCCATTCGAATAGAAAGGATTGGGCTTGCTATAGGTCTCGAAAGTGCCGCTGTTGGTGGTCACATCAACAACCTTCAACCAGCTCACCGGGATGACACCGGGAGAATTGAGAATCACGGCGTTAATGTTATTGCCGGATGTCGGGTAGTTTGCGTGGCTGTTCCAGCCTGGATAAACAATCGGATGAGTTCCGTCGAGCGAAGGATTGGTTACCCACTGCGCGTCTCCATGCTGACTATAGAAGACGCCGATCAGCCGGGTTGTGTCCGAGCTGATGCGTACTGTCACGTGTTCCCAGTCTCCATAATGCAGCGCGAAGCGAGCCCAGTTGAAGTAGTAGGGCTTGGTTACGAAATCAGTAATAACGCCCACCTGAAATCCCTGAAAGCCATTCCAGGTATAGAACATGTAGTACTTCAGATCGATGGAGTCGGCGTTGACAATGGTCTTCACATAAACAGGTGAGTTGGACTGCCCGGTATTGTTGCCAATCGCGACGATCGGGCCGCCACTTTCAAAGTCATCGGTGGAAGACGGAAAGACTCCATTCGCGGGTACGAGGTGGTTAGTCGCAGAGGGATTGGCAGCCATCACGGCCGGGTTGACGGTGGAGGAGATGGTGTTTCCGTTCGCGTCAGTCAGAATCGACTGCGCGAAAAAGTTCTCCACTGCGGCAGGGTGGTTCATGTCATACGCATTCAGAAAGATGCTCGGAGCATAATTCTGAATCACAGCCATGCTGACAGCCTGGGCATGCACATAAGGTGTCATGGAGGCAGCAGTCAATGCAAGCGCAAGTAAGCCATGCGAGATTCGCATTCGGTAGTTCTCCTCAGTTCAACTGTTGGCGGTGGCCCAGGACGCGTTCTGGCGCGCTGGTACGCACCGGTGGATGAGATCACTGGGGTTATGCAATTGGATTTGTGTGGATTGCGAAGTGGCCCGTAAAGATCAACCCGAACCCGGCGATGAAGTGGCGAAGGCGCGGGAAGAAGTTTCTCTCCCGGCTGAATACCTGAGAAAGGAAAAGGGTGAGGCGCGTGTGCGAACTGCGCCTCGAAGCAACAGAACAGAGCACGTCGGAGACGTAATTCTGCGTCTCCAACGCGCTTGCTTTAGAACATCAGTTTGAGGGCAAACTGAAGCTGACGTGCCGGATAAGCGGCTGTGATATTGCCGAATCCGCCATCGGTGACGGTTCCGTCCGGTGCCTGATAGTTCGTTTGATTGAGAAGGTTGAAGGCTTCAGTGCGGAAGTCTAGCTTGGCATTTTCCAGACCTAGCCCAAAGGCCTTGTGCAAGCCCAGATCCAGTTGAGAGAAGCCGGGAGCGCGGGTAGAGTTGCGGCCGGAGTTACCGATGGGTTGTGTGGGATCTGTGGGCGCGGCTACCGTGCTTTTGGTGAGATATCCATTGAGCGCTGTAGTCGTCTTAACCCAGCTGGACCGAGGTGCGATGGGGTTGCCGGTAACGTTGGGATGTTGGCCGTAGAGTGTTCCAGAAGATGCGGCGCCTGCCGTCAAGGCGAAGGCATACGAAGGTAACGACCCCACCGAATAGCCGCCTGCGGAATAGAGCAGGTTGACTGGAAGTCCGCTGGTTGCGGTGTGAATGGCAGTCAACTGCCATCCGCCGATGGCCTGCCGCAAAACCGGCGAGGCGCCCCATTTATGCCCTACTCCAAACGGCAGATCGTAGACGATCGATGTTGTGTCGTTGAAGGGCTGATCATATCCTGAGCGACCGCGATCGAAGTTGGGGTTCTTGTAAGTGAGAAAGTTGGTGTCGCCGTTGTTGTTTTCCAACGTGCCGCTGGCATTGTCAATGGCATGCTCCCAGGTGAAGGAGTTGAGAAGATAGAGACCGCGGCTATAGTGATGTTCCAGCTTGGCCTGAAGCGCGTGATAGATACCGTCTCCAGCGCCGAAAGCAATCTCGATGCCCGCGAAGTTCTGAATGGGACGACGCGCCTGAACGGTTAGGCAGCCTGCAGGATTTGCCGACGAGCAGGACGAGGACTGCGCTGTGGCTTCGTTGTAGTCGGCCAGCACCGGCAAATGTTTGGATGCAATACCGACGTAGGCAAGATCGAGCACGGTGTTGGCCCCAAATTGATGTTGCACGGTGAGGTGCCAGTTTTCGGCGTAGCCATTGGGATCGTTCTTGGGAGTGTAGTGCGGCTGCGCCATCAGCGGATTGAAATTGGCCGCGGTGGTGAAACCATTGGTATAACCCATCATGGTCGGACGGAAGCAGGTCGCGGCACTCTGCACCATGTCTGTGCAGAGTGCTTGGCCGTGCGCCGCTGTAGGAGCAACCTGGTTGACCTGTGCGTTAAAGGTGTACGGCGCGTTATAGACCAGCAGATTCTCGCCGCCTTCGCGTACAAAGTGGAAGTAGCTGATGCCGTAACCCGCACGCAGAACAGTATTGGGTAGCAACTGGTAGGCAAAGCCCAGTCGTGGCGCAAAGTTATTCTTCTGCATGTTGATCAGGGCACGATTGTAGATGGAGCCGGAAGTGGCGACGACCAGTTGTCCGGTCTGGACGGAAGTGACGGGATCGAAATTGGCTAGTTCGTTGTTCTTTTCCCACTCCGGCGTGCCGAGCTCGTAGCGCAATCCGAGATTGAGGGTCAGCTTGTGATTGACGCGCCAGTCGTCCTGCGCATACCACTGATGCAGCCGCTGCTCGATGTTTGCAATATGAGTGTTATTCAGTTCGTAGTGGCTGCGTGCGCCGAAAAAGAAATCGGTGAGCGAGTAAGCTTCGTTCGCAGCACCATCGCTGGCGCCGCCCGATGGCTTGCTGAAGTTGCCGGCATAGGTATCGTTGCCATATTTGGGATGGAAGTCGTCATCCACAACGCTGATCGCCTGATACTCGTAGCCGAACTTGAGGCTATGCGCCCCGCGCAGCCATGAGTAGTTCACCTTGGGATCGACCACGAAAGGGTTCTGCATGTTAGGGCTGGTGGTCTGCCGGCCGAAGTTGCTGAAGTTATTTACCGCCTGGGTATTCAGAGGTCCCACCACGCGCGGGTCGGTGGGCAGGTTTGGAATGCCGGCCTGTTGCAACATGCTTGGCTGACCGATATTCGGCGGAATCTTGCGGCCATCGACCCAGTCAAAGGCAATGCGCGCATCAACCAAAGTGTTGTTGGTGGGCGCGTAGGTAACGCCGGAGGCGACCTGCTGGTTGAAGGCCGTTACGATGCTGTTCGAGTTGCCACCGTCGGGTCCCGGGATATTCGGGGGATCGAAGACATCCATCTTGCGTTCGCTGAAGCGGAAAAAGCCGCTGGTCTTGGGGTTGAGATACACATCGTAGCGGGCGTCGCCCTTGTTGTCTTCCAGCGAGCCGCGCGGTAGCGAGACATAGTTGCCGCTCGAACCTGCGACTGCGCCTGGGAGGTTCGGCGACGGCATATTCTGCATCACCAGAATGGCAAGCGGGTTCTGTGCCGTGGGTATCTGGGCGAAGCCCGTGGCTGGATTCACGGGATAAACTTGGCCGGTGTATGGATTCATTACCGGAAAGGCAAAGAGGCCCTGGCGTTGATTGGCGTCGGGAATGGTGGCAGTGGCCAGGCTGCGCATCACAAGCCTGCGGCCTTCATAATCGACAAAGAAGAATTGCTTGTCGTGGAGGAATGGCATCTTGAGTGGCCCACCGAAGGTAGCGCCAAACTGGTTTTGCTGATAGACCGGCTTCTGATATTGGCCTGTCAACGCGTTCTTGGGGGGCAGGAAGGGGCCGATGGCGTTCAGATCCGTGTTGCGAATATACTCCCAGGCATTGGCATGGAACTGATTCGTCCCACTGCGGGTAGTTGCGTTCACCACCGCACCTATAACGCGACCATACTCCGCGCTGTAGTTGTCCGTGACCACTTTGAACTCGCCCATTGCATCAGGCGAAGGCTGAACGGTCTGGTTGCTGAAACCCTGGTTGTCAGTGCCATAGAGATTATTGTCCAGGCCGTCAAGAATGAAGTTGTTCATCTCGCTGCGCTGGCCATTGACGTTGAAGGATGAATCGCGGCTTGAGAGCGTCTGGTTTTCCAGGAACGACTTGCGCGCGCCCGGTACCAGCAGAGCCAGATCGGCGTAGGAACGCCCATTCAGCGGCAGATCCACCATCTCTTCGTTGGCGATGACGGCGCCGCGATCGCTGGAATCCGTCTCCAAAGCGGCGGCCGCTCCGGTCACAATGACGCTATCGGTTACGCCGCCCACTTCCAGCTCCAGATCGACACGTTGACGTGCGCCGACGGTCACGACGAATTTCTCCGTCTGATCAGCCTTGAACCCTGCCAGTTCCGCACGCAGGGTGTACTGGCCAGGCTTTACCGAGCCGAACTCGAAGTTTCCCTGCCCGTTGGTGAGGAGAGTCTGACTGGTACCGGTTTCCAGGTTGTTGAGCACAACTGTGCTTTTTGGCAGCGCCGCCCCGCTATGGTCATGCAGTGTACCCAACACGCTCGCGGTTTCAAATTGCGCACGGCCTTGCAGAGAGATCGCGATGCCTACAATCAATAAGAAAACGACGCGTCTTACCCGGCTGCGCGATTGGCCAGTCAGCAACCATGCCAAGCGGCGAAAGATTTGCAGTGGATGAATCGACACCATATATGAGTTCTCCTGACGGCAGGCGTGGAGCCTGACTGACTCTCATGGTGCGAGTATCGGAAGCCTGAATCTAGTGTAGTCCGCCACACGGATGGTCATTTATTGAGGGTGGCTCGAGCGCGAGTGACTTTTTCCAGGATGTCTGTGGCTTTTGCGGTCCAGATGAAGGGCTTTGGGTTCTGGTTGTGTCCGTCGAT
>Ga0302320_10010208_pt1 | contig 20059 bp, 18 predicted proteins | sample Bog_T0_3_FD_202130 | JGI IMG/M metagenome (GOLD analysis project Ga0302320, IMG submission 202130) | Peat permafrost microbial communities from Stordalen Mire near Abisko, Sweden - Bog_T0_3 | ecosystem: Environmental > Terrestrial > Soil > Wetlands > Peat | place: Sweden: Abisko, Stordalen Mire...
CGCCTCTCTCTGGGTAAGGGAACCCATGATCGAATCGGCCTTCGGACTTTGTTGGGGATCGTCCTGTAGAAAGAAACGGGCCAGAATGTTTGTATCCAGCCCGGTCATGCGGCCTCTTCACGGCTCAGATTCTCCTGCGCGTCACTGCGAGTTGCCGCGTCCAGTTCAGTGGCGTAATCGAGAACTGTCTGGTTCATTTCCTCAATCGAGAGCACATGATCCAGCTTGGGAATGCAGCCTTTCATGTCCATGATCGACCCTGTCTTGGGCCGGAAAGCGTATTCGCCGTCTTCGATCTCATAGAAGTCGATCCGAACGCCGGGCTTCAAGCCAAGCGCTTTCCTCACTTTGACGGGAATCGTAATCTGGCCTTTGGAAGTCATTGTCGCTGTCGGCATGGGATCTCCTTTCAAAATTCATTTTGCCTTACTTTTTGCGAATCTCCTTACATTTAGGTAGGATTGACTCCAAGCCTCAGATCCAAAACAGGCAACAATGCGAAAATAGTACTCGCATGGGCGTACTCACCTCAGAAGCCGTCGTCTTGCGAAGCTGGCCGGTGCATGAGGCCGACCTGATCGTAAGCTTCTTTACCCGCGACTACGGTCGAGTGCGCGGCGTGGCCAAGTCAGCGCTGAAGAGCCGCAAGCGCTTTGGCGGTGCACTGGAACCGATGACGTACGCCCGCGCCTTTTTTGCCGAGCGGCCGCGGCAAGAGTTGGTGCGCCTGGACCAGTTGGAGATTATCCGCTCACCGCTCTCCGCGCCCGTCGATCCGCTGCGGATGACGGTGCTCAGCTTCTACGCCGAGTTGCTGGACGAGGCCTTGCCCGACCACGATCCGCAGGAGACGGTCTTTCGCCTTCTGGTGGCGGTGCTGGAGCTGACCACCGCAGAGCAGCCCTGGATGCCGTTGACCTACTTCCAGCTCTGGATGACGCGGCTGATGGGCCTGCTGCCGGATATTGCCCACTGCACCGCCTGCGGCGAGTTGCTGACGGCAGGCGAAGCCAGCTTCAACACGCTCGGGGACGGCCTCTTCTGCCCGGTGCATCGCGGCGGCGGCGCCAGCAGCCTCACAGCCGACTCCTGGCGTCTGGCGCAGCGCATGTTGCGGGTACCGGTCTCGACATTTACCGGCGAGGAGTGGCCACGGAGGCGCGGGCAGGATCTGCGCCGCTTTACACTGCAAGCGCTGGAGAGGCATCTGGAGCGCAAACTGCGTTCGGCCGAGGCGCTAGCCCGGCTGGGCGACGCGGCTTGACCATCCTCTGACCGGAGCTTTCATCCCGGACGTATAATGCCTAGGGCAGCGGACCGCGCAGCTCTGTATAGATTTGGGAGAATTAGTTGGCCACCTCGGGAAGTACCTCGCAGAAGACCGTGACAGTGATAGGAGCTGGCGTGGCCGGCATGAGCGCGGCCTGCGCACTGGCAGAGGCTGGCCTGCGTGTGCGGCTGGTGGAGCAGCGCGGCTACCTGGGCGGGCGCGCCTCGTCGTATCTGCATCCCGGCGTCGGCGAGGTGATTGACAACTGCCAGCATGTGCTCTTCGGCTGCTGCACCAATTTGTTGAGCTTTTATCGCCGCATTGGCGCAGAAAATCGGGTTCACTGGACCAGCGAGATGACAATGATCGAGCCGGGCGGCCGGCGGTCGCGGCTGGGACCGTGGGAGCGTGGCCGGCTGCGGCTACCCGCGCCACTGCATAGCGCGCCCAGCTTCCTCAGCGCCAAGGCATTTACATTTGCCGATAAACTCGCGTTGGGCCGCGGCCTGCGCGCGATGATGAAGCCTGAGGCGTTGGAAGACACGGGCGAGTCTCTGGGTGCATGGCTGCGGCGGCATCGGCAGACCGAGGGCGCGATCAATCGTTTTTGGCGGCTGGTGATTGCCAGCGCGCTCAATGCTGAGATCGACTCAATCGCCGTGCCTTACGCGGCCAAGGTGATTCGTGAGCTTTTTCTCAACTCCGCCCAGGCGGGCAGCATGGGAATGAGCACCGTCCCGCTGTGCGAATTGTACGCGGGAGTTACACCGTTCCTGATTGAGCATGGAGGCAGCGTTCTGCTGCACACGCGGGTTGAGGGCGCGGCATGGAATGAGGCCTCCCAGCAGTGGCTGGTTTGCACCAATACGGGCGAGTTGATCTCCAACTGCGTGGTTCTGGCGCTGCCCTTTGAAGCGACTCAGAAATTGCTGCCGCATCTGCCCGCCGAGGAGGGTGCAGAGAAGCTGGCCCGGCAGATCGAGCGTCACCAGCATTGGCCCATTTGCAGTGTGCATCTGTGGTTTGACCGCGAGATTACCGAGTTGGAGCACGCCGTGCTTCTGGACCGGGAGATTCACTGGATGTACAACCAGTCGAAGCTGCAAAGTGGGCGCGGCGGGCATTACATTGAGCTGGTCGTCAGCGCCACGCGCTCCTTCGCGGCTCTTCCTCGCGAAGACGCCATCAACCTTGCGCTCTCTGAACTCGCCGAGTTTTTTCCGGTGGTGAAAGCGGCCAAGCTGATGAAGGTTGCGCTGGTCAAGGAGATGCACGCCACCTTCGGCGTTGCGCCGGGAATCGACTCGGCGCGGCCCACGGCTGTTTCGTCCTGGCCGAATCTCTTTCTGGCCGGCGACTGGGTGCGGACAGGCTGGCCTTCGACGATGGAGAGCGCGGCCCGCAGCGGCCATCTTGCGGCCGAGGCACTCTCGATGGCCATCGGCGAACCGCGGAGTTTTCTCGATGCGGACTTGCAGCCGCGCGGGTTGATGCGGTGGATGTGATTGTTTGACTGGAGGGATATTCCTCAATTGGTGTGTTATCATACATATAATCAGGAGTGCTTTGCCATGAGCATTGTTCCAGACAAAAACAATGTCGCGCTTTCTCTGGCCGAGGCGCATCGCTTGGATTTTCCTGCGATCAGGCGCATTGTGCGGGTGATCGGCACTGATGAATCCTCCGTCCACGAGCCGGTAAAATTACTGGAGGTCAATCAGGAAACCTCGCCTTCTGGTATCGTGCCTATCACTTTAGGGCCGTATCCTCCCAAGTATCCCTATCCGTCGATCATCATTGAAGTGACGGAGGAAGAATATCAGCGAATCTGTTCGGGAGATCTTGAATTACCCGACGGCTGGAAACACGGGGAAACCTTGTATCAAGCGGTGGCATGATGCCGACAATTAGCGAGGCATTCGCGCGGCAAGCCGCCTCGGATATGGCTACCTACGAAGTCCTCGCGAATACCTCTCTGCCGTGCTGCCACCGTCTGCACTCCTTGCAGATGTGGCTGGAAAAGCTCTGTAAATCACACATTCACGACACGAATTTGCCTGTCGATGCGCTCTCTCATGGCGTCATTGCCAAGGTTCTTCCCCGCCTTGTAGCCCAATATTGGCGAAGTCTCGATTTCAAGGACCGCCCGAATCTCAGTGAGATCTCCGCACTCTGCCGCGAGATCGATTTGTTGCAACCGCCGGTTAAGGCTGGCGGCCGCAGGGAAGATAATGTGGAGTATCCGTGGTGCTCGGCGGCAGGGACCGTTCACTATCCGGCGCAATACGATTTTGCCGTGGCCGGGCGCCTTCAATCGCAGCCAGGCAAATTACTCCTGAAGGTCGCAACCCTACTGACGCGGAATCCATCGATCTTCCTTGCATCTTGATCGGGTAGAGTGCTCTTCCTTCTTCAATGCGCCAAAAAGTAAACCCCCACGCAGATCAGCACGGCCGCGGTCCAGCGGCGGCGATCGACTTTTTCTTTTAGAAAGATCTGGGCGGCGATGGCGTTGGTGACGACGGTGAGCGAAGCCGTGGCAGGTCCGGCCAGTCCCAGGCTCATGTGGTTGAGCGTGAAGAGCAGCGCGAAAAAGGCCACCGCCATGAAGAAAACTCCGATGAAGAACAAGGGGCAGGTAAGTACGGCAAGAATGGCGCCCTTCAGGCCGAAGCGGGCGCGAATCTCGTCCAGATCGCCAATCGACTTCATCGCCGCGGCGGTCAACACTTCGCCGGCGGTGGAACTGAGGGTAACGGAAGCGATCATTGCGGTCGCCGCCCAAAAACTCGCAGAGAAGACTGGAAGAGTCATCGCAACTCTCCTTTAGCCGGCAAAGTGGCCTCTGTACCATCTGGCCGCTCTGTGCGTGAGGGTCCAGGAACCACAAAGGCTACGCCCAGAGTAATGAACAACACGCCCAGCCAACGCTGCCATGAAACCGCCTCATGCAAAACAAAGTGCGACAGCAGCTCCACCACTACATTGCCCCACGCCGTGGCTAGCATTACGTAACTGAGATCGGCCCAGGAGAGTGCGGTAAGATAACTGGCGAAGAAGCCAATCAGAAGAACGATTCCCAACGCAACCCAGGGCGTAAAAACCGCCGCCAGCAGTGAGAGCGGATGCGCCAAGGTGAGCGGCGGCAGTCCCGTCATGCCTTTGGAGAGGCAGGTGTTGCCCAGCGGCGCGCAGACAGAAACCAGCCCCAGAATCAGATATTGATGCGCGGAAAGTCTTGCATGAGCCATCGGCATTTCGGTCCTGACAATTGGACGCAGATTCAGAGTCGCGGTACCCAACCTTGGCCGACAAAGCATCAACGCGGCGAGGGTGGGTCACCCAGCGAGCTTAGTTGTGCCCCATGTCTGAAAATCCAGACCTGGGGCACCCAGCATAAAAACTAAGCGCCAGCACTCACCGGTTCGGCCTGTTTGGCGCGCACATCCTTCACCATTTTTTTGCGCTGCGCGCGGAGCTTCATAAAGGCCTTGGCTTCTACATACAATCTGCCCAGATCGCGATTCACAAAGGCCTTCCACACGACGCGGAAGGCGGCTTTGGGACGGAAGTAGTAGGCATCGTAGAATTCATGCACCATCTGCAAGACGTAATCGGTAGGCAGTCCGGGATACTCGATGTGCGCCATCTGGTGGCCGCCTTCGTCCATCATTGCCCCGTTGTTGACGATAAAGCCATTGGCCTTGGCGTAATCGTAAAACTCAGTTCCCGGATAGGCGTGTGCGATTGAAACCTGTATTGTCTCGCAATCCAGCGTCTTGGCAAAGTTGATGGTGTTGCGGATCGATTCTTTGGTCTCGCCCGGCAAGCCCAGGATGAAGTCGCCGTGAACGGTGAGGCCCAGATCGTGGCAGTCCTTGGCAAAGGCGCGGGCGCGCTCGACGGTTGCGCCTTTCTTGATGTTCTTGAGAATCTGCGGGTCGCCGGATTCAAAGCCGACGATCAGCAGCCGACATCCGGCATCCTTCATCGCCTTCAGCGTTTCGCGGTCGGTGGTGACGCGCGAGGTGCAACTCCAGGTGAGCCCCAGCGGCTTGAGCTTGGCGCAGAGTTCGACGGTCCGAGGCTTCTGAATGTTGAAGGTGTCGTCGTCGAAGAAGAATTCCTTGACCTCGGGGAAGTTCTGCTTGGCCCAGGCCAGTTCGGCGGCCACGTCATCGGTAGACCGCTTTCGCCAGGCGTGTCCGCTGAGGGTCTGCGGCCACAGGCAGAAGGTGCATTGCGCCGGGCACCCGCGCGTGGAGTAGAGCGCGATGAAGGGGTGCAGCAGAAAGGGCACGTTGTAGCGCGTCACGTCCATATCGCGCTTGTAGACCTTGGTGGCCCAGGGCATCGCGTCCAGGTCTTCGATCTGCGGGCGGTCTGGGTTGTGGACGATCTTGCCGTCGATCTTGTAGCTGATGCCGAGAATCTCACTGAGCGGCTTGCCCTGGGCAAATTCGACAACGGAGTAATCGAACTCGCGTCGGCAGATGAAGTCGAGGGCGGGGCACTCATTCAGGGCGCGATCCGGGTCGGTGGTTACCGGCGGCCCGACAAAGGCGATGCGAATCGAAGGATTGGCAGCCTTGATCGCCTCGGCCAGGTGCTGGTCGCTGGTCCAGCCAACCGTCGAGGTGAACAACACCAGGAACTCGTACTCCTTGCAGATCTTGATGGTCTCGGCGGCGGAGACATGGTGCGGCGGGGCATCCAGAAGCCGCGAACCCTCCAGCAATCCGGCCGGGTAGGTGAGCCACACTGGGTACCAATAGGACTCGATTTCGCGCGTGGCCGGCCAGCGCGAACCAGCGCCACCGTCAAAGCCCTCGAACGAGGGCGGATTCAGAAACAGCGTCTTCAAAGGCATATGCATCCCTTCTATTCTAACATTCCGGCAGATTTCAGCCGCTTTCTATGTTTTTCGGTTTACTTTCCGTGCAGCTCGTTGAGCCAGTCTTCCATGTGGCCGAGGGAGCGCAGCAGGCTCAGCCGGGCTTTACTGAGGTCGAAGCCAGCTTCAAGAGAGTCTTCGAATTTCTGCCGTTCGTCGATGCGGGCAAGCTGTTCGGCCTTGGGCGTCAATTGCGCCGCCGAACCTGCGCCAGCGGTTGCGCCGTTGCCCAACTCGAGTTGCGCCAGCACCGATTGAAGCTGCTCATGAGCGATCTGTTGCTTTAGACTCGCAATCACCGCCAAAGTATTCAAGTCCCGCAGGCTGCCGGTCAACTCGGCGATGGCGAGGTCGTTCTGGTGCTCGGCCTGCTCGGCTTCGACCTTGGCGCGGAGGGCATCGGCAGCTGATTCTTTGGCCTTGGCGCGATGGCCGAGATCGAAGATCGGCACCTGAATCGAGAATCCCGAACTGAAGTTGTTAAGCGGGATATCCTGTTTGTAGTAATCGTTAGCGTTGTTCAGAATCGTGGTGCTGCGGTTGTATTGCGCGGCAAAGACGATTTGGGGGAGCAATCCATTCATTTCATCTCCCTTGGTCGTCTGTTGCTTGGAACGCGCGGCCATCTTTGCGGCTTCAATTCCGTTAGTGCTGGTTGCAGCTTGGTCCGCCTTTACGGCAGGAATTTCAGGAATACTGGCGTGTTGGGGTGCGATCGAGCCAACCGGCAGTCCTGTTAGCACAGAAAGCTGCTTAGCGAGCGTACCGGCGCGCGTCTCCAAGTGCAGACATTTGAGCTTGAGTTGAGCAGCCGTCAACTGCGTCTGCAACAGATCGCTGAGTGGGTCCACGCCGGCCTCGGTGCGCTGCTGCTCAATCTCGACAAGCCGAGCCGCCAACGTCTCCTGCTGTTGGGCCGATTCCAGTTCACTCTTCACAGTGTCTAATTCGATGTAAGCCGTCGAGGCATCCAGCGCCACTTGCTCTTTGGCGTCTTTCAGATTGAGGGTGGCAGCTTTGATCCCCGAGCCTGCTGCGTTTACGTATTGTTTTTGCGTAAAGTTAACGTAGGGCACGAGGAACTGCACGGTGCTGTTCAGGATCGAAGGTACGCCTCCGGTAAAGCCGACAGAGGGGAATGCAGGAAGGCCCGAGCCAAACTGGACATTGGGCACAAAGACATCCTTGGCCTCCGCCAGCCCTGCCTTGGCTTTCTGCAAATCCGCCTCGGCCAGCCGCACCGCGGTTGAGTTTTGCTGTGCCAGATCCACCACGGTGCTCAGCGAGACCTGCGCATGCGCTGGTGTTGAGGCCAACGCCGCCGACAGCAGCACTGCCGCCCAGCTCTTCAGTGGATTGCCTTGGTCTCTCACGATTGCATTTGCCCCCGATGTTTCCAATCAATTTTCACTGCAATGAATCATGTCAGTGCTTCAATTCCTGTGCCGGCTTGTACTCACGCGCCAGAGCCAGCGCCGCGTCCCTCTCCCGTCCCGCTGCCGCCGCGTCACCCAATTGCAGCTTCAGCCGCGCCAGCCAGGTATGCGCCACAAAGGCCGGAGCTTCCTCGGTCTTTGCGCTGCCTGCCAGATAACTCTCCAGCATCTTGCCCGCCCGCGCCGAATCGCGATTGGTGCGGATCAGCAGCGCGGCCCCGTTGTAGAGTGCGACGCCTGTTCGCTTCTCCCGCTCCGCCGCACTCTCTCCGCTGCGCACGGCCGACTCCATCTCCGTCCAGCGCTCACGGCCGCGATAGAAGCCTGCCAGCGCCATCCACTGCACGGCTGAACGCGTTGAAACCGCAACCGCCTGCTTGAACTCCCTCTCCGCGGTGCCGTAATCCTTGCGTTGCTCGGCGATATGGCCTCGCAATTCATGGGCCTGCGCCGGGTCAATCTTCTCCAACTGCGCGGCCACGTTCTCTGCCTTGTCAACTCCGCCGCCCACGGCTCCCGGCGCGGAGTAGTAAAATTCACCCAGATCGGCCAGCGCGTCTGTGTTGCGGGGATTGAGGCGGACCGCTTCTTCAAACTCGCCGCGAACGTGCTTGGCCAGCGAATAGGCGCTCAAAAATGAAGCCCGGCTGGCCTTTTCACCCAGGGCGCGCGCCAGCCACAGATGAAAATCCGAGTTCTGCCCATCTAGCTTGACCGCCTGTTGGCAGTCGTCCGCGGCACGGTCCCATTGTTCCAGAGAGTACTCCACGCGGCATTTGAGATTGAAGGCTTCCGCGGGTCCGCCGGGCTGGGCCAGTGGATTCAGAATCGCCAGCGCCTTGTCCGCCTCACCGGATTGCAAGGCCGCATGGGCCTGGGCAAGCGGCAGGCTACCGCCCAACGCCGAAGCCGAAAGGCTCCCGGCCAGAATCAGTCCCGCCAGTACCCTCACGGCACAACCTTTACTGGAACACCCTCGCGCAAGGGCTGCCCATTGACAGCTCCAGTGGCCACAATATCGCCCTCATTCAGGCCGGAGAGGATCGGAGCCAAAGTCAGATTCGGCGCTCCAATGATGACGGGAGTTCTCTGCAACTCGCCCTTCACAATCCTGTAGACGTATGTCTTGCCGTTCTCTGCGTGCAGAGCATCGCGTGGAATGCTGAGCGCATTGGGATCGCTGGAGATGGTCACTGTCACCGTGACGTTGGTGTCGGGCACCAGATCGCCGTCGGCATCGTCGATCTTCACCAGCACCTCGCCCACGCTGCGCGTACCCAGATTGATCACCGTAACCGGCGTCCGCTCGATATGCCCGATCCAGGTATTTGTGGGCTTGGCGTCCCACTTGATCTGGATCTGCTGGCCCACAGCCAGCCGCCCGATCTCCGGCTCGTCAAAGTAGGCGCGCACACGCTCATGGTGCAGATCGGCCAACTGCAAGAGGAGCTTGCCCTCTTCCACATACTCGGTAGCTCCAGCATCGAGGCTGTAGACAGTTCCCGCCGCCGGGGCACGGGCAGAGGTCTGTTCGACCACCTGCCGCGCCGCGTTCAGGCCGGCCTCGGCGTCGGCCAGCACTGCCCGCGCCTGATCGATCTCGGAGGCTGAAAACCGGCTCTCGGAGCTCTGCTCGGCCGCATGGAGATTGCCTTCGGACGCATCCAGACGCTGTCTTGCCGCCGCTACCTCACTGGCGGAAGCCGCACCGGCAGCATTGAGCTTGGTCAGAGCCTCGAGGCTGTTGCGCGCGTCATCGCTTTCCAGATGCGCACGGGCCAAGGTTGCCGCAGCCATCTGGCGCTGATCCTGGGTGCCGTTGTGGGTTGCCGCTTCAAGCGCTGCCTGCGCGGTTTTTACGGCGCTTTCAGCCGAGGCCTGGCGGGCTCGCGCCTGCACATCGTCCAGCACCAGCAGCAGTTTGCCCGCTACTACCTGATCGCCCGGCTGCACGTAGACAGCCTTGACGATGCCCGCAACCGGGCTGTGAATCTCGTAATTCTGCTCCGGCTCAACCCGTCCGTTGGTGCTGATGGTGCTGATCAGCGGCTTGTGGGCCGCCGTGGCTGCATGGATCTGCAACTGGTCCCTGGTCAGGGCCCGCACCGCGAAAAACACCACGATTACCAGGACGGCCAGACTTCTGTAAATCCAGATCCGGATGGTTTGCGTACGTTCTTGAGTCATTCGGTCAACCTTTGCCAGTATATAGGAGTCGGAAACCGGCGGATGGGAGCAAGGGAAATCAACGGGCAAGAAATCTGGCCAGCTAATGGCGCGCCTCGTACAATCGTTGCATGGCTTCTGAACCGCGCTACACCCTCGATCACGCCAAAGCCGGCCTGGATTTCCCGTTTCCGGAGATTGAAACCTGGCAGAATCAGTTTCCCAGCTACGAGATCGTCATCGACGACCCGGAGCTGACCTCGGTCTGCCCCAAGACCGGGCTGCCGGACTTTGGCACGCTGACCATCCGCTACATGCCACGGCAGCGCTGCCTGGAGCTGAAATCGCTGAAAGAATATCTTTTCTGCTATCGCAATCTGGGAATCTTTCAGGAGAATATCGTCAACCAGGTGCTGAATGACGTGGTGAAGGCCTGCGCTCCGGATTGGGCTGTGGTGCGCTGCGAGTTCCGTCCGCGCGGCGGGATTGGGACTACGGTTGAGGCGCGCTGGCCGCGGCCGGGAAGCCGGCTGTAAGAGGAAACGTGGATACCCGCCCTCGCCGCGTTCTTGTTCTCGCTGATTACATGGAGCACATCAAACCTCGTCCGTGCAAGACCGGGCCATCTCATCACTGGAGCAGCTCTTCTGCCCACCGTGCCACAGTCCGCCCGCCCCCGCATCCCCCCCGCCCAGGGGACGCTGGTGCTGCTCATTGGGCTGAATCTGCTGAATTACATTGACCGCTATATCTTTCCCGGAGAGCTGTCGCTGATTCAGAGGGACTTCCACTCGACCGACCACCAGATGGGCGCGCTGACGACGGCGCTTTTTCTTTTTTATATGATTGCCGCGCCGCTGACCGGCTGGCTTGGCGACCGCTTTCCGCGCAAGCCGATGATTATTGCCGGCGCGGTGCTGTGGAGCCTGGCGACGCTGGCCACGGTCTGGGTTCACGGCTACTGGACCTTCTACGCTCGGCAGGCTCTGGTGGGCATTGGCGAGGCTACCTTTGGCATCTTTGCGCCGGCCGTGCTGGCCGACTTCTATCCCGAGCGCGACCGGAATCGCATTCTGTCCGTCTTTTATCTGGCCATCCCGGTGGGCGCGGCGCTGGGGTATTTGGCCGGCGGGCAGATGGGTCCGCACTGGGGTTGGCGCGCGCCATTTTTTGTCTGCGCGATTCCGGGCTTTGTGGTGGCGGCGTTCTATGGATTCTGGGGGCGTGAACCCGTGCGCGGCTCGTGCGATCTGATTAGTCCCACGCTCAACCGAACCACCTTCCGAGGGCTCTTTACCAACCGGGCCTATCTCACCGCGACTTTTGGCCTGGCCGCGCTGACCTTTGCCATGGGCGGGATTTCGGCCTGGGTTCCGACCTTCCTGAATCGCTTTGCCGGTCTCTCAGTCGGCAACGCCAGCCTGGCCGTCGGCGGAATCACGGTGATCGACGGCATTGCCGGAACGCTTGTCGGCGGCTGGATTGCCCAGCGCTGGCTGCGGACCAATCACCGCGCTTTGTATCTGCTTTCTTTTTGGAGTGTGGCGCTGACGCTGCCTTGCGGCGTGCTGGTCTTCTTTGGCCCGGCAGGCTGGGCGATTCCCGCGCTCTTTGCCGCCGAGTTCTTTCTCTTCCTCAACACTGGGCCGCTCAACGCCGCCATTGTGAACGCGGTCAATGGACCGGTGCGCGCAACCGCCATCGCCTGCAATTTGTTTATCATTCACTGCTTTGGAGACACTTTCTCGCCGCAGATTATTGGCTACATCTCCGACCGGGTGCATAGCTTGCGCATTGCACTGGGAGCGACGCTGGTTGCGATGATTGTCTCCTGCGTGATTCTGAGCGTTGGGGCTCGATTTGCACCTCGGCTGGAAGAACGCGCCTGAGAATCCGGCCAAAAACTCTGCCATGAATGAAGGGTACGGGCTTTAGAAGCTGCGGAAAAAGGCCTGAATCTGTGTTGAAATCCCCGAAAAGCATCCCTCCGCGGCTAAAGCCGTACTCATTCTATGGGCTTTACATGGGGGTTAAAACCCCCAACTCCCTCCGGATTGAGTTTTTCCGCAGCCTGTAAAGCCGGGACTGATTCATTTGGCTTTACACGGGGGTTAAAACCCCCAACTCCCTCCGATTATTTCCGCAGGATGGAAGACCCAGTTTGCTCCAAATCAGGCAGTCCAACCTGCGCGTCTCCGCGAGCGGTTAGATTGAAGAGATGGGTCAAGAGCAAGCCAAGTGGAGGCCGGAACTGCGGGCGATGATTGCGCTGGCCGTTCCCGTGGTTTTGAGTGAGCTGGGCTGGACCGCGCAGGGCATTGTGGACACCATCATGGTGGGGCGGCTGGGTCCGGCGGCGATTGGCGCGGTAGCTCTGGGCAATGCCGTCTACTTTACGCCGACGCTCTTCTGCTTTGGGTTACTGCTGGGCCTGGACACGCTGGTGGCACAGGCCCATGGGCGCAAGGATCACGACGAATGCCATCGCTGGCTGGCCCAGGGCGTCTACATGGCCTGCATTCTGACCGTGCCGTTGATGCTGCTGCTGTTTGCGGCCAGCTTTGGCTTCAGGCCATTTGGAATCACGGCGGAAGTGGCTATTCCGGCGGCTTCTTACCTGCGCATTCTGACATGGGGAACTCTGCCGCTGGTGGTCTACGGAGGTACGCGGCGCTATCTGCAGGGAGTGGGCCAGGTGCGGGCGGTTACCGTCACGGTGGTCGTGGGCAATCTGTTGAATTGGATTTTTAACTGGATTTTGATCTACGGGCGGCTAGGGTTTCCCGCATTGGGCGTGAATGGGTCGGCGCTTTCGACGGTGGTCTCGCGCATTTTCATTGCAGCGGCGATGATGGGGTTTGCGTGGCGTTATGAACGGCGGCGGGGTCACCCGCTCTTTGCGCACTGGGCCGGACCTAGTCTGGCGCGGCTGCGGCAGTTGACGCGGCTGGGGCTGCCGGCGGCGGGCCAGGTGCTGCTGGAGGTGGGCGCATGGAATCTTGTGACGCTCTGCGCCGGCAAGCTGACGCCGGTGGAGTTGGCGACCCATACGATTGTCTTCAACTATGCCAGTTTGACATTCATGGTGCCGCTGGGCGTCTCGGCGGCGGCGGCGGTGAGCGTGGGCCATGCCATGGGGGCGGGCGACGGAGCCAGAGCGCGCCGCGCCGGTTGGCTGGCGCTGGGGCTGGGCACGGCCTTCATGCTGCTGGCGGCGGCGGTTTACCTGGCAATTCCGGGGGCGCTGATTGCACTTTACACGAGCAATCCGGAGGTGCTGGCGCTGGGGCGCAGGCTGCTCTGGGTGGTAGCGGCCTTTGAGGTTTTTGACGGAGCGCAGACGGTCACTACCGGCGCGTTGCGGGGCATGGGGGAGACGCGGGCTCCGATGCTGGCCAACCTGATCGGCTACTGGGGGCTGGGATTGCCGCTGGGCTTGACGCTTTGCTTTGCGCTTGGCTGGGGAATCTTTGGGCTGTGGATTGGGCTGCTGGTGGCGTTGGCGGCGATCTCGTCTACGCTGGTGGCGCGTTGGCGGCGGGATTCGGCGCGTTTAGTGCTCCCGGCATCCTCTTTGCATAACAGACCCTTTTTGAAATAGGGAAAAAACTATTCCCACTCTATGGGACTCAAAAGGGTTAACCTACTACAGAGATGCGCGACGAAGCGCATTCAATGTGACTATAATCACATAAGAGAGAATGCGATAATCTCTCTTTTGTTTCAGGAAGGGAACTCCGCCCAATGGCGACAGGAGACCTGGCTCTCGGTCAAGTGGAGAGCGCTTTGAGTACGCGGCATCGAGTCATCAACGATTTCAGCATCAACATAGCAACGGTGAACGGCTCCGGCTCGCAATCGGCCAACAGCGTTCTGTTGAAAGCCATCTTCGGAATGGGCGTTCCGGTCAGCGGAAAGAACCTTTTTCCCTCGAATATCGCCGGTCAGCCTACGTGGTTTTTGATCCGCGCCAGCAAAGACGGATATCTGGCCCGCAAGCGCGAGGCGGAGATTCTGGTGGCGCTGAACCCGGAGACGGCGCGGGCCGATATTGCGGCTCTGCCGACGGGCGGCGTGGCCATCCATGAAGAGAGCCTCAAGCTGGATGAGCCGCGCCAGGACGTCTTCTTTTATCCGGTACCCTTTGACAAGATCACCGCGGCAATCTGCCCCGAGGCCAAGCTGCGCAAGCTGGTCAAGAACATGGTTTACGTGGGCGTCACCGCGCAATTGCTGGCGATGGATCTGAGCGTGGTGGAGAGCGGCCTGCGCCGCCAGTTTGCCAAGAAGCAGAAGGTCTTCGACCTCAACTTTGGCGCCGTCAAGGCGGGCTTTGATTACGCCCAGCAGAACCTGACCAAGCAGGACCCGTACTTTATCGAGCGGATGAACAAAACGGCTGGGAAGATTGTCATCGACGGCAATGCGGCCTGCGGCATGGGCGCGGTCTTTGCCGGCGTGACGGTGGTTGCCTGGTATCCGATTACGCCTTCCACCTCGGTGGTGGAAGCTACCTCAGACCTGCTCAAGAAACTGCGCGTCACGCCGGAGGGCAAGGCCACCTTTGCCGTGATTCAGGCCGAGGACGAGTTGGCCGCCATCGGCATGGTGCTGGGCGCGGGCTGGGCCGGTGCGCGATCGATGACGGCGACCTCGGGCCCCGGCATCTCGCTGATGGCGGAGTTCAGCGGCCTGGGCTACTACGCGGAGATTCCCGGCGTGATTGTGGATGTGCAGCGGACTGGACCCTCGACCGGTATGCCGACACGAACCCAGCAATCCGACCTGCTCTCAGTCGCGTTTCTCTCGCACGGCGACACGCGGCATATCGTTCTGCTGCCTGGCTCGGTCAAAGAGTGCTTTGAAATGACCATGGCTGCCTTCGATCTGGCCGAGCGGCTGCAAACGCCGGTCTTTGTGCTCAGCGACCTGGATTTGGGCATGAATAACTGGATGTCGGAGCCCTTCGAGTATCCCGAAAAGCCTTTGGATCGCGGCAAGGTGCTGACGGCGGAAGATTTGAATCGCCTGGGCGGCTTTGCCCGCTATCGCGACGTGGACGGCGACGGCATTGGCTGGCGAACGCTGCCTGGAACGAATCATCCCAAGGCCGCTTATTTTACCCGCGGCACAGGCCACACCGATGCGGCGCAGTACACAGAGAGCCCGGAGGAGTACGTGGCCGGAATGGAGCGGCTGGCGCGCAAATTCAATAGCGCGCGGGCGCTGGTTCCCGCTCCGGTGTTGGTGCGAGGCAGCAGTCAGAAGATCGGCTTCATCGCCTTCGGTTCCACCGATTGCGCACTGAGCGAAAGCCTGGATCAGATCGAGAAGAGCTACGGCCTGCGCGCCGATTATCTGCGCGTCCGGGCCTATCCTTTTGCGCATGAGATTCACGACTTTGTCACCAGCCACGAGCGCGTTTATGTGGTCGAGCAGAATCGCGACGCGCAGTTGGCCAGCTTGCTCAAGCTCGATCTGCCCGCCGATCAGGTGGTCAAGCTGCGCAGCATTCTGCTTTACAACGGCCTGCCGGTCGACGCCGAATCCATCACCGAAGAGTTCGCGATCAAGGAGGGATTGTAATGGCGACCGCAACTGCAACGCCGGGCCCCAAGACCAATCACATCGGGCTGCCGATTCTGGAATATCGCGGCGGCAAGAGTACGCTTTGCGCGGGCTGCGGCCACAACGCCATCAGCGAGCGCATTATCGACGCGCTCTTCGAGATGGGCGTGGAGCCGGAGCGGGTGATGAAGATGAGCGGCATCGGCTGCTCGTCCAAGAGCCCCGCGTACTTTCTGAGCCGCGCGCACAGCTTCAACAGTGTGCATGGGCGCATGCCGGCCGTCTCGACCGGCGCAATCCTGGCCAACCACACCATGACGACGATTGGGGTTTCAGGCGACGGCGACACGGCCTCGATCGGCATGGGCCAGTTTGTGCACATGATGCGCCGCAACCTGCCGATGATTTACATCATCGAAAACAACGGTGTCTACGGGCTGACGAAGGGCCAATTCTCGGCGACCGCCGACCTCGGCTCGAAGCTCAAGACGGGTGTGGTCAACGATCTGCCGCCGATCGACACCTGTGCGCTGGCGATTCAGTTGGGCGCGACGTTTGTAGGCCGTTCGTTTTCCGGCGACAAGAAGCAGTTGCTCTCCATGCTCAAGGCCGCCATCGCGCACAAGGGCACGGTGCTGCTGGATGTGATCAGCCCCTGCGTCACCTTCAACGACCATGAAGGCTCGACCAAGAGCTACAAATTCATGCAGGAGAATGACGAGCCCATCAATGAGATTGGATTTGTCGCCAGCTTCGATGAGATCGAGGTCGATTACGACTCCGGCGAGATCTACGAAGTCGAGATGCACGACGGCTCCAACCTCCGTCTGCGCAAGCTGCTCGAGGACTACGATCCCACCGACAAGGCCAACGCCGTCCGTACCATGATGGAAGCGCAAGACAAAGACGAAATCCTCACCGGTGTCTTCTACATCGACACCAACAAGCCCACTTTCATCGATCAGTTGAATGTTGTCGATGAGCCGCTGGGCACTCTGCCGGAATCGATCACGAGGCCTTCCAGGGAAGCTTTCGAAGGGCTGATGGCGAGTTTGCGGTAGCTGCCAGGCCATGCGCCCGTGATAGAACAACAAGCTCTGGTTGCGGTCTGTCGAGCGTCCGAGGTGAAATGCGGTGGTTTGGGGTTTATTGTCTCCCACATCTCAGAATCCAGATGTGAGCCATTCGCCAGCAAGAATCAGGATCATGCTGTTGCTGCCGGCGTCAGCCAGTTTCGCCAGTATAACGGTGCAAGCCAAGGCAAGCTGGCCGCCGCAAAAAATGGCCGCAAAAATTCCATTTGGTTGAAATCCGAGCACCAGGGCGATGACTCCACCGAAGGCCGTGCCTGAAGAAACGCAAATAATGTCCGGGCCGACCAGCGGATTGCGCATCATGCCTTGCAACGCCGTGCCTGCCATGCCGAGACCCATGCCGGAAAGCGCAGCCAATAACACGCGAGGAACGCGAACAATCTTCACTACCGTAAAGCCTCCGGTAAAGCCGGAGGCTTTACGGTGTGAGCCGCTCAAAAATGCGATACTTGCAATCCCATTTCGAGTGGCTTAAGCTTTCATACTCGTCCATCCGGTTTCTCCTTGATGTGTGCTTGGCGGCTCACGTTGAAGAGTTTCTGGATGGACCCCTGCAATGTCAAACTGCTTCTGCAACCCCGGCGGAGGCGGGGGGGCTCCCTTTGGTAATCGATGATTCCGGGCTGTTGGGTGTTCAACGACCTTGCCTTGGCAGACCGCCGGTTTTCCGCTTTTTGGTGAATGTAGATCAAATGGTTACCTCGAATAGACGGCCATACGCCCGGCTTCTAAACGATTTGCCGGAATTGTCGATAATAAGAGAGCGGCAGAGAATATTCTGAGACGGTCCTTTAAGGACAGTTCCTCGATACAGGAAGTTGTTACAAGGAAGTTTGGAGGGCGGAACAATCAACAGCACGTGGCAAACTCGAAAGATCGCCTGCTTCCCTCGAGTCACTTTCTGGGTTCCGGTTTCTTGTGTTCTTTTTCTCCTCTGTCTTGTGGCGCAGGCTACCGGGCAAAATACGCCTCCGCCGGCGCCCCTCCGAGTTCTGCATTCCATTCCCGAGATTTACGCCCTCTCCAAAGACCAGGCTATTCTTGGATATCCTATTGATTTTGAAGCGGTTGTTACCTACTGCGATGTCGAATGGGGAACGCTCTTTGTCCAAGACAAAACAGGGCGCACCTACATCGATATGGGTAGTCACAGGACGAATTTCCCGCTGGGCTCGCGTGTCCGTGTGACAGGTGTAACAGCTTTCTCCGTCTATTCGATATCCATTTCAAAGCCGAAGATACAGTTTCTGAGTGCTGGAGCCGAGGTCAAGCCGCTTTCTAGAACCGTCGAGGAGCTGAATACCGGCAATTACGACAGCCTGTCGGTTGTCACCGAAGGGGTCTTGCGCCCCTGCATTGAAGAAGGCGACCGCGCCTGTTTCCGGCTTTTACAGGGGAAGAGGGAATTTGATCTGCATCTGCTTGAGCGTCATTCCGCGGCCCTGGACAGCCTGGTGGGCGCAACGGTTCGGGCCAGGGGCGTCTGCGCCGCCATGCTCGATAAAGATAGCAAGCGCATAGGGTCGATGATTTGGCTAGAGAGCGCGAGACAGATCGAAGTGGAGATGCCTCCGCTGCCGGAGAACTCCCCGCCGGTAACGGTGCAGAGTCTTCACCCGGAAGATGCCGACCTGACCATGGTTCGACAGACGCATCTGCGCGGCCGGGTCAACTGGTCCTCGCCCCATCTTTTCACCCTTCAAGATGAGACGGGAACCATCTTCGTCGGCACTGTGGCGCCTGCGCCAGTACACCTGGGCGACCCGGTCGACGTCATCGGATTTCCTTCCCATGGCCGCTTCGGGTTGGAATTGCAGGGTTCCTCTGTGCACGTGACCACGGATCACCTTGTCGCGGTGAAAATTGCCCCGTTGAACACCACGGTGGAGGAGATTCTGAAGAACTCCCTCAACGGCAAGCGCGTTCATTTGAAGGCGCGGCTGGAGAGTGAGGAAGAGGAGCCATCGCAGATTACCTTCCACTTCTCGGATCAGAACCACCCCTTTTCCGCGCTTTTGCTGCTGAGTGAAAGTTCCCGCAAGATCGATGCTTTTCCCAAGGGATCGACGCTGGAGATACAGGGTGTTGAAGTACTGCACAGCAATGGCAAAAATCTACCCCCATCCGTGCTGATGCTGATTGAATCCCCGGATAATCTCATCCTCCGTCAGGCGGATAACTGGCTCACTTGGCAGCGCGCGCTGGCGATACTGGGTTTCACGGCACTTTGCCTTCTGGTCCCCCTTACCTGGGTGAAGCAGTTGAAGAGAACCGTTAGCAAGCAGATAGCCATCAACAACGAGCAAATGGAGAAGGAACTTCGGCTGGCCACCAAGTATCAGCGCCTTTTTGAGCGCAACCTGGCCGCGCTCTATTCCTTGCGCCCGGACGGCCTCATCACCGAATGCAATGACGCCTTCCTTAAATTGCTCGGCCTCGAAGATAAGCAACAACTTCAGAACCGCTCCTACTGGGAGTTCGAGATCGAATCGGAGCGCCAGGAGGAGATGAAAAATGCTCAACAGATTGAAATGCTGAGCAATTGCCAGGCCACGCTCCGCCGCGCCGATGGCTCCATTGTCTATCTGCTCAAGAATGTTTCCCCAGTGGAGACGCCGGAAGGCATTGCCTATGAGACCACCGCCATCGATGTCACGCAAATGCGCCGTCACCAGATCGAGTTGCAGCGCTCCAGAGACACGGCTGTGGAGAATTCGCTGATCGACCCCCTCACGGAGCTTCCCAACCGCCGCATGTTGATGGAAAGCCTGCCGGCGATCATCGAGAATGCCAAGCAAGGAAAGAACTCATTTGCGCTGCTCTATATCGATCTGGATCGCTTCAAACCGGTGAACGACAATTTGGGCCATGCCGCCGGCGACGATGTGCTGATCCACATCGCCAATACCATGCGCTCGCTGGTGCGCAAGGGCGATTCGCTGGCCCGCCTGGGCGGCGATGAATTCATGCTCATCTTGTCTGACCTGGGCACGAGCGAAGACGCCGTAAGAGTTGCCGAAGGGCTGTTGCGCGCCATCGACATCCCTATTTTTCTTCTCGGTCAGAATGTGCATGTGAGCGCCAGCATCGGTATCAGCACCTTTCCCGCCGACGCCGCTCAAATGGAAGAGTTGATCGTGCGGGCCGATATGGCGATGTATGCCGCCAAGCGCCTGGGCGGAAATCAGTTCATCTTTTATTCCGACAAGATCATGCAGGTGCCTGGAGAAGACTTGAAGGCCACCCTTCAATCCTGAACTGTTAGGGAAATTTCGCGCTGCGGTCGAATCACCGGCAAACCCTTTACGACCCGTCTTTTTGTCTTTCCAGGGTCTCAGGCAGGCTCAAACCGGGATTGGGGAAGGTCGCCATCCGGGTCTATCGTATTCCCAGTTATTGCCATCAGAAATGCCGCAATCGGGATTTCGCGCCATGGGGCGCATACACATATTTGCCTAAAGACAGCAGCCGATCCAGCCTTGAATTGACTATCTTCTTCAAAGTGAAACTCCTTGCAGTGATCCTAAAAACGGCGGTCACCCTGCCAACAGGGCACAGGTTTCGAGCAACTTCTGGGGTCGGCGGGGGATGATTTTCGCCACGATATAGTCCAGCAAAGTCTTCCACCTGT
>Ga0302320_10010209_pt1 | contig 20057 bp, 25 predicted proteins | sample Bog_T0_3_FD_202130 | JGI IMG/M metagenome (GOLD analysis project Ga0302320, IMG submission 202130) | Peat permafrost microbial communities from Stordalen Mire near Abisko, Sweden - Bog_T0_3 | ecosystem: Environmental > Terrestrial > Soil > Wetlands > Peat | place: Sweden: Abisko, Stordalen Mire...
GGTGCGCGATTACCTCGCCGACATCCTGCCCGGACTTGCGAACGCACCGCTTCAGAGAATCCCAGACCTCACTCCCGCGGCCTGGACCGCAAAAATGCTGACCACGCATTTGGTCTGACGCTTACGCTTGTCGAACTCAGGATGTCGCCTGCCGAGTCGTAGCCATAAACCTGCGAATAGTAGGTTCCACCGGCCAGACTCGCCGGCGTATATTGCTGCTCGTTCTGCATCTGACCCATTGCATCGTGATTGGACAGGACCGAGCTTGTCATCGCATTGGCAGGGATCGCAGTCTGCGGCTGTAAGGGGCTTGGGCAAGCACCAGGTTGCGTCCATTCCAATGTCAAATGCCCGATCGGATTCGCATCGCTGACCGTGGATAATGGCGTGTCGTACTGAAAGCAGGAGGAAGCAGTTGTGCCGTCTGAGTAGGTTTTGCCCACCAGCCTGTTCAACTGGTCATAGGAATAGCTGATTTTGACGCTTCGAGCGTCTGTCTTGCTACATGGCAGCGATGCATCACCTGAGCAAACTGTGCCCCCGATCGTTTGATAGCTGTACGTAACCAGTCCGCTTTCAGGATTGCTGGTCGTCAAAAGACGCGACAGGCTGTCGTAAGTGAAGACGCGTTGTCTGGCAACGTCTCCACTTTTACCCTTTTGATTCACATTGAGAAGATTCCCAAGTGCGTCATACTGGTAATCCGTTTCGAAGTTTACCCCTGACGGATCTTCCCAGATATAGGTCAGCCGTCCTAATGCGTCATTCGTTGACCTTCGCTTGTTCTTGACTTCATCCGTGCTCAGCGTGGTGTTGCCGGTGTAAGTAATGGATGTGGCAGATCCATCCTGATTGAGTACCCCGGCGGAACGACCTATGCCGTCGAAGAGTTTCGTCGTCCAATATTCGGTATCGCCGGAGCGGTACGGATTGGACACTTTGAAGGCGCGGCCATCGCCGTCATATTGCGTATCGACGTAAACCGTTCCATTGGGATCAGACGTCAGCTGAGTCTCGTATACACGCCCGAGACCGTCATACAGAGTGGTACGCGAACGGGTCGGCGAGCCAGTGATCACATCGGTTTCGGTTGAGAAGAGAGAACTGTTGTTATAGCAGGAACCATTAGGGTCGTCGCTGTAACAAAAGGTCTTGGACCCCAATGGATAAGTGATTGACAGAGGGCGGTCATAAGAATCGTAAGAGTACTGCGTCAACTGTTTGTTGGCGTCCGTCATCGATTTCTCAGCTCCGGTACAAGCAAAGTAGGTTGTGCTCGCGCTTTGCCCTTTCGCGTTGGTCACCGCCGTTGGGAATATTGCGCCTGTGCCGGCAGTTGGGACGCAGGCAGTGCTCGCCCATGAGTCGGAATAGCTGTATGCCGTCTTATTCCCGTTCGAATCAACCGAAGACAGAAGATTGCCGGCGTCGTCGTATTGATTAGTTACGGAGAGCGTGGTTCCTGTCGTATTGACCCATTTCGACACACCGGTCAGATTGCCCCGCGTCTTGAAGCTCGTCCCGTAGCTCGCGTTATGTTGGATTGCGCCACTGGGTTGCATCGGCTGACCGGTATGGGTGTAGTTGTCGTACTCATTTGTGGTCTGGGCAATCATGGTTCCGCTAGGGCCGTCATAGACGGTAACGACGGTAGGCTTGTCCACGATGTTGAGATTGATATAGCCTTGGTTATTGGTGTGCAGATAGGCATAATCGGTCTTTCTCAAAAGTGCGCCGATGCCGCTGGTGCCATAGTCGTATTCGCGCGTTTCGGTCGGACTGAGGCGCGTGGCTGTGCCTGTGCAAGTGCCGCCATCGTACACGCACGGGTATGAGAACGTTTCGTAATCCGTCTGCTTCGCAGAAGTCTGGCCACTGTCGAGGGTGGTTGTAGTGTGAGTTACCCGCACGTTTGCTGTGGTTGGATTTGGCGGATAATAGCCAGAGTTTACAGGATCTGGTTCAGCCGTATAGGTATTCGTATCCGTCCTCAGAAGTTGATTGGACGAGTTATAATAGGCGACACTCATCTCGTAGACATTGCTGCTCGTCGCTATTATGTTTCCACCCGACATCGCATGCACGACATTAAAAGTATGAATCTGATAATTGCCAAGGGGGTCGGTGACCGTCGAGCTTACTCCGGGTACTAGATTATAGGTCCACACGTATTGGTTGCCGTTCACCGCGACCGTCCGCTTGGTTACGGCGCGACTCCCTACGAAGTTCGGGTAATACCCCGGTTGCGGGCTGAGCTGCATTTCATAGAAATCTGTGTACTGATAAGTGATAACTGCTCCGGTCGGCAGATCCATTTCGATAAGATCCCCTGGAGTGTTCGGGGCATATTTGAAAACATACGTCTTGTGTGTAGGAAGCGTCAGCATTGAGGGAAGGTCTTTAGTGGTCGTATAATCGGTGCAGTTATATAGACCGTATATGGTGTTCGAACAAATATCCGTGGTAATCGTTACCGTTTGGAAGTTTACGGTGAATATCAACGGAGAACCGCTGGAGTTACTGATTGTGTAGGTAGTGTATGGCATTCCGTCCGTCCCAGTGCCGTTGTACGTGGTCACCAGGTTACGGTCGAGCGTATCTAATGAAGCCGTAGCAATATTGCCATTTCTGTCCTGTACTCCATTGGCATTATACTCGTAGCCATCCTTCGTATATAGAATCTCCGCTTGTGAGTCGTAGTACATGCCCGACCCGTCAAGAGCGGGCCCAGCCAATGTTTGCCCATAGCAAGAATAGGTACCTTGCTCTTTTCGAAGCGGTAACGGATGCTGCGATCCTTCCGGGTCGATAATTGCCCAGTTGGTGTAGGCCTCATACGGTTTCGATGTTGACGGACAATTGATCTGGCCGCTATAGGAGTTAGTCACAGCCCAATTGAAAGGCGAGGTTAGACGCCAACTAGATGTAACATTCGTGTCCTCACCAACTACATAAAGACCGGGCGGGTTGCATGGTCCTGGAGTGCACGTAGACTCATGCCACTGCTTGATCCATGCCTGGGTATCGTATTCAAAAGCATACTTCAAGGTCGTTCCGCCGCGTTGAGCAGACGTTTCGATCGGGATGGCTATGTGTAGGTTTCCATTTTGCAAGTTAACTACATCGACATCCCCGACACTAAACACGCTGTTCGAAGGAACCCCTTTCTGCTCAGCAGTGGTCGCCTGGGCGGCTCCGGTATGCGGAAATCCAAACAGAAGAATTCCAATCAGTGGAGTGAGGAGGGCATTGAACAAGAGAGTTGGGCGGAGTCCATTCCGGTGATGAAGTGTGGCTAAAGGATTATTTGGTTTCATTTCTTCTAACTCCTTGGTCGGTCCCACTTGAGCGTTGGCTGTCACGCCTGCACATTCGGCCGCCTATTTTCCCGCTATAGCGGCTGCGATTGCCCAATCGGGGGTATCACAGCAGCCCTTAATTGCGTTCACGAACGCACAAATCCCTCCCTTGTCCAGCGTGGGTGGACCGCGAAGAGAAGAAGTACGAGACTTCTTCGCCTATGCTCGGAACGGGAGGGTACAGAAAGTCTGAGGATGAAAGGGTGCTACAGCGCAGCAGAGCCAAGGGCACCCGAAACTGGAACATTAGCATGGCGGCCTCGCCGGAATTATTCCGCGAGACTTAGAAAGATTTGTCTGTCGCTTGAACAGCTATGCAGCAAATTAAGCATGTCTTGATGAAATGTCAAGTCCTTGTCTGTGAATATTTTGCTAAGTGCTTTGATTCCGCGACCGACTTCCGCCATTCTGTAAATGCGAAAGATTGCAAAAACAACGATGCCTCTGCACCGATCCTCGATGCTGAAGGGGGGAGTTTCGTGGCTGATCATCCACAATCAGTGGTGGTCCCACCATCTGAATGCGGAGCTATTCTGCGGTCCAGAATCCTCGTGGCCCTCCCTTTCCGCCTTTTTCCCCTTCAAGACCGGGCGCAGCAGCCTGCCATCCTTTTTGCTCGCTGCGGCCGTACAAACGTCGATGCCATTCTTCGCCCAGATCGGCACAGCAACGGTCCGGACGCGCCTTCCGTTCCCTTCGAGATCTACCAGCACCCATCATCCTTCCCGCTGCCGGATGTTCTCGAATTTGAGTTCCGCCAGTTCGGTGCGCCGCAGAGCGCACCCGACCAACAGCTGCAGAATTACGGTAGGCGTTCGGGCAAAGCCATGGTTGACGGTTTGGGCGCGGGAATGGTGGGATTCAAACGACGACTGGCCTGCCCACCGGCGCCCGTACAGGGTGGAGTGGGAGCTGAGCCCGGACGGGCGGGAGCAGTTTTTCGGTCCCTTGGAGAAGCAAGAGCGAGCTTACCTTGAGAAGATCTGGGAGGCGCCGCAGCCGGAGAAGCGGAGGCGCCGCGGCGGGAAGAAAAGGGCCGGTCAATTGGTAAATAAGTGAATATCACCGGGAAGAAATCGACTTTCCAATATATTAGCTCGGGCATTTTGCAAATCAATTGGTCCATAACTCACAGTGCTCAGTGTGAAAACAGCCTTGCCCCGCCTGTCGGGATGTGATTTCGTCCGGCCGATTGTTGGAGCTGATCTCCGGCCCGGGCCGGCCCAAACAGGCGATTCTTTCTCCCCAAGGAACCGCGATCCGCAGACATCATTCCCTGACCCTGACCCGGAGAACAAGTCTTGGCGATCTGGAGACACCACCCATGAACCTGACCCTGTTCCCCCAGACGACCGGGACGGTGGGCAGGGATATACCGACGACTCCGTACAGGACGGTCCACGGGAGCACCGGACAGCCAGCACTCGATGGCTGGGCAGGGCTGGTCACTGTGACATGAGCCGGACGACCGAGATGGCGGCGCACAGAAAGCCCCTGCCCGCCGCCGAGGAGCCTGGCCGGGGAGCAAGCGCCTCCGGCCCTCCCCCGCGCGCGAAAAATATGCTGTGCGCGGCGAGGAAGGGACCTGGTCATCTACATCCGCATCGATGGTCACATTGGCTCTGGAGCGATGCGCCTTGCGCGTGGTGTGCCGGACGTCAGGGTTGCTGGTGCCGGCGGCGATCATCATGCGTTCGATCATCTGCCGCATCTGTTCCTGGGAGCGGGTGTCCCCGGAGGTCAGCTCTCTTACCGCGCCGTCGACATAGGGCTTGCGCCACAGCACGGAAGACCGGTCGTCGAACAGTTCGAAATCGTGCAGGTCGTATCCTTCCTGCTGCACGATCTGAAGCTTTACGTCCTGGTAGTCCAGGTTGGGATCGAGAGCGGCTGAATCCTGTTCGGTAGGAAGATGGAACTTGCGAGTGAAGAAGAACTGGGAGATGGCCTGTGATCTGAGGTAGTTTCCCCAGGTCTTTGGCTGACGGCCTTCCTGACTTCATACTTATCTTGTAGTTAAAATCCAGGCAGATTCGTCTTGACGGGCTGCCTTGTCGAGGAGTATGAGTATATGAGTAATATGTTTCGATCGTCTTCCCAGTCCCGCCGTATCCCCCTCTTCCGCCGCCAGGCCTGGGGCGATGTGTTCGGCAACTTTCTCCGTGGTGCTCGAGAGGAAAGAGGCCGCTCCGTCGAGGAGGCGGCGGAAGCTGCCGGGATGGATGTGGTGGAGTGGGAAGCTGTGGAAGCCGGCCAGGTTCCGGAGACCTGGGAGCAGGTCCACCGCATGGCGGATGGCCTGGGAATCGATCGCAGTTGGATATTCCCGCTTGTCTTGTTCTGCTGTGAGGCATGGAGCTAGCAACCTTGCGGAGACCGGGGTCTTTCAAGGCCCTGGCTTTCATACTCATAACCATATAAGCTCATCTCCGGAAAGGAGGTGAGTCAGATCGCGAAGATCAAGGAACAGGAGTTGAAAAGAATGAATTTGAACGTACCCATCGAACTTCACAACGCGTTCAAAGCGACTACCGCCGCTCAGGGGCAGAACATGACGGACATCCTTATGCAGTTCATTAAGGATTACGCCGCGAAGAACAGTCCCAAGGGGCGGCGCCGGTGAAGCGCGCCGCTCTGTATCTCCGGGTCTCAACCATCGACCAGCACCCGGAGACGCAGTTGCACAACCTTCGGCAGATGGCAGCACAGCGCGGCTATGCCATCGTTAACGAGTACACAGACCGCATCAGCGGTACCAAAGTCAAGCGGCCCGGGCTCGATCAGATGATGGCCGATGCCCGCCGCGGCCGCTTCGATGTTGTCCTGGTCTGGGCGTCAGACCGAATCGCCCGTTCGGTTAAGCACTTCCTCGAGGTGCTCGATGAGTTGAACCGGATAGGGGTCGAGTTCGTCAGCTTCCGTGAGCAGATCGATACGGGCGGCCCGCTGGGCCGCGCCATCGTGGTGATCATCGGAGCGATCGCGGAACTCGAACGCAACCTGATCGTCGAGCGAGTCCGTGCCGGCATGCGGAGGGCGCGGCTCGATGGAACCCGCATCGGCCGTGCTCCGCTGGTGCTCGATAGTCTCGCCATCCAGCAAGACCGTCAGCGTGGCCAGAGTATCCGCCAGATCGCCAAGGGCCATCGCATCTCGACTGCAACCGTGCAACGCGTGCTGCGAAAGCACGCCTCAACAAGTCACGAGGATGCAGCATGACCGAACACCTTCTTGTTCTCCTTGTATGCGTGGCCGTCATCATCGTGCTGGCCATCCTTATATATGTCGCCAGCCGTGGCCAGATCAATGCCCTTGCCGCCGTGTACGAAGTCCGCCTCGCTCTGCAGCAGATCCTAGCCAACACCCAAAAAATCGACTGCTTACTCAACCAACAGCGCCGCGTCCTGTTCGACGCGCACAAGCGCATCAGCACCGTGACAAAAGGGGTCGTAAAACCCACCCCGTAAACCCCACAAAACACACGGTCGGATCTCAGCGATCCGGCCGTGTCAAAAACTGTAGGTCGTGAAACACCTTTGCAGAGAGGGGCGGAGATCGGCGAACGTAGGCCGAGCGGCCCGAGCGATGCTCTCTACCAGGACTCGATTGGAATTGATTTACGGTTCACACGACGTGACCCAGAGAAATATTCATCAAAAAACTGCATCCGCTAGATCTACGAATGCGCGCATTACTTTCGTACATGTGACTAACGTAACTTGACGTGATCGGTGGATTATAAGCTATTGTCTGGGCGTTCCTGTTGTTCCTACATCGCCCCCCCCCAGAAGAGATTCCTCATCTAACCGTCGCAGCATTGGAGCAAGTAACAATGTCTTCTCGCGTCCGGTTGTACCCGTGCGTCTTCCTCCTCCCAATTGTCACTCCCTTCGCAACACAGGCTCTGCACCAATCGCTTCCAGGCGTTCTCCCTTTTTCAACAAGTGAGTGGGGGGAACTAGCCACTGGGAATTTAGACATCGCTTCTCCTTTGCGATCCAAGGATGGCAAAGACCACGACTGGAGCAAGATTGTGGGTGCCGGTGGGATGGAAGTGACCTTTAAAGATTGGCCGTGAGCCGCGAGTGGGCCCCGTTGCTGTGCTGGACCTATCAGGATCCGTCGACATTGGGCATCACATACGACTCCTCATTACCCGACGAACCATGAAGTTATGGCGAAGTTTTCGAAACAGAACGTGTTCTTCCCACTGCCCCAGGTGCAAGAAAGGAAAGTCCCATGAGCAGGGCCGCTAAGCATCCCTTCCGCAATCTTCTTTCTTCAATTGCAGTCGCCTCGATAATCCTCTTACTCGCCGGATCATGCGCGGCCCAGGACCTGCCATCGGACCCAACCGTCGATAACGGCACCCACTGGTACGGCAGCTATGACGGTGTGCACGAGAACATAAGCTTGTCGAGCGGAAACCTTTCTTTCTGCATCCCGCTGGTTTCCCTGAAGGGTCCTAACAAGCACGATCTGAGCATTCCGTTCTGTTATAACAGCCAGTTTCAGCAGGCATACCAGGTAGGTTCGGCAGTCTCTGTGAATGACACTATGTCTTATTTCCCATGGGTGTGGGCCCCCAATACGCCGTCTGGAGACACCACTCCGCCGATGGGGGTTGGGTGGTCGCTGACAGGGCATGCCACCTATTATCCAATCACTCTTTCCGCGGGCCCCTTCATGGGATTCATACCGGACGGAGGCAGGTATAGCTTCTCATCGCTCGGAGGGGAGAGCGGATTAGGACCGGACCTCCAGAATGCGGACATCTATCTTGTCAACGGTGTCGCGTTTTCGAATAGCGAATTCATATTGAAAGACGGATCTACATTCACCCAGGCTCAAGCGAATTCGCTCCCGTGCGGTCAAGCGGCGTGTTCACAAGAAAGATTCACCGACGGCAGTGCGATTACATGGACCGCCAATTCGATTACCGACGCAATAGGCCGTACAGTAACGGAGACCTCTGGATCTACCTTCTCCGGCTCTAACAAGACTTCCTCAACAGCTTATATCGCGTTCCAATATCCGGATCCGGTTTCAAACGGCGCGACGCAAACAGTCACCGTGCAGATGCAGTCGCTGCAGTTCAGTTGTTCAAATTCGCCCGGGGGTCCGTACGACGAGGTCGGCAGCGGCGGCTACCTCAACAGCCAGACACTTGTACTTCAGGAGCCCAGACCGACTACTCCATTGCTGCATGGGATTCGGGTCACAGTTCGTCGTTTTCTCAGTACTCGTTCTTTGTGGCGGTATCCGGTTCCACGATGATGCCGGTCATGACTTCAGGTACAAAGGTGGGCTCTGGAACCACCAGCTCAACTCCCAATCTATTCACCTTTACGGGAACCGCGCAGAGCGGGCAAACGGGGACGTACGCGGTGCAGGTTTGGGAGGTTGGGAGCCACTCTCCAGTGCAAACCATCACGCTCAACTGGAGCCCGACCAGCACTCCCTATTCGCTGCTGTCCGCCTTGGCCGCGGCCTTTCAGCCCTGTTCACCCTCCAACACTGGAGTCACGGCTTCCTCCAGTGGCAACATGGTCACGTTGTCGAGTTGTCAAACTGGAAATGTTTACTATTTCTCGGACTTTCTTGCAAGCTACAGCGGCGGCACAACCCCCGCGTTCACGGCAGCCACCAACGGTGGTAGCGCCGGTATTAGTCTTCCTGGCCCCACTTATGACTCGGGTACGGTGACGTTGACTGTGAACGGGACTCAGGTCGCATTGGCGAACTACAGGTCGGGATCCACGCCTTCGAGTATCGTCTCTGGGCTGGTCTCGAATGGCTCAGGCAACAGCCTGGTAACGCTGGCGGCAAGCGCCCAGAACTCGAGTGAGCTCACCATGACGGCCGTTGGCGGGGGCAACGAGACTAATTACACGTTCTCGACCACCATCGCTTACAACTCGTCGCTGTTTTCGAGCCCCTCCTTTATCGCCTCGCCTTCCTCGGGCGTCATGAACGGAGGAACCAGCGCGGCGCTTTACAATTGGACCATCAATAGCTACGCGCCCAATGGCGACGTGCTGTCGATGACGGATTACGTGATGGGGAATTGGACCTATGCGTACGACGACTTCAACCGGCTCGCGGGCGGCACGGCGACGGCCGGCGTTGACGACGGGTTGGAGCTGAACTGGACCTACGACCGCTACGGCGACCGATGGTCGCAGGCGGCGACCGGGTCCGGCAATGCCAGCGCCGTGCAGCCGAACCTCTCTTTCACCGGCAACACCAATCGCGTGGATGGCTGGAGCTACGACGCCGCTGGAAACCTGCTCAACGATGGCCGCAACAGCTATAGCTACGACGCCGAGGGCCGCATCGTCTCGCTCAACGGTCAGCCAACCTACCTCTACGACGCTGAGGGAAGACGAGTGGCGAAGTACTCGGGCTCGACCATCACGGCCAGCTACCTGCTCGATCTCGGCGGCAATCAGGTGACGGAACTGAACACCTCGGGCCAGTGGGCGCACAGCAATGTATATGCCGGCGGCCGCCTCGTTGCCACCTATGAGGGCGCGGCCGGCTCCAAGCCCAACACCTGGCATTTCCATCTCACTGACTGGCTGGGTACGCAGCGCATGCAGACCTTCGCCACCGGCAACCAGGAAGAGGTCTGCTACAGCTACCCCTTTGGGGATGGGCTGACCTGCACGGGAGCCGACGCCACCGAACACCACTTCACCGGCAAAGAACGAGATACCGAATCAGGACTGGATTACTTCGAGGCCAGGTATCTCTCGTCCGATCTGGGACGCTTCATGACGCCGGATTGGGCGGGAAATCCAACCACAGTCCCATACGCGAGCTTTGGCAACCCGCAAAGCCTCAACCTCTATTCTTATGTCCAAAACGATCCGATCGGGGGGATTGATGCGGATGGGCACTGCGGTGGTGTCGAGAACTGCGGGCAGATAGACCCAACCGAGGGAGCGACGAACGCGGTGTACGCGATGCAGGGTGCGCAAGATGCCGCCTCATCGAATAGTTGGAATCAGCTTCCATCGGTTGAGCAGGATGCCATCCCAGGTGGATACATGGCATGGGAAGGCATGTACTCATCGGACCAAGCCTATGTTGCAGGCCAAATGGATGATTTCCTGGAGACGAGTTCGCTGATTCCCATAGAGGTTACACAGCGCGGTATTAGATCCGGGCATGGAATGCTGGGTTTTGCCGGGCACAGTGCAATCGGAGACTCAAACGCGGGATGGCGAAAAGAGGTTCTAGGGGATCCGGGCAAGGGAGGGGGTCCTGGCGCAAACCAACAGGTCAGGGATACGGCTGGGGACTGCAAGGTAGGGACATGCACCAATAGTGTCACGGAATGGTTGACGCCCGAGCAATACAACAAACTTTCCGTACAGATGGCTGCCTACAGCCAATCAAATCCCTGCCCATCGTGTGGTGGGAATTACGTCACCATGCATTTCAACAGTAACTCTTTTGTGTTTAATATGCTGAACCAAATAGGCGTTCGCCCACCCGCCGCAGTTTATATCATGCCCGGATATGGGCCAAGCACCAAGAATTTTTATCCAAACGTCCCATAGAGACCATCGATCGGCACCATGACGGTTGTAGGGAGGTAGGACATGAGAAGAATATGCATTACGATTGCGCTGCTTATCGCAACCGCTCCTCCGTGGTCTGTGCAGGCGCAGAAATACAACAGAGACAACCTTCCGCGATTGCCCGGAGCGGAATTGTTGGTGGAGGGTTATCTGCCAGAGAGATTCTTGCTCACTGCCGGAGACAAGACGTTAGCACTGCAAGAGGACGAGATCGGTTTGAAAGGAATACCGAGCATCTCAGCCGACGGGAGCATCATCGCATCCGCCCATCGCCTTCCTGGCGACTCTTCAACGGCCCCGTGGCTCATCGTCAGCACCTATTCCGTAAAGGAGGGCAAATGGACCGATCACCCAGAACTCCAAGGCGTTTGGGGATCTGTTGCCATCTCTCCCGATGGTTTCAAGCTAGCTTGTATCACGCGCGATAAGCAACCCCGGATCATCGATCTGCCGCACTTTCGCCTTCAGGTTCTCGACCTTAGGACCGGGGATGTGACGGTGTTTGCAAAGCCTTCGCAGATCCCCGGCGGTGTCATCAGTTGGTCTCCGGATAGCCGTCGCATTGTCTTCGATATGCGCGAGGCTGGACAACGAATCGGTGATATCTTCGGAGTTTACATCCTTGATGCCGAGACCGGCGTAATCTCCCATATTGGCCTCGGGCGGTCTCCTTCATGGTCGCCCTCAGGCGAATGGATTGCCTTTGCGAGTTACGTCTCGGCGGATCGGGGAGATTGCCAGCCATCTAATTCTTGGACTTATGGCGGACAGTGTTATGCCATCACTGATCGTCAGGTGAGTCTAATGAGTCCTATCGGCACGCACTCCCGCGTCCTCATGGGGCTCAGTTCCGGCTGGGGCGACGATTCGGGACCTGTTTGGTCTCCCGACTCAAAAACGCTTCTACTCTCTAGGGTTCGAGACCCAGATAATGGCACGTTCGACATCTATATGCTGGACACAGTCACCGGCAAGACGACGAAGAAGTTTAAGAACGTCGCGCCGGTCTATGCCTGGGTAGACGCGAGCACGTCGGTCTACCGCAATCAGGAATATGGGATATCTCTCCCGATCCCGTCAAGGGCGTGGCTTTGCTCTGTTCCTTATAAGGGGGCCAATCACGGCGCTGCATTTCTCTTGGGCACAAAGGATGAGAGCCTATGTACAAAGGCATCTGGGAAAAGATGGATATCGATCTTCGCCGGATACAACGCTGCCGAAGAGTCCAAGACGTTGCATGCCCTTCTTAATTGGCAGTGCGCGAACGAAGCGAGTGGATCGTGTGGCCAAGCCCCGATGGGCTTACGCATCAATGGATTGTCTACCGAGACTGCAAGAGTGGACCGCCCGGATGGTTCGATCACAATTATCGTGGTTGCTCAAGCAGGCAAACCTGATCCAGATTTTGATGCGTCAGCTCCCTCGATTAACTATGACTTAAGCCTGCACACAGATGCGAGCCATCTCGATGAAGATTTGGAGAGTTTTCGGGCGATGCTGAACGCTGTAAAAATCGCTCCTCGCAGTCGTTGAAGTCTGTGGCAGGCGGGTGGCCCACCCTAAATCAAGCAACGAACTGGGGGTGCCCCATCCTTGCGCAGTTTCAACGCGCAAGGATGGGATAGTGTTACGATTCGCGGTGGCACGGATATGACTGCTTCCAGCGTTTGTGCAATGGACAACGCACAATCCCCATCCCGTTCCACCGGCAAAGAACGGGATACCGAATCCGGTAATGACTACTTTGGGGCGAGGTACCTGAATTCGGACCTCGGGCGACGGAACTCACCGGACAAAGTATTCGCGGATCAGCATGGCGCAAATCCTCAAACCTGGAACCTTTATTCCTACGTCTTGAATAACCCAACGAGGAACATAGATATGGACGGACAGTCGACAATCACGTTCGATGGACAGCAGCATACAATTACGCTTTATTCCGGGAATGGAACGACGGTAGCGACTTTTCCCGCGTTTAACAACGTGTGTTACCACGCCCCAGAGGGAAACAACCCAAGGGCACCCACCAATGGGCCGATGACCGATGGTGTACACAGTATCAAGGGAACCGACCAATTCGGCGCTATCTCGCACCTCGGGGATCACGGTGCGTATGGGCCGAACGGCATTATCCATGTCCAAGACTACTGGGGCGTATCCGGTGACAGCAAGGTAAATGGCGCAGGTCTCCATGGAGGGCGGTCAGGGCCGGAGTCGTGTACGGCCGGATGCGTGAGAACAACGAACGCAGCGATGGCCTTCATCAATCTTTACGTTTATATCGAGGACGATCCGTTGACTGAGATTGACGTTCAGCGCAATGAAGCCACCATTCTTAGTTGGGCGAATAACGCTCCCCCGGATGTCGCGGGTCACATTAACTGGAACATCGTCAATAACGACGCAAGCCACGACTCCTATTTCGGTGCGTACGATGCCGGCCAAAATCCTTTCGATGTCAGCAACGTCATGTCGCCTTCCGACTTCAGTAATATGTATTTTGATTTTTTCAGCGGTCCCGATTCCGACGAATGGGTGTTCTCTGAACAATATAATCCTCCGGGCGGAACGCCGGTGCCGATTCAATAGAACCTGCGCATGTGCGCATGCAACGAGCATTATCTTGTGTTGAAGAATGGCCAGCAAGGCTTAACCTGCTGGTGTACCGTGAAAGGCGATTGCTCCATGGCTTTTAGTGAAGTTTCCCGAACAGTGAAAGGACTTGCAATTCTGTTACTGATAGCTTCGTCTGTCGCGCATGCGCAACGTTGTGGAGTTGGGGCCGCGAGACAGGTGAAGGCTGCATCCCTTCGTCGGGCAGGAATGGCCGTTCTGAGCACAATTCGACAGAAACACCCGGAAATGCTTCTCCGTCATGTTGAATCCAGCGGTGTGGTATTTGGGCCGGATAAGACGCCGCTCGCGCGCGCTGAATTGCGGATTCAATTCGCTCACAAGGAAGGCGCGTACTGTCTGTTCTTCTCGACGCAGTGCATCCCAGACATGGGCCGCTTCAAGGGTCTTGAACCGTACCCGGCTTTGTCTGAATGGAAGATTTCGTACGTCGATTGGCTGGAGGCCAATAAGACCTACTCGGTTTCTGCGGACTTGACGGACGACGCCGGGATTAACTGGTGTAACGGAGAGTTTTATGCCGGGACACGAGAACAGATGAAGAATGCACCGAACGACATTGAACTCGATTTTACTCTCTACAGGGGGCGGTGGTGGCTTGTCGCTACAGTAGACGGGGTTCCGTAGGTCTGGGGCGGGTGGCCCGGGTCTTGAATTTGAGACCCGGGATTCAACTACGATGGAGGTGGACGCATCTACGATGCCCTTCACCGTCGTGCAACCAATGTGTGTTTTTCACCATACCACTTCACCGGCAAAGAACGTGACACAGAATCAGGACTCGATTACTTCGAGGCGAGGTACCTGAATTCTAACCTTGGGCGGCTTATGACGCCAGATTGGGCAGATGCCCCGATTGCGGTGCCGTACGCCAACTTTGGTGACCCGCAGAGCCTGAACCTCTATGCGTAAACCCGAATTTGGGGATTGATGCAGACGGGCATTGCGGTCTCCGAAATGACGGATGCAACGAACCCCCCGGAATGCCGCCGGGAGGGGGTCCAGACTCAAACCCACTCGGCGGCGGTCCGATGGGAGATCCGGGGGGAGTCTTCAGCGCGGCTGTGAATGGGGATTGGACTGAAGGCGAAGCAAGAATCGAGGCGTCGTGGGGCTCAGGTTTACCGGCTCCCAAGAAGCCTAGAGCGCCCGATCCTGAGGCCGCAGCCAATGTTGTATACAACGAGACTGGCGGTCTCGAAGATTCTCCAGGCCTTCATGATGCGCGGGTCGCTGAAGCGACGGTGTTCGATCACCATCCAAATGCGTTTCTCAAAAACGAAAGCTGACGAAGGCCCAGAAAAACAAAATAGCTACCGATCCACATGCGAAAGCAGTGATGGCGGATTCGAAAGCTGCAGCCAGAGAAGCGATGGGGCAACCGAATATCGGACAGCACGCAATAACATGGGATCCGGTTGCAAATGTACCGCACGTCCCCTGGATGAATTCAGCCTACGTAACTAACACTGGAGGGAGATTCAATATTTTCGGGCCATTTCTTAATGAGGCCGGAGGCGGAGCTGTGCCCAAAGGTGATCAGACGTACGTAGTCATAATGCAGGACGCTCCGTACAAGGAAAGGTAAAGGTACCGCTATGCTTTCATTTTTGGGTATCATGCTGCTTCTTCTGCTTCATCCGCAAGCGCAGGCCACCGACAACGACCATTTGAAGGCTCGGGAGATTTCGCCTGTTGATGCACAGGCGGTTGTCTTGGCAATTCAAGACGAGATTTACGACTACGGCTATGAAAAAGATTTCTGGGGATTCGAGAGTTCCGGACCCAGAGGTCCCGAAGCGGCATTCAAAATTTACATCAAGCCAGAATTGGTGCCTTCACAGGGCGGACTTGAGGGTATTGTGATCTACAAGTATCCGCCATTCGGAGAGGTTATTCGACCCTTCATCCTTTCGTCAAACGGTTCAGCGTATCTGGTGGGAAAGCCGAGCAACGGGTTCCCTTGGACACAGCCCAACACCAAGACGATCTACATGGATGATGACGAGATAGGTCGTGACAAGCATGAGTGGCGCAGAGTGCCATTCGAGCTAGACTTGACTCCAAGTCAAAATCGACTTAAAGCTGCAGTTGAGCGCCAGAAGATGCGGGTTGGCTTTTCGCAATGGGAGTCTTCAAGAGCTCGCCGCAAGTGAAATCCCACGTACAGATGCCCAGGTTTCGATTCTGAGACGTGGGATTGATCTACGATTGAAATTCACGTTTATGACGGACTCCGGCAGTTGCGCAACCATAGCCTTTTTTTCGGTATCCCTCTCTACCGGCAAAGAACGGGATACCGAATCCGGACTCGATTACTTTTATGGCCCGATACCTGACTTCCGATCTGGGAGGGTTTACGACGCCGGACTGGGCGGGCGCACCGACAGCGGTGCCATACGCAACCTTCGGCGACCCGCAGACATTGAATCTTTACGCGTATGTCAACAACAATCCCAACTCCGGAATCGACGTCGATGGGCACTGCGGCGGCCTCAATAACTGCAACCCAGACTGGTGGAATCCACCGTTTGGCCCGAACTCGGGCGCGGCTCCGGGATGGGACGGCAATACCGGCCAGTCGACGGGCGGTAATGCTACCGACAATGGAAGTCCGTTTGTCGGCATGAATTACGGCGCCAAGATGACGGAAGGGGGAGCGAGACTCGAATCATATTGGAAACTGCCAGCTCCGCAGAACCCGGATCCACCTGACCCGGACCCGGAAACCGTGCGTAAGGATGTTTGAAAAACTGCCGCTGATCGAAGCGGCAGCACTGGTTGGTCATACAACACGAAACCTTGCGGGTGGAAGTGCAGCAAATTTGTTCATGATGTCCTCAGAATGGTGGGCATCGGCGGCAGCAGTCTCGCCACGGCTAGTCAGCTGGCTGACCCTAACTTCCATATGCAGAGATGGACGGATGCGCAATTCGGGCTCACCGCCCAACTACATGTGGGCGATATCGTCGCCTACAAGCTTGCAAATCCGAGCCCAGGGGCCACAGGAGAGTCAGGCATTATTAGTCGAATCGACAGAGCTGGAATCTATGTAACTGCCGCTGGATACTATAGTGTCTACACGACATCATTGGCCAAATGGAGCACCGAAAACGGCAATGACGGAGCTTTCATGGTGCGCAGTTACGCCGGTAAATAAGGAGAGGAGGGCTGCATGGGCGTCAACAAATTTGCCTGCATCACTATGGGTATGGTTGTCATCTTTTGCAGCGCCATTAAGGCGGTCTGCCAGGACAGCAGTAAGCAGGCAAGCTGCGCCAAACCTGTCATGCTAGAAATGTTGCCTGACGGTGCGGACGGAGTCCGATATAGGGTCGACGGACATGACGTACCGCACTATCCGTTGAATGAATTGGCGAGGGCATTGAACTTGTGCGGAACACAACGAGCACTTTATCTACTCGCTGACGGTCGGGTCTCTTTAGATAAGCTCCCGGGTGCAGTGATGGCGAAGCTTCAAGTGGAAAATGTGCGTTACTTCATCGTTTATCCGGAGCCGGATCGTAAGGTCGTCGAGGTAAAGATTGTGGGGTACTTTTCTAAGCTTCCGTAAGGGAACCCCCTGAAGGTCGCGGGAGGGCGGGTGGCCCGGGTGCCGGGGCCAAGGAGTGAGTTCCGGCACCAAGCCTGGGCGCCCAGAGTGCCTCGCATTTCTGCACCCGGGAGTCCACGACTCAACTGTACTCTTCTCGGTGAGGCAAATATTCCAGGGACCGGTTCCCATGCCCTGCGGCCTTTGTCCTGTTCTGGCTCATTCACCGTTTTTGTGTTTCACAACCTACAGTTTTTGACACGGCCGGATCTCAGCAATCCGACCGTGTGTTTTGTGGGGTTTACCGGGCCGGTTTTACGACCCCTTTTGTCACGGCGCTGATCCGTTTGTGCGCGTCGAAGAGAACGCGGCGCTGTTGATCGAGTGAGCAGTCGATTTTTTGGGTGTTGGCCAGGATCTGTTGCAGAGCCAGGCGGACTTCGTAGACGGCGGCGAGCGCATTGATCTGGCCACGGCTGGCGACATATATAAGGATGGCCAGCACGATGATGACGGCCAGGCATACAAGCAGTACAAGAAGGTGTTCGGTCATGCGGCATGCTCCTGACTGGTTTGGGCGTACTTTCGAAGCACGCGTTGAACGGTAGCAGTCGAGATGCGATGGCCTCTGGCGATCTCGCGGATACTCTGGCCACGCAGACGGTCTTGCTGGATGGCGAGGCTATCGAGCACCAGCGGAGCCCGACCGATGCGGGTTCCATCGAGCCGCGCCCTCCGCATGCCGGCACGGACTCGCTCGACGATCAGGTTGCGTTCGAGTTCCGCGATCGCTCCGATGATCACCACGATGGCGCGGCCCAGCGGCCCGCCCGTATCGATCTGCTCGCGGAAGCTGACGAACTCGACCCCTATCCGGTTCAACTCATCGAGCACCTCGAGGAAGTGCTTAACCGAACGGGCGATTCGGTCTGACGCCCAGACCAGGACAACATCGAAGCGGCCGCGGCGGGCATCGGCCATCATCTGATCGAGCCCGGGCCGCTTGACTTTGGTACCGCTGATGCGGTCTGTGTACTCGTTAACGATGGCATAGCCGCGCTGTGCTGCCATCTGCCGAAGGTCGTGCAACTGCGTCTCCGGATGCTGATCGATGGTTGAGACCCGGAGATACAGAGCGGCGCGCTTCACCGGCGCCGCCCCTTGGGACTGTTCTTCGCGACGTAATCTTTGATGAATTCCATCAGGATGTCCGTCATGTTCTGCCCCTGAGCGGCGGTAGTCGCCTTGAAGTCATTGTGCAGTTTGATGGGTACGTTCAGGTTCATTCTTTTCGACTCCTGCTTCTCGATCTTTGCGATCGGACTCACCTCCCTTCAGAAGATGAGCTTATATGGTTATGAGTACGAAGGCCAGGGTCTCGGAAGATCCCGGCCTCCCGTGTTATTAGCTCCAGGCCTCATGGCAGAACAGAACGAGCGGGAACATCCAACTGCGATCGATTCCCAGACCATCCGCCACCCGGCGGACCTGCTCCCAGGTCTCCGGAACCTGGCCGGCTTCCACAGCTTCCCACTCCACCACGGCCATCCCGGCAGCCTCCGCCGCCTCCTCGACCGAGCGGCCCTTTTCCTCCCGGGCATCACGGAGAAAGTTGCCGAACAGATCGCCCCAGGCCTGGCGGCGGAAGAGGGGGATACGGCGGGACTGGGAAGACGATCGAAACATATTACTCATATACTCATACTCCTCGACAAGGCAGCCCGTCAAGACGAATCTGCCTGGATTTTAACTACAAGATAAGTATGAAGTCAGGAAGGCCGTCAGCCAAAGAGCTGGGGAAACTACCTCAGATCACAGGCCATCTCCCAGTTCTTCTTCACCCGCAAGTTCCATCTTCCTACCGAACAGGATTCAGCCGCTCTCGATCCCAACCTGGATTACCAGGACGTAAAGCTTCAGATCGTGCAGCAGGAAGGATACGACCTGCACGACTTCGAACTGTTCGACGACCGGTCTTCCGTGCTGTGGCGCAAGCCCTATGTCGACGGCGCGGTAAGAGAGCTGACCTCCGGGGACACACGCAGCCAGGAACAGATGCGGCAGATGATCGAGCGCATGATGATCGCCGCCGGCACCAGCAACCCCGACGTCCGGCATACCACCCGAAAGGCGCACCACTTCCATCTCTGTTACCGACGACTCCTCCGGATGCAGCTCCCCACAGCGTCCCGTCTGGATCCGTCGACATGTTGAATATCGCTAGGTACTTTCGCACCAAAGCGGCCGTCGACAGTGTTTGCCACTTACCCTTGTGATAGTGCCTCAGGCTCCCGTCATAGAGACTTGACCAGACGCCTCCATGCGGATCTGCAATCACACTGTAGGCTGCGGGTAACTGCGGCTGCTTGAATTCCTCGCGTACCTGAAAGTCTTCGATGCGGATTGGTCGTGCATCACTTCCGGCAAATTCGGCCCAGATTGAATGATCGGCATCCTCGGCGAGAGATGTAAAAGTGCCTGTTGAACTACTATTGAGCACCGTGCGCAGCAGGCCGTTTACCTCTGCAACCAAACCGCCATCGAAGGTGCCGATCCACAGATTGCCGAGGTGGTCTTCCAGCATCGAAAAGCCAATATTGCCGGAAAGTCCCGGTTGAGCTTTTTGAGGGGTGACGGTCGAGCCTCGGATGGAAACAAATGATGAAGACGTCCCAACTGTAATCGAGCCATCGCGACGGGCCAAAACTGATTAGACACACGCCTGACCCTTAATCTTTGAGTGTGTCACAATGGGCAGATCGCGAAAATGGTCGACTCCTTCATCGGTTGCGACCCAGGGCAATCGCATGAACGTGGGAGTGTCTTATCAGATGCGGCATCCAGATTGATACTCGTGCAGGCGAGCGACAACGGGTGTGCTGTTTCCAGGAGGTTGATATGGAGACGGCAGGCCGGTTGCGG